>Ga0082335_1001012_pt1 | contig 65119 bp, 67 predicted proteins | sample Subgrocontami58m_FD_72375 | JGI IMG/M metagenome (GOLD analysis project Ga0082335, IMG submission 72375) | Subsurface groundwater microbial communities from S. Glens Falls, New York, USA - GMW37 contaminated, 5.8 m (SPADES assembly) (version 2) ... | reverse complement strand
CTTCAAAGAATTCAGCTATCTCAACTGCTACAGCGATCTGCTTATCGGCCGGTATCCCCCATTTTAAGAACAGGCCTTTAAGTAAAACGATCAGGCGCTTTAATTCAAAGGTCTCACAGGAAGAAGAACCAAAAAGCCCGGGAAGGCCGTTTAAAGCATCATACCAGCCGGGCTTATCCGCCTCCATCTCAATGCCTGCGCCAAATGGATCAAGAGTGCTTAATTTATTTATGATCAACGTGATCAGCTTGTCTATAAGGGTCGTTCTTAAAATATCCCCTTTGCCGAACTTTGTTCTCACATTATTTTTAGACTCGTGCCTATGCGAGATAAGCGAGTTCTTCTCTTCGTCATGAAAAATAGAATGATACTGACGCATTTCTCCATGATGGGCCGTATAACGCTCTGCCCTTGGCTTTACAAAGGCATTCGTATCAAAATACGTAAATATATTTTTATCGAATAAAAGCTCTTTGGCGCGGTCAGGATATATAGAGTTGAAACTTTCCAACAGGTCAGTATTATACGTCCAATGATCAGACCAGTATCCTTCGCCAAAGGCCGCTTCTTCACTGGAAGTCGCAAGCCCAAGCAGCTCTCTTACGAATTGTTCGTATGAACAGGGCAGCGTAATATTATTTTCCAGTATATATTGGAATATCTCGCCGATAAAAAAAGGTTTTGAAACAATATGAGCCATCTTCTGCGCGTCCTTTTGACAGATCTTCAAAGCTCGCGCGCGCGCAGAAAAAGCCTCCTGCGGAATAATGAACTTCTCACCCTTAAAAATAAGAGGATTGTATCCATCAAGCTGGATGAGGTTCATGAAATCAACGACGTTCTTCTCTCCTAAAAGAGGTTCAAAAAATACGTCCGAGCGCCTATTCTGGTTTACATCGCGATAATTCCCCTCGCCTTCCGAAAAATACGTGGCAGGCACTAGAAAACGGTTATAATCCCGTTCCAGGTCTCCGTGTTTTCTTGAAAATACATACACGCTCTTCTTTGCGCCTTTAAGCGCGAATGTTACAGGCAGGCCTCCGCGAAGGACATTATCAAGATACGTCTGGCGCGCATAAAGATCAAATTCGGGAATGGAACTTTCAGTAAATACTTTGTCGGTTATGCCTTCTATAAGACGCTGATTCGCAAGCCTTTTCTCATGCATAAAATCTTTGTCAATTTTAGCGATATTCTGCTTTTTGATATCATTGACGTCAAATACATGGCCTATCATAGAATAGTACTTTACCTCCGCGCCCGCTTTAAGCTCAGTGTCACAATAAGAAAAACAGCAAGGGAACTTATTATAGGCTCTCTGATGCCTAGGATAAGAAAATGGGCCGCTCTTAATAAAGTTCAACGGCAAGCCAAGATCAGTTGCTTCTCCGAAGACCGCCTTAGGATCCACTACGACTTTTGACGCAGCGCAATCTTTATTCTCCTGAAAACCAGCATAAAAATTGGCGCCCTTTAAAAAAGCCACCTGGGCCGTATCACGTGGGTCAGTCGTCAACCTGTAAACAGGAACACCTTTTTGCGGCATCTCAACGGTCATCCACGCTTCTATGGTACGGCTCATCTCTTTTAAAAACCAGTTGTTGACGCCACAAGGCACTATCAAACTTAATCCGTCCAAGAACTCTAAATGTTTAGGCCTACGCGACGTATTCCTTATCACGAGTTCTCTGGCCAAAGCCGCGTAAGGCGATGCCGGAATAGAAAAATAAGACACCTCCACCTCAAGCCCCAGATGAGTATGCGATTCTTTGAGGCTTAAATCAAAGGCCCTGATCACCATTTTATTTTTTATTTCAGGTGAAAGAGCACACCCGCCAGGAGAGAAAGGCTCATAAAAAATGCTTTCTTTTTTATCTTTCAACTTGATAAAAGTCCTGAATCCCTGCGAGGGCGTCAACTGATAGGCTTTATTGGCCGGGATAAATTCCATTATGGCTTCGTCTTTAGAGCGTATACCGACGCTCGCCATACACTGGCCGCGATTCACATAAAAGGCCCAGATAGGTATGCCAAATAACCCGGCTATACCCGGGAAAAAACTAGACCAGGGACGGGTAGAATTATAGTTATTTATTACAAACGAGCCGTCTTTTTCTAGCCCGTATCCTGACGTTTTATTATTTATCGTTTTCATATCTGGATTAGCCTACGACACTAAGGAAGACATCCACTACCTTAGAATCAAATTGTGTGCCGGCGCCCGATCTTAATATCTTAATAGCTTCTTCTTTAGAGATGGCTTTATGATAAGGCCTGTCTGCCGTAAGCGCCTCGTAGACATCTACCACGGCAAGTATCCTAGCACCTAAAGGTATCTCTTCGCCTTTTAATCCACGGGGATAGCCTGTACCATCATAACGCTCATGGTGGCCGAGTATGAGCGGAACGATATCTTTCAAAAATCCTGCCACAGATACAATATCAGCCCCTATAACAGGATGCTTTTTGACCGCTTCGTATTCTTCGGGTGTGAGTTTGCCTGGTTTTAAAAGAATGGCGTCGGAAATTCCGAGCTTGCCTATATCATGAAGCATGGCAGCGCGGCGGACATTATCTACTTCCTGCTCGTTCATGCCCACGCGGTGCGCCATCTTTTCGGCATATTCTACCATCCTGTCGCAGTGTTCGCGCGTGCGCTTGTCTCGTAACTCTATGCTTTTCGCTAAAGAATAAATGGCTTCCAAAATACTTCGTTCGCTTCGTACAGCGTAAAAAGAAAGTTTTTGTTTAACGGAATCGATATACCGCTTCCTATCTTCGTCGGAATACTTATCAAGCGTTGTCTCGGGTATATCATGGCCATATAAGGCGACACCGTCGCCGCCTCTCTCTTTGACCCTGTAAATACTCTCTTCGCCGCCATCGATTATCTCTTCAACAGAGAAAAGAGGGTCTTCCGGATAGCTGACAACACCTATTGAACACTTTAATCTTATTATATTGCTGCCGTCGCCGAAACTTCGCGTGCGGAAAAGTTCAAGTATCTTATTGCCTACGCCGAAAGCATCCAAACGGTTGGTGTCGGGCAGGATTATCGCGAATTCTTCTCCGCCCCAACGGGCTACGACATCATTGGTCCTTAATTCCGTCTTCAAAAGCCGCGCCACCTGTTTTAATATCTTATCTCCGAACTGATGGCCGTGGCTATCATTAATAGATTTGAAATAATCCAGGTCTATCATCATCGTAGAGATCGGCGAAAGAGTGCGCTTGGCTCGCTCAAACTCAGCTGCCAGCCGCTCTCTAAAATAACGAAAATTATATATCTCGGTAAGCGCGTCTTTAAGGGCTAGGCTCTCTAACCTGTCTTTTATCTCATTTAAGCGTTTCTCGCTCTCAGCGCGGTCCGAAATATCCACGTCCATGCAATATATTTCAATTACCTTGCCGTTCTGTAATATCGGGAACATAGAAGAATATATGGTCAATTCTTTGCCGCTCTTGTTCTTGACCCTCCACTCCCTTGCCTGAGGAGAACGGCCGGTGACTTTAATGCTTTCAAATGCTTCTTCAAAATCCTTCAGCTCAGAAACGCCTAATATAAGGCCCAGGCCTTTTCTGCCGATGACTTCATGCTTGGAATAACCGTAGAGCACCTCTGAAGCGTGGTTCCATTCCAATATCCTGCCGTCGAGCGCGTAACCCTGTATAGCTACGTTAGGCGTATTCTGGATAATAGATTCAAAACGCAAATATGCCGAGCTCATCTCTTCTTCCATCCATTTGCGTTCACTGACATCCATTACTATATATTCAAAACACTGCAATTCACCTCTATCACTTCTTATGGCTTTTGCCGATACAACGACCCATATGCCCTGACCGTCTTTTTTCTTAAAGCGCAATTCTTTGATAAGCGAGCCCCGCGAAAGTAAAAGGGCCTTGAACTTATCATATCCATCGATATCCGCGTATATATCAGACGGCTTCAATTTAAAGAACTCTTCTTCGCTAAACCCTAGGATCTTTAAGAAACCGTCGTTCGCTTCAACAAAAACACCTTTGTCACCCGGTGTCTCGCGGCAGAATCCGACGTCTAAATTCGTGATGGCGGAGGCCAATTCCTCTTTTTCGCGAAGAAGGCTTCTCTGAAGTCGGATAAGATAGACAAAAAATATAATGAGGGCAAAAACAAAGCAGAATTGTAAAGCAGCTACGATAGGAACGGTCTCTTTTTTAATGTCCCAGACAAAACACCAGGAAAGATGCCTTGCCGCGTCATAATATGGCAGAAAGAAAAAACTTAGAATAACGCCCAGGACAAACAGCACGGAAAACGCCTGTTTTAAAAATTCTAAGCTCTTTCTTTTGTTTATTCGTAAAGGCATTATAGTAAATAATCCTTCTTTATCCTCTTAAGGCTTCTAAAGACATTGGTCTTAACGCTGGGTGTGGTCTTCTCAAGCTCTTTAATGAACTTAGTAACGACCGAGCGCTTGGTCGCATTGGTGTTCGGGCACGAACAGTGCGGCACGGGAAAACTATTCAACCGCGCCAATTCTTCTATATCATCTTCGTCTACGTAAGCCAAAGGCCTGATAATGGACAATTTACCCTTGAACATCTCCTGATAAGGAGCCATAGCGCTTATCTCACCCTCAAACAAAAGATTCATAAGTATCGTAGCTACAATGTCATCCTTATGGTGCCCGAAAGCTAATTTATTACAGCCGTATTCTTTTGCCGCCTCAAAGAGCGCGCGCCGGCGGTTCCAGGAACACCAGAAACACGTGATATCGGCCCTGGACTTACCTTTTAAAATATCTATTTTCTTAAAATGGAACGGATAATTTTTTTCTTGCAGGAATTTTTTCAATTCCTCTTTATTAACGCATTTATATCCCAAGTCCACATGAACAGCCAGTATTTCATATCGGATCGGCACAAAAGACCTGCGCTCGGAAAGGATCTTTAAAAGTGTCAGGCTATCTTTACCGCCTGAAACGGCTACAAGTATCTTGTCGCCGTCCTTTATCATCCCGTAATCCGCTATAGCGCTGCCAACTTTTTTTGAAACAGCCTTTTCTAAATTCTTGACCCTGTTTTTCACTACCTTGTAGTCCAACTGCCGTTCGGACTCTCAACAGGCGTGCCTTGCGGAGCATCCGCCTGTATGCGTTTGGCGAACAACCTTCCTGTCTCGTCTTCTGCTGCGCCATTCTTTGAAGCTACGTGCCCGTAAATAATATTTCTATCGCTGTTCTCATCTGATACGAGGCCAGAGACCTCGCTTGCGGCTGAAGGATCTTTTATTTCGACGAGCCCAATAGCATTTTCTCCGATAGCGCCTTTTGCCTCCCACGAAACAAGCGTACTTCGCCTTTCTTTTCTACGTTCGATCGCGGCCTTGACATCGGCTGGAAAATCAGACTCTTCCTGCGCGTAAGCATCGTTTACGCCTAAGAATAAAAAGCTCGTCTGGCCATGTCCGGCGCTTGGCGCTGTTATCATGTCCTCTATTGCCGTAACATCTTTTGCCACATGCTGATAGACATCCAACCGCATCGTCACATCTAACTTGATAGGTTCTTTGGATCCAACTGTCACTCTTGCGCACCCCAGTAAAAACAATAACGCTATAGTAGCCTTCATGGCTAAAACGGCCTTTCCTTTGTGTCTGTTCATAATATCCTCCTAGACCCTTTCCCTATGCCAAACAACCTCAAATTGCCTCTTGCCGGCTTGGCCTTCAAGCAAGAGATCTATTTTTATATTTTGCCCTTCAGAGCCTATTTTGGCACTTCCTATATCATAATGGTAATCTTTTAAATTTTCAACCACTATATTTAATCCATTGCCGCTCAAGAGATTCCGTTCCATTGTTGAGTCATTAATGATAGTACACTGGCCACCTCCTTCGGATTGAAGGTTGCCGCCTATTCCTGTTATTTCCGCGCCTGTTGCGAGTATATTAACCTTACCGGAATAAATGCCGCTAGCCTGTACGCGTTTTTCCACCTCAAAAAACTTCATAACATCACCTAAGTCAATGTGTTCCATTTGCAGCACCATATCCACAACCGGAGCGGCTTTTCCTAATAAAATGACAGAACCGGAACACCTGACAATACCGCCAAATATCGGGATGGCGACATCGTCAAAATATAATGTCTTTGGGCCTATCCTAAAACGCCCTTTTATGTCCTTGGATACGGTTTTTTTATAAGTCAGGCGCCTGATATCCAGAGTAGAGGCAGTTATCTTAACGTCTTCCAGCCCCAAAACATCATACGATAACTTTGAGATCGCAACTTCCAGCTCGTCAATAGCCGATAGATCGCCTTTTAACAAAGAAAACAAAGAAAATCTGATCAAAGCCTTTGGGCCGTTAAAACTTAAAGCGCTTGATACATTTTTAGGATTTTTGATACTGAAATTATTGAGGCGCGCGTATCCGGGCCAAAGCGAGAACTCTTTTGTATAAAATACGCTGCCTGGCGAGTATTTATTGAGGGCGTGACGCGCCGCGTTCAAGGCTATCTTCTCTTTGAACGACAAAGCGGCAGCTATTATTAGGAATAAGACAACGGCCCAGGCTATCCTACTCTTCATAAAGCAGCTTCTCCTCGTTCTTTGAGGGCATGCAGGTGTTAAACCCGTTACTGGATAAAACGTCATGAAGGCATTGCGTCTGGTCTTCATCGCCGTGGACAAGAAAGACCTCTTTTGCCGGGCGGCACTCCTGCACGTATTTCAAGAGATCGTTCTTATCCGCGTGGCCCGAGAGGGCGTTTATGACCACGACCTCGGCATTCAACTCATATTCCATTCCGTAAATGCGAACGATCTTTTCTTTGTCTACGATCTTCTTGCCCAGCGTGTCTTTTGCCATGTAGCCAACGACAAGGACCGTGTTACGCGACTCCGTGATATTATTTTTCAGATGATGCAATACGCGGCCCGCTTCGCACATGCCTGACCCTGCGATAATGATCATCGGCCTCTTATCATTGTTCAAAGCTTTTGATTCCCTCTGGTCCTGGACATAGTGCAGATGCAAAAAATCAAACGGGCTTGAATCATTACGCATAAGGTCTTTGACCTTATGGTCCATGTAATGGACATTTCTTCTAAATACGTCGGTTACCCGCGTAGCAAGCGGGCTATCTACGTATATAGGCAGAGCCGGTATAGCTCCTTCTTTTAAGAGTTCTGCCAAGACATAGATGACCTCTTGTGTCCTCTCTAAGGCAAAAGACGGGATTATGATCTTTCCCTTTCTGGCTACGGTGCGGGTTATGGCTTCACGCAATTTCTCCTTGGCCTCGGAGATCGGTGTATGCACCCTGCCTCCATACGTAGACTCCAATATCAGATAATCAAGGTCTTTTAATATGGTAGGGTTGTTGAGCATTGGCAGGTCTTCCCTGCCTAAGTCCACCGCGTAACCTATGCGCAGTATCTTGTGCTCCATCCTCACATCTAAAGATATAACACTCGCGCCCAGGATATGGCCGGCGTCATAGAAAGTAACTGTCGTATCATGCGTTATCTTAAACCTCTGGCCGTAATGCAATGGCCTGAATTTCGTGATAGAACGCAAGGCCTCATGCTCCGTGTAAAGTGGGCCATGGTCTCCGCCGGATCTCTGGGGCTCGTGCCTCCTGCCTCTGCGGCCCATTGACCGCGGAGATAATTTTCTTAAATAACGAAGATCTTCTTCCTGCACGCGCCCGGAATCAGCCAACATCAGCTTACATAAGTCACGCGTAGCCGATGTAGTGTATATCTTACACCGCAGGCCATGCTTTAATAGCGTCGGTATATTACCACAGTGGTCGATGTGCGCGTGCGATAGTACAAGCGCGCCTATACGCTGAGGATGATAAGCAAACGTTGTATTTATCTGATAAAACTCTCCGCGATGGCCGTAAAACAGGCCTGCGTCTATTAAGACCTGCGATTTCGGAGTGGTCAAAAGATGGCTGGACCCGGTCACAGTCCTGACACCGCCTAAAAATTTTATCTGGACCGCATTTCTCCCATTACGGCTGCCGTGTTTTTTCATATTTTCGAATCCCTCCTCAAACGCACCTGGGTAGCCCTCTCTTCAAGTAAAGTCTTTAACATCTTTTCAATATCCCGATAAGTATAAAAACCTTTGTATTGCGCTCTTATGTAACCATCTCTGTCAATAAGGCAAAAAGAAGGCCACATCTGCTGAGCGTAAGCTATGCGTATGGATGAATCTTCATCGATAACTACGGGGAATTTAATATTGAGGATATCTATCTTGGAAAAAATAGCGCTGTGGGAAGATTCAAATTGCCATTCCGGTGAATTGACGCCGATGATCTCAAAACCTTTGTTTTTATAACGCAGGTACCACTCGTTCAAAGTGCGGGCCGCGGAATCGCAGTTTGTATCATTAGAAGTCCAGAAGAATACTAAGACCACTTTACCCAGCAGGGCCTTATTGCTTATTTTTTTATAGCCCCCGGCATTGAACCATGTCGAGCCCTTGATCTGCGGGGCTCGCTCCTGCTCCTGGGCCAGAGTTGCGCTTACGAAAAATAAAAAGACAGAAATTAATAGCAGGGCGCTAACGACTGGAGACGGGGAGGCTTTTGTCATTAATATTTAGGCGGCCTGGACAACTCAATGCATAAGGCATTTACTTCTTTTTTAAGGTCTTCTACCAGCTTCTCGTAGTGTTCTTTGTCATCCTCATGGAAACGCACGGACTTTAAAAGAGCGCGGAAAGACTCGCGCTCCCTTTGTTTAACGATATTCTTTATGGTAACGTCAATGCCTACGGCAAAACTGCCGACTATGCGGCCCTTCTTGTCCTTTACGCGGATAGCTGACCAAGATATGCATTTCTTATCGCCATACTTTGTGGTGAGAGTGAACTCTACGTTCTTGTAATTATCCTTGAAAGCCGTGCCTACGCTCTTTAAGACCTCTTTTCTATATTCTGCGTCGGGATAAAGAAGGCTCATGACATCCCTATCTCCGAGCGCCTCTTTCTTTGTATACCCTGTTACCTCTTCAGCCGCCCTGTTCCATATCAATATCTTGCCCTTAGCATCAAAGGCGTGGATGATAACATTAGCGCTATCAATAAGCTCCTTATACAGCCTGACTTCTTTGTCTAATAATATCTTCATGACAGCTTTTCTAAAGTTTAAAAAGCCAGCTTTGACCTTAAGTTCCCGCTGGACCCGATCTCTACGATCTCAATGACCTTGACTTTCAGGATAGCGAATTTATCAGGCATGGAAAGATCCAAAGGTGTCGCCTTTTCTCCGGTGCGGACGTTTAAAAGTATGCGCTCAACCGTGAAATCAGTCTTTATCTTCTGGAATTCCTCAATAAAAACATTAAATTCCTCTCCGGATTCAATGACGTCTACCGAACCGTTCATCTGATACCCAGTCAATGTGCGCTCATTTATAAAAGACAACGATACCCGCGGGTTCTCTTTTAAGTTAGAATAAGTCTTGCCTATCACGTAATCAATAATATAAATGATGTTCTTCTCGGTCTTGGCAATAAGTTTTGGCGCTACGTTAGGCATACGCTCATTACTGCAGGTTGCCACATTTACGAATTTACCTTTAGATAAAAAAGGCAGAAAACCGGCAAGCAGGTTGTCTCTTTCCTTTAGAGTGACTTTTTCTACGATCCTTTTTACCTTCTTATCCATAGTATGAACAAAAACCCTTTAAAAAACAGTCCTGGCATTTTGGTTTTTGGGCGTGACAAACCTCACGGCCATGCCATATAAGCCGCAGGCTGAAAAGCCCCCACTCTTTCTTATCCAACTGTTCCATAAGATCCTGTTCTATCTTCTCGGGTGTTGTGTTTTGCGTCAGGCCGAGTCTCTGCGAGACTCGGCTCACATGCGTATCCACTGCTATGCCTTCATTCTTATTATACGCGTTATATAAGACGACATTGGCGGTCTTGCGCGCCACACCAGGCAGCTCAAGTAAGTCATCCATGGTCTCCGGCACCCTGCCCCTGAAACCCTTTACGATCTTATCAGCCGCGCCCATTATATTCTTTGCCTTGTTGTGATAAAAACCGGTTGAGCGGATATCCTGCTCAAGAGATTTAATATCAGCCCTCGCGTAATCCTTGGCCCTTTTATACTTCTTAAAAAGCGTATCGGTCACAATGTTGACGCGCGTATCCGTGCACTGCGCTGAAAGTATGGTAGCCACAAGCAACTCCAAAGGATTCTTTGCCTTAAGCGCGATGATCGGATCCGGATAATGATTTTTTAAAAGGTTTAAAATGATATCTATATCGTGCACGGCTTATGGCCTCATTTGAATATCTTGCCTGTGCCGATACTCCAGAACAAAAGGTCCAGATGCGACGCTGGAATACCAAGCTTTGAGGCGAATCGCCTTACTTTTTCTTCTATGCCCAGATATTTATTAGGGCTTAGACTCTTAGGTAATTCTTCTATCACTCCCAGTCTTTGAAGAGACCGCAAAACATGGACATCTAAAATAGCCAGGTCCTGGCCAAAACCAATATTCCTTAAAAAATGGCTGGACTCTTTATACCCAAGCCCTTTGATGTTATCAATGAGCCACTGCCGCGCCGCAAGAGGACCTTGTTGCGATATTTTTCTCTTAAACCTTATTATTTCTTCTTTTGAAAATACCCGCCGCGCAAGCATAAGATACCGCGCCTTATTCCTGTAAAAACGTGTCCTTTTCAAAAGAGGCTCTAACTGTTTTCTTGAACCTTTATATAAAAGCCCCTTCTTCTTTAAGTCCGAGATTATCTGCCCGCAGCTTTCTGCCTTTGATTGAGGGGTCAATAAGCAGAAACAAAGTTCTTCAAAAAAACGATCGTGCCCTGAATCTCTTAACTTATCAAATTCCGAAAGGCGAAGCGCGATGGCGCGCCTGCGGTGTTTATATATCTTTTTTAATTCTGAGATCTTACCCATGAGCAGGCGTCTCGTCTCCTGCGGAAGGCTGCAGCCTTTTGTGGGTCCGAAGAGTCATCTGTATCATCTGTATGAGTTGGTCAAACGTGTAGCTCTTGGCAAAAAATCCTGAGATACCAAGCTCTTTTGCTTTAATGATCTTTTCTTCGGAGCTAAAGGCCGCCGTGACCATGATGATGGGCAGGTCTTTATTAAAAGACCTGATCTGTTTTAGGGCCTCTAAACCATCCATAACAGGCATATTGATATCCATGAACATAATGTCAGGCGGGCTCTCTTTTACCCAGTTAGTGGCCTCTTTACCGTTCTGTAAGGTCTTGACTTCATAGCCTCTGGATTTAAGCCAAAAGGCTATGGGTTCTGAAAAGTCTGTCTCGTCATCCACTAATAAGATACTTATTGGTTTATCCGCCATTCATCAGTCCTTTTTTGGCAATGTAAAAATAAATTTAGCCCCCTGGCCCTGCTCACTCTCGGCCCAGATATTTCCGCCGTGAAGTTCAACTATCTCTTTGGCAATAGACAATCCTAACCCGGTGCCGCTGAAGTCTGTCTGCCTTCTCTCGCCCAACTGTAAAAATTTTTCAAATACCCTGTTCAGGTCTTCTTTTGGTATGCCAGTGCCAGTATCCTGGACGCTCACGCGCACGCCGCCGTCTGAACTTATAGCCTCTACTGTGACGCTCCCGCCCTTAGGAGTAAATTTAAGGGCGTTACCTATAAGATTATTCAATATCTGTATGATCCTGTTGGCATCCGCTTTTATCTGCGGAATATTATCCTGGATGTTCTTTATAAGCCGGATATCTTTTGAATTGGCCCAGCTGACCAGGCCTTCACATGCTTCCTCGACCACTTTGCCTATAGAGACCTCGGCAAGCTCTACCTTCATCTTACCGGCTTCAAGCTTTGAAAAATCAAGTATGTCGTTAATAAGCGAGCTCAAGCGCCCTAGATTACGATTTGCAATGTCCAAAAATCTTGCCTGATCATCTGTAAGCGGGCCCGCGGCTTTATCCATCATTACCGCCAGCGCCTTCTGTGTGGCAACAATAGGAGTACGTAATTCGTGTGATACGGTAGAGACAAAATGAGACTTAAGACGGTCCAATTCTTTCTGCTTGGTGATATCGGTCAAGACAGATACCATGCCCACGGTCTGCCCGTTCTCGTTCTCAACGAGAGCACTGGAAGAACGGATTATTTTTTTCGTCTCCATCTGGGTCGCGTTAAGTTCTACGGTCTTTTCACCGGAAACATCGCTGACCAATGAGACGACCTCTTCACCTTTTAAATTCTGCGTAAGAGGCTTGCCGACCTTTTGTTCTTTAGAGACCCCTAAGATCTTCTCTGCCGCAGGATTCATCATGACGACCTCGCCCTTTGAGTTCACAACGACAAGGCCTTCCGCGAGGCTCTGGACTATGGCCTCGGTCTGGTTCTTCTCAGCGACAACATTCTTATATTTCAGATGCAGGATCTCCTGCTCTTTATCTCTCTCTTTAATGGCGCTTTCAAACTTGTTTTCAACTTCTAAGCGGACCTCTGATATTTTACGGCTCATCGACTCCGCGACAACGCCTGAAATAGAGCGCGCTATCTGCGAACGATTCTCTTTAGAAGCTACTACACCGGCTAACTGCGCTTCAAGCGAGTTCTCTAACTCTCTGTCATATACCTTTTCACGGGCCTCAGGCGTTGCTACTTTGGCCTTACCGCTGTGCGCCATGCGGCTTAAAAAAATAGATACCCAGATGCCGATCACAATAGCCGCGACATAAAAAGGCCACGGCGTTATAGTAATTACACTCTCAGTATCGTCAGCCGCCAATGCCTGAGATTGGCTTAAAAATAGAACAGCGAGTATCCTTAAATAAGGCACTATCATTTTTTATCTGTAAAGATGACCGCCCTGCCTGAGGCAGTCTGATTTCTCTTTGTTGAAATAAGCCTGCCGCAAAAAATTATGTCGCTGGTCTTATCTTCGCCATATTGGATATCAATTAAAGCATCGGCGCCTGCCTGCGAAGCCCTGTTCTTCATCTCATGGTTAATAGCCTCTTTTGCAGTGCCGCGCCTGGCCATGACCATGACCTTGCCGATCTCCTGATAAGGCTCCTTTGGCAGCTCGCCTTCAGGGAACAACAATATCTCCTGGCCTGGTTCCTTGGGCGCTAAGACCGAGCCTGTAATATCATAATACTCCGATTTGATCAGGGTACACGTAGTCGTGCATCCGGCAATAAGAACCAGCAAGATAGAAAAAGTAATGATTTTCTTAAAAGTATCCATAATTACATATGATTATATCTGGAATTGCGCCACAGCGCAAGCCTAAAACCCTATATCAAACGCGAGCATATCTCATCTAAAACAACCATCCCGCTCATTGATACTTTTATCCTGTCGCGGTCTTTGACCAACAATCCATCTCTTACAAAACCGCTGACCTGCTCCTCTTTTTCGCAAGTAAGTTTAGTATTGAACCTGGAACCCAATTCCATGATGTCCACGCCTTCTGTCAAACGCAGGCCTATTAGAAATGCCTCCATAAAACGCTCTTGCCCACTAAGCTTCTCCTCGCCGGCTTTAGCGCTCCCTTTTGTATTAAGCGCCAATATATAAGCCTCGGGTTCTGAAATATTCCAAAAACGACGGCCGCCCATATGTGAATGAGCTGCCGAGCCTAAACCTATATAATCGCCTCCTTGCCAGTAATTGACATTATGCCTGCACTCAAATCCTTTTTTTGCGAAATTGCTGACTTCATAGTGCTCAAAACCCGCGTCCAGGATCAAGTGACGCACAAACATATAATCCTCGCTTTGTTTTTCAGGCGGCACTGAACCCATTTGGCGCCTATAGAACTCCGAGCCTTCGGAAATAGATAAAGTATAAAGAGAGATGTGCTGACTGCCTAAGGACAAAAGCCCCAAGACATCATCTTTTATTTCCTGCAAGTTCTGGTCGGGCAGCGAATAAATAAGATCCAGGCTGATATTCTTAAAACCTGACTTCTTTAACAGCTCAAAAGCAGAAATGGCCTGCTTTCGGTTATGCGGCCTGCCCAGGAACTTCAGGTATTTATCATTTAAGGATTGGCAGCCCAGGCTTACGCGGTTTACGCCCAGGTCAAATAAAGCGCGTGCCGAATCTGCGTCAAACGTGGCGGGATTAGCTTCTATTGTAACTTCCGGGTCTTTTTTAAAAGTGGGTCCGGAACGAATGGCCTCAAATAATATCTTTAGCTCAGGGATACTCAGGTAACTCGGCGTTCCTCCGCCGATATATACGGTATCAAAAGTACTACCTATATAATGCAGCGCCTCTGACCCTAATGCCTCCAGATACGGCCCTGTCAACTCGTCTTTTTTTTCGTAAGAAGAGAACGAGCAGTAGAAACACTTAGACTTGCAGAAAGGTATGTGGATATATAAACCTGACATCCGCTCACGGGTTTCTCTTAACCAAGTTCTTTAAGCTTGCCCCTGATCTTTTCCTGGTGCGCGACCTCTTCGTTTCTCAACTCATTAATGAAAGCCTTAATTTCAGAAGAAAATGAGCGTTCCATCATATTCTCATAAAAATTGGCTGACGCGACTTCCCGCTTAAGCGCCAGCTCCAGCAATTCTTTCAGGCTCTTAGGTTTTGAATAGCATTCTTCACGTCTATATCTGACCACAGGCTATCCTTTATTTCCTCTTATACTTATGCATGATCATAGCGATTTGCGTAAAATGCAGCAATAGCCACATACTCTTGCAAACCTGCACAAAAAAAACAGATTTTTATTCATAGACAGTTATCATATTATAACTTATTATAGTTGATATGGTAAAAAATATTTTATCAATGCTCATCTGGCTCGGCATCGCCATACTCACCATCATCCTTTATATTGTGATGCTGTTATGCGCCGTTATTTTCAGTCCTTTTGATAAAAAACGTACGATCGCCCATAGGCAATGCTTTTGGTGGTCTGACGCTGTAATAGGGCTTAATCCTTATTGGAAGGTAGAGCTTACAGGCACAGAGAATATTGACAAAAACCGCACGTATATAATAATAGCCAATCATCAAAGCTTAGCCGACATCGTAGTCATTTACCAGACGAAGATGCAGTTCAAGTGGGTCGCCAAAAAAAGCTTATTTAAAGTGCCTTTTATCGGATGGTCAATGTCGCTGGCGCGGCATATAAAACTTGAAAGAGGGAATTTCGGCAGTATCAAAAGGGTCTATCGCGAGTCTGCTGAATGGTTAAGGGGCGGTATGTCGGTACTCTTCTTTCCTGAGGGGACGCGCAGCCAGACAAATGAGGTCGGAGATTTTCGTAACGGCGCTTTCAAGCTTGCCATAAAAGAACACGTACCAATACTGCCTATAGTATTTCAGGGAACAGGCACGGCGATACCTAAGGGAAGCTGGGTGTTTGAGACTAAAACAACCGCCAAGCTAAAGATCCTGCCTGCAATAGAAACAACTGACTACCAACCGCAAGACTTCGCCAAACTTCGAGACCTGGCGCACTCCATACTTAACAAATAAGGCTTTTGAGCGCCTTGAGCGCTGCGTCGTAATTCGGCGGGTTACCCAATTCTTTTACATATTCAATGTATCGAACAATATCGTTTTTATCAATTATAAATATCGCGCGTGATAATAAACGCAGCTCTTTTATCAAGACCCCGTAGTTCGTCCCGAAATCCGCTTCACGATGGTCTGACAAGGTCTGCACTTTCTTAATATCAAATTCCTGGCAAAACCTCTTCTGCGCAAAAGGCAGATCCATACTGATAAATATGATAACTATATCCTTAGACAGGCTCGCGGCCTCATCATTAAATCTTTTTATTTCCGTGTCGCAGACAGGCGTGTCTAAAGAAGGGACAGCCGCGATGAGCTTGATCTTACCCTTAAAAGAATCAAGGGTTTTTTCTGACATATCCTTGTCCAATGCCTTAAAATCCAATGCTTTTTTTCCGACGATTGTCTCAATGCCTGACAAAGTCAAAGGATTCCCTTTAAATGTGACTGCTCCCTTACGCTCCATAATTGCCCTCCTTGATATTGCATATTGTAGGTACTTATACCTTACAACATCAACCCCGAAGCCAGCGTAGTAAATTTTAGGCGAAACAGCTTAAAATTTACATGCGATATGGCTTTGGGGTTAACGCTTATTCCTCATATGATCCGTTCGCCCCTGAGTATAGCCGGAAGAGAACGCGTGTCTATCCTCATCCCGCCGTCGTGCTCAATTTTTATAGTGTAAAGAGTGCCCGGAGCGAACATTGTCCCAGGTGCCTCTATCTGAGCGTTCTTTATGCCCATCTTCCTGGCCTGGGCCGGATCCAGGGCGTATTGCCAGAATTTCTGCCATAACTTTTCTTCAAAAGGATGGTTGACGTTTCCTATTTTATACCCATCAGGGATACGGTCAGCTTTTGTTATCTCAAATTCCTGGGTGTTTGCGCCGTCAAGCACAAAGACCTTCCAAAAAAGATATATGCTTTTGCCTCTCAGGGGATCATTGCGAATGACATAGGGATCATCAAACCGTATTACCAGGGATTGGAACTGTATGATATTTCCGGAAAAGGTAAAATACTTTGGCTGCATCACAGCGCTGCTTGTAGAATATTCCAAAAATTTTATAGTTGTCCACTCTTTGCCGGTTATTTCATCAAAATGCACGTTAGTGACCAGGACTTCGGCAATACGCGAATCAGCCTCTAATCTCACAATGACCTGTTTTAATATCTTGTTCTCGCCTAAATATTTAAAAATGCTTTTGAATGCCAAAAAACCGACGATAACAATGATCGTCCAAATAATAAGAAAAGTTAATATCTTTTTCATAATCCCAGCAGAGAGCCGACTGTTTTTGTAATATCTTCTTTGCCTGGCTCGATCAGTCCTGTCTTTATCAACTCTGACAAAGACTTCATAAACCCGCTAAACTCCGGTTTATCAACTGTGCCCGTAATAGCAAAGTTCAATTTTACCGGGCTTATCTTATTTAAGTTCTCGCAGATCATAGGAGCCGGCATAAAGCCGCCTGATAAAAGAGCAAGGCCTTTTGCCTTTAATTCGTGGTCACTTAAAGAAAGAGAATTCCTGGAATCAATAGAGCCGTTCACAATATCAGTCCTGGAGTCAAGATCAAGCATTCCCTTAACTACATCAACCGGAAGCGAACTCTCATAGATAAAACGCACTGCGTCAAGATCGACATCCTTAACTTTTATATCAAACACGCTCTTATCATTTTTTCCCGACACAGACTCGCTATAGTGAAACACAAGGCGTCCTGCTTTATTGCCCGTTGGTTCTTTGCGTGTCCCGACAGCTCCGGAGAGGTCAAACCTGGATAACTGCATGCCAAGTTCAGGATCAAAACCAAAGTTGCCTATTGAAGCCGTGGCTCTATCTATATCTATCTGCCTGCCGTCCTGAGACTTAAGTTTTATAGACAGGTCGCTTACTGCAATACTACCGACCTGAAAGACATATCTGCCCGCGGCTGTTTTAAAGTGCACCCTTCTGCCTTTTGGCAAACTGGCCACATCTTTTGTAATTTTCTCCTTCTTTGCCTGCGCTTGCTGCTGCGGCTTATTTACTTTCTTTTTCAAAAGGTTATAAGCCCTGGAAAACCAATCCTGCTTACCTTTTATGATATCAAATATCCCCGGGCGGGACCTAGTGTCGCTCTTTTGCCGGGCTAGTTTCTGGATATTGAATGTTCCGTCGGAAGTGCCCTCAAGGTCTATCTGGGCACCATTCATTGATATGGAAGATACAACAAGCCGCTTAGATAACAGGCCTAAAGCGCTCAAACGCACAGAGGTATCACTTACACCAATTATGCGCGTATCTTCTTTATCCGGGTCAAAGATCTTTAGATCTTTTATGCTCAAAGACAAGGTCATTGGCCAAACATTTATCTGTTTGATATATATCTTTGTATTTGCCTCTTTATTTATCGTATCGATGATCAAAGTGCTTAACATAGGGCTTATTGCCAGGCCGACCGCGAAATGAAAAATTACAAGGCCGACAGCCAGGATAATTAGATTTTTTATATTAATATACTTTTTCACTCGGTCTTAGTCCTGATAATGTCCATTTTCTTAATGGCTGTTTTTACAGCTTTATAATTCTTAATGCGTTGCGCCACCCGCGAATTTTGTATCTTTTGGATGTTTGGCCCAATGGCTTTAACATATACGAACTTAGAAATAAAATATACCGGTAGAAGAAACGCGCAAGAAATGGCCAGGCCGCCTGCAATAAGGGTATTGTTTAGATCAAGTAACGCCAGGATTGGCAGGCCAGTGACAAAACTCCAAAAACCGGTAAGAAAAGAAGCATCTATTAAAAGATAGCCGCCGGCCCGGTCTGCTAGATCGCTAACCCCTAAAACATAGAACAATTTAAATAAAGGCAAAGTTACAGCCGTGGATAGTCTATTTATTTTAAATAGGAAAAAGAATAGAAAAAGCAAAAGTGCCATTGGCCCGTTTAAAGGTATAAAACCTAAAAACAGCCCCAGGCAAACACCCTTTGCCACCTGGGCCGGAGTGATATTAAACTCAAGTAAAGTTACGATCCTTGCGGGTATGTCAATAAATGAGAACATTATCTTGTAAAGGGGTTACGTTTAGACCTGGCGCCTGAGCTGAATTTCTTCCAGGGTTGAGGCGCGCCTTCGGCTGTCTTCCATGGCCTTGCTGGGCCATCACCTTTTTTCCATGTTTTGGATGGCCTGGCTGCGCCCTCAGTTTTTTTCCAAGGCTTAGCACCTGCTTCTGCCTTCTTCCAAGGCCTGGCTGCTCCTTCAGTTTTCTTCCAATGACTAGGCCCTGTCTCGGGCTTCTTCCAAGGCTTAGCCTTTCCTTCGGCTGTCTTCCATGGCCTGAATGGCTGGGCCCCACCTTCACGCTTCTTCCAGGGCCCTGCTTCCCCTTCCTTTTTTCGTTCCCGCGACGGAAATCTGCCCGGCCATGTGCCGCGCGCGGGCCTGCCGCCTTCATATTCTTTTTTCTTTTCATAAGACTGGTCATGCCAGGTAGCTATCGGGTCTGGCTTTTTCTCTTCAGTCTTAACACGCGCCTGGCTCACGTTAAGAGGCCGGCCCCTAAAATCCTTGGTATTCAGAGCGGCTATAGCAGCTTCTGCCTGTTGGTCATCTGGCATCTCAACAAAACCAAACCCTCTGGACTTGGCCTCTTTTTTCTCCATAACTATAACAACAGAAGATACAGCGCCAAAACCTTCAAATAGTGTCTTTAGATCCGCCTCTGTGGCGTCAAACGATAAGTTGCCTACGAACATTTTCATATTTTTATCCTTAATTTTGCCTATTATAGGTTTCTTTTCCCTACAAAGTTAACTCCTAAGCTTGCAAAGGAAATTATGCCCGGCAAACCTGGGCAGAATTTCCAAGCGTTTAAGCTAGGAGTAATTTGCCTATTATACCCTCAATAAAACAAAATAGCCAAGGCTAATTAGTCCTTGAAGAGCGAATAAACTGGTCGTGGGAACGCACACCTTTTAGATAATCCAGTGTCCCCGCCAACTTAGCAAATAAAATGATCCAGCGATACCAGAAAAATTCCACAAGGCTCAATGTTGCCAGATACGCTATATAAGATGCCTTCATTACTTTGGTTACACGGCTAAAGATCAATAACGAGAACAATGAAACGATGGTCTGCCACAAGAACATAAAAACAAAAAAAGTCATAAAAACATTAAAAGAAATGATGCCGGCCCAAAATCCCCATAGCGTAATGATCCAGCTAGCTGTTTCAAAAAATACACCCAGGCATTCATACAATAAGAAATAAGGCAAAGTGACCAAACCCAACATCCCATAACGGGGATTAAAGATAGCATGCTTGTAGCGCATAACAGACTCGTCTGCCACGCGCTGCCAACGGTTGCGTTGTTTGATAAGCGCCCTCTCCTGCGCCGGACCATATGTCCAACCCACAAAATACGGAAGCATTATGATGCGATAACCTTTGACGCGGTTCTTTATCAGGTACTCATGCACCCTGAAAGTAAACTCCAGGTCCTCACTGCTGTAATACTCGGCAAAACCGCCGACAGCCAATACAATATCCCTGCGCCATATCGCAAAACCGCCGCTGATAATAGGCGAGGCATTCATAGAGCTCCATCCGATGCGGTTGCCGATGAACGTGCGGATATATTCCAGGTTCTGATACGCGATAAGCGGCCGCAGATCAAACGAGCGCTCAACAATACGGCCAGAATACACCTTGAACCCATTTATCAGGCCGTAATAACTGCCAATACCGATGACCTTATCCGGGTCCTTTTGCACATGCGCCATGACCTTCAACAACGCGTCCTGCTCAAGCACCGTATCAGCGTCTATTGTGCAGACATATTTATACCTGGCAAGGTTTAAAGCCGCGTTCAAGGCGCCTGCCTTTTTGTGGCCGCTTTCTTTGCTAAGCACCGTCACAAAAGGATATTTCCTGGATATAAAGATGTTAAAGAGCTTGCCTGCGTTAAAATGATCCACATAAGGCTTTGTCTGCGGTTCTAATTCCAGAAGCTCTTTTAAGATATCAAGTGTTTTATCCGTTGAGCCGTCATCTACAATAATGACTTCGAACTGCGGATATGATAGCCCTATGACAGACTGCACAGCGTCAGCTATCCAGACCTCTTCATTGTGCGCTGGTATTATGATACTGATGGGTATGGTGAACGCCGAGGAGGCCATAAGATGAAAATCCTCGGCAGCCTCCTCTATCTTTTTTTTCTGCCCCTCAAAAAGGCCTATTACGCCCAGGGCCAGATAATAAACCATAACAAGGGCGAAATAACTAAAGAAAAATATAAAAAGGAACTTTATCATAGCGTCCTGATCTTTTTGGCCAGGGCCTCGTCAATACTTTCAACGACCTTTAAGATATCTTCCCTGGGCCCGGGCTCAAGTTTATCTAAAGCTTTTTTCAACCCGAAATAAAAATGTGAATGTATAAGCTCTTCCAAAAGCCTGCGGCTCTGCTGGCTGGCATGAGAAGAACCGCTTAAAATATCATCAAATATCTTCGGTATGTATTCTGCGTCAACGAACGCCGTTACGCATGAAGCGCGCGTCATATCATCACCTGAGACAAGGCATCTCTCCAGGTGAGGCATGGCTTTTTCAATGTGCTGCGCCATTAGTTTTTCTACGCTCTCTTTGACAGGCCAGGATGGGTCAAAAATAAGCTCTGCTACCAGCCCTAAAGCTTCACTTCCAAAAATAGCGCCTAAAGCCCGGACACTAAACATCCGCACGAACCATAGATCATCTTTAAGCCGGTCCAAAAGAACACCACGAGCATCCTTTGCGCCTAGAACCCCAAGACACTCACACGCCGCAGCCCTAACATCAGCGCTACTATCTTTTGTCAATTCCGCAGCCCCCGTGGCTGCGCCGGCAAATTTTAACCTGGTCAATAATTTAAGCGACCAATAACGCACAAGGGCGTCAGGGTTCTTTAATTCCGCGCACGCCGGTACTGCAACAGAAGAAGGAAAATCTTCAAGCAATGAAACGATCTTCTGGCCGCTCGCAGTACCTTTAGCTATCAATTTCAATAAGAGACCGGCTACCTGGGGGGTCTTATTATGGCTCAAGGCTAAAATAGAAAAATATACTACGTCCTCATCCTTATGTTTTAGATCGGCGGTCAGGATCCTGACTCCCTGCGGAGTATTCAGGTAACCCAATATGATCACAGCCTCAATGCGCTCCCACTTATCACGGCTGCGAGCGGCCAGCCGTTCTATCATTTTCATATCCAAAGAAGACATCATACATTCGCGTATCTGCCGGCCAAAATCTTGAGAATATCTTTCGTCTTCATAGCGGGCAATATCAAAGATCTGATGCAGGTCAAAAGCTTTGACCAGCACCGGGCATGTCTTTAGCAGGCCTTTAGGCGACTCCATAAACAAGTCCCATAAACGTCTCTTGATCTGCTCTGTGCGGCGCAAGTAACGGCTTTCGCTATATTCTTTTAAAAAAACGTAGGCAAGCAGGCACACGTAAAGAAAAACGATGCCCGCGATTAGAAGGGTATCAAGAAACCTGAAAAATATTACGGTATTGGCAAACATCAGAACCTGATAGAAACGCCGGCTTCAAGACTGCGTTTAATAAATGAGGGTTTTTCCTGCGAATAAGACCCGCCGAGCCGCACGCTCACATCCTCTGTAGCATGCCACGTCAGGCCACCGAAGAAAATATAACTATACTGTTTGGAAGACTCTAAAGGCAGAATATCATAAAGCCGCTCGCCTATAGCAATACCGCCCCAGGCATCTAAGTTCTTAGCGCAGCGTAAACTACCTCTGAGCGTAGACCACTGGGCAGGGTCTCTATGCGTGTTAACAGAGGCATTGTAATCCCACATCACATAACTATCTCCGAAATAATAGACGGCCCCGGGAGAAAAGATCGCTACATTGTTTAGAGAATAATGTAAGAATTCCTGGCCTATTTTAAAGAAAAGCGTTCCACGTAACCTGCGGGCATACTCTAAAAAACTTTTGAATTTATATACATAATCAACATCCGAGCCACCGAAACCCAGTTCCGCGTGCGCGTATGAATCCTTAAAACGCGCGTCAACGCCGATATCCACCACATGATCTTTGAGGCCGGCCCGTTCATATTGCCGCGCCTCCACAAAAGGCATGACATCTTTTTTAGAAACGTATGTCAGGCGCTCCGTGGACATCTTCCAGCGGATCTTACGGCTGCCCTGTTTTATCCAGCTATATTCAAAAGAAGGATCAAAACGCCAGATATTGCGCTCGCCTGTCCAGACAGGCATAGCGGCTTTGATCTGAGCCTCTCTGCCGACCTCCTGAGCAAAGACGCTCTGAACACAAAACGCAAAGCACAGACCAAAGATCAATATCCCAAATATCCATCTACGCATCAGCGCTTTTGCTCCTGAAAATACTTAATGGTATCTTTAATGATATCCTCCAGGCTATACTTTGGTTTATATCCTATAGCCTTCCTGATCTTTGTAAGATCACAAATACGGCAAGGCGTATCTTCAAAATCCTTGCCATAAGCTTTTTCATAACTCTCAAAGCGTATAGGAGACTTTGAATGAGCCGCAGCTTTGATCTTCTTGGCAAGCCCCTCAATTGATATATGTTCTGCGCTACCCACATTAAATATCTGTCCGCTGGTATCTTTGGAAAAGCTCAACTCAATAATGGCCCGGATCACGTCTTTTACATGCGTGAAAGAACGGGTCTGCGTTCCATCTCCATAAATAACAATGGGCTTATTACTAAGTGCCGCCTTGACAAAAGTAGGCAACACCATGCCATAGCGGGAGCTCTGGCGTGGCCCGACAGCGTTAAACAACCGGACTATAACAATAGAGAGCTTGCGGTCTTTAGCGTAAGCCAGGCCTAAAAATTCATCCGTAGCCTTTGAGGAAGCGTAGCTCCAACGGCTGATAGATGTCGGGCCTATGACTTCGTTACTTTTTCCCTCGATCAAAGGCTCGCAAACATGCTTACCGTAAACTTCCGAGGTTGATGCAAGTAAGACCCTTTTATGATATTTAGCCGCTAGTTTTAAAACAACCTCAGTGCCTGCGATATTCGTTAGCATGGAATCAACGGTCTTTTTTAAGATGAGTTTAACACCAACGGCCGCGGCAAAGTGATAGACTAGATCAGAGTCCTTAATAAGCCGAGCCAAAAGTTTTTCGTTCATTATGGTCCCGCGATAGAACTTAAAACGCTTCTCATCCTTTAAAAGAGCTGCTATGTTGCGCTTTTTTCCCGTAGAAAGATCATCAATAACAGTCACCACTACTCCCTGGGTCAATAACCATTCACACAAATGTGAACCCAAAAACCCAGCGCCGCCAGTCACTAAAACACGTTTTGGTTTATTCTTAGTTTTCATGCCACCTATTATACCACTTAGAAGACAAAATTGGATTTGATTTTATATGATTTGGCGCTAAAGTAGTTATTATGAAAGGTAGAACACAATGAAAATAAAACTGGCCAGGTCAGCGGGTTTCTGTTTTGGCGTAAAAAGGGCGATTGACATAGCCTATAGGACGCTCTTAAGCAATAAGAACGTTTATATGCTGGGCAACATCGTCCATAATGAGGAGGTGGCAAAAAAATTAAAAGATGCCGGATTAAAAAAGACCGAGAAACTGAACAGCGGAAAGAACAAGATACTTTTGATACGCGCTCACGGCGCAAGCCTCTGCACTATTGATAAAGCCAATAGGCTCGGCTATAAGATCGTAGACGCGACCTGTCCTATGGTCAAAGAGATACACAAGATAGCAAGCAGAGCGGAATCCGAAGGCAGAACAATAATAGTCATAGGAGACAAAAAGCACGATGAGGTCCGCGGCATCATAGGCCAGCTAAAAAGAAAAGCAATAGTGATCTCCGGCCTTAAAGACATACCTCTGAAAAAGATCAAAAAAATAAAAAAGGCCGCGATCGTGGCGCAATCCACTCAAAACAGCGTCAAAGTGCTTAAAATAGCAAGCCTATTAAAACACCATATCAAAGACCTGAAATTCTTTAATACCATCTGCCAACCTACCAGGACAAAACAACAAGAGATGCAAAATATGCCTCTGGAAAATGACGTGATGATCATAATCGGCTCAAAAGCCAGTGCCAATACCCAAAGGTTATATGAGATCTCAAAGTCACTTAACGCGAAAAGCTACTGGGTCAGCTCAAAAAAAGATATAAAACGCGCCTGGTTTAAGGGAGTTCGATCGGTGGGCATTACTGCCGGGGCGTCTACCCCGGACGATACTACAAAAGAGATCGTTTCCTACATAGAAAAATTAACTTAAACTATCCTGTCAATATTTCCAGTCTGCTATTTTTATTTCTGAAAGTAGACCCATGGCACGTGCTCAAAATAAACATCTCAACTAAATCTGTTTTATCTACCGTATAAGTACATAAAGCCTCGACTTTTGATCCACGGATAACGGCATCTGCTTCTTTTTCATAAAGGAGCAACTCATCCTTTTCTTCCTCAGGCAAGAAAGAAGCATCTCCGCTTATGCGGATACCGTCAAAACCCAGGCTTAAGGCCTCCTCTAATATTTTGCCCCAACTCTCCAGGATCTCAGACCGGATGAACCTGCCAGACCTGTTATACACCGACCTGGCTTCAAACAATCTCATTTGGCCTTTTTCCACATATTCTTTTAGTCCTCCGATGCCTACGCTCAGGGCTTGCTGCGCTTCCTTCAACCCAAGAGATTCAGGAACAGCCCAGACGCAGAACTTATTACGTTCAAGCCCTTCCCTGAAATACGGCACCACTAATTCAAACAGATCTTTGCTTGAACCGTAGAACAGGCACATATGTTTATGTTTAAAATGGCTATTTAAAATTCTGCTTTCCATTCATTTTATGTTATCCCCATTCTCTGACGCTGTCAAGGAATATCATGCTCTCATCCTCATTTCATTTGGCTAACAATGCCGGGAAGCGGGCCCACCCCCCGACATTGCAAAGGCCATTAATTACATCCGCAGAATTCATGAAAAGCCTTTATTAAGGCCTTTAACGATCCCGTTTTGTCTGGGTCTTTAGCGGTTATTTCAACATGAATGCCTTTTGGCGTTTCTTTTACCGTGCAATCAAGTTGTTCGCAAAAAGACTGACCGTCTTTTCCGCAACACTTAAACATATTACTCACCTCCTTTTTGCCCCAAGGGGGCACATTCTATTGTTCCAACACTGTCGAACTAAGAAGACAAAAAAAATCACTTCACGAAATTCTTAATAGCGCTAACTGTTTCTTCATTGATCCTGCATCTGAACATCTGGCCATCCCTATCGCAGATTATAAGCCCCGCGTTTTGAAGTTCTTTAAAATGATGTGAGACTGTTGACCTTGAAAGCTTCATACAATCGCATACTTTTGTAAAGGCCTTCTCAATAGCCCCTGCCACAGGACAACAGGTTTTGTTCTCTATCTTAAATTCTGAAGCTACCTTACCTTCTTTCGCGCAACAGCCTTCCTGGATCATTAAAAATATCTTAAGGCGTTGCTCGTTTGACAGGGCTTTAAATATCTTTACATAGTTTGATAGTTCCATAACAGTAGAAATATACCATTCCTCTGAAAGATTGTCAAGTACCAATAACACCCCGCGCTAAAAGGTATTGGGCCCTTCCTTTATGAGGAATTAGGAAGGCCTACCCTTTCTGGGTTGCGCGGGTGTGCTGCTTTCTGCTATACCACCCCGCGCTAATCGGTATTGCGCGGGTGTGCTGCTTTCTGCAGCAAAAAGCCAAGGCACAGATGGCCTTGGCTAGTACGGAACCAAAAACTTCGGGAGGACCAAACAGGCTCTTACCTTCTACTTCTGGTCTACTCCTATGCCTGTCCTCCCGATTAGAGTATAGAACACTTACCAGGCGATTACAAGGGGCGCTGTAAAGATATTCTATGCCTTATAAACTCGATTACAGCAGGCAGCACTGAAACAAATATTATCGCTAACATTACTACAGAAAGGTTATCCTTTACCAGCGGTATATTACCGAAACAAAAACCGACTGTCATAAATGAAGTTACCCACAGCACTCCACCAACGATGTTATAAAGGATGAACTTTGGATAATCCATATGGATAAATCCCGCAACGAACGGAGCGAATGAGCGAATAATAGGAATAAACCTTGCCAGGATTATTGTCTTGCCGCCGTATTTCTTGAAAAAATGATGTGTTTTATCCAGATGCTGTTTATTTATCCAGCGGGGTTGTTTTCCATCTATGAGCTTTCTACCGGAATATCTGCCTACAGCGTAATTAACACTGTCTCCTATTATGGCAGCAGCAATAAGTGTCCCTGCCACAACCACAGGCTGAAATGAACCTACTGCGGAAAATGCTCCCACAATGAATAAAAGTGAATCTCCCGGTAAGAACGGCAGGACCACAAGACCAGTCTCGCAGAATATTACAAGAAAAAGAAGCAAATACGTCCAGCATCCATAATGCTCTACCACATACATCAGATGCTTATCAAAATGAAATATAAAATCCAGGATCTCCATAGTGGAAACAATTATACCACGAACACTGGGAAGGATTAAAAAAATTACTGGGAGCTATCTGATAAGTTCTGTGATCTTAAATACAGGCAGGAATAAAGATACTACGATACCACCGATTATGATCCCTAAAATTCCGATGACAACAGGCTCGATCATAGCTGCCAGGCCGTTTACAACGGCATCTACCTCATCTTCATACATGTCCGCTATCTTGCATAACATTTTTTCAAGCTCGCCTGTCTGTTCGCCGACCGCTATCATACCCACGACCATCGCGGGGAAAACACGGCTTCTCGAAAGAGGCTCCGCGATACTTTCGCCGTGACTAATAGCCTTAGAAGCATTTTCAAGAGCTTCCTCCACCAACACATTCCCTGAAGTCTTACCTACTATTTCCAAAGCCTGTATTATAGGAATAGCGCTTTTTGTCAATGTGGACAGCGTGCGCGCGAACTTTGCCATGGCGACCTTTTGAAAGAGGTCACCAAAGATCGGCAATTTAAAAAGAATTGAGTCAAACTTATAGCGTCCCTTAGCCGTTTTGATGTAGTTCTTAAAACCAGCCGCGGCAAAACCAATAACTACCAAACCAAAAAGAAAAAACTTTCGCACGATCGCTGACACCAAAAGAAGGATACGCGTAGGCAAAGGCAATGTCCCGCCAAGCGCGTAGAAGATATTTTCAAACGTTGGAACGACTTTTATAAGAAGGACTGATGTGATGGTAAAAGCCATAATAATGACAGTAACCGGATACACCATGGCAGTCCTGACTTTTCTCCTCAGAGAATTAGTCTTTTCTAAATATATCGCGGCGCGTTCAAGAGTCTCATCTAAGAGCCCGGATATTTCGCCTGCCCTGACCAGGCTGACAAACAACGGAGTAAAAACCTTGGGATATTTAGCCATGGCCTCATGGAGGCTTGAACCGTTAAGTATCTGATCACGTATATCTATGATGACAACGGCAAGGACCTTGTTCTTTGTCTGATTTTCCAATATCTGAAGCGCGTGTACCATGACGATGCCTGCATCTATCATAGTAGCGAACTGGCGTGAAAAAATAACAAGGTCTTCCAATCTGACCGTTTTTTCCTTTACTTTTTCAACTTGGACCTCTTTGATGGAAATAATAATGAGGTTTTTTTTGCGCAGTTTTGATACAACGTCGTTTACTACGGGGGCTTCAAGGACTCCTGTTAAATTAAAGCCTTGAGCGTCTTTGACATGATAAGTATAAATAGACATAGTTTAGGCTTTACTGCAGATCAAGCGTTTTTTTGTAGTTTTGCTCTATGGCTAACTGTATCTCGCTTAAAGTAGCGACAAAGACCTGCACAAAACAATTGGTCAAACGTTCAACCTCGCGAATGGCGTTTTTATCCAAAGGGTTGACCATGGCTATCATGATATTATCGCCGACCATATCAAGAGGGATCAATAAATGTTCTTTTGCCATTGCTTCGGGTATCGCGCTGATGGCTTTGGGATCCATCTCGTAATAGCTCAAAGGCAAATAAGGAAATTTGTGATGCTTGGTAAGCTCTACTGCTATCTCTTCTTCGGTAGCCACTCCAAGGTCAACCAAGACCTTTACAATGTGGCCTCCGTGGGTCTTCTTATGTAAAAGTGTCCTTGAAAATTCACGGCCTTCCAGTTTACGCTTAGGCATAGTAGCCCTGCGTAAGTTAAGGCGCCGGCTCAAAGGATCAGATGCATCTTTATGGCCTGACTCCCAACCTCCGAAAAACTTAAGGGCATCTACAAGATGTACTGACTTTGTGTTATCTACCAGGAATGATTCCATTGGTGCCTCCTTTTTGAAGATAAAAAAAGGGATCAGGACCAGTCTTTCTGGCCCTAACCCCCAATTCTTGAGAAAAATATACTACTTTATATTCTCTTTGTCAACAAATTTCTGTAACTTCCTAAATCTAGCAATACCATAGACAATTACGCCTGCTATAATGGCTGAAACAAGCGCAATGATCAAATAACCGATGGCTATTGGGACAAGAACCTGATATACAGAAACTTCAAACAGTTTTTCCCACTTAAAATCCTTTATTAACCCGGTCCAGCCATTATAGACATCGTTGTGATCCAGCCCTGCCACAGCCGAACCGGTCTTAATGGCCATTAAAAGCGCAACAAAGCTAAACCATGTATTAAAAAGTATGCTTCCTAAAACGGCGCTGGCGCGATTTACACGAAAAATAAAGGCAAGCAGTAAAGCGGCAATAGGACCAATGCCAGGTATAACTGCGGTAAAAACACCAAGCCCAAAACCAATAGATATCCTAAGCGGACTGTCATTGATCCTGACTATTCTATAAAGAAAATGATATCTTTGCACTTTTGCTGTTTTTTCTTCCATCTTCTGCCGTTATCCTCACAGTCCATTCATTCCCATTCTTAAGTTTATTTGCTTCAATGCGGCAGATAAACCCGTCTTTACCTGGGGTAGTCTGCGATTCAAAGACTTTATCCCATTTGTCGGACTTTGTCCCTTTGGCCAACTCCACCGTATACCGGCTGACCTCTCCCCTGACCACTCCATAAATATCAACCGACGTGACGTCTTTGTCTTTCCTGTTAATGACAATATCCATAAAACGCACGGTCAATATCTTTCCTTGCGGATGCGCCAACGCAGCGCGGGCATCAAGAAAACCCGCTCCTGTATATTGGTCCCATCCCGGCTCTTCAATATCACTTGCCGAATCTAAAAGGATATCCTCAACCTCATTATTGGTCAATTGCGGGTCCTTTGCCAATAACAATGACGCGACAGCAGCCACAAAAGGCGCGGCAAAAGAAGTCCCGGCCGCTTTATAGCACAGGTCTATTTTTCTGGCACTGGGGCCTGTCCACACCGAATCTTTGGAATATAAAGAATAAATACTGCGCCCAGGCGCAGTCAAAGCAACATTAGCTCCTATATTAGAACTCCATATCCGCCTGCCCGAAGGCGCTGCAGCAGCAACGGCTATCACCTTACGTAAGGCCGGCGGGCCATATTCCGATATACTGCTGGATTGATTGCCCGCGGCAACAACAATAACACAGCCTTTATCATAGGCGTAATTGACGCCATATTCTTCAAGCTTGGATATATCCTTGCTTCCTAAACTGATATTAATGACCCTGGCTCCATGATCAGCCGCGTAATGTAAGGCGCGATAGATATTAAAACTGCTGGCCTTTCCATGCTCATCACCCACCTTAAGGGCCATTATCTGTGCTCCGGGATTAATGCCTGCTATCGCGATAGCGTTATTGGATCTTGCAGCGATAATACCCGTAACAAAAGTCCCGTGCCCCTTATTATCCGTAAGGTCATTATTCTCATTAATAAAATTCCAGCCGTTAACATCATCAATAAAGCCGTTATTGTCATCATCGATCCCGTTACCCGGGATCTCTTTTGAATTTGCCCAAAGATACTGCGGGCCGTCAATCTGGCTAACATCTAAACCGGAATCAATAACAGCGACTATGACATTCTTCTTATCGGCGTCCACAAGGTTCCAGGCTGAATCAGGGTCAGAGCGCGGCGTAAAACCTACTGCATGCAAACCCCATTGTTCGTGTATCTTGGCGTCATCCTCTTTGCCGACACTGACCATAGCTTGCGCGCCCTCGCGGATAAAACTGCGGTTCAATACGGCAGGCTCGCCTTTTTTAGCCTTATGCGCAGAACTATCAAAATAAAAAGGGTCATTGGGAACTACATTTTCGCTCTCAACCTGGACATCTCTTACTTTAACCGGCTCAATAAAATCAACACCTGTTTCATGCCCTGTGCAGTCAAGCGCTTTCTTGCAATCCCCTGGACGCTCAAATGAACCTTTAAGCTTTTCAGCAATGGCTGCTATCTCTTCATCGCTGGCGTTTTGTTTCAATACCATGACTGAATCTGCATTACCGTTAAGTTGCGACGTATCCAACGTTGGCCCTGAAACCGAACCTTGCCCTACAGCCGTATCTTTAGCCTGGCGTATCGCGTCCTCAATAATATGGCCATTAATTTGTAGGGATTGTTTATAAATAACAGCTACCGGCCGGCCCGAAGCATCATAAATCTTGAGGACAATGTTTCCCCCGACGCAATCAACAACAATGATAGGCCCGGGCCCGGTAGTCGCATCTGTTGGCGGCACGGGCACAGCATCCCGCGGACAGCATATTTGAGGGCAGGCAGCCTCCATCTTTGAAAGTATTAACGCTATATTATCAACAACTGTACCATCATCGCCTGTGCTTACAGGCGTGCCGCCATCTGGCTCAGCTAACAAGTCATGTTCATGGCCGGGTTTTGACTCCGAGACAATGGTGCCGTCAGGGCGTTTCTTGTCAACATATTGATCGTCAAGGCCCATTTCATGGCCTGCCTCATGAGCGATAGTCCCACCATCCTCGTAAAATGCAAATGAAGCGCTCATGTTGTGCTGGAATGGATCTTTGGAAAAACCATCCTGATCTGAAAGACCCTCAAATCCTCTCACTTCTGACCGATATCGCGGAGACAAATAAAGCTCGACCTTATCATGATCTCTGACCCATGGGTCATTGGGCTGGGCAAATATATACTCATAAACAAATCTGACCTGACAGCAATGGAACATATACGGCGTTGCCCCGTTCCACATCGCTTCCATCTCCCGTTTCCAGCCAGCGAGTTTATTTTGTATTTCCGCATTCGTGATCGCATCCCTGCGCGCAATATCATCAACAACCGCGTTCATATTTTGCTGCAATTCCTCAATATACCATTCAAGATCGCTGCGAGCGCCAGCTAATCTCTCTTGCGCGCGCGAAAGCGCCTCTTGCGAACGCTGGACCTGAGGGCCCGGGTTAACTCCGGGATCGCCTTGCACATGAGAAAGCGCTCGCGCGTATTCCTCCTGCAGAGTCGCGACTAGCCGTTCAAGTTCTGCTATCTTTTGAACAGTCGCGTCCCGGCCTCGCTGCAGATCGTCAATTAAGTGCTGGATCGATCCTCGAGGCAAAATAAAAAATTCTTTATGTAATGTTACGGTGATAGTACAAGTCGCAGGGTCAACCGCGATATATGTCTTAGCCTCGGCAAAGCCGGTAAAGAAAATAATAATTCCCAAGGCCAGAAAAAAACGATTATTTAAGTATCTCATTATAAATAATTTTATTGTTTGGTGGTGTTGCGACATTAATAGCCAGCATTATCCTGTCAAATGCCTTAAGAGCTTGATTACGCGTTCTGACTGTCTTAGTTTTTTTGTCAGATGTAATTGTCAGCTGGGCATAACTGCCGTCTAAAACATTTTCTTCGGTATATTCTTCTTTAAGGCTAAAAAAATCTGTGTTTTTGATAACGCTGTAAATGAACCGAAGCGCGGCACCTTTAACGACAAAGCGGTTTTTTTCAGCAAAGACGCCGGCCGCTACGCTATTTTCAGGGATTTCCCAATAGATGCCGTTGCCTTTCGCGTCTATCTCTATTTTATAATGCGGACTGCCAGGTGCAATGCCGCCTGAGATAGCCACGATCTTAAGGTCCTGCGGCACATCAGCGACTACAGCATTTTCCGCCTGTCCTAAAACAGGCGCCAAAAAAACTCCCCAGGCAAAGCATAAGATCATTGCAATGCTCGGGGCGATCTGTCTTTTCATTATTTTTCCTCCACTACTAGCGTTTAATATGGCACGTTGGCGCTATTCCTTGTTTTTCAAAATAGCGCTGGTGATATTCTTCTGCCTTGTAAAACTCTTTGGCGGGTGCTATCTCTGTAACAATAGGCTTCTTGATCTTTCCTGATTCCTGAAGCTTCTTCTTAGAAATAAGGGCCATCTTCTCTTGCTCGGATGAATGATAAAATATTGCAGACCTATACTGACTGCCCACATCAGGCCCCTGCCTGTTTGGCGTTGTAGGATCATGTATATCCCAAAAGATATCCAGCAATTTATCGTATGTTACAACAGCCGGGTCAAACTCTAATTCCACGGCCTCGGTATGCCCTGTCTTATCAGTGCAAACATCTTTGTATGTAGGGTCCTTAACATGGCCTCCGGTATAACCTACTGTTGTCTTGCCTACACCTTTGACTGACGAAAACGCCGATTCAACACCCCAAAAACAACCTGCGGCAAAAGTAGCCTTTTCTAATTTTGGCTTTCCTATTTTCGTTAATTTAAGTGCTGCGGCATTAATACAATACCTCTTACCCGTAGGAGGCGGGCCGTCATCAAACACATGCCCCAGATGCGCGCCACAGCGCGCGCAAAGTGCCTCTACCCTGTTCATACCAAGGCTATTGTCTTCCAGCATTTTTACATTCAAATCAGACACCGGTTCCCAAAAACTCGGCCAGCCAGTGCCTGATTCAAACTTTGTGCCGGCCTTAAATAGATCTGTCCCGCAGCCAACACACTGATAAACCGCGTCCTCGCCTTTTTGCGGAAGTTCACAATGGCCGCTTGAGGGAAGTTCCGTGCCTTTTAATCTTGTAATACGGTATTGCTCGGGCGTGAGCATCTTTTTCCATTCGCTATCGGTCTTAACGACCTTAGAAACTTCCTCAATACTTCCGGTCGCGGCACTGAATATCTTTATCTTTGGCCCCTCTGCGAAACTTTTCATAGCCCACACTCCTGTGAGAATAAAACAGACCAAAATAGCGTTTACGATCCGACGTTTCAACATCTCTTAAGCTCCTATTTCGATTGGTACAATTATACCACTAATTATTCTTATTGATAAGATTTACAACAAGAGTAACGATCACATCGCGCTCTTTAGGATCGCTTTCAGCTATCAAAAGTGTCAGAGCGACCAGAGCATTATCAGCCAGGCGCTTTGAGCCATCCTTTTTATAAAGAAGGCCGTTACCTTCCAGAAACCAAATAAAAATTGAAGCAGCAATACGTTTATTCCCATCAATAAAAGAATGATTTTTGACAATGAAATACAACAAGTTTGCGGCCTTCTCTTCAATGCTTGAATATAATTCTTTTCCGCCAAACGTTTGATAGATAGCCTCTATTGAACTATGAAACGACTGATCCTTTTCTGAACCAAAAAGAACTGAGCCGCCAAATTTTCTTTTAAGCTCACTAACAGCTTTGACGGCTTCTCCATAAGTTAGGCGGAATCTCTCTTCTTTTGATGAAACAAATACTCTTAACTTCTTATTGTCATAATCATCTAGCAATCCCAGTGCATAATTATAATCACTAATGACTTCAAGCAAGCCCATGGCTTCTTTATATTCAAGTTGTTTACGATCCCTCATGCTGCCAATAAGCTTTACAGCCCTCTGCAAAGCCTGCAGTTTTAAGGCTTGTTCTTTTAAACGCTTCTCATTTAATGTGTAACCATCGATTAAATGCCCTTTGAGAACATTCGTTGCCCAGATACGAAACTGGGTCGCACGGCTTGAATTGACGCGATAACCTACAGAAATGATTGCATCTAAATTATAAAAAATAGTCTGGTACACCTTCCCGTCCTTGGCAGTATGTGCAATTTTTGCACATACTGAATTTTGGTCTAACTCATTGTATCTAAAAATGTTATGTAAATGTTTTGTTATAACAGTCCTGTCTGCTTTAAAAAGCTCTGCAATTTGTTTCTGAGAAAGCCAAACCGTCTCGCGCTCCAGGCTAACTTCAATCTGAACTTTTTTATCTTTTGTCTGATATATAGCTATTTCACCTTTTGACACTACATCTGACTGTTTCTTAACCATGCCGCCTCCTTTTAGTTGCACTACTAAAAATAAAGAACCCCCGCCTTGTGAGCGAGGGTTCCATATAGGGAATCCCACAATTATTGAAAAATTCGTTTTAGTTTTCTATTTACTTACGTTCCGGATAACTCAAGGCCGGATGCCATAATAAAGCCTCTTGCCCTCTCAGCTAACTTATAACGTGAAACTATATTCCAAAAGGCCTTGCTGTGGTTAGGCTCTATCAAATGCGACATTTCGTGGATCAAAACGTAGTCCCTGACCCATGCAGGCATAGCTCCTATCCTGTGCGATATGCGGATATTTGCGCTGCGATAGTTGCAGCAACCTAACCTGCTTGTCTGGTTAGAAACGTATTCTACGGAATTGATCTTCAACTGATTATTGAAATATTTCTCATTCAGCCGGGCTGCTACCTGCGCAAGATCTTCTTTTCTGTTTAACTCTTCCTTGATCTTTTGTCTCTCAAATCTTGACTTAAGGCTATTCACGATATTTTCCAGGCGTTCCCCTGAAATCGCCATAGGAGCCCGCACCAAAAGCGTATCATTAACAACACAAGCACTTACAGTACGTTTACGCCTCACACTGCGCACGATCTTTACATCCATTTTCTGATAGCCTGTTCGTGATAGTCCTGATTGGAACGATAGCCGCCATGTTTGCCTTGCTGATCAATAATGCAGCCAACAACACTACCGCCGTTCTTCTCAATTACGCCTTTGGTGTACTCCATCTTTTCACACATAGAGCTACCCCATTGTTCATCCTGGCATCCAGCATAAAGGAAAAAACTCTGGCCCTCAAAACCATTGCTTCCTAGGCGGCCTGTTGTCAGGTCGCTATAAAACTTACCCGGTGTATTGTCTTCTCTGGGTGCCACTACATTATCAATAGGTATGCCCCCGGAATGCGCTATGATCAGCTTCAAATTCTTTTCACCCTGGTTGTCCAGATAAGCCACCTCATAGGATATGGCCCCGCCTCTTGAAAACCCGCTTAGGGCAACGGTTTTTAAAGGGCCATATCGCTTCTTGTAAAAACTTAAGGCCCGTTCGATCATACGATTAATCTTCTCAGCGCTATCGTAACGGCCGGTCTTCTTATCCAGCCACTGGATACCTATGAGCGCATAGCCATGTTTTTTGGCCATTGCTATCTCATCAGCCACTTCATCATAGGCTGTCCCGCCGGTCCCATGCAAAAGGACCATCGCTCTATCAACAGGCCGCCCCAAAGGCGCCCAAACAACAAAAAACCTCTCTTCTTGCGGAAGGTCGACAACAACGATATTCTCTTGAGCGATCTTATGATACTGTTTTGACTGCCTCCAATAGCCTAGAAAATCCTTGTCTTTTGCCTGCGGCTGCGCAAAAGAAATACCGGCCATAAGCAAAGCAGCCGGTAACAAAAAGTAACTCACTATTTTATGTTTTGTCTTCATACTTAATTTGGAGCCTGTTCCGAGGGCGCTTGGGCCTGCAGGTTTTTTTTATCCAATTTTCTTTGATTCTTTTCTTCCTGTTTCTTTTTCTTTGCCAATTCTTTCTGATCCCTGTTATACGAATAACTGTCTCTTGCCATTATATACTCCTTTTCTTTTAGATATCCTTCAACAAAACGTTCGCCGGGGAATTTTTGATAGTCTCTGAAAAGATCCCTAAAGTATCCTGGAGCTTCTTAAGCTCCTGCGTCTCAGAAACAGGGATATTTGTCGTTCCCTTATTTTCCAACATATCCGAAACATCCTTGATCGTCAAATGGTCTACGCTGAGCGCGGGCTGAAAAGCCCTGTCTTTGCCGGCCTCAACGATCGCCTCGTTAAACACGCCTGAGGCAACCAGCTCAAAAAGTATCAGACGCACAAGACGGATAGGGATATCAAGCAGATGCGTAAACTCAACCGCTGTCAAAGGCGGCTCTCCCTGGCCAAACCTCTTTGCCGCCGCATTGACAATACGAAGGGCCAAAAGCCTTTTGAAATTATAATTGATCTCCAGGCAGTCTCTTTCAAATTCATAGGTCTCCGCGTTTTGATAGGCAAAGGCGATCTCTGCCCCTACCAGAACGATCAACCAGCTGATCTGCAGCCAGACAAGGAAAAACGGCAGTGCCGCGAAACTTCCATAGATCGCGCCATAGTTACTGACGCCGATCTGAAAAGTGATATAAGCCCACTGCGTGAGCTGATAAATAGTCCCTGCGACGATACCGGCCAAAAGCCCGGATTTAAACTCCACTTTCGTGTTAGGCATAAAAATATAGATGAACGTAAAAACCGCCCATATCACGACAAACGGTAAAAGTTTCAGGGAAAGAAAGATAAAAGGGCTTGCAGCGCCTAAGAGTGCTATCTTTCCTACAAGCAGCTTAGCCTGGGCTGTGATGAAAATAGTAGCACTGCTGGAAACGATCAAAAGAATAGGACAAATAAGCATAAGGACAAGGTAATCGGAAAGCTTACGCATGAGCGTACGTGATTTTTTAACGCCCCAGATATCATTGAAAGACGCCTCAATATTTCCCAGGACACCGATCACCGTCCAAAAAAGAACCACAACACCAATACCTGCGATCAGGCCTCCCTTGGTATTCTCCAAAAGCGCGTTGGAAAAAGCGATTATCTGATTTAAGACCTCTTCCTGGCCCTGGAGCCTCTCTAAAAGCATGCGCTGGAGCATTTTTTCAAGACCAAACCCCTTGGCAACGCCAAAGGCCATGGCCACTACCGGCACCACCGATAATAAAGTATAAAAGGTCAAGGCCGAAGCCCGAAGCTGGCAGTTGTCCTCATTAAACCTGCGCCAGACTAGCATAATGATCCGCAAGGGATGGATAAAAATGGATTTTGACAACGGCAGGTCTTTGGTCCGGATACGCCAAATATCTTTGGTGAGATAATTAGTGAGCCGCGCTTTCATAAGGTCACTCTCCTATCAATTGTATAACAACTTCACGTTTTCTGGGCCGGTTATCAAAATCAGCCAAAACAACCTGTTGCCAGGTGCCCAGCATAAGTTTGCCGTCTTCAAAAGGAATGGAAAGCGATGGGCCCTGTAACGCGGCGCGCAAATGACTGAAACCATTAGCGTCACCCCACGTCGCATCGTGGTTGTAATGCTTTTTTTGAGGGATAAGTTTCTCGTACAGCTCCCGCATATCGGAAACCAAACCGGATTCATATTCAAAGGTCGTGATAGCCGCGGTTGATCCGATAACAAAAACCGTAACGCTCCCTTTTTTCAACCCACTTGAAGCAAGAATGCCGGCGACCTCATCCGTGATATTGATCAGGTCCGGATTGCCCTTGGTATCCAAAACAATCTTTTCATTAACAATTTTCGTATCACTCATACAACCAGCACAACCTATTTTTCCATATCACTTTGTGGCATTGTGGATTATCTAAAAGCTTCTACATTTACTTAATTATTTCCTATACCACCATATCCAGCCGAATAAGCGCACATAGAAATAATAAAGTGATGCAAACGTGAATTTATCTCTCTTTAACAGTAGATAAAATTCGTAATCAGCATCCTTACGATTAACAAAAGATCTAATTTCTACGCTAAATTGATAAAAAACATCGTGAACCAAAGACGCATAATAAGTTTTGCTTTTTCCTGTTTCAAAATTTATGCAGCCTTCTTGCAATCCAAAATAAATATCGCGTACCTTGAATTTGGGAGAACATCCATCCCACACATAGCCTCTTTTGACAGTTATTCGTCCATCTGCTTCTAATTCAAACCATTTGTTTCTGAAATTCCGACCTTTTATGGAAGATTGATATAAATAATCTTCTTCTAAGTAATAAACGTAGAAGAATGGCTTCTGACTAAGCTTTATTACATCAACGCTATTTACAATTGCAGAAGCAGTAGCATTTGCAGTCTCCCGAGATAGTTTATCAATTACTCTATCAGTGGTTTTATTGTGAATATCCCTCAAAATTTGTTTTAACTCATTAACTCCTGATTGACTACCATGTTTAATTTCTTCTAATTTTGAAACCATCTCTTTCATTAACGTAACATCCTGTAAAGAATATATGATCTCGCATTTTTTATACCACCAATCCCTCATCTGCACGATCTCTTTTCGTTTCGAAGGATTGTCGCCAAATTGATCATGGCAATTTTGACATAACGGCGCTGCATTAACAATGTCATCGGATCCGCCATCTTTTTCTGGAGTAATATGATGAACATCTATACCGATATTTTGGCACCTACAACAACGAAACGCAGATTTTTCTTTTACTTGTAATTTAGTATTTTCAGAAAAAGGCATCGTTTACCCCTTAAAGACTGTTTTTAACTCTGTAGAAAAATTAGAGGCGGTTACAATTAAATTACTGTATTTGATCGTATTTGGCTAAATTATGTCTAGCACAGAGAAGTTGAATATTAGCAGCTACCAAAGAAGAGCCTCCTCTTGAAAAAGGTATTATATGATCGAAGTGAAGATTATCGCTACTGCCACATTCCACACATTTGCCCTTATCGCGTTTCCATACCTCTAGCTTAACTGAAGTAGGAACAAGTCTTGAATGTTCTAGATCGCGCTGATCGTTCGTGGCTGTCTGAACTTTATTAATGTGAAACTTGTATTTAAAAACTGTCCTCTTGCTGCTTTTTTCTTGCCAAGCATCCACTAATTCAAAAACACCATTGTAGACCCATATACCCGCCTTAATCTTTTCATAGACCTTAACTCGTTCTGATTTACTGACCTTTTTCTTATAATCCACTGCTGCTTTAAAGAACAAACCATTCTGTGTTAAACTGCCATTCGGATTATAAAGAGGTTGATCAACGACTTTTGGTCTTGAATTGTGACTATTCTTTGATACATCGTGCCCTTCATAAATCAATACACTTCCACCCTCTTCCACCCTGTCAGCATAAGGTGCACCACGTCTCACGCTCATCAAGATTACGCTTGAGCTACCTTTAAGTCTAAAATTCATACCTCGCTGAAGATTAACACCCTCTTCTTTGCACATATCAAGATATGAAATGACATCACCAGGCTTAAACATAGGTTATTAACTGATCAAAATATCGATAAATTCAGCAATGATTTTAAATTCTTCCGAATCCTTAGGAGATAAAATAATTGGTTGGAATGCTTTATTTAAAGGCTCTAAGATTATTTCCTCATGTTCCCAGCTATCGTCCTGACCATATTTCTTCTTACTAGTATATTTCTTAACGGAATAGCTACCTCCAGTCTCTACATCAGCAATACTGCGATGCTGTACAAGAACAATTTTGCCTTGACGACTGCCAACAATATTAGTTCTGAAAATACAAAAACTACCATCAGAAAGCAATGGTTCCATAGAATGCCCAACCACCTTACTCACAAACATCCCATCTGTCAATTTGACTTTATGATCAACCTTTACCCATCCCTCTTCGTGAGCGTCAGTTCCTTCTCCAAATTTTCCGCAGGCTGCAGCTAAAGAATAAACCGGCAAATATTCTTTAAATTTAACTGACTCAGAAACATCATCCAAGATCTTAGGTTCAACTTCCGATTGAATAATATCTGAATATTTCAAGGTCTCTATGGTAATTCCTTTCTTTGTTTCTATTCTTGATTTAAAAAATCTTTCTGTATTTTTGTCCATAAAGTAAACATAGCAACCTTTCATTCCCCGACTAAGCAAAACTCTATAAGTATTTTTAACTAGATCAGTGAATTTTTCTTTAGAGCGCTTAACCACACTATCGGATGACTTGGCCGGATTCCCTCGCCATTGCTGACAGTCAAAATCATAAACTAAATCATCTCCAAAAATAACACCGACATAATCGAATTCAAAACCCTGTGCCGTATAAACACAACCAATCTGATTAATACCATTTGGCTCGTATGCCCAAAGCGACGCTTTCGGTATGCCTGGAGCAAGCCTCTTTGCCTCCGGTTTTGCATCCCAAGGTCTCATATAATCTCCGATAATAACATCGCTTCTTAGGGTGCCATCTTCATTGGGCATAGACCAATCCCAGCAAAAACCAGCTGTAACCCTTCCCGAAACTCCTTCACTCACTTTTTGTCTTATGGCATTTTCTAATTCAAGAGGTGATGAAAATATTTTAAAATCGAATTCTTCAGATTGATCCCAAATAACATTGGCCGTCCGTTTTATACTAAGAGTATTGTTAATCCAATTAACAAAAGCATCTGAACCATTGCACCTAAATTGAGCTTCTAACTCGTATTCAAAAATCTTACATTTTTGTTGGAGAGCCACTTCTTTAATATAAGAAACAGAGCCTATCTCATTCGGACGCACAACTTGATTATCATCAATGAAGAAAACAGCCACTTTTGATGCTCGCAACAGCTCTTCGATCTGGGGTAAATTAGACTTTTTTTCTCGGCGCGTAAACCTATCATTGCTCGACACTCGTATTCGATGAGCTTCATCGGCGATAAGAATATCGATTACGTTGGGATCTGCACCACCATAGCTGTTAAAATATTTGAACTGAGCGGATCCTCGCATCCCTATAATCTTCCTGAGAGTTTCAGTAAAAGCTTTTGAGCCAGTTGCATATTGTGCGTTATATTCCTTAAGTAAAAGATCAGCCATAAGATTAATAGCAATAACCGACTTTCCAGTTCCTGGACCACCCTTGACGATAATGACTGTCTTTTGCTTGTCATGAAAGCCAGCTTTAGCAGAAGCCAGCACGGAATCATAAACGATAAGCTGCTCGTCAAGAAGGATATATTCCGGCCTTCCTTTGATAATATTTCCAACATGGTCCATCAATTTTTTGCTAGGTCGATAGCGACTTTCTTCAATTTTTGTTAAAACATCTAACCCAGCACCCATGGCCAGTTTATCGAGCAAATAATCCTTTAGTTTATTAACATCATCGGCCGTGAAAAGAGGATATTTATCTAATATCTTCTCAAATTTTTTAGAGAAAATAACATCTTCCGAATAATAATTATAATTATGTAAATAAGTACATGCATCTAGCGCAACGGGGTTCGACCCCTCACTAAAAGCAGTATTGGTATCTTGCAGATACATTTGATATTGACCGACCTGCACGGACGGGTGAAGTACTTCTCTCTTGGCACCTCCGATCCATGTCAAAACCTCATTTTCTCCAAAGGCTTCTTCGCACTTATCCCACTGCTTCAACTCAATTATCACAGCTCTATCTTCTTCCATTTTATTTTTGCCACAAATCAAACAATCCAGCCTTTTAGATGTTAAGGGCAACTGATATTCCAAGATGATACCGTGATCTATCAAATTTGCATATTGGAAAATTTGAGAAATTGCCCTAAGAGAATTGCGCCAAGAATTTACTTCGCCAGGAGAGGGATAAAAGCGGAAATAATCGAAAAAAGCAATACGCAGCTTCTCAGCAATCTGATTCTGTATGGCATCTTCGATAAATTGCTGAGAACTTCCGGAATACAGTCTCATCTTTCAAAGTTTTGTATATTTCGTATGTTTCCCACGTGACTTTTCAACAGGGTACTTCATTTCATTCTTTTTAAGCTTGCTCTCCATGGCTTGAATCAAATTAATGCCAAAATTATCAGCCAACTCGAATAGATATAAAGCAATATCCGCGATTTCATCTTGAATTTCGCCATGATTATCTTTGGAATACTTTTCTACTTCTTCGATAGTTTTCCATTGAAAATGTTCCAAGAGTTCTGAAGCTTCAAGAATGATAGAAACAGCCATATTCTTAGGATCGTGAAACTGCATCCAATCTCGCTCATCACGAAACTTCTTAATCTTATCAGTAATCGCTTTTATCTCTTCCATTGATTTCTCCCTTAGTTTTTAGACAATTTTCAAACAACCTATTGTAATCTCATAAGTTACGGGCGAACTGTCCATATTATACCCCTCTAAAACAGAAACGCCAAGGCTTTTGGCCTTGGCGCATAAAAACAAAGGGCAAGAGGGGACATACATTTTTGATGGGCATATCCTGCCCTCTAGATGTCCACCGCTTGCCCTAAAAGATTGGTGCTTGAAGCTTGGAACTAGTGCTTAAAGCGTGTTGCTTGTTTACCTACAACACAAATGTAACATACAATAAATTAATTACAAGGGTCCTAAGTGAAAATAAGTGAAAAAAATACTAAGTGTTAAACTATTATGCTAATTGCAACTTGTGGGAAGAACACTTATAAAATATTCAACAGGTTTTGGCCTTGGCGCCTATCTATTAAAATATACTTGCTTAAACTAACCTGAGTGAAAATTTCAAAGTGTTCAATACCTGGACAATTGTTGAAAGCCTGGGATCCGAGCGTTCAGAAAGCGCCCGATAGAGATTCTCCCGGTTAAGCCCTGTTTCCCTAGAAAGCCTGCTAAAACCACCGTGCACACGCGCTGCAACAGAAAGCGCCGAAAGGAACGCCTTTTCATTGCCATCTTTCTGATACTCTTCTAAAGCAACTTGAATGTAGCTCTTTAGCTCGTGTGGATGTTTCTTATAATGCTCCAACTGTGCTTCATCAAATGTCCTAAATTTTCTTTTGCTCATGATAATCCCTCCAATACTCCAATGCCTTCTTTATGTCCTTATCTTGCGAACTTTTATCTCCGGCCATCAATAATACCACCAATGTATGGCCATCTTCTCCGCAGTAAAGCCTATACCCTTTACTAAAATCCAGGCGCAACTCAACAATACCGTGGAACCGCTTGTGGTCTCCGTAATTGCCCTGTCTAATCCTGTCCAGGCGCGTTTCGATACGGTGCCGCAACATCTTATCATGTAGAGAAAATAACCAATCAGTAAAAGGCTCTTTATTCCCTGAAGTTTTGTAAACTAAGAGTGTTTTTTCTGTCATTGTAAGTGTAGCTTATAAGCTACAAATAATCAAGTTATTTTTAAAAAATAAAAACCCCCGCCTTGTGAGCGAGGGTTCCAATAGGGAATCCCACAATTTTTTAACTAGAAGTTTACCTAATCGTCCTTGACTACCTTTTTACATCTTCTTTATAAAGTTGTCAAGTTAGACTTTCTGAAAATAAAAATGCCCCGCTTGGAGGCGGGGCAGTGTGACATTGGGGTGATGAGCAAAAATGGTGGAGCTGGCGGGACACTTTCCTACTTATTCCTAAGTAGCGTGGACTATTTCTTCACCCGCCGAAGAACTAACGGCGGAGCCTGGCGTATTATAGAAGGCTTAGATTTACCGTTTATTCAGCATTCTGATCTCTGCCACAAGACGCATCTTTTTCTCAAGCATTTCCGGAGTATATTTTCCGGCTCGATGCGTCACAGATTTGTATTTATTGATTATCAAATCTGCTTGTGGCTTTTTAACTATCAGATACTGCCTAACATCTTTCAGAAGCTGAATTGCTTTATCTGACCGCATAGCCCAGGCGTAAGAATCACTATGATGCGCCTTATGCTTCTTTTTCGAGATGATCGTCCCTCCCACCAAACCCTTTATCCACTCCAAAAGCTCCAAGTTATTATTTGCAACGGTTACACTCGGAGATGGAGTCTCATTCTTACGGTTTCTGGCAAGCGTTACGGTCCCCTCGCCGTCTATGATTCCGGCAAGATAAGCTTTCTCTGCTTCCTTCAACGGTAGTACCTCCTATCGCCTCTTTGGTAAGAGGCAGTCTCTGCAGGGCTTTCACCCCTCAAGATTGCCCTCCTCGATATGTTATCGAGGTTAGGGTTCCCTTGATGTAAGCCAGGTTTTTCATCCCGAATTACTTCGGGAGTCAACCTTATTGATTGAACCCGCGTCCCCAGATAGATGAATGCAAACCGCTACATGCTTAGTCTATTGTTTGTGTCGGCCTGAAAGCTCCAGTAGACAGGATATTCCAGGCCCATCCCACTTTGGTTTCGCCTCAACTCCGTAGGCAGAATTGAAACTAGTCTGTCTTCCTAAACCTTGCGGCTTAGGACGGCACCATTCAGGCACTCAGACTTGCCCAAACAGTGGCTTAGCTCAATTAATGAACTAAGACTGGTACGCTAGCCAAACTAAGCGTAGGCATTGAAGCACCCATTATAGGCGCAACAATTGCTTCAGCCTGATTTAGCAACTTTTGGTTTTCAGCGTTTTATTGTGTAAGGTGTTTAACGAGGCCGCCTTACAACCTCGGCATGCTGCCGGCATCCGACATACCTGAATCGAACCCAATCAGCCCCAAATTTTGAAAGAGCAATGTTTATCTATTCTTGGCGCGTGTAGCGCGGCGCATTTCACGTTGTTCGTCGCGCTTCTTTATGTCCTGACGCCTGTCAAAAAACTTTTTGCCGCTTACTAATGAGAGCGCTACTTTGACCAAGCCGCGTTTGTTAAAGTACATCTTCATGGGCGCGAGCGTATAGCCCCTCTGCGCTACCTGCCCAATTAGCCTCTTTATCTGCCTTCTATGAAGAAGAAGACGGCGCGGCCTCGTTGCTTCTGTCTTAAAATAACTCGCCTTCTCGTATGGAGTTATATGGCAATTGAATAAAATTATCTCAGAACCTTCAATGCGGGCAAAAGAGTCGTCAATGTTTGCGGCGGCGTCCCGCATGGACTTGACTTCACTGCCCTTTAACTCAATACCACACTCTAAGGTCTCTAAGACCTCGTAGTCCCTGAAGAGCTTGCGGTTCGTTGTTATGACCTTTTCTTCCATGAAATTATACCATATTTAGAAGGATTTACCACACAGGGTCCAGTATAGCGCAAGCACGAGTGGAATCGTCAAAATGCTTAAAATATGGCCGTAAAAAATGGCCTGATTAACTAACCTGCCTGCCTGATTCTGGTTCTTTGTGATAACTGAAAGAAGCGCTGCAGGCGGCATGGCAGCCTGGAGCATGATAAGCAGCCCTACTAAAGGCTGGGGCTTGGCAATAAGGACAAACCCTAAGAAAAGCAGTGGCAAAATGACGAGTTTTACCAAAAGCGAATAGCTTAAGGGCTTGATGTCTGAGGCATGGTTGGTCTTTATGGCTGCCAGGTTGCCGCCTACCACAAGAATAGACAAAGGTATTGCGCAACGGCCAAGGATATCAACAGGGTCTTTTAAGAACTGCGGCAAAACTGTATGGGCGTTAAAAAAGACAAGCACTAACCCAAACAAAGTCGCTATTACCGGCGCGTTGAACATATGCCTGTAATCAAACCTCTGCTCTTTTGACTTAGGCGTCAGTATCATGACCCCAAAAGAAAAAATCATCATATTAAAACCTATGAGGAACAAAAATATAAGAATGAACATCTCCTGTGCTGCTTCATGCGGCAATAAAGCCGCAACCAAGGGAATAGGCAAATAGCCTGAATTCTGAAAAGTAGTTATGCCCAAAAACTCCCCAGGATTTTTATTTAATGACTTATCAAGTTTTAAAAAGATAGCGCCGCACGCGTATCCTACGAATGTAATAAGAATGCTGTAAAGCGGCAATATCCACCAATCCGGATACATATTGAAGTCAAAACGCTGGATAATAGACGAAAACATAAAACACGGCAGAAAAAGGCCGATAACAAGGTCGCTTAGAGCCTTTATGCCGTCGTCTGAAAGTATATTGCGCTTAACGATAAAGAACCCGACAGCGCCAAGGATGACCAATTGCAGGATAGAACCGAACGTTGTCTTAAATGCGTCTAAAAATATCACGATACCACCTCTATCTGCCATGGATTAGAAACAATGATCTCTGTTTTTCCTTTGTAATCCTTGATCATGCCAAATACCCTGACATTCTTACCTTTATAAAATTCAGATGGGTCAATGCCCTTATTTAAGAACATAGCCTCAAGGTCTTTGCTAAAAATGATAAGCTCTAAACCATCCATTGTCATGCGCACCAGGTTCTTAGATGAGCGCGTCTTTTGTATTGTGCCTGCTACGATCTTTCTCTGGCCGACATATTGACGCGCATCCTGAGATGCTATAGTTAAGTCCTGCGACCAGATACCGCGGCGGCTTTCTTTAGCTTCTTTAAGCGCGCTCACAAACGTATCAATATACTTTACGTTAGGTGGAAACGTATACAAATACGCCAGGCCCTGCCGCAAGATCTCTGCCTGTGCCAAAACCTCTTTGTCTCCGGATTTGACGAAATAATAAACAAGAAGCCGCCTGTACTTATCCTCTTTTTGAACGTCAAACTCAATACGCGCGGGCTTGCCTAAAACTAACTCTTTATTAAAACGCAGGGCCTCTTTGCCAAAAGGTTCCTGAGTATCTACCCAGCCGGCCTGCGTTTTTTTGTGCGTCTCAGGCGTGTCTATGCCGATGTAACGCGCCTTTTTACCGTTACTTAACACCACAGTATCGCCGTCCACTACATCTCTGACCGAAATATTCTGGTAATTAAACGTAGTTGCAGATGTCAGATAGGCTGCTGCCAGAGATATTAAGGCAACCGGAATAGCAAATTTATAATGGCGTCTTTTCATAAGGCAGGAAAATTCAAGATGGCTACATTAGTTTCTGGACGATCCCTACAAAGACCTTCTCCGCAGTACCCATGCGTGGGAACAAGCCCTTTCTGGCCTTGACCTTAACGCGGAGAGCCTCCTGGGTGAGCTGTGTTATCTCAACACGGACTTTGGCGCGTTCTACTGTTGCTTCTATGGTGCCTCTATGCGAGTCTTTTGTGGTTATGTAACCTAACGTGTTACAGGTCTCAAGGGCTGATTTCCAGGCGTCGTCAAATTTCGCGTCATATTCACCCTGGATCGTATCGCGGGTTAATGCGTATCCACCCACAGCGCCTACAGTACTTGCTATAATGACGACACAGCCGCTAATGCTAAGTAATAGCGCGAACAAAGCCGGGAACAAGAATACGTTTCTGATCTTCACTATTTGACCCCCTGAGCACATTAATGTGCTCGTTTTGAAAAGACTCTATAAAAACAAAATATAGTCAGGCCGATAATACCAGCCCAGGAAATAACTAAAAATATCCATCCGCCTAAATTCATATCAGTTCCTTCTCCGCTTGTTTATAACGCTTTGACCATGAAATTTTAACAAGTATCGCAAGGAACACGAAAAGTGCAATAAGGCCTATACGTGTGCCAAAGATAAAAGGTTTATCTGCTTCGGCTACACCTTTCAAAAATATCGTAGGCAAACCTTCCTGGTAAAACCACGCGCCCAGAACAATAAGCAAAAATATTGGTGTTACGTATTTGATAATGAACTTATATATCCTTGGCACCCTCAGATTCGCGCCGTGGTGTATCTCTTCCCACGCCTTATCCATGCCGAATATCCAGGCAAAAAGTATGGCCTCTATCGTAGCAAATAACACAAGACAGAATGTCCCGCCCCAAAAATCAAGCTCATTGACAACACCGCGGCTCAAAAAGAATATGCCCGGCTGGCATAAAACAAAACTTACGATACCAAAGAACTTCACGGCCTTCTCGCGTGAAATATCAAACTCATCCTCTAAAAACGCTACAGCAGGCTGTGCCAAAGAAACGCTTGAGGTAATACCTGCCAAAAATAATAAACCAAACCACAAAAATCCAAAAAGCGGCGCTAAAGGCAACTTACCTAATACAAGAGGCACTGTCACAAACCCCAAGTCAAAAGCGCCCTGCTTTGCGATAGCCTGTATCTCATTTGGCCCAAAAAATACGAATGCCGCGGGTATTATAATACAGCCTCCCAGGATTACTTCCGCGACTTCGTTAACGCTTGCTGCGGTAAGGCCTGAAAGAACAACATCGTCGCTTTTTTTCAAATAACTGGCGTATGTAAGTATTACGCCTATGCCGACGCTAAGCGTAAAAAGTATTTGTCCGGCAGCAGCAAGCCATACCTTAGCTGACTTTAAGGCGCTTAAATCAGGATTCCAAAGAAATCCCAAACCGTTTAACAAATTCCAGTCAGGCTTAGCTAGATCAGGCGTGCCCAAACTCAATACCCTTATAGCAAGAACAATGCCGAAGAAGAAAAGTATCGGCATAGAAATATTACATAAAAGTTCAATGCCGCCTTTTATGCCGCGCTTGATAACGACCATGTTTAGCATAAACGTTATCAAAAAGAATATATAAGCCGGCCAAAGATTACTAAAGAACGCGTTCTTCTCTAACCCCTGATAGCCTTTTAAGAAAGCCTGCATAGAAGCCTGATCAGTTACAGCAAACAAGCCTTTCAGGCTGTAAAAACTGTAGCCTAAGGTCCATGACTCTATAAAGGTATAATAAATAAAGATAACGAGCGGGCCAAAAATGCCTATGACGCCGAAATACTTGATAAACCTATTCTTCTGCAAGATGCTATGGAATATGCCTGGAGCTGTACCGTGCTCAAATCCGCCGCCAAATCTGCCTAAGGTCCACTCTATCCACATAAGCGGTATACCTAATATAAGCAAAGATACAAAATAAGGTATCATGAACGCGCCGCCGCCATTACCAGCAGCCTGGACAGGGAACCTCAAAAAATTCCCAAGGCCTACGGCAGATCCGGCTACGGCAAGGATGACACCCAGTTTTGTGCCCCACGAATCACGCTTAGATTTCTTCTGGTTCATGTTGGACTTATTATATACGGCGGGAAGGAGATTTTCAACTTTTTATGCTTGGGCGACTTTATGAAGGATCTCTGAAATGAAAGTCTGGTATTTAACTCCAAGCCTCACAGCTTTTTGCTTAATGCTCTTAAGGTCCTGGCTGTTAACCCGGATGTTTAAAACCGTGTCTTTCCTATAGGCCGCAATAACTTTCGCAATTCGTTCATATTCCTGTTTTGACACAGGTACATAATGTTCCAGATTATCTTCAATTGACTGCTCGTATCTTGTTAATTTAATCCTTCTCATAACTCTTCCCCTTTTTATAAAGTTTCATCAATTTACGACTCGGATACAGGGTCTTTAAAAATATACTATCTTTCTCTTCAACATATGGAACCGCCCACAGATATCCTTTATGTTTATACACAAGTATCTTTTGGTTATCCCTGTAAGGATGATTAGTTATATCAATCAGTTCGGAAGCGACAATATCTTCAAATGAAACACCTCTTGTCCGCTTCAATCTTTCGCTTTTTAACTTATTCCACTTTAGCTGCGCCATTTCGAAGTTATTTGTATATACAATTGTATTACATTATTTTGTTTTGTCAAGTTTTTTCCTTAAGTCCAAAATCTACAATCTTGCAGGTGAGGAATATGACAAGCTCAGTTTTCTTGATTTCATCTATGGTGTTGCGGAAAAGAGCGCCCAGGAAAGGAATATCGCCAATTAAAGGTATCTTATTTATAGTCTTTATTTTTTCCTCTTTCATAAGGCCGGCAATGACCACGGTTGAGCCATCTTCAACTAAAACCGTCGTCTCTGCCTCAGAGGTATCAACAATAGGAATAATATTGCCTGTTGAAGTTGTATAATTCTGCAACACAGAACTTACTTCGGGCCTTATCTTCAAAGAAACAAAACCATCGTGGCTGATGGATGGCGTCACATACAACTTAACGCCGACGTCTACGAAATTCACTGTCTCTGCCGTCTCAGTACTTGTCTGGCTCTGCACAGCCGCAGTTGTCACATAAACCTGTTTGGAACCTACAAGTATCTTCGCGCTCTCGTTATTAACAACGGTCAGGCGCGGGCTTGAAAGTATCTTTGTTGAGCCTATGGTCTTTAGGGCTTCTATAACAGCGGAATAATCATTATGGTCCTTGGGGTTAGCGGTCCCTACGGTCCACTTATTACCGGTAGTTGTGATCACATGGCCGAACATACCTTTGACGTTGAGCTTTTTGTTTAAGACATACTCCCAATCAATGCCAAAAGATGTCTTATCGTTTAAGTTGACCTGGACTATCTTTGCGTCTATCTCCACCTCTTTTGTACGCTCATCAAAATTTGAAACCATGCTCTTGATCTTGGCCATTTTATTTTCGTAATCCGTCACTATCACCTGATTCACGCGGTTATCTACCTTTATCGTTGCTATTCCCTTAGTCACGACATCGCTAAGTGCAGTGGCAACACTTTCCGCCTTGGCATAATTGAGTTTAAATACCTCGGTCTTAAGCGGCGCGTCCATTTCGCCTATCATCTTAGCCATAATGTCGTTCTTCTCCTTAACATCTAAAAGAATAAAGCCATTGGTCGCATCATCCGCCAGGATCAACCCTACGGATGACTTTACCTGGTTCAACAGAGGTATAAAATCTTGAGGCTTTGCGTATTTTAACGGAATGCGCAATAACTGCCTTTGGTCGTAAAACTTCTTTCCAAATAACTGCTCATAATCCTGCCCTGTCATGATGCGCGTAATATTGCCTTCTGGTTGGGCAACAAGATTATTGGATGCCAAAATTACGTCAAGCGCCTCTTTAGGTTTTACGTCTTTTAAAAATACCATTACACGGCCGGACACATTTTTATCAATAACAAGATTAAGATCAGCCTTTGTCGCCAGCATCTTTAAAACGTCAATTATGTCCATCCCTTTAATATCAAGTGAGATCTTATCAGGAGAAACAGATTGCTGGGCCACGACAGGCCTGGACATAACAGGCGAAGCTATGCCAGTCTGCGCCCCGTCCTCAGCATGCGCCGCAAACGGAATAAATATAACGAACAAAACCAAAAAATAATAAACACGCAATTTTCTCATACTATCTCCCTTGCCACCAAGTCTATCATTATTCCTTTGTTTTCAATGAGTTATCTGGAAACGGTCTTATTGTTTACTATTGTTCATTCTTCCCCTTATTTCACGGGCGTTATCTGCCTATAAGATCATTGATTTCGGGGTAGCTTTTTAATATTCCGGAAAATTTAATTTCGCTGCTCTCTCCAAAAGCGCTTAATTTTCCTTCTTCAAATACTAATATCATTAAAGAATCTAGATCCGCTTGATCTCTGGAAAGCACCACTTCCACATTCTTTGATTTGTTTTTAATTTTTACTTCGCTGATTTTCTTATTTTCTAAAAAATTTGTAACGTGCAGAGCCTCTTCTTTTGACATGCCGGTTCTCAATATCATTGTGTTAGACATCTTAGATAATACTTTTCCAACATCTTCATCCTTGCCATTTTTAACATATGTTTCAAGAAGTTTTTCATACGTCAGAACAAGATTGTTTCTTGTTGCGAATCTATGCGGATTGATTTCATAAGCTTTCTCGAAATAAAATGAAGCTCTCTCATAATCCCCCTTCTTAAAATAAGCCACACCAAGATTGCAATATGCTCCATCTAATTTCTGGTCTAATTTTGTAGCTATCCACGATTCGCGTAAACAACTATCGTATTCTTTCTGATCACAAAATTCGCCTCCTCTTTCATAAAACATCCTTCCCAGGCCTTGAATGGCCATCTGAATTCTTGATCTCTTTTCAGGGATGGAAGAAAATTTAAAAGGGTAAAATACGATAAATATCAATATCCCCAACGCGGTAGAAAGTAAGATAAATCTTCTGTTATTGGTGATAATTTTCATTCTTGGGATAGACTTTTTATTGAATCTCCAAAACCTGGATTCGATTATTTCCGAATTCAGTAACATAAAGAAAATTGTCTTTGATATATACGCTTGCTGGTGCCGAAAATTCTCCCAACCCTTTACCTTCCCTGCCAAAAGTAGACTTAGGAACAAGGCTTCCGCTTGGCTTGATCTTAAAAATCTGTATACGATGATTGGCAAAATCAGCCACATAAAGATAGTCATCCTTTATAGCCAAATCAATAGGGCCCGGAAAATTTGACAAAGCTGGGATAAAGCCGAATTCACCCAATCTTTTGCCCAATTTTCCAAAAGAAGCTTTAGCGGAAAGGCTTCCATCGTTATTGATTTTTAAAATCTGGATACGGCTGTTTCCAGAATCGGCAACATACAAATAATCATCTTTTATTGCCAACTTAAGATAATGAGACCTTCCAAATTCCCCCAATTTATCACCCTCTCTTCCAAAAACAAACAACGGCACGAAGCTACCATCGGGGTTTATTCTCAAAGTTTGAATACGATAATTACCTGCATCAGCAACAAATAGAAAATTATCTTTTAAGGCTAAATCCAACAAGAATACGTTACTAAACTCTCCTAATCCATTGCCTGCTTTTCCAAAAGCAAACTGAGGCACAAGTTTACCATCAGGCTTAACCTCTAATGCCTGAATACGCGAATTCTTTGAATCAGCAACATATAAAAAATCGCCTTTAATAACCAAAGCGCTTATCTCATCAAATTTACCCAATCCTCTGCCAAAAATGTATTTGGCAGTAAGATCACCGTTGCTGTCGATCTCCAAGGTTTGGATACGATTACTATAAGAATCTGCAACAAAAAGATAATTATCATAAACAATTAAACTGGATGGACTATCAAACTCACCCAATGCGTTGCCTTTTTTGCCGAAGGATGAGTAAGCCGAAAGACTCCCGTCAGGATTAATTTTTAAAGTTTGAATATGGTTATTGCCCCGATCAGATACATAAATAAAATTACCACCGATAGCTAATCCGCGCGGCCTGTCAAACTCACCCAACCCAGTACCTTTTTTGCCAAAAGACGAATGTGCAGAGAGATTGCCGTCAGAGCCGACTTCTAAAATCTGTATGCGACGATTACCAGAATCCATAACATAAAGGCGACCATCTTTTAAAAATATGTCTGAAGGATTCGAAAACTCAGCTAACCCAGTTCCCTGCTTGCCAAAAGATGATTGAGCTGAAAGGTTCCCGTCAGAATTAATCTTTAAAATCTGAATACGACTATTCTCAGAATCAACAGCAAAAAGATAACTATTCCATAGAGTTAATCCAAAAAGCCCATCAAACTCACCCAAACCAACACCCTGTTTGCCAAAAGATGATTGAGCCAAAAGGCTCCCGTCAGGATTTATTTTTAAAGTTTGGATACGGTTATTGCCCAGATCAGATACATAAATAAAATTACCTCCGACAGCTAACCCGCACGGCCTGTCAAACTCACCTAATCCGGTACCCTGCTTGCCAAAAGACAAATGCGCTAAAAGGCTCCCGTCAGGATTTATTTTTAAAGTTTGGATACGGTTATTGCCCAGATCAGATACATAAATAAAATTACCTCCGACAGCTAGCCCGCGCGGCATATCAAACTCACCCAAATCGCTGCTTTTTCTCCCGATCTCAAATTCAGGAACTGGTTTGCCTTCGGGATTGATTTTCAATACCTGAATACGGCTATTCCCTGCATCAGAGACATAAATATAGTTATTCTTTATCACCAAGTCACTTGGGATCTTAAATTCCCCAAGCTTATCACCTTCGCTGCCAAAAATAGATTTCGGAACCAGCTTTGGGCCATAGCTAAAAGGTTTAAACCAAAATAAGTAAATAACTGAGGCAATGATCAGAAAAATGCCAACCAGAACAATGTAGTGTTTTTTCATAAATATCTCCAGAAGCTTATTAAAAAGGAATTATTTTAGAGCTATTTTAACGTATTTTGATGAACCGTCATCCAATACTATCCTTATCTGCCAGGTTCCCTGTGTCAGGCTGCCTGTGCCTAGATTGAAGATGTACTGGTTGTCAATGATGTCGTATCTGAAAACATTGCCAGCATTAGCCTCTCCAGGAGACTCTGCCTCAACTTCAGTTCCTGCCACCTCATTGCTGATTTTACTCAAATACAGCTTGGCTATTGCTGTTGAAATATACTTTCCCTGAGCATCCTTGAGCTGGAATTTGATAGGGATGACACGTCCAAGCTTAAAAATGCTTGAGCCATCCTGGTTTATAGGAGCTAAAACACCACCATAACTATAACGCACATAATATGTTCTGGATATCTCTGTTTTATTGCCGGCCTTGTCTGTTGCGACAACACTAAAAGTCTTTGTACCTGCTGTAGCAGTATCAAGGACTCCGCCTGAGGCAATAGTACCTGTGGATGAATTAATACCTGAAAGACCATCCGCAACCAACCATAAAACAGTAGCTGAACTATTTAGGATATATTCAACCTCATTCTCCGGGACAGTGATAACTGCATCAGGAGAAATCTTGTCAATATTTAATACTACACTGGACGAAGATTTATTTCCAGCTAAATCAACGGCCTCACCTCCGACATACTGGTTAGCGCCTTCTATCGTTACGGCAACAGGTTGTGAAACACTGGCTATACCGGAAATACCATCACTGCCTGTGAAATTAACAGTGACATCCGTATTATTCCATCCGCTTTCATTTGCCTGCGGCAATACTTGCGTTGTCAACGCTGGGGGCGTCTTATCAATCTTGATCTCAGAGGATTTCTGAGATTCAGTGTTACCCAGATTATCCAAAGACCAAAAAGCCAGGTTTGCAGCACCCTCTAAAAAAAAGGAGATCTGCGCTGAATTACCTGAAACGATCTGTTCGCCAGAACCTGTCAATTGATAATGGACCTCCTTGACGCCTGATCCACCTTCATTATCTACGGCTGATAAACTTGCGCTTACATCCGAATTATTCCAACCAGCCTCATTTGGCAAAGGTAAAACTGAACAAGTAGTAACAGGAGCTACGTTATCTATATAGGTAACTACTCTGTTCACTGTTCCGTTTGTTCTTGTCTCTTCAGGAACGGATGGGAAATAGACAATAGCATAATTTATTATTTCCGATTTATCAGGCGCATCTTGTCTAACTTTTATGCTATAAGTCTTTGAACCTTTTTGTTTAGACTGTAATTCCCCTATAAACCAGGTGATAGTCCTTGTTGCTGGATCGTAGGTTCCGCCATCGTTGAGCACCAAAGACTCGTCGTCTAAATCCTCATCTAATCTATTGGTGATATACACGCCAAAAGCAATCCCTTCGCCTACATTCTCACAATTTACGGTATAATTAAGCGTATCTCCGGGTCGAATATCGCCTTCAGGCGAAACAAGCATTTCGTTTGGGTCGTTGGCGGTGATAACCTCCATAATGGTTTTGAAAACGCCCTTTTTTCGGACATCATTTTCGAGCATTCTTTTAAGCTCATCTAAATCTTGAGCTGTAGGCCATCTTTTGTGTTTCTTCTCAAATTTTGTTAAAAGAAGAGGCCATTCTCCATGTTCTATGCCCTCCAGAGTTACTACCTCAATATTATCTTCAGAATGAAGCTGTGTTGTTATCGGAAACTGAGTTAAAGAATTACCTTCATCCCATGTTATCTTTACTACATTACCTTCCATTCCAGGAAAAACTTCTAAATATGTCAAGCTCTTCTCACCGTTTTGTCTCTCTAACGCAATCACCAAAGCTTCAGTTATGCCTTCTTTGCCCATGGCTATCAGCTCATTTCTTGTAAAACGTCTATCGGACCCTCCAGATGCAACTGTAATCCAAAAATCAACATTATTTGGTATCAAATCGTCTCCTTGGAAAACTACAATCTTACCAAATTTTGATTTTATAGCTTGAAGATCCGCTTGAGTAACAAGCTGCGGTGAAATCAAATATAATGCTCCGCCGCTTAAGCGGTCATGCTTAGCTTGATTTACATATGTTGCTGTTGAGCCACTATAAGAGATAACTTCGGGGTAATTACCTGTGATATGACTCGTTTCACCGACTCCATTCCTTCCGGTGGCTATATCTTTAGTCGCTAGATAAACTTCCAACGGGCCTGTAATATAATTAGTTTGATCATATAACACTTCCCATCTGGCTGTGTTTGTTGTCGCAAAGTCTTGATATAACTTTGCATACGTTTTATTATCCGAGTCATAGAGAATCCCATTGGAAATTAAATTCGGGAAGAGTTCCTTTACAACTTCATCCGGCGGCGGAGGCAGGTCTTCCATGTAAGATCTGTTTTCTATGCCTGTATGCGCGGGAAGACCCCAAGGTGTCCCAACGCCAATTGTTAACACTCCTTGGCTTTTTGCAGGCAACGCGCCCAAGTCCCAGGCAACCTGATGCGAAAAGGAATCATAATACGCGCCTGGAGAAGCAGAGTAATACATAAGAGTCGTATCAAGATAATTATAGATAGCCGCATTAGTGGCCGCTTTCGTCCCGTCATTTCTGTATTCAACAATTAAATTTACCTTCTGCCCCGGACTAATATTGCGTGGACTAAAAACTTCCACTTTTAAATCCGCAGCAGGCTCCTGCCCTAAATCCAAACGCTCAATTCTTCCTTCAAACACATTTTGCGAGTCTTCTTTAGCTATGGAAGCCGTTAATTTACCCTCCAGAGGATCCTCCACCATCCCCTGTAACAGGACAGAATCCAGGGGAAGCAATTGATCATAGGCCCAGGCTTCACCTTGTCCCAAGACGCTGTTATAAGAAACAACCGAAAACCCTTGCCCCTTGTATTCACCATCGCTTGTCAAAATAACCTGCGTTAGCACAGCACCGAGAGGACCGGAATAATTACCAGAGGCGCTTCCTTCAAAGCTTCCCTGATAAAAACTTGCTTCCGAATTAAAAGCATAAGGATTGCCGTAAGACAATCTTGCCCCTATGTTGATTGTGGCTGAGACGGCTTCAGTAGCCAGGCGGTTTAGGTTCCATGCGGCATCGTAGCGGTCGTAGATACCGCTATTGGGAATGGACTCCGTCAAATACCCCTCCACAACGCCGCTTAAATCCCCTGAAATTTGCCCCTTAAGATATATCCTGTTTTCGGAGGCAACCGGATAAATCATGCCCTGCCATAGTCCGTTATAAGCAACTCCCTCAAGATTAATACTAAACTCGCCCTCAGAAAACCCACTGCCTGTAAACATACCTGAAGTAATTTTTAAAAACTCAAAATCAGAGGAATAAAATACCCCTTGCATATCACCAGAGATCGCGACGTCGGTCAAAATCGCTTTCTGCGCAGAAAGCAAAAGAGAAGCAGCATTCGTTGTCGCGGTTTTTTCAATAAGTTTAAAATAAGTCACGGAGGCGTCATTTTCCATCGACTCAAAGATACTGCCAGCCTGGCCGTTCGGAGACCCACCCTTTACTTCCTTTACCCCGCTAAAAGTAGACAGTTTATTATAAACCGCGATCCTTCCTCCGCCGCCACCGCCTCCAGGAATATCGAGGCCAGCCTCAGCGCTATTCCCACCGTTTGCCCTCATTATTCCTGTTCCTTTTAGTATTACGGCATTAATTAACACGCTTCCGCCGCTCCCTCCGCCTCCGGGCCCTTGAGCGCTGGCTCCATTGGCAGAAATAATGCCATTAAGAGTTAACGTATCAAAAATCTGGAGTTTAATGGCGCCTCCTCCGGAAGCACCGCTCCCTTGAATATGACCTCCATAGTTATTGCCTCCACCGCTACCTAAATCAATCGGCTCTTTGTCTGAACCATAGATAGACCCACTACTCCCGCCTCCTTTACCGCCGTAACTTCCCCCACCGCCTGGAAATTGTCCGGCGCCAGGGCCTTGATTGGCAGAATAACCTTTGCCATCGGCTGTAATCGAAGAGCCTTCGTCGATATTGAGGATCCGGGCGTTGATTTTGGCCCCTTCGGCGGTTTCTGAATAAGTGATCTGGGAGGAACCTGACAAAATCAGCTTTTCTCCGATATCCAAGAGCACGGAAGTTCCAAGAACGAAGACAGAAACATCCTTTATTTCCAAATTGTTTGCTATAACGTTTACATTTGCGTCCGCTGTAACTCTGGCATTATTAACGACAGATACCTTATTAAATATGAACGGGCCTTCCGTGTTTTTGAAATAATAGCCTTGACTAATAGTAAGATTATTATTGGCTTTGTCAAATAGGGCGATCGTGCCATTCTGAGCGCCTTCAACGATAATATTGGATCCCGCAAAACTTGACTGGCTAAAATAAATCGCTATCCTACCGCCTCCGCCACTTTTGATGTTCCGAACGGGATTTCTCTCGCCGGTATTATTTAAACCTCCCTTGGCAATTATAGTTCCGGTCCCTTCAAAGTGATTCGTTATAACATAAATGCTACCTCCGCTTCCAGCTCCGCCAGGGCCGGCCACATCGATTCCATTGGCTGAGATCTTGCCATTAACAACCAATGACCCGGATATTTTTAAAATGACAGCGCCGCCTCCGGCTGAGCCATATCCGGCATAAATACCGCCGTAATTATTACCTCCGCCGCTTCCCAAATCAACGGGTTCTTTGGAGGAACCATAGGGGGAATTGGTATTTCCTGCGCCTCTGCCGCCGTAGCTGCCTCCGCCGCCAGGCCAGCCACCCGCACCTGGGCCTTGATTGGCAGCATATCCTTTACCATCGGCTGAAATGGCTGAACCGGCATCTATTGTAAGACTGTCTGCATTTAATGTAACCTTACCATTAAAAGTCAAGGTGGCACCATTGACTACACTGACATTATCATAGGTATATTCACCAGCTTCCCAAATAGTATTAACATTAACAGTTATGTCCTGAGCAAAAACAATTTTTGGAAAAATAAACCAAACAAAAATTAAAAACAAATTCAATAAATTCTTAGTATTTTTGCTCATCGTAACTCCTTTTTTTAAAAAGATCCTGGTCGTCAATGTGCTACAGCGTCAGGCTGTAACGCGTGCCCGCCTTTTCCAAAACTATCTCTTGTTCCAAAATTTCGGCTACGCGCATGCCGCCTATCTCATCATCTTTTACCAAATAATAAGTTTTTGAGGCCTTCTTGTCTTCAACAACGGCTTTCGGCACTCCGTCATCAATAATGCCCACAAGACTCAAATCGCTAATAGCTAAACCTTCTGCAGCACCTACGGCAGCCTCTATTATGCGCCGCGCAGGCTGTACAATATTTTTAAAGATCTTCCTGCCAGGCGCTACAGCCGAAGTAAGGCGTACATCTGCTGCTTTAAAATCAGATGCAGACCTTCTCAGAACCTCTTGCGTGGGCGGCTTTAGAATGCGCACCCTTTCCGCCTTTAGAGACAAACGTAAATTTTCATCATTGGATGTATCCGGCTTGACGTTCAAGGAAACTATGCGGCACAAAAAATCAAGATCAGCTAAGCCCGTTACAAAAGCCAACAAGCTTTTCTGAGGCATAACTACACTTAATTCCATAGGCAGAACAGAAGTCTGTCTTTTTGCGACAACCTCTTCAAGCCCCAATGCAAATCTATTTATAGCCGCGCCAGAATTCTGCGCCAGGCGCCTTATGGCAACAATGACCGTCGGGCCATCAGCATCTTTCAACTGCCGCAAAGGCTTCATCACAGCATCTTGTTTCGGAAAATACTGTTTTACTAATAAAATACGGTTTTCAAAATCAGATATTTTTTTCGTAGCCAGGCGATCCTGATACCACAGCCCCTGAAAAACAAGGATAGCGCACACAAAAAACACACCAACAGTCAATATCTCAGGCAGCCACAGATCACGGCCTTTAACGACGCGCCGATAAAATCCTGAACTTAACACCTTGTCCACCCTGCCCCTCCTTTAACTGGCTGAAATCCATTCTCACATTCTTGAAAGCGCGCTCAGCTTTCAGTGTAGCTAAGAAATCCGCAAGGATCTCGGCATTTTCAGCTACACCGCTGAATACAACAGAACCCTCATCGCCTAGATCAAGCGAGACAAACGATATCCCGGCAGGCGTTTTCTCGCTGAGCCGTTTTAACACATCTATAATGAAACGATCTTTTAGAACCTCTTTTTCAATATAATGCTCCATAAGCAAACCGCCGAGCACCTTTTCGGGCCCACGTAAGAGCGACAACTCTTTTTTAAAACCTGAGAGACGGATGATCTTGCGCTCTATGCTTACGCTAAAGATCATAAAAAGTACTATGCAAGCACCGGCAAAGGATAAAAACCAGCGCTTGAACGACTTTTTCTTTTCAAAAAGCTCTTTATCTCTCTTTATCTGGCGCGGCGTCAGATCCACGCCGTCATAAGAACCCAACAAAGCCAGGCCTAAAACTGCGGCGTAGGAAATAGACGGGCCGTTAGCAGGACTTTTCAGGTCAAGACATGAGCGCGCCTCATCCAAAGGATCAAAGGCAGTAAATTCATTTCCTATCCACGACCCTATATCAAGGCCCAAGAGTTTATCCGAAGATCCGATAACACAAAAATCAGCCGGCATATTACCTTCAGAAAAAGTTTTCTGTTGCCTGCGGCATAACTCCAAACTTAACTTTATTTCTTTAGAAAGATTGTCCTGGCCCTCATCTGTCGCGGCAAGATGAAAGCTACGGCTGAATACCGTCTTTCCTTCAGCCAACAGTTGAAAATCAAATGTCCTATCATCGGCATTTAGAAGAAATACGCGGCGCTGGCCCTCTTTCTTCTCAGAATTATCCAGGAATTTCGCCCAATTAAATAGGCCTGCTGTATTCAACGTAATGCCTTCGATCCTGATACCCGCCTCTAACAAAACTTCAGTATATTTATCTATCTGCGGCCGTTGCAGTAAAAAGACGACCACCTGCGCGCAGCCCTCTTTATCAGTACCTACAATTTTATAGTCATAAACAAGATTCTCTTTATCCATGCCGAAACATTCTTTTAAAACTCTAAGCCGCACCATTTGAGATATCTCATCTGCCTTATTAGAAGGAAAAACCCACAGATGGGAAACAGCCTTATCGCGTGGAAGCATCAAAACCGCCTTTGACACATGCAGTTTTTGGCTTTTCAGATGGTTCCTTATCTCATCAGAAAAATCTTTCCAGGATACGGCTATGGGGAATGAAAAACAATGCGTGACTATACGTTTTGAACCGCGCAGAACTGATCGGCATACACGCACAGTCGCGGCATTAAATTCAAAAACAACAAAAGGTTCTTTTTTCATACTAAAACCCTAATTCCATAAAATACTATTTATTGTTCCATAATTGTAACATATACTGGCCTGATTTTCAACCCTAAATTCGTTCCAATGAGAAAAAGTGAACAGAACACTTTTCCTCATTAAGGTTACTTCTTTTTGAGTTCGGATAAGATAAGGTCGAGTTTTTGCTCGATGCGTTGAAGTATCTCTATCTTTTTCTGGTCTATCTTTGCTTGATTACCCTGCACTTCTTTGGCAGCTTCTGCCAGTTTTGATATATCGGGCATATTGAACATGATTCCTCCTAAAATTTCTTGCCGTGCCGGTATGGCCTTGACTTGTTCTTTTCAGCTTTCTTTTTCAGCGCGTCCTCTAAGTCTAATCCTCGCGCGCCACAGTAATCAAATATCCTGATACAGCAATCCGCTAACTCTTCAGCCACATGCTCTTTGCCAAGATCATTGCGCATGGCTTCAAGCGCTTCTGACAACTCAGAATGCATAAGCGCTATCAACTCCCCGTCAGAGCGCTCAAAATCCCACCATCCCTTTTCTTTTGCAGTGCTGTGACACGTGTCAATCCATTGTTTGATATTCATGAATCTTCTCCTTTTACCGCGTTAATGAATTTCTCGATCAATTGATGGTCTTTTTTGCCGGGTGCTTTTTCAACGCCGCTTGAAACATCCACACCGAATGGGTGGACCTGACGGATAAGCAAACCTACATTTTCAGCTGATAAGCCCCCTGAAACGATGAATGGCTTATTAAGATCCTTTAAGCTCTGAAGAAGGCTCCAGTCAAAAGACTTTCTTGTGCCGCCGAACATGCCTTTTTTAAACGTATCAAACAAAAAAATGTCGCATGAATATTGTTTGAGTAGCTCAGGCGAGATCTCATCTTTTACGCGAAAAGCTTTTATGACCTCAAACCCCTTAAACTGACTTAAATACTCAGGCGTCTCATCACCGTGGAATTGCAAAATATCAAGCCCGCACTCTTTTGCTATTTTTTTGACTGTTTCAGGCTTTTCGTTGACGAACACGCCGACTTTAATGATCTTCTTGGGCAGGGCCTTTATGATATTAGCTACCTTTGAAGGCATTACATAACGCGGGCTTTTCTTATAAAAAACAAACCCTAAAAAAGAAGCGCCGCAACGCGCAGCGCAAAGGGCATCCTCTAAATTAGTGATGCCGCAGATCTTCGTTTTCGTCATGATACCTTTAAGAAATCAACGAACTCATGTGTTGTTTTGGCTATGTCTTTAGCGCGCATGAGCGCCTCACCCACCAGAACAGCGTTGACCCTGAACTTCCGGACAAATTCAAGGTCGCCTACGTTCTTTATCCCGCTTTCGCATACCGCAAGCTTATCCTTTGGTATCGCAGGAAGAAGCTCTGTTAAAATGGAAAGATCGATCTTAAGGGTCGTTAGGTCCCTTGAGTTAATACCGATTATCCTGGCATTACTATCAAGTGCTCTTAGCAGTTCATCTGAGGTATGCACTTCAACAAGGGCATCAAGGCCTATATCGTGGGAAGCTTTTATTAACTCGCTTAGATCATTACCTTTTAAGATCGCGGCTATCAAGAGCACGGCATCCGCGCCATGGACCTTTGATTCATATATCTGATATTCATCTAATATGAAATCTTTACGCAAAAGCGGCAGGTTTGATACAGAAGAAATGGCGTTCAAATAAGTAATGCTGCCTTTAAAATACCTGTCTTCAGTCAATACTGAAAGGCAATCCGCGCATCCTTTTTCATACGCTAGAGCAACGTGTTTAGCGTCAAAATCTTCTCTTATCACGCCTGCTGACGGTGAGGCCTTTTTGACCTCAGCTATCAAATGGACGCCATTCTCGCGAAGCTTAGCCTCAAACCTTGGATTAGGCGATTGCTTATCAAGCGCCTTAATAAACTGTAAAAAAGGCACAGTTTTCTTCTGCCGCTTGAGCTCTTCTTTTTTATACGCGACGATCTCGTCTAGAATGTTCACAGGTTGGTGTATTCTATGAGTTTATTTAGTTTCTTTATGGCGGCGCCCGAATCTATTGCTTCGTCTGCCAGAGCCATGCCTTCTTTGATGGTAAAGGCGCGTTCTGCTATGTAGAGGCAACAGCCGGCGTTCAAAACAACAGCGTCTCTTTCAGGGCCTTCCATGCCTTTCAAGACCTTAAGCGCTATCTGTTTATTGGTGTCAACGTCTCCGCCAAGCAGGTCCCTGCGATCAGCTTTAGCTAAATCAAATTTTTCAGGTTCAAGTACATATTCCTTTATATGGCCTTCCTTTATTTCGCAAACAAAGGTCTTTCCTGTTGTCGTGACCTCGTCAAAACCTCCTTCGCCCCAGACGACCATCGCGTGCTTAGTCCCAAGCTCCATAAGAGACCTGCCCATAATAGGTACTAAGCTTTCATCATAAACGCCCACAAGCTGATGCGTGGGAAACGCCGGATTAATAAGAGGCCCCATAATATTAAAAATAGTCCTCATCTTCAAATTCTTGCGCACCGGTTGAACATGCTGCATGGCAGGATGAAGCAGGGGCGCGAATAAAAATCCTATGCCTATCTCATTTATACACTTTTCAACTACGCCTACAGAAGCATTGATATTGACACCCATAGCCTCAAGCAGATCAGCGCTGCCGCAAGGGCTTGATACACCGCGATTGCCGTGCTTAGCTACTGCAACTCCGGCGCCCGCTACGACTAAAGCTGTTACTGTTGAAATATTGAATGTGCCCTTATTGTCCCCTCCTGTGCCGCATGTATCAAATATTAGGTCTTTTTTGATATTGATACGGGATACGTACTTGCGCATGGCGCGCGCTGCACCAGCTATCTCATCAGCAGTCTCTTTTTTCTTTGCCAAAGCAACGAGAAAAGAAGATATCTCATTATCCGCTGCCTGGCCTTCGGCAATATAAGACATAGCCGTTTCCATTTCGGCTGACGTTAAGTCTATCCTCTTTGAAACTTTATTAATGGCGTCTTGTATCATAATTTTATGAAATTTTTTAAAAGCTGTTTACCATTTTTTGTCATAATGGACTCAGGGTGGAACTGGACCCCGTAAATAGGCAGTTTTTTATGCTTTAAACCCATTATCTCTTTATCCTTTGTCCAGGCAATGACCTCAAGCTCTTTTGGAAAAGCCTTAGTATCCACTAGAAGAGAATGATAACGCGTCGCTTCAAAAGGATTTGGCAGGCCCTTAAACATAGCCTCATTTTTATGATATATAGTTGAGGTCTTACCGTGCATGAGTTTTTTGGCGCGTATTATCCTGCCTCCGAAAGCGAAACCAATGGCCTGATGACCTAAGCATACACCTAAAATAGGCACTTTGCCGCCTAATTCTTTTATTAAATCAATAGAGACGCCTGCGTCTTCCGGCCTTCCTGGCCCGGGGGATATTACTATCGCCTGAGGATTAAGTTTCTTTATTCCAGCGACAGTTATCTTATCGTTCCTATAGACCTTCAGGTCCTCTCCTAGCTCGCCTAAGTACTGGACTAAGTTATATGTGAACGAATCATAATTATCTATCATTAATATCATGGCTACTCCCTAACTCTCTCTATCTTAGCGCCTAAACTCTTTAATTTG
>Ga0082335_1001010_pt1 | contig 65135 bp, 57 predicted proteins | sample Subgrocontami58m_FD_72375 | JGI IMG/M metagenome (GOLD analysis project Ga0082335, IMG submission 72375) | Subsurface groundwater microbial communities from S. Glens Falls, New York, USA - GMW37 contaminated, 5.8 m (SPADES assembly) (version 2) ... | reverse complement strand
ACTTCTTCGACAGCACCAGCGTGATCGCCGCCGTCAGCGTCGTCTTCCCATGGTCCACGTGACCTATCGTCCCTACGTTTACGTGCGGCTTCGTGCGCTCAAATTTAGCTTTTGACATGATGACTGTCCTTCTTTATCGATGAACAAACTGCTCAATACTCATGGTGCCGTTGGCGCGGATTGAACGCGCGACCTCTCCCTTACCAAGGGAGTGCTCTACCACTGAGCTACAACGGCGTAAACCGCTTCGAGGTCGCCGATACAAAGTCGCTTTTCCCGGGACCAGCTCCGGCTGGAGCGGGTGAAGGGAATCGAACCCTCGTCGTAAGCTTGGAAGGCTTCTGCTCTACCATTGAGCTACACCCGCGTTTCACGACCGAACCCTTAGAACCCTTTGGCCACCCAGTGCATGCTGCCAACCCGCGCCGCAAAGAATGCTTGGTGGAGGAGGTTGGATTCGAACCAACGTAGGCGCAAGGCCAACAGATTTACAGTCTGCCCCCTTTAACCACTCGGGCACCCCTCCGAACGAAACGCGAGATTATGCTCGTTTTCCAACTGCCAGTCAAACAAACCTCGGATACCCTTGCACGGCGCCCTCCTGACGCGGCACGCTGCGCGTCCGCGGCCGGCTGATGCTAACATTCTCCTTCGTGTTTGTTTCGACTACAGGCGATCCCGATACGCTGGCGACTGCAGCCGCCCGTGCCGGCCTGAGTAACGCATCCAAGGGTGCGGCTTGTCCCCGGGGATATGGCCGTAAGCCATTCTTCTGAAAGCCGATTTTTAAGTGATGCTGATGAAAAAAACTCCCCTTGTATTACTTCCCGGCCTGCTGTGCGATGCGCAACTGTGGCAGCCCCAAGTCGAGAACCTGACCGATATCGCGGACATCTGGATCGCCGACCATACACGCTCCAACACCATGGCGGGCGTGGCGCGCGACGTGCTCGCCGATGCACCGTTTGCAAGCTTCGCGCTCGCCGGCCTGTCGATGGGCGGCTATATCGCGCTCGAGATCATGCGCCAGGCGCCGCAGCGCGTGGCCAAGCTCGCGCTGCTGGATACCGCAGCGGGTGCCGAACTGCCGGAGCAGACGCAACGGCGCCTGGAGTTCATCGCGCTGGCCGAATACGGCGAGTTCCCCCGGGTCACCGAGGTCCTGCTGCCACTGCTCATCCACCCTTCGCGGCTCGACCAGCCCGCGCTCACCGGCGTGGTCAAGTCGATGGCGCAAAACGTAGGCGAGAAAGCGTTCGTGCGCCAACAGCGGGCCATCATGAGCCGGGCCGACAGCCTGGGGCTACTCGCGACCATCGCCTGTCCTACGCTGGTCCTGTGCGGCCGGCAGGATGCGCTGACTCCGCTAAGCCGGCACGAGGAAATCGCTGCCGGCATCAAGAACGCGCGGCTCGAAGTCATCGAGGACTGCGGCCACCTCTCCACCCTGGAAAGGCCCGACGCAGTGAATGTGGCCTTGCGCCGCTGGCTCGCCGCCTAGCTGACCTAGGCTAGCGGGACCCGGCCACGGCACAGTCGTCAACAAGCGCTCACCTCGCAACGGGACTTCGAATCGGACGAATCGGACGAATCGATTGGCAATTTCCCGCAATTCGCTTATCATTCAAACAACAAGATGCTGGCAGGCCCTATCCCTATGCTGGACGCTTTTCTATACGAGATTCTCGAAGTCAGTCCGACAGCGCGCGCCGCTGTGATCAGGGCAGCGTATCGCTGCCTCGTCCAGGAACACCACCCCGACAGGCATCCCGGCGATGCCGACGCCGCAGCGCGCATGTCCATGATCAACCACGCCTACTCGGTGCTGGCCGATCCGCTGAAACGCGCCCTATACGACGAAAGAATGAACGTCCGCGCCACTGAGCGGCGCGGGAGTGGGCTTACTTCGAATCCGGCCAAGCCGGGCGTCAGCCAGAGCCGCGCAAACCCGCGCCCGTTTGCGTTCCGGCCCCTCGAGTAATCTCCCGAATCGACGCAAGCATCGGTCCTCGACGCTGTAGTGGCGCGCGGTCACCAGGCATTCGACTGTCTAGCATTCATGCGTCTGGCAAAACTGGTCGGTTTGCGCTATTTCGGGGTTCCAATCGTCCTTACTCGAAGCACATAGACACAAGATATTTCCGCAACCCCGGCATATACTGGCTGTCAAAAAACGCATCGCCAGCAAGCTGCGGTGACAGCCTCGTCGGCAAGGAGTCCCCTCAATGAATGCCCCAGCCAAGTTCCACGAAGTGTCGCTGGACGACAAGTACACCCTGGCGTCCGGCCGTGTTTTCCTGACCGGCACCCAAGCCCTGGTGCGTCTGCCCATGCTGCAGCGCGAGCGCGACCTCGCCGCCGGCTTGAACACCGCAGGATTCATCTCCGGCTACCGCGGCTCGCCACTGGGCGGCATAGATCAGGGCATGCACGGCGCGAAGAAGTATCTCGATGCCCACCACATCAGGTTCCAGCCCGGCGTGAACGAAGACCTGGCCGCAACCTCGATTTGGGGAACGCAGCAGCTCAACCTGTTCAACGACGCCAAATATGACGGCGTATTCTCCATCTGGTACGGCAAAGGTCCGGGAGTGGACCGCTGCGGCGACGTATTCAAGCATGCCAATGCCGCCGGCACCTCCAAGTATGGCGGTGTGCTGGTGCTCGCCGGCGACGATCACGCGGCCAAGTCCTCCACGCTGGCGCACCAGAGCGAGCACATACTCAAAGCATGCTGCATCCCGGTGCTGAACCCGGCTAACGTGCAGGAATATCTGGACTACGGCCTGCACGGTTTCGCCATGTCGCGCTATGCCAGCCTGTGGGTCGGGTTCAAGTGCGTCACCGACGTGGTCGAGTCGGGCGCCTCGGTCTATATCGATCCGCATCGGGTGCAGGTGAAGATTCCGACGGACTTCGTCCTGCCACCAGGCGGCCTGGGCATACGCTGGCCCGACGGCATTTTGGAGCAGGAAGCGCGCCTGCTCGACTACAAGGTCTATGCCGCGCTTGCCTACGTGCGCGCCAACGGGCTCGACCGCATCATCTGGGATTCGCCGCGCGCGCGCCTGGGCATCGTTACCACCGGCAAGTCCTACGGCGACACGATGCAGGCCCTGACCGACCTGGGCATAGACGAAGACGCCGCGCGCAATCTCGGCATCCGCGTCTACAAGGTGGCGATGAGCTGGCCGCTGGAGCCGCAGGGTGCGCGCAAATTCGCGCTAGGCCTGGAAGAAATCCTGGTAGTGGAAGAGAAACGCCAGCTGATCGAGTACCAGATCAAGGAAGAACTGTACGAATGGCGCACGGACCAAAGACCGCCGCGCGTGGTGGGTAAATTCGACGACAACGGCGAATGGAGCCATGCCGCGGGCCAGCCTGCCGGCACCTGGCTGCTGCCGGCGAGCTACGAGCTTTCGCCGGCGATCATCGCCAAGGCAATCGCCGGCCGTCTGGCGAAACTCGGCATGGACACGCAACTGGGCGGACGCTACCGCGAGCGCCTCGCCTTCCTCGAGTTCAAGGAGAAGGCGCTGGCCCGGCCGCACGTCCTGACCCTGCGCCAGCCTTATTTCTGCTCCGGCTGCCCGCACAACACCTCCACCCGCGTCCCCGAGGGGAGCCGCGCCACCGCCGGCATCGGCTGCCATTTCATGGCGGTGTGGATGGACCGCAGCACTTCGACTTTCACCCACATGGGCGGCGAAGGCGCGCCCTGGATCGGCCAGGCGCCGTTCTCGAACACCAAGCATATTTTCGCCAACCTCGGCGACGGCACGTATTACCACTCGGGGCTGATGGCAATCCGCGCCGCCTGCGCGGCCAAGGTCAGCATGACCTACAAGATCCTGTACAACGACGCCGTGGCCATGACCGGCGGGCAGAAACACGACGGCCCGCTCGATCCGGCCTCGATCTCGCGCCAGATCGCGGCGGAGGGCGTCAACCCCATCGTCATCGTCACCGACGAGCCGGAGAAATATCCCGCGGGCATCAACTGGGCGCCGGGGGTGACGGTGCGCCATCGCGACGAGCTCGACGCGGTGCAGCGCGAACTGCGCGAAATCGCGGGCGTCTCGGCCATCATCTACGACCAGACCTGCGCCTCGGAAAAACGCCGCCGGCGCAAGCGCGGCGCGTTTCCCGATCCGGCCAAGCGCGTCGTCATCAACGAAATGGTGTGCGAGGGCTGCGGCGATTGCAGCGACAAATCCAACTGCCTGTCGGTGGAGCCGCTCGAGACCGAATACGGCCGCAAGCGCACCATCAACCAATCGACCTGCAACAAGGATTATTCCTGCGTCAAGGGCTTTTGCCCCAGCTTCGTCACCGTCGAAGGCGGCACGCTGAAGAAAGGCAAGGCTGGCGCGGCCAAAACCGCCGACGATTTTCCGGCGCTGCCCGAGCCCGCGCCAGCAGCCATAGACAAGGCTTACGGCGTGCTCGTGACCGGCATAGGCGGTACCGGCGTCGTCACCATCGGCCAGATACTGGCCATGGCCGCGCACCTCGAGGGCAAGGGCGTGTCAGTGCTGGACATGTCCGGCCTGGCGCAGAAGGGCGGCCCGGTGATGTCGCATGTGCGCATAGCGAACGAACCCGAAGACCTGCACGCGGCACGCATCGGCACCGGCGACGCCAGCCTGGTGATCGGCTGCGACCTGGTGGTCGCGGCCAGCCCGGATGCCCTGGCCAAGATGAGCGAGCCCAGGACGCGCGCCGTGATCAACGCCACCACCGCGCCGACCGCGGATTTCGTGCGCAACCCGAACTGGCAGCTTCCCGGCAGCGACCTGCTGCACGACATCGCTGAAGCCTGCGGCAAAAACAATGTGGCCTTCGTTGCTGCAGGAAGCATATCCACCAACCTGATGGGCGACTCCATCGCCACCAACATGTTCATGCTCGGCTATGCCCTGCAAAAAGGCTGGGTGCCGGTTTCCAGCGCCGCCGTGGAGAAGGCGATCGAACTGAACGGGGTGGCGGTGGAGTTCAACCTGCAGAGCTTCGTCTGGGGCCGGCGCGCCGCCGTCGATCCGGCGCGGGTGGAAAAGATCGCCACGCCGGCCGCGGTCATTCCCCTCAACCAGCATCTGTCGCGCAACCTCGACGAACTGATAGCGCGCCGCGTCGAATTTCTCACCGCTTACCAGGACGGCGCTTATGCCGCGCGCTACAAGGATCTGGTCGACAAAGTGCGGCGGGTAGAAGCAGAAAAAGCGAGCGGAACCAAGCTCGGCGAAGCCGTGGCGCGCTATTACGCCAAGCTCATGGCCTACAAGGACGAGTACGAGGTCGCCCGGCTGCATTCCGACCCCGCATTCATGCAGAAAATCGAAGGCATGTTCGAGGGCGACTACAAAGTGGTGTTCCACCTTGCCCCGCCCATACTGAACAAGCCCGACCCGGCTACCGGCGAGGCGAAAAAATCCACCTTCGGCCCGTGGATGATGCGCGCGTTCCGGCTGCTGGCGGCATGCAAAGGCCTGCGCGGCACGGCGCTCGACATCTTCGGCCGCACCGCGGAACGCCGCAGCGAGCGTGCGCTGATAGCGGAGTACGCGGCTACCGTGGAGCAATTGCTGGCCGGCCTCACCCCGGCGAACCACGCGCTCGCGGTCGAGATCGCCAGCGTGCCCGAGCTGATCCGCGGCTACGGCCACGTCAAAATGCGCCATCTCAAGCTGGCCGAAACACAACGCGCCGAACTGCTGGCGAAATTCAACGCCCCGGTGGAGCGGAGCGCCAGAGCAGCGTAGACTCTACAGCAGGATGAGCCTCACCCGCGCCGACCTCGAACGCGACCGCATCCGCCAGGAGCTGGCGCTGACGCCGCTTGGCCCCCATTTGCTCAGCGACGCCGAACTGGAGGAATCGCTGTGGCAGATCATGGAAGCGCGCAAGACCAGCGAGGACTGCTGGGTGTTCGGCTATGGTTCGCTGGTGTGGAATCCACTATTCCATTTCGAGGAAAAGCGCGTGGTCACCACCCACGGCTACCACCGCAGTTTCTGCCTGTGGTCGCGCATCAACCGCGGCACGCCGGACAAGCCGGGGCTGGTGCTGGGCCTGGACCGCGGCGGACGCTGCCGCGGCGTCGCCTACCGCATTGCCCCGGATCATGTCGAGAATGAACTGCGCCTGGTCTGGCGGCGCGAGATGATGCTGGGCGCCTATATACCGCGCTGGGTGCAGGTAAGCGACGGCGAAACGCGCTTTCGCGCCATCACCTTCACCATCGACCGCGCCGGCCCGGCCTATGCCGGCCGCCTGCCGCCCGAAACCATCATCGAGCGGCTGATGAGCTGCCATGGCCGCATGGGCCCGGGAATAGACTATCTGCTGCACACGGCGGACGCCCTGCGCGCCTGCGGCATCGAAGACCGCCACCTGCAGGAGTTATGCGATCTGGCCCACGCGATCAAGGCGCGCGGCTGATCGTGGGGCAGACCCGCGGCTATATGTGGCGCCTTGAATCGCGCCCACCCATTGTTGCGAGCTTGCGACGTGGCGCGGACGAAAAACCGTCCGCGCGGATCACCGATTGCGTACGGATGAAAAGCACATCCGTACGCAATCGGTGATCTTGTATAAAGCCCTCACGCCCTGTTTGGTGTTAACCATAACCGCATTTTCTGTACGGATGCGCTTTTCATCCGTACAGAAAATACGGTTGGCGCGCGCAGCGCGCAAGTCCGCTGGTGGCATGCGGCGGTATTTAGGGCGCAATATCTAGAAAGCTTCGTCACTTCGCAGATAACGCCACTGACCGGGCGGGAGATCGCCCAGTTTCACCTTGCCGATACGGATGCGCTTCAGTCCGGCCACTTCCAGGCCGACCAGCTCGCACATGCGCCGGATCTGGCGTTTCTTGCCCTGGCGCAGAACGAATCGCAGCTGATCCTGATTCAGCCAGCCCACCTGCGCCGGCCGCAGCGCTTCCCCGTCCAGTGACAGCCCATGATTCAGCAGGGCCAGGCCGGCCTTGGACAGCCTGCCCTCAACACGCACCAGATATTCCTTCTCGATTGCGGAATTCTCCCCGATCAGCTGCTTGGCGATGCGCCCGTCCTGCGTCAGCACCAGCAAGCCTTGCGAATCGATATCCAGCCGCCCGGCCGGCGCCAGGCCCCTCAAGTGCGCCGGACTGAAGCGCGCGGGCGAACGATCGCCGGAAAAACGCGATTCGGCCTTGATCAGGCTCACGGCCGGCTTGTAGCCCGGCTCGGCCTGCGCCGACACGTAGCCGACCGGCTTGTGCAGCAGTATGGTCACGCGGGCGAGCTGGCTCGCCTGCGCGGCCTTGTTCAAGGTAATCTTGCTTGCCGGATCGATGCGCGTGCCAAGCTCGGTGACCTGTTCTCCGTCCACGAACACCCAGCCGCGTTCGATATAGCTGTCCGCTTCGCGGCGCGAACACAACCCCTGCTGCGACATCAGCTTGGATACGCGTACTTTTTCCATGTTGTCCAGATTCTGGCCGGCGCGCGGCACCAAGGCCGAAAATGCGATAGGGTACCGCATCTTTTGCGCCACCCCATTTGGACTATTTTTCAGCCGGCCTGTAACCAATTGCGCGGAATCCGCGACTTATCAGGCAAGACCTCCCGGAGCATTTGTCATGCACGCCACCCTGCCCCTGCTCATCCGCACCGATTTCCCTCGCTTGCGGCGCCGCGCCATCGAAACGCTGCAATTGAATCTTGGCTACCGCTGCAACCAGAGCTGCGTGCATTGCCACGTGAACGCAGGACCGAATCGAACGGAGGAGATGACAGACGAGACCGTGGACGCCGCCATCGATTTCCTCGCCGCCAGCCCCGGGATCACCGCCATCGACCTCACCGGGGGCGCCCCCGAGCTGAACCGCAATTTCCGGCGCCTGGTGATTGCCGCGCGCGCGCGCGGACTGCGCGTGATCGACCGCTGCAACCTGACCATCCTGGAGGAGCCCGGCTTCGACGATCTGGCGGCGTTTCTGGCCGCCCATCGGGTCGAGATCGTCGCCTCCCTGCCGTGCTACCTGGAAGAGAACGTCGACAAGCAACGCGGCAAAGGCACGTTCGAGGGAAGTATCAGAGGGCTCAGGCGGCTGAACGCACTGGGCTATGGCCGCGCGAAAACCGGCCTCGTTCTCAACCTGGTCTACAACCCGCAGGGCGCGAGCCTGCCGCCACCCCAAGCCGCGCTCGAAGCCTCTTATAAACAACATTTGGGCGAGCGTTACGGCATTGTGTTCGATCGCTTGTTCACGCTCGCCAACATGCCGATTCAGCGCTTCGGCAGCATGCTGATCTCCAAAGGGCAGTTCAACAGCTACATGACGACTCTGCGCGAAGCGCACCGCGACGAAAACCTGGACCAGGTGATGTGCCGCAGCCTGGTCAGCGTGGACTGGCAAGGTTATATTTACGACTGCGACTTCAATCAGCAACTCGGCTTGGCACTCGCGGACGAGCACCGCTCCCGACTGCATATCACCGACGCCACCGTCGCCTTGCTCGAAGGCCTGCCGATCCGGGTGGCGGATCACTGCTACGGCTGCACGGCGGGCCAGGGTTCCAGTTGTGGCGGCGCCCTGGACAATCAAACTGCGCCGGCGCCGAGTTGCGGCAACTGAACGTGGCCGGCATGAGCACGCCCGGCCGGATCTGCCCGCTGCGCTACCGCTACGGACCGGGCGCCATCGCCGCAGCGCCCGAGCGGCCGGCTGAAACCTTGTACGTGATCGGCGGGCTGTATGGCAATCTCCAGGCTCTGGCCGCGGCGGAAGCGATGGCCCGAGTCGAACCCGGGCCGGTGACCCTGTGCTTCAACGGCGACTTCAACTGGTTCAATGTCGACGACGCTGGCTTTCGCGCGATCAACGCGCGGGTGCTGCGGCATGACGCCATCGTGGGCAATGTCGAGGCTGAACTGGGCGAGGATTCGGATGCAGCGGGATGTGGCTGCGCCTATCCGGATACGGTGGCCGTCGCCGTGGTCGAGCGCTCGAACCAGATTCACGCGAGGCTGAAGCGCACGGCAGCGCGGCATCCCGACCTGCTCGCCCGCCTCGGCGAATTGCCGATGGTGGCGCGCTACCGCGTAGGAGCAGTCCGCGTCGGCGTGGTTCACGGCGATGCCGAATCGCTGGCGGGCTGGCGCTTCGATGCCGCCGCTCTGGATGACCCGGCGGAACACGCCTGGCGCGCTACAGCGTTCGCCAACGCCGAAGTGGATGTGTTTGCCAGCACCCATACCTGCGCCGCCGCGACACGCCGCTACGATATTGATGGTACCAAGCTGGTTGCCAACAACGGCGCGGCGGGCATGCCGAACGCGCGCGGGGCCCATTTCGGCATCCTGACTCGGATCAGTACTATCGCTTCGCCCCATCCGCCCCTTGACGGCCACAGCTTGCACGGCGCGCATGTCGACGCGCTCGCGATCCGCTACGACGACGCGCTCTGGCAGCAATGTTTTCTCGACAACTGGCCTGAGGGTACGCCCGCCTGGCTGTCCTACTTTGACCGGATCAGCAAGGGGCCGGACTATCGCCTGGAAGCTTCTGCCGAGTTAGCGTCATTTTGATTATCGGTCCGCTCAGGCCTCGACCGGCAGTCCGGACGCTTTCCACTCCGGAAAACCGTCCTCCAGCCGGCGTGCCTTGAAGCCTTTGGTGCGCAGCAACGCTACCGCATCCACCGAAAGCAGGCAGTACGGGCCGCGGCAATAAGCGATGACTTCGCGCCCTTTGGGAAATTTTCCCAGGCGCTTGCCCAGGTCTTCGACCGGGACGTTGATCGCGCCCGGCAAATGCCCCGCGGCGAACTCTTTGGCCGGGCGGACGTCGAGCACGGTCACGAGCCCCTGCTTCGAACGCTTTAACAATTCGGCGGCGGGGACCGGCTCCAGGTCGTCGCGCGCGGTGATGTAGGTGCGCACCAAGTGTGCCATTTCGGCGAGCCGGGTCTCGGCGACCAGCCCCAGCGCCGCGATCAAATCCACCACGTCCGGCCCCGCCAGCTCGTAGAACACGCGCAGGCCCTCCTTGCGCGCCCGTACCAGCCCGGCGCGGCGCAGTTCCTGCAGATGCTTCGAGGCGTTAGCGACCGAGAGCCGCGTCATCGCCGCAAGTTCGTCCACGCTGCGCGGCCCCTGCGCGACGAAGTCCAGCAACTCCAGCCGGTTGCCGCTTGACAGGGCCTTCCCCACCCGTGCGAGCTGGGCATGCACGTCCTGTTTGAAATTGTCTGTTGACATCGCGGCCGTAGCCTCCTACTATTCAACTAATCGGTTGAGTACTTGAATTATACCTGACCGCCGGGGTCAGGCCAAGGCCCGAATGGACGAGCAGCGATTATGACATTTGACGAATGGGCGCTAGCCCACGAGCCGGCCGTCCGCCTGGGCGCGTTCTTCGGCGTGTTCGTCCTGATGGCGGTCTGGGAGGCGCTCGCGCCCAGGCGGGCACGATTGCTGCCACGGCGCGTGCGCTGGCTGCACAACCTCGCGCTGGTGGCGTTGAACAGCCTGATCCTGCGCCTGCTGTTTCCGCTGGCGGCGGTCGGATTCGCCCTGCTGGCCGCCGAACGCGGCTGGGGATTGCTGAACGCGTTCGAGATTCCGTTCTGGTGGGCATTCGTGCTGTCGGTGATCGCACTCGACTTTGCCATCTATCTGCAGCATGTCATGTTCCACGCGGTACCCCTGTTGTGGCGCCTGCACCGGGTGCATCATGCGGATGCGGACTTCGACGTAACCACCGGCGCGCGTTTTCATCCGATCGAGATCCTGCTATCGATGCTGATCAAGTTCGCGGCCATCGCGGTGCTCGGGGCACCGGCGGCTGCGGTGCTGGTGTTCGAGGTACTGCTGAACGCCACCGCGATGTTCAATCACGCCAATCTGCGGCTGCGCCAGCCGGTCGACCGCTGGCTGCGCCGGATACTGGTGACGCCCGAGATGCATCGCATCCACCATTCGATGGAGGCGGCCGAGACGAACAGCAACTTCGGTTTCAACCTGCCCTGGTGGGACCGGCTGTGCGGCACCTATCGCGAGCGCGCACGCCTGCCGCAGGAGAACATGGCGATCGGCGTGCAGGGACTCACCGGCAGCGCAGCGGCGGTCAAGCTCACCGGTTTGCTTGCAATCCCCTTTGTGAACGCGGGCAACGGCGATGCGGCCGGGAACAAACAGGAATCCGGTCATGAAGCGAGGTAAGGCAACGCGTGTTGCGCTCGCCCTGGTACTGGCCGCGGGCCTGGTCGTCGGTTTCGCGAAGCGCGAGGCGCTGAGCGCGGACGCGCTTCACCTTTGGCTGGCCGACGCCGGCGCCTGGGCGCCGTTGGCGTTCATCGCCCTGTATGCGGCGGCGACCGTGTTGTTCCTTCCCGGGTCGGTGCTCACGCTCGCGGCAGGCGCGCTGTTCGGCGCTGTGCCCGGCGCACTGTACAGCCTGACCGGCGCCACGCTCGGCGCCACGCTCGCGTTTTTCGTGGCGCGCTATCTCGCGGCGGATTGGGTCGCGCGCAGGGTCGGCGGCAGGCTGAAGCAACTGATCGAAGGCGTGGAAGCGGAAGGCTGGCGCTTTGTCGCCTTCGTGCGCCTGGTACCGCTGTTTCCGTTCAACCTGGTGAACTACGCGCTCGGCCTGACGCGCATCCCGCTTCCTGCCTACGCGGCCGCCTCCTTCGTCTGCATGTTTCCCGGCGCGCTCGCCTATGCCTGGCTCGGTCATGCCGGCCGCGCAGCCCTCGCCGGCGGCGATGGAGCAATCCGCAGCGCGCTGCTGGCGCTGGGCTTGCTCGCATTCATTGCTTTCCTGCCCCGGCTGGCACGGCGGTGGCGGCGCGATTCCAGACCCTTACTCAAAAGGAGAACTGCACCATGAAGACCCTATTCATCCTGAATGACGCCCCGTATGGTACTGAGCGCAGCTATAACGGCTTGCGCCTTGCGGGATCCCTGTCGAAGGCCGAAGGCGAGGAAGTGAAGCTGTTCTTGATGGGCGATGCGGCGGCCTGCGCCAAAGGCGGGCAGAAGGTACCCGAGGGGTTCTACAATATCCAGCTCATGCTCGGCCGCGTTCTGCGCAATAAAGCCGAGGTGGGCGCATGCGGAACCTGCATGGACGCGCGCGGGATCACGGATGCGGAACTTGCGCAAGGAACCCGCAGAAGCACGCTCGCCGAACTGACGTCATGGACGCAGTGGGCGGACAAAGTGATGGTGTTTTGAGCATGAGCCGAACCGCGCTGATACTCGGGGCCGGTCTTGGCGGGCTGGTCGCCGCGGAGACCTTGAGAAAGCTCCTGCCCGCCTCGGATCGGGTGATCGCGGTCGATCGCTCCGAGCGGCACTTCTTTCCGCCGTCCTTGTTGTGGCTGATGGTGGGCGAGCGCAAGCCCGAGGATTTCACCCGCTCTCTGGACCGGTTGATCGGCCGCGGCGTGGAGTTCCGTCACGGCGAAGTCACGCGCATCGACCCGCAGCGCCGCGAAATCGAGATCGCCGGCGAATCGCTCGCGGCCGACGCGCTGGTGATCGCGCTCGGGGCGGAATACGCGCCGGAAGCGATCCCGGGGCTGGCGCAAGCCGGCCTCAACCTCTACACCATGGACGGCGCGATAGCCATCCGCGACACCCTCGCCCGCTTCGATGGCGGGCGCATCGTCGTTCTCACCGCCGCGCCCATGTACAAGTGCCCGGCCGCACCCTACGAGGCCGCCCTGTTGGTGGAGTCGCACCTGCGCCAGCGCGGCGTGCGCGACCAGGCGACGATGGAGTTCTTCGCCGCCGAGCCCAGGCCGATGGCCGTTACCGGCCCCGAACTGGGCGCTGCCGTGCGCGGCATGATCGAGGCGCGTGGCATCACCTACCACCCCGAGCACCAGGTCAAGGAAATCGATCCGGCCGCCCGCCGCATCGATTTCGCCAACGGCGTCTCGACCGAATACGACCTGCTGCTCTACGTTCCCCCGCACCGTGCGCCAGCGGTGGCGCGCGCGGCCGGCCTGCTCAACGAAAGCGGCTGGATACCAGTCGACCGTCATACGCTGCAAACGCAATTCGACAACGTGTTCGCGCTCGGCGATATCACCATCATTCCCCTCAAGATGGGTCGTCCTCTGCCCAAGGCCGGCGTGTTCGCCCACGGCCAGGCCGAGGCCGTGGCGCACAACATCGCCCACGCCTGGACCGGCAAGGGCGCGCCGCGCCAGTTTAGCGGCTATGGGATGTGCTTCATCGAGGCCGGCGGCGGGCGAGCCGGCATCGGCAAAGGCAATTTCTACGCCGAACCGACGCCGCAAGTGGAGATGCGCGGGCCGAATCTCATCTGGCACGCGGGCAAGATCCTGTACGAGAAGTACTGGCTGTATCGGCGTTTCTGAAGGGAAGAACGATGAAGCCGGGGGAGTACCCTGCGCACGCAGGTCGCGAATGCAGTCCACAATTTCCAACCCGGTCCGCACTGCAACGCCGCAGAATATGAGCTTTTACCAGAAATGGATATTGCCCCGGCTGGTTGATGTCGCGATGCGAAACAGGGCGGCGACGCGCTACCGTTCGCTCATTGTGCCGAAAGCACGCGGCACGGTGCTTGAAATCGGCGTCGGTTCAGGCCTCAACCTGCCTTTCTACGGCACCGGCGTCGAGCACCTCTATGGACTCGATCCCTCAGAAGAATTGTTGGCGATGGCCGGCAAAAAAGCGCGTGCAATTGCTTTTCCCATCGATTTCCTTGCGCATGCAAGCGAAGAAATCCCCCTGGACGACAGTTCGGTCGATACCGTTGTAATGACCTGGACCCTTTGCTCCGTCGCTGACCCAGCGAAGGCATTGAAAGAACTCAGGAGGGTGATCAAGTCCGGCGGAACGCTGCTGTTTGTCGAACACGGTCTCGCTCCGGAAAGTCGTGTGCAGGCCTGGCAGCAGCGGCTCAACCCGCTATGGAGCAAGCTGACCGGAGGATGCAACCTGAACCGGAAAATGGATCAACTCATCCGCACTGCGGGCTTTGATCTCGCGGAACTGAAAACAGAGTATGCAGAGGGCCCGCGTCCATTGACCTATATGTATTCCGGGCAGGCTCGGCCCAGGCTTGGTCAGCGATTTGACGTACACTCGCCAATCTGACTGCCGACATCACACGATCGATGCCATGAACAACCCCGTCTACCTCGACTACAACGCCACCACGCCGGTCGCCGCCGAAGTGTTGGCGGCGATGCTGCCCTACCTGGCGGAGCATTTTGGCAACCCGTCGTCGTCTCATTCCTACGGCGGCAAAGCAGCGCAGGCGGTACGCGCAGGGCGGGAATCGGTCGCCGGTCTTCTGGGCGCCGCCGCGGACGAGATCGTGTTCACCGGCAGCGCCACCGAAGCCAACAATCTGGCGCTGCTCGGCGTCGCCCGCGCGCTGGCCGGCGATAAGCGGCATCTGGTGGTGAGCGCAGTGGAGCATCCGGCCGTGATCGAGCCGGCCCTGCATTTGCAGAGCGAGGGATGGGAGCTGAGCGTAATTCCGGTCGATGCGTACGGACGGGTCGATCCCGCGGACGTCGCCGCCGCGTTGCGGCCGGACACCGCGCTCGTCTCCATCATGCATGCCAACAACGAGGTGGGCACGATCCAGCCGGTGGCGGAAATCGCCGCAATCACCAAGGCGCGCGGCATCCTGCTGCACACCGATGCCGCCCAATCCGCCGGCAAGATTCCGCTGAACGTCGACGCGCTGGGTGTCGATCTCCTGACCCTGGCGGGCCACAAGTTCTATGCACCGAAAGGGGTCGGCGCGCTTTATGTCCGGACAGGGACGCCGATCAAGCCGATCCAGTTCGGCGCCGATCAGGAGCATGGCCTGCGCCCGGGCACGGAGAACGTTGCGCAGGTAGTCGGCCTGGGCGCGGCGGCAAGGCTCGCGCGCGAACGCCTGCCGGCGGCGACGGAAAAACTGCGCTTGCTGCGGGACGCGCTGCACCAGCGCCTGGCAGCGGCCGTTCCCGGCCTGATACTCAACGGCCACCCGACCGAGCGCCTGCCCACGACCTTGCACGTCTCCTTTCCGGGGATCGCCGGGCGCGAGTTGCTGTCCCGCGTCGAGGCACGGCTTGCCGCCTCGGTCGGTTCGGCCTGCCATTCCGAGGCCGACGCGGTGAGCGGCGTGCTCGCCGCGATGGGCTGCGATGCGGCTCGGGCGCGAGGCGCGGTCAGGCTCTCCGTGGGCTGGATGACGACGCCGGAGGAAATCGAGGCCGCGGCGGCGGCATTGTCTGAAGGCATGCGAGGCTAGTCCCTGCCGCCGCTCTTGCCGGCTACGCGCCCAGCCGCGCCGCCAGTTCCTCGAAGCCATCGACAATCAGGTCGTGCGCCGGATTGGGCGTGGGATCAGGCGGCCCTGACGGTCCCCACTCGGCCGGCCGCTTCACGAACGCGCTTTTGTAGCCGCATTCGCGCGCTGCGTTCAGATCGAAATTGTGGCAGGCGACCATCATGATTTCGGACGGGTCGAGCTGCAGCCATTTCGCCGCGGTGAGATAGGACTCGGGCCGCGTCTTGTAGATACCCATCATCTCGCAGGAGATGATCGCGTCCCAGTCGAAGCCGTTTTTCTTTGCCACATCGATCACCAGCGAGGTCGTCAGCAGGGTGAGCGAGGCGACGACGTATTTTCGCCGCAAGCGCGCCTGCACCGCGGGGAAATCCGGCCAGGCATCGAGCGCGTGCCAGGTGCGCCAGATGCCGTCCCTGTCTTCGGCGCTAAGCGCATCCAGCCGATACTCCACGATCACCTCGTCGAGCGTCCGGCGGTGCAGGTCATCGAAGTTGAAATCCGGATGGACCAGCCCGACCATGCCCCTGAGCGAGCGGCGCCGGTACTCGTTGGTAATCTCGTGCCAGTCAGCTTCCAGCCCACGCCGCGCGCCGGCTGCGGCGAACGCACGGCTGATGCCGCCGTGCCAGTCGAGGATGGTGCCGCCGGTGTCCAGGGTCAGTGCTTTGATGGTCATAGTGTCTCCTTTTGCTTGGAGCGCCGGACAAAATTGCAGTCAGGCGGCTGATTCAGGGTAGCACGCGGTCCGTGTAGCCAAGTCTTGGGCGCCACTTTGTTTCGCCTGCCGTGGACGCTGCGTTTAGCGCCCCGGCAATGCAGCGTCAACCGTTTTGCCCCCGTGGCCGTACTTCTGATCGCGTGCTTGAACCACCACGGTTCGTACGCCCCGCGGTATCGTCACGCCGTACAAGTCGCGCGTAAACGGCTGCTCGCTCGCATGGTCGTGCAGCAGCTTTCTCTCGGCGTAGACCTGACCATCCTTGCCTGCGACGCGGAACGCGTCCGCATATCTATACGGGCTGTCGTAGGCGGAGGAGGCGGTTACGTCGAAGTCGAATTTCCCGGCGGCCTGCGCCCGAATATTCACGGCGAGTACGTCCGGATATTTCTGCCCGGAAGTATTTGCCGACTGGGCGCAAGCGCCGTTCACGCCCGCGGCCAACAGCCCCAGCGCAAGCAGCCCAACGTGGCGATACATGGCGGGACGCCTTCTGGTCGCGGCGCGCATTTCAGGCGTCGCCGCGCGCGGGATAGTTCTTCGAAATCACGAAATCCAGGCTCTGCAGGATCTCGTTGAAGTGCGGCCGCCCAAAAGGCATGGTCGAGGTCGTGCCCCAGTAAAGCGCTCCATCCGGGCGCACGATAAACAAGCCCGGTTCGTTGAACAGGTCCGGTTCGACCACACCGGTCGAGGTCGGACCCTTCGAGCGCGAGACATAGAGCCCCCACTTGCGCGCCTCCTCGATCGTGAGGCCGTACGCGATACGCAGGTTTGCGAGCCCCCAGCCCGATTTCGCCTGCTCGGCGCGGTCGTGCGCGTCGGAGCTGGCGGCGAACACAGACACGCCGCGCTTTTCGAATTCGGGCAGCAGGGTTTCCAGTTCGGACAGGTAGCGCCGGCAGATGGGGCAATGCAGGCCGCGGTAGAACACCGCCATGGTGAAATGCTGCGGCTTTTCGGCCGCAAGCGAGAAGCGCCCGCCTCCCACGAGGCTCAGTTCGAGCGCGGGGACGGGCTTGTTAGGCATCAGCGACATAAGGAAATCCTCCGAATAAGTTGGCTGGCATACTGCACTGGCTTTCGCGCCACGCACCCGGCAGGGCACGGGCAAAGATTAGCTGGATGGCACCACATTTTGGTTATCATCCGTACATTGTTCATAACCATTTACACATCCCATCGTGGACTCGGACGGTATTTCCCGACTGTTGGAGCAGGTCGGACTACGTGCCAATACCTTCTATGCCGGCCCGCTGTGCGGCCTGCATGGTTTCGCCGCCGACGCAGGCCTGGGCCATCTGCACGTAATCCGCTCGGGCGAAATGCGCGCACGGCAGGCCGGCCATGGCGATATTGTCGTGCGCGAGCCGTCCCTGTTGTTCTATCCGCGACCGCTCGATCATCGTCTGGAAACCGAGGACACGGTGATCGCCGACGTGCTATGCGCCAGCGTGCGTTACGACGCGGGTCCGGAAAATGCGATTACCCAGTCGCTTCCCGCCGTCGTAGTCATACCGTTCAACGCACTCAAGCGCATCGACATGACGCTGAAGGCGCTGTTTGCCGAAGCCGGTGAAACCAATCCGGGGCGGCAAGTCATGCTCGACCGCCTGTGCGACATTCTGCTGATCCAGATCGTTCGCTTCGCGATTCAACAAAAGCTGGTGACCAGCGGAGTTCTCGCCGGTCTGGCGCATCCGCGCCTGGCCAAGCTGCTCGCGGAATTGCTCGACCATCACCGCCGGCCTTGGACGCTCGACACCATGGCCGCGCGCGCCAATCTCTCGCGCAACGGATTTGCAAATGCGTTTCGCAACGTGGTCGGCAGCACGCCGGCGGAATTTCTGACACGGGTCCGCATCGCGCAGGCACAGCGTCTGCTGCGCAAGGGCCGCCCCGTCGCTTTGGTGGCCGAGGATGTCGGCTACAACAGTCAGCCGGCATTTTCGCGCGCCTTTATCCGGGAACTCGGCGTCAGCCCCTCCGCCTGGATACGCGAAGACCAGTCTTCGGAATAGGGGCATCTCGGACGTTTCATGGCAGAATGTCCCGGCGCGCGTCCCGAAAAATCCCCGAGGCGCTCGAACACGGCGGGAACCGAGCGCCGCCGACGGCGTTCATCCTATGCACCAGCGGTTCCGCGCCACGCCATCCTTGAAAGGAAGTTCGCCATGCAATCGCCGGATCAACCGGTCCTGAGGGATATCGTGCTCGTCGGCGGCGGCCACAGCCATGTCGGCGTGCTCAAGCGCTTTGGCATGCAGCCGGCGCCCGGAATCCGCCTGACGGTGATCTGCCGCGACACCCACACCCCCTATTCCGGCATGTTGCCCGGCTATATCGCGGGGCATTACAGTTACGACGAGGTCCATATCGACCTCTCGCGGCTGGCGCGGTTTGCCGGTGCGCGTTTTTTTCGCGATGAAGCGCTGGGCCTGGACCGCGACGCGGGTAAAGTGCTCTGCCGCAACCGTCCGCCGGTATCCTACGATTTTCTGTCGATCAACATCGGCTCCACGCCGCAGATGGCGGATGTGCCCGGCGCGGCCGAGCATGCCGTGCCGGTGAAGCCGATCAACGGCTTCAACGCGCGCTGGCAATTGCTGCTCGAGCGCGTGCGCAAGCACGCCGGGGCTACGCGCATCGCCGTGGTCGGTGGCGGCGCCGGCGGCGTCGAGCTGACGCTGGCGATGCAATACCGCTTGCGCAACGAATTGCGCATAGCGGGGCGCAACCCGGACGAGCTCAGCTTCCACCTGCTCACCAGCGATCCGGTCATCCTGCCGACCCACAACGCTTCGGTGCGCCGCGCATTCGAGCGCGTGCTGCACGAACGCAGCGTTGAGGTGCATTGCAACGCCGAGGTCGACCGGGTGTCGGCGGCGCGGCTGCAGACGGCGGGCGGCGAATCAGTGGGCGCCGACGAAATGGTCTGGGTCACGCGCGCCGGCGGCGCGCCGTGGCTGCGCGAAACCGGCCTCGCTCTGGATGCGGACGGTTTCATTCAGGTGAAGGACACGCTGCAGACGGTGACCGACCCCAGGGTGTTCGCCGCGGGCGACATCGCCAGCATGATCAACCATCCACTGGAGAAGGCGGGGGTATTCGCGGTGCGCCAGGGGCCGCCGCTGGCGCAGAACCTGCGCCGCGCCGCGGAGGGCAAAACGCTCGAGCCCTACCGCCCGCAAAGCAGGTGGCTGGCGCTGATCAGCACGGGCGATCGGTATGCGGTGGCCTCGCGCGGCGTGCTCGGCTTCCAGGGTGCCTGGGTGTGGCGCTGGAAAGACTGGATCGATCGCCGCTTCATGCTCAGGTTCGAGCGGTTTCCGCCGATGGAGGCCGAAGGCGCGGATACGGCAGCGTCGACGGTCAAACTCGGCGAGGAGGAGGCGGCGCAGGCCATCTCCGCCGTCGCCATGCGTTGCGGCGGCTGCGGTGCGAAGGTCGGCGCCACGGTGCTCTCGCGCGCACTCGGCGCGCTCGATCCGGTCGATCGCGACGACGTGCTCATCGGCCTGCACGCGCCCGACGATGCGGCGGTGGTGCGCGTGCCGCCGGGCAAGGCGATGGTGCATACGGTGGATTTCTTCCGCGCCTTCATCGACGACCCCTACATTTTCGGCAAGGTCGCGGCCAACCATGCGCTGGGCGACATTTTCGCGATGGGAGCCGAGGCGCAGTCGGCCACGGCGATCGTCACCGTGCCTGCCGGGCTGGAAACCAAGGTGGAGGACGTATTATTTCAAATGATGTCCGGCGCGATCGAAGTGCTCAACGGGGCCGACTGCGCCCTGGTCGGCGGCCACACCGGCGAGGGCAAGGAACTGGCGCTGGGTTTCGCCGTCAACGGCCTGGTCGATGAAGACATGGCGTCGGTGATGAAGAAAAGCGGCATGCGGCCGGGCGAGGTGCTGATCCTGACCAAACCTATCGGCACCGGCACGCTGTTCGCGGCGCACGCGCGACTCGAAGCCCGCGGCCGCTGGATCGACGCCGCCCTCGTCTCGATGTGCCAGTCCAACCGCCTCGGCGCGCAATGCCTGCGCGAGCATGGCGCAAGCGCCTGTACCGATTTGACCGGCTTCGGCCTGCTCGGGCATCTGGTGGAAATGACGCGGCCCTCGGGCGTGGACGCCGAACTGAATCTTGCGGCGCTGCCGGTACTCGAAGGCGCCGAGGAAACCAGCGCGGCCGGCATCCTGAGCTCGCTGCAGCCGGCCAACGTGCGGCTGCGCCGCGCGCTGCGCAACCAGCAGGAAGCGGCAAACCACCCGCGCTATGCGTTGATTTTCGACCCGCAGACTGCCGGGGGGCTGCTCGCCAGCATTCCCGAAGAGCGCGCCGACGCCTGCCTGAAAGCGCTGCACGCGCTCGGATACGAGCATGCCGCGGCGATCGGCCGGGTGCTGCCGCAGGGCGAAGCGCTGGAGCCGATCGTACTCAGGCTGGACCAGTGACGCAGCCGATGCGAATCAAACTGCTCGCTGCCGTCGCGCTGCTTGCAGCGACCTACTGGCTGTTGCACCAAACCGGCGCCCTGGAGACGGTCCTGAACGGGGCCGAGTTGCGCGATCACATCGCGCGGCTGGGGGCATGGGGGCCGCTGCTGGTGATCGGTCTGATGGTGCTGGCGATCATGGTGAGCCCCATTCCCAGCGCGCCTATCGCCATGGCTGCCGGCGCCGCGTATGGCCATGTCTGGGGCACGCTTTATGTACTTCTGGGCGCCGAAATCGGAGCGCTTGCCGCTTTCGGCCTGGCACGCTGGCTGGGTGGGGAAACATTGCGACGCTGGTTTGGCGAGCGCTTGTCGCTGGGCTTGCTCGGATCCCAGAACGCGCTGATGGGCATCATGCTGGTCAGTCGCCTGCTGCCTTTTATTTCATTCGATATCATCAGCTATGCTGCGGGCCTGACACCACTCTCGTTCTGGCGCTTCGCCATCGCGACGCTGGTCGGCATCGTGCCGGCCAGCTTCCTGCTGGCCCATTTCGGCGGCGAAATGGCCACGGGCGAATCCGACCGCATCATGCTATCCGTGCTGGCGCTGGGCGCCATTACCTTGATCCCGTTCGCGGTGAAGCTCGTTCGTGACCGTCTGCGCCGGCCGCCGACCTAGCGCTGCCGCCGCCCCCCCGCTCAGCGACAACGCGCGCAGCCGCCAAACTTCGCGGCACTTGATACTATTGCGTATGAATGCGGCAAGAGCAGTAACGAAGCCAGGGGATACCTCCCCTCGCACTCCCCTGAATCGGCCCGTTGCAAAATGACTGTTGCAACGGGTTCCATGTGATGCGAGTTGAACCGCTCCAGAAATTATGACGCTCCGCTCCGCCCCGACATTTTTCTCCTTTCCTGCCGATGCGCTCGCGCACGGCGCGGAAGTAGCCGCGGTGGTGGCGGGACTGATGGCGGAGTCGCCGTCGGTGTCGCCCAAATACCTCTACGGGCCGCTGGGCTCGCGCCTGTTCGATGCCATCACCGAACTGCCGGAGTACTACCCCACCCGCACCGAACGGGCGCTGCTCGAAGCCTGCCGCGACAGCGTCGCGCGCGCCGCCGGGCCGGCGCCGACACTGATCGACCTCGGCGCCGGCAACTGCGAAAAAGCGCGCAGCCTGTTTCAGGCGCTCAAGCCCGGCCAGTATGTCGCGGTGGACATCTCCGTGGACTTCCTGCGGCATACGCTGTCTCAACTCCAGCGCGACTTCCCGGAGCTGGAAATGCTCGGCATCGGCGCCGATTTCTCCTCGGGACTGCGCCTGCCCGATGCGGTGCGCCACGACAACCGCCTGTTCTTCTATCCCGGATCGTCGATAGGAAACTTCACGCCGGAGCAAGCGCTCACCTTTCTCGCCGGCATCAGGGCGCAGTGTGCCGGCGCCCATGGCGGCGGCCTGCTGATCGGCGTGGATCTGGTCAAATCCGAAACCCTGCTACAGGCGGCCTACGACGATGCGCTCGGCGTCACCGCGGCATTCAACCTGAACCTGCTCAACAATCTCAATGCGCTGATCGGCAGCGATTTCGCCGTCGGCGACTGGCGCCACCATGCGCTGTTCAACACCCAGGCGTCGCGCATCGAAATGCACCTGGAGGCCAGACGCGACCTCAGCGTGCACTGGCCCGGCGGCACACGCGCCTTCAGACAGGGCCAGCGCATCCACACCGAGAACAGCTACAAGTACGCGCTGCCGGATTTCAAAGCGCTGCTGCTGCAAGCCGGATTCGGCCGGGTCCAGGCATGGACCGACGCAAACCACTGGTTTGCGCTGTGCCACGCAGCGATCTAGTGCGGATTCGTCGCCTCAACCGCCCGGGCGCATCTGGCGGCGCCGTACCCAGGCGCTCGCCGCATCCACCAGCACCACCAGCGCCAGCATCGCGATAATGACACTCGAGGCCTGCGCTTCGTGCAGCAGTGAAAGCTCGTAGTAGAGCATCTGCCCCAGACCGCCGGCGCCGACAAAGCCGAGCACGGTAGCCATGCGGATGTTCATCTCCCAGCGGTACAGACTGTAGGCGATGAGTTGCGGCGTGATCGCGGGCAGCGTGCCGTAGAGGAAGGCGAGCGCCGGCGCCGCGCCGCTTTCCGCGAGGGAGCGGGCCGGCTCGGGCGGCGTATTTTCCAGGCTTTCCGCGAACAGCCGACCGAGCACGCCCGCGGTATGCAGCGCAAGCGCGAGCGTGCCGGCGAACGGCCCCAGCCCGGCGGCGAGCACCATCAGCGCTGCCCAGACCAGTTCCGGCACCGAGCGCAAGGCATTGAGCAGGAAGCGGGTCACCGCTTTGAGCACCGAGCCCAGACGGCCCGCCGCCGGCAGCGCAAGCAACAGTCCTGCGCCTGCGGCAAGCAGTGTGCCAATCGCGGATATGGCCAGGGTTTCGAGCGTGCCTTTGGCAATCTTGCGCAGGAACTCCGCGCTCGTATCCGGCGGAAAAAACCGCAGGACGAACTGCAGCATGCCGCGGCCCGACTCCGCGCTGAACAGACGCGACAGGTCCAGCGACAGATAGGCGAAGCTGGCCCAGACGAGAAAGGCCAGCAGCAGCAGCGTCGTCCAGCAATGCAGGCAAAAACCCATGGCTGCGCGCCGCTCGGCGAAAGTCACGCCGCTCATTGGCTTACCTTGTCGCTACGCGCCAAGGATTCACCCTCGGGGCGGCCCGTCGGGCTCATGCGAGCAGCTTTCGCAGGAACACGCTGAGCGCATCGGCCAGCAGCACCAGCAGCAGAAACACGATCAGGATGGTCGAGACCTCGCCGCCGTTGAGCATTTTCATCGACTGGTCCATCAGTTGCCCGAGGCCGCCGGCCCCGACAAAGCCCATGATCACCGAGGCGCGCACGGCGCACTCCCAGCGATAGATGGTATAGGAGGCCAGTTCCTGCCCCGCTCCCGGCAACAGTCCGTAGAAAAACGCCATCAAGCGGCCGCTGCCGGATTCGAGCAGCGCGCGCGCGGGCCGCGTGTCGCCCGATTCGAGGATCTCGGCATAGACCTTGCCCAGCATGCCGCCGTAGGTAAGGGCTATCGCCAGCACGCCTGCCGCCGGACCCAGCCCGAAGGCGCGCACCAGCAGCAAAGCCCAGACCAGTTCCGGAATGCCGCGCAACAGCAGCAGCGTCATGCGCGCGAGCGCGCGCAAGGCTTCGCCCGCGCCGCGATCGGGCGCGGGGCCGATGCGCGAGACCGACAGGCTGTGGGTGAGCACCAGGCCCAGCGGCACGGCGAGCAGCATGGCGAGCGCGGTGCCAGCCGTCGCCATCGCCAGCGTTTCCATGGTCGCCTTCAATACGAAGGCGAGAAAATCGCCGCTCAGATTCGGCGGGAAAAACTGCCCGAGGAAGCCGCCCATCACCGCGAGATTGCGCGCGTCGAACAGCTCGGCCGGCCTGAATTCGGCGATCAGCAGCAGCGGCCACAGCGCGAGCAGTGCGAGCAGCGCCCAGCCCGCCCGCCTGAGTGCGTCCGGATCGCGCAGCCGCGGCTGCTGCAAACTGGATGCCATGGCGCAGTCGAATCAGATCACGCGCGGCGGCGCGACGGGTTTGCGCGCGCCGCCGGCCGGCGCGTCGTCCGCCGGATGCGCTCCGACAGGCGGATTGAATGGCTGGTTGTCCTGGGACGGCAGCACGCCGGTTTCCGAGGCATAGAGCTCGCGCAACACACTCTCGCTCACCTTCTCCGGCGGCAGATCGAACACGACCTCCCCCGCCCTGAGGCCGATCACGCGCGGGAACCAGCGCAGCGCGATATCCACCGCGTGCAGGCTCGCCACCAGGGTGACGCCGCGGCTTTGCGCCTCGGCATGCAACTGGCTCACGGTGAGATCGGCGAGCGCCGGATCCATCGCCGAAACCGGTTCGTCCGCCAGCAGCAGATCGGGGCGCTGATACAGCACGCGCGCCACGCCGACACGCTGCAACTGTCCGCCCGAGAGCCGGTCGCAGCGGTCGAACAGGCGGTCGGCGAGATCGAGCCGCGCAAGCTGGTCGCGCGGCCCGGCGATGTCGGCCGGATAGATCAGCGACAGCGCCGACTTCCACCACGGCCACTGGCCCAGGCGCCCGGCGATGACCGCGGTGATGGCGCGCTGGCGCGGCGGAATCGGCGGCGCCTGGTGAATGAAACCGATGCGGCTGCGCAAGCGCCTGAGTTCGCTGCCGCCAAGCTGCCAGGGATGGCTCCCGAGCACGCTGACGCGCCCCTCGGTGGGCCGGATCGAGCTGGCGAGTATGCGCAAGAGCGAGGTCTTGCCTGCGCCCGAGGGACCGATGATCGCCAGGCGCTCGCCGCGCGCGGCCGCGATCGACACCGCGCGCAAGGCGCGCTGGCCCTGGGCCTGGCCGTTGGCATGGACCAGGCCGACGCGGTCAAGCTCGAAGCTCATGCCGCCAGATCCACCGTGTCAGCGCCCGGCCCTGCCGCATATCACTTGATCAGGCCTGCCGATCTAGCGGCATTCTCGATGCCGTCGTAATTGGATGCCTTGGTCGGAATGAACTTGCTCGCGCGCTGCAAATCCAGGATCGCCTTGTGCGCCGGATTGGCGGGGTCGAGCTTGAGAAAGGCGGCGCCGAGCTTTTTCACCAGGGCCGGGTCGAGGTCGCCGCGCACGGTCCAGTTGTAATCGTAATAGGGCGGCGTCGTCGCCAGCACCCTGGCCTTCAGCGCGTTGGGGTTCCTGGCCTCCACCAGCTTGTCCCAGACCGAGGCATTGAGCACGCCGGCTTCGGCCTTGCCGCCGGCCACGAAGGCCACCGTTGCGTCGTGCGCGCCCGAGTACGCCACGTTCCTGAAATCCCTGTCGGGATTGATCCCCGCCTGCAGCAGGAAAAATCGCGGCATCAGATGTCCCGAGGTCGAGGACGGCGAGCCGAAAGCGAAGGTCTTGCCCTTCAAGTCGCTCAAGTTCTTGGCGCCGCTGCCGGCCGGCACGATGAAACGGCTGGTGAATATTTCGTCCTCGGCACGCTGAGCGATGGGTTTGGCAGTGCCATTGGTGCGCAGCTTCGCCTGCACGAAGGTGAATCCGCCGAGCCAGGCGAGGTCGAGCTTGCCCGTGGCCAGCGACTCGACCACGGCGGCATAATCGGTCACCGGCGTGAACTCGACCTTCATGCCGGTTTCCCGTACGAGATATTCCCCAAGCGGCTTGAACTTGCGTTGCAGCTCGGTCGGCGCTTCGTCGGGAATGGCCGACACCCTGAGCACGGCCTGCGCAGCGGCGCCCTGGGTGAAGGCGAGGCTGAGAGCCGCGACAATCAAAACGCGAAATAAAGCGATCATGGGATCATTTTCCGGAAAAGTTCGTTGGAAACATCGCCGTCCGGCGCGAGCGCTGCCGCCGTCGCGCGCATCGTCTTCGCACGACCAAGGCGCATGCCCCGTGAAACTATACCTCAGCCAGGCTCACCACGCGCCCGTGGTGTCTGGTCGGGGTTGCGCGCCAAAGCTTGCAGTTTCAGATGGCGCAGGTGCGAAAACCGCAAAACATGTCGGCCCGCTCGGGCTGGTAAAAATTGCGCCACGTCGTGCGCAGCAGCCGCGCCGGCGTGGCGAAGCTGCCGCCGCGCAGCACGCGATGCTCCTCGGCGAACCAGGGCGCCGAGTATTCCTTGTAGGGATCGGCGGAAAATCCCGGGTAGGGTCCGAAGCGGCTGGAAGTCCATTCCCATACGCGTCCGCAATCGAAGCGATCGGAGCGCGAACCGGCCGCACACTCCCATTCCGCCTCGCTCGGCAGCCGCCGGCCGGCCCAGGCGCAATAGGCTAGCGCCTCGTGCCAGCTCACATGCATCACCGGCTCGTGCACCGCGAGCGGGGTCCAGCGATCGAAGCGCCGCACCGACCAGCCCTCCCGGTCGCGCCTCCAGTAGCGCGGATGAGCGAGCGCGAGCCGATCGCGCATGGCCCAGCCGGCGTCGCTCCAGAGCTCGCGCCGGGCGTAGCCGCCGTCATCGACGAACGCCGTATACTCGGCATTGCTCACGGCGCGGCGCGCGATGGCAAAGGCAGGCAGACTGAGCTCATGCGCCCATTTTTCGTTGTCGAACACGAAACCCGAGCCGGGCCTTGCGCCGATCGTCATCGCGCACGCGGGCATGTCGATGTCCGCCGCGTTCGACGCGCCCGCTTCCGGCCAGGCCACGGGCATCCGGTAACCGAGCGTCTGCCACATGTAGCAAAACGCCTCGTTGTGCATGTCCTGGTGAAACAGCGCGAGCTGCGCGAAATACGCGCGCGCGTCGCTGAGCGCTTCGCCCTCGAGCAGCGACTGCGTGCGCCCGAACACCGCTTCGACATAAGCGCGCGTGGCCGCGGCATCAGGCAGGTCGAGCGACCAGCGCGTAGCGTGTGCGACGCGCGCCGAGTCATACCAGCGATCGGCCTGAGGCAGCATCGAGCGCGCGGCAAAATTCCCGCCGCGATGCAGCCAGAACTCCTGGAACCAGGCGATATGCCCCAGCTCCCACAGCGGCGGATTGACGATCTCCAGCATCGGAACGTCGAGGCATGCGCCCTCGAGGAATTGCGTCAACTCCCGGGTCAGGGTGTGCGCCTCGGCCAGCCAATCGCGCAAGCGCGCCGCCGCAGGATGCGGCCGGTAGAGCGAAAAATCGGGCCAGCCGGCGCGCGCCAGCGGCTCTGCTATATTGTCCGACATGCCGTTTTGTCACCTAATCTATGCATGAGCCCGATTATCCTCTGCCCGCCCGCGCAGCCTCGGCCGCGATGAAACGCCTGCGCATAGTTATTGTAACGCCGGCCGCACCCGGTTCGCGCCACGGCAACCGCAATACCGCGCTGCGCTGGGCGCGGCATTTGCGCGCCCTGGCCCACGACACGCAGGTCGCGCTCGAATGGGACGGGGGCGAAGCCGATGTCCTGATCGCATTGCACGCGCGCCGCAGCCACGCCGCGATCAGTGCGTGGAAGGCCGCGCAGCCGGACCACCCCCTGGCGCTGGTGCTCACCGGCACCGATCTGTACCGCGACATTCGCGGCGACGCCGACGCGCGCGCGTCCTTGCGTCTGGCCGATCACATGGTCGTGCTGCAGCCCAGGGGTCTGGACGAACTCAGCGCGGCCGAGCGCGCGAAGACCCGGGTGATCTACCAGTCGGTGCGCCCGCTGCGGCGCCTGGCCCCGCCGCGCAGCTATTTCCTCGTGACCGTGATCGGCCATCTGCGCGAGGAGAAAGACCCGTTTCGCGCCGCGCTGGCGCTGGCGCAGCTGTCGCAGCGCGCGATCCGCGTCGTGCATCTGGGCCAGGCGATGAGCCCTGCAATGGCGCGGCAGGCGCGCGCGCTGATGCGCGCCGAGCCGCGCTATCGCTGGCTGGGTGAACTCGACCATGCGGGCGCGATGCGCTGGCTCGCGCGCAGCCACGCGATGGTGATCTCGAGCCGCATGGAAGGCGGCGCGCACGTGGTGTCCGAGGCGATCGCCATCGGCGTGCCGGTGATCGCCTCCGCCATTCCCGGCAATATCGGCCTGCTCGGTGAGGACTATCCGGGCTATTACCCGTATGCGGACGAGGCCGCGCTGGCGGCGCAACTCGCGCGCGCGCAAGCCGACGCGGCTTGGCTGGCAACGCTTGCGGCTGCGGTGAAGGCGCGGCGCGACGTGGTCGATCCGGTGGCCGAGCGCGAAGCGATTGCCCGATTGATCGCCGATTTGACGCGCGCTGGCGACTCGCGACCCAAATGAAGCTCCGCTACAGCATCCCGTCGGGACGAAATCCAATTACCACGCAAGAATTCGGGGCATACACCCGACCAAGGCAGATATCTTTGACAATTGGCCCTAGCCTGAATACCAGATGAACCCTCGACGTCTCGCCTTGATCGCCGTACTGTTTGGCGCCGCGCTTGCCTATTACAGCTTCGATCTGGGCCGTTATCTGAGCCTCGATTATTTCAAGAGCCAGCAGGCGGCGATCGAAACCTGGCGCGCGGCGCAGCCGGCCAAGGCGGCCCTGATCTACTTTCTCGCCTACGTCGCGGTCACCGGCCTGTCGCTGCCCGGAGCCGCGGCGATGACCCTCGCCGGCGGCGCTGTTTTCGGCCTCCTGTGGGGCACGGTCCTGGTGTCCTTCGCCTCCACCGCCGGCGCCACCCTGGCCTTCCTCGTGTCGCGTTTTCTGCTGCGCGACTGGGTCGAGCAGCGCTTCGGCGAACGGCTGCGCGCGGTCAACGCCGGCGTCGAGCGCGAAGGCGGGTTCTATCTGCTCGCGCTGCGCCTGGTGCCGGCCTTCCCCTTTTTCATGATCAACCTGGCGATGGGGCTGACGGCCATCCGCACCTGGACCTTCTACTGGGTCAGTCAGATCGGCATGCTGCTGGGCACGATCGTGTATGTGAACGCAGGCACCGAGCTGGCGAAAATCGAAACGCTGTCGGGCATACTCTCGCCCGCGCTGATCGCGTCGTTCGCGCTGCTGGGCATCTTTCCCCTGATTGCAAAGAAGATCACGGAGCGCTTGCGCATGAAAAAAGTCTACACCGGCTGGAACAGGCCGCCGCGCTTCGAGCGCAACCTGGTTGTGATCGGCGCCGGCTCGGCCGGCCTGGTCAGCGCTTATATCGCCGCGGCGGTCAAGGCCAGGGTCACGCTGGTGGAGAAACACAAACTGGGCGGCGACTGCCTCAATACCGGCTGCGTGCCCTCCAAAGCGCTGATCCGCTCGGCCAAACTGCTTTCCCACATGCGCCGCTCGCGCGAATTCGGCATCCGCGCGGCAACAGCGGAATTCGATTTTGCGGAGGTCATGGAGCGGGTGCAAAGCGTGATCAAGGCCGTAGAGCCGCACGACTCGGCCGAACGCTATACCGGGCTCGGGGTGGAGGTGATCGAGGGCACGGCGAAGATCGTCTCCCCGTGGGAAGTGGAAATCACGCGCAAGGACGGCGTGGTGCAGCGCCTGGCGACGCGCGCCATCGTCATCGCCGCCGGCGCGCGTCCGTTCGTGCCGCCGATTCCGGGCATCGAGGAAACCGGTTATCTCACTTCCGACACCGTATGGAACCTGCGCCAGTTGCCGCGGCGGCTGGTGGTGCTCGGCGGCGGCCCGATCGGCTCCGAACTCACCCAGACTTTTGCCCGGCTCGGCGCCAGGGTGACGCAGGTGGAAATGGCGCCGCGCATCCTGATGCGCGAGGATGTGGAGGTGTCCGAACTGGTGACGCAGCGCTTTCGCGCCGAAGGCATCGCCGTCCTCGTCGAGCACAAGGCGAAGCAATTCGTCATCGAAAACGGCGAGAACATCCTGATCGCCGAACACCAAGGCCGCGACGTGCGCGTCCCGTTCGACAGCCTGCTGGTCGCGGTCGGCCGGGTGGCCAACCTGAAGGGCTATGGGCTGGAGGAACTGGGCATCCCGGCCGAGCGCACCGTAACCACCAACGAGTTCCTGCAAACCAAATTTCCCAATATCTATGCTGCCGGCGACGTCGCCGGGCCGTATCAATTCACCCACACCGCGGCGCACCAGGCCTGGTATGCGGCGGTGAATGCGCTGTTCGATCCGTTGCGGAAGTTCCGCGCCGACTATTCGGTGATTCCCTGGGCCACTTTCGTCGATCCGGAGGCGGCGCGCGTGGGACTGAACGAAATCGAGGCGAAAGAGCGCGCCATCCCCTATGAGGTGACCGTGTACGGCATCGACGACCTGGACCGCGCCATCGCCGACGGCGAGGCGCATGGCTTTGTCAAGGTGCTCACCGTACCGGGAAAAGACCGGATCCTCGGCGTCACCATCGTCGGCGCGCATGCGGGCGACCTGATCGCCGAATACGTGCTGGCGATGCGCCACGGCATCGGCCTCAACAAAATCCTCGGCACCATCCATATCTACCCGACCATGGCCGAAGCGAACAAGTACGCGGCCGGCGTGTGGAAAAAGGCGCATGCGCCGCAGAAGCTGCTCGCATGGGTGGCGCGCTTCCATGGCTGGCGGCGCGGGTGAGGGCAAGACCTGGCGCGTGAGCGGTGGAAGCGGAGAGTACCGGCAAGCGTCAATCAGGGTTTGCTGCCGAGCGCCCTGATCAGATCGCGTACTTCGGCCGCCCCTGGCGCGTCGCGGTCCGCTTCGCTGACTGCCAGCGCGCGCTCGTAAAAGGCGCGTGCCGCAGCACGCTCGCCACCGAGCGCGCTGGCGCGGCCCAGGCCGACGAGATCGAGATAGATCTTGCGCGGCAACGCGAGTTCCCGGTCGATGGCAAGCGCCTCGCCAAGCGGTGCGAACGCCGCGGCGGCGTCACCTGCGCGGATCGCGACATTGCCGAGCAGCCGCATCGCGTTGGCGGCTTCAACGCGGTCAGCCGATCCCCGGCTTGCGTCCAACGCGGCTCTGGCGCTTGCCGCGGCAGCGTCGGTGCGCCCCGCTTCCAGCGCAAGCAGCCCCCTGACGTTGTGGATCGCACTCGAGAGCGCGCAGCCCTGCTGGCCGCACCAGATTGTCGCTTTCTCCAGCCATTCGGCGGCATCCGCATGGCGCCGTTCGTCGAAATCGAGCACCGCACGGCGCAGCGCCGCCTGTGCCAGGCGCGCGGGCGAGAAGCTCAGCCTGGAATGATCGAGCACGGGCACCAGGCTGGCACGCGCTTCGGCGTGTTTCCCCAGGCGCTGGTAGGCGACGGAGAGGTTGATTGCGTTGGCGGCAATGCCCTCGGCATCCTCGATCGACTGTGCGATGCGCAATGCCTCGCGGTATTGCCGTACTGCACCGTCAAAGTCGCCGCCGCGGAAGCGCAGCTCGGCCTTGCGGTTCGCCTCGATCGCCTCGGCCTGGCGCGCGGCAAGCGGTTTCCCCGGCTGCTGCGCGCAAGCCGTAATGAGCGCAAAGCCCGCGACAACGAACAGCCGGAACGGCACGCAGTGCGACATTTCAGCGCGGCGCCGGCGCCGTTGCCGGCGCGCGGCCCGGCCCGGCCGATTCGAAGCTGTCCACTGACAGGGTGCGCATGGTCCGCGTCTCGATGGCACCGCTGAGCGGCCAGACATTGCGTGCCGCGCCGAGGATTTCCTGCCCGTCGCGCACCAGATCCCCGCCGTCGTGGACCAGGTTCCCGCCGGCGCGCAGCAGCGCGGGCGCCTGCATCAGCGTCTCGTTCAGCGCTTCGCCGTTCCTGCGTGTCTGCTCGCGCACCTGCTCGGCGGCTTCGGCGAGCGAATCGAGAGCCGTCGCGAGCTTGCCGGTCAGCATGGGCAACTGCTGCTCGGCCTGCGCACCCAGGCGAGCGGCGGCGCCGAAACTCGCCTGCGCAGCGGGACTTACCGCAAGTACGCTGCGGTCAACGTCGCGCAGCATCTTGCGCGCCTCCTGATTGGTGTCGGGCAGTTGCTCGAGCAGCGCCCGCGCCGCGCTTGCGCTCTTGCGGAAATCGCTTTCCGGATGGTTGATATCTTCAATCACCCGGTGCAGTTGCGCGAGGATGGGCGCCACCTGGTTCTTCATCTCGTCAATCAGCTCGGCCACGCCGCGATTGGGCAGGAATTCGATCACCTCCCCGGCGGCGACAGGTTCGGTCGCGCGCTTCGGATCGGCGCTGGGAACGATCTGGATGTTGGCGGCGCCGATGTAGCCCTCCCGCAGCAGCCGCGCGCGCGAACCCTTCGGCACGTGCGCCAGGTAATCGCTGACGATGGAGAGTTCCACCATCACGCCGCGATCCGAGATTTGCATGGTCTTCACGCTCCCGACTGGCAGGCCAAACAGTTTGACCGCCATGCCTTTATTGATCCCGAAAACATCCGCGGCGTAAAAATAGATCGATGTATGACGCACGAACACGCCCTGCTTGTAGCTGACGAGTCCAACGGCGCCGAGCAAGGCAAGCACCGCCGCAACCAGGAACAGGTTGACCTTTCTTTCGATCCCGGCAAAGCGCCTGGGCGTGGCGTATTCATTTTGCATTGCGTTCTCCTTGGCGAACCTGGCCGCGGCGGGCAACCAGGGGGTGCATCATTGTTACAGTCCTTACAGCCTGCGATGGTCGATCGGCGCATGTAGCGAGACAGGCGGATACATTGCCCCGCGCCCGAACACTGGCGCAACTGATATCAGACACCGAGCACGTCCTCCAACTGTACGAAAGTCCCTCCCGGGTGGCTTGCATGATACGTGGCTGCAAAGTACGGTATCCGCATGCGCTCGGCGCGGTCCAGTCCGGCGGCGAAATTCTCGACCAGCACCAGGTCCGGCGCCTCCAGCAGTATCCTCACAAAGCCGGCGATTTTCTTCTCCAACAGCGTCATTTCCTCGGGAAGCTTGCCAAGCAGCATCTCCGGCGCCATTCCAAGTCCGGTGAGCAGGCCATGCACTTCCACGGCAATCCCCGGCAGGCGCTCCGGAAAGTGGCATCCGAGCGGCAGCACGATGTTCTCCCACGCGTTGAGGTCGCTGAGCAAGCCGCCCGCCGCCGGCAGGAACGCCACGCGCGCGCGCAGCGCGATCCGCTCCTCCATGCGCAGCGCATTGACCTCGGCGCCCAGCAACACCAGTTTCAAGTCCCGATCCGGTTGCATGTCGAATATCGCGGCCAGCAGCCGCGCCCTGTGCGCCGGATCTGCAATCCGGATCCGGTGGCTCACGCCCGCGGGTATCCATATCCGGCCATCCGCACCGGCGTCCGCCGGCAGTTCGCAGGCAAGCGCCAGTCCCGAAGTATCCGCTGCCTGCGCCGGCGCAGCATCTGCTTCCCCTGGCTGGATTGCAGGGTTCACAGCTTGGCGGTCACCAGGCCGAACAACAACTCGCCGAACACCAAATAGGCGAAAACGACATTCAGCAGCATCACCACCAGGGTACTCTGGGTGACGGCGCTGATCGTCGCTTTGGGAATGGCGTTGATCGAAATCCCGGGCGGATGCAATCCGTGGTAGCAGGAAATGACCGCAATGCTTACGCCGAACAGCAAGCTCTTGATCAGCGAATAGACAATATCCATCGGACTCGCAAGCAGGAAGAAACTGTCCGCCAACTCGTCGAATGTGGCATCGACCACCAGCGGGCTGAGCAGCATGCCGCCGCCCACCGCGATCACCTGCACATAGAAAGTCAATACCACGGTCGACACCGCGATGCCGACCACGCGCGGCGCGACCAGATAGTCGCGCGGATCGATGCGCATCTGCCGCAGGCTTGCAATCTCGCCCGTGACATGCATCAGGGCGAGCTCGGTGGCGATGGCAGTGCCGCTGCGCTGCAGCACCAGGAGCGCCGCAAGCAACGGCCCCATCTCGCGCAGCACCACCCACAGCAGGATCTTTACCGCGAGCGCCGCATCGGCTTCGAGCACTTCTATCACGTAGACTATGATGAGCGTGCCGATGAACGCGCCGCGAGTCACGATTCCCGCCGCGGCGCTCGCCCCGGCGAAATAGATCTGGCGCGTCAACTGCTCGCCTATCGGCGGCAGCCGGAGCACCGTCAGCCGGCGCAGCACATGCCCGAGCAGTTGCATGCAGCCTTCCAGTTCGCGGTAAGCGCCGATCATGGCCGTGCCACCTCCCAAGGGACGATATCTACGAAGACCACGGCGAACCACGCGATGACCGCAAGAAGGGCTCCATATGTCGCTCATGTTACTGGATTGCGGGCGGTTTTGAATTAACCGCGAGCGCGCCAGGAGCGCCGGGCATGGCCGGTCCCGGCTTTGGTTTGAGTCGGACAAAGAGCCTGTTATCCGCCGGGCAAACCGGTACCTGCCGAAACCTTCGAGGCCATATTCCCCGCCCCTGCTTCCGGCACCTGAGCGCGACGATGATTTCCGTACGTTAGCGCACATACCGCCACCGTAAACAAGCGAATACTACCGGCATCGGGAAAACCAGGGCATTGCCCTGCCCGATCCGGTTTTTCTGCGCTCTTCCCGCGATTTTTTTCCGCGTGATCCGCCTCCGGGACGATTCCATGTTTCGACAGGCGGCGGCACCTGTCTGTGAGCGCTTGCAATTCTGACGTGTTCGAACACGACGCCGGATGTACCCGGCGCTGATCTAAAAAAGGTATTCCAATGACTATTGGCGTGGAAGAGCGTATCCCGAAAACCGGGTCTGGTGATGGCGCTGGAGAAAGGGAGGGTGACCCCGGCGGCATCATGGAATCCGGGCGTCAAAAGACACTGCTCAAAACGGGCGCTTTGCAAGACGCCATTTTCAATAGCGCCTACTTCTCCAGCATCGCCACGGATGAAAAAGGCGTCATTCAGATTTTCAATGTCGGCGCCGAACGCATGCTGGGGTATGCGGCACTGGATGTCGTCAATCGGATCACGCCGGCCGATATCTCGGATCCGCAGGAGGTGATCGCGCGGGCAGCAGCCCTGAGCCTGGAACTGGACACACCGATTACGCCTGGTTTTGACGCGCTGGTGTTCAAGGCCTCGCGCGGCATCGAGGATATATACGAACTGACCTATATCCGCAAGGACGGCAGCCGCTTTCCGGCCATCGTGTCGGTGACGGCGCTGCGCGACGAGCGGGACGCCATCATCGGCTATCTGTTGATCGGCACCGACAACAGCGCGCGCAAGCAGGCGGAAGAGGCGCTGCTCAAGGCGGGAGCCCTGCAGAGCGCGATTTTCAACAGCGCCAACTTCTCCAGCATCGCCACCGACGCGAAGGGCGTCATCCAGATCTTCAACGTCGGCGCCGAGCGCATGCTCGGCTACACCGCGGCCGAAGTAATGAACAAGATCACGCCGGCCGACATCTCCGATCCGCAGGAGGTCATCGCGCGCGCCAAGGCGTTAAGCGCCGAACTCGGCACACCGATCACGCCGGGGTTCGAAGCACTGGTGTTCAAGGCCTCGCGCGGGATCGAGGACATCTACGAGCTGACCTACATCCGCAAGGACGGCAGCCGCTTCCCGGCGGTGGTGTCGGTGACGGCGCTGCGCGACGCGCAGGACGCCATCATCGGCTATCTGCTGATCGGCACCGACAACACCGCGCGCAAGCAGATCGAGGAAGAGCGGAAAAAGCTCGATCAGCGGCTGCGCGACCAGCAGTTCTACACGCGCTCCCTCATCGAATCCAATATCGACGCGATCATGACCACCGATCCGTCCGGCATCATTACGGACGTCAACAAGCAGATGGAGGCGCTCACCGGTTGCACGCGTGACGAACTGATCGGCGCGCCGTTCAAGAACTACTTCACCAATCCGGATCGGGCCGAGGCGGGCATCAAACTGGTGTTGAGCGAAAAGAAGATCACCAACTACGAACTCACCGCGCGCGCCCGGGACGGCAAGGAAACCGTGGTGTCCTACAACGCGACCACCTTCTACGATCGGGACAGGAAGCTGCAGGGTGTGTTCGCCGCGGCGCGTGACGTCACCGAACGCAAACGCCTGGATCAAGTGCTGCAGGAACAGAACGTCGAACTGGAGAGCGCCAAGTCTGTAGCGGAAAAAGCCAACCTCGCCAAATCGGATTTCCTTTCCAGCATGAGCCACGAGCTGCGCTCCCCGCTCAATGCCATCCTCGGGTTCGCCCAGCTGATGGAGTCCGGTTCCCCGCCGCCAACGCCCGCGCAGAAGGAAAGCATAGCCCAGATTCTTCAGGCGGGATGGCATCTGCTGACACTGATCAACGAGATCCTCGATCTCGCGAAGGTCGAGTCCCGGCAGGTGCCGATGTCGGAGGAACCGGTGTCGCTGGCCGAAGTCATGCTCGAATGCGAGGCCATGATCGAACCGCAGGCGCAACAGCGTGGCGTCCGCATGACCTTTCCCCGGTTCGACAGATCCTATTTCGTCCTGGCTGACCGGACCCGGGTAAAGCAGGTTCTCATCAACCTGCTTTCCAACGCGATCAAGTACAACATCAGGCAGGGAACGGTCGAAGTGAAATACACCGAGGGCACGCCGGGGCGCATTCGCGTGAACATCAGGGACACCGGCGCGGGCTTGCCTCCGGAACAGTTGGCGCAGCTATTCCAGCCGTTCAATCGTCTCGGACAGGAGGCTGGCGGGGAGGAAGGCACAGGCATCGGCCTGGTGGTGGCGAAGCGACTGGTCGAACTGATGGGGGGCGTAATCGGCGTGGAAAGCACCGTCGGGGTGGGAAGCGTGTTCTGGTTCGAACTCATCGCGGTTGCGGAGCCGCGCCTTTCCATGGAAGAAGGCGAAGCAGTGGCATTGGCCCAACTGCCGATGCCTCGCGGAGCGCGGCTACACACCGTGCTCTATGTGGAGGACAATCCGGCGAACCTGAAACTGGTCGAGCAAATCATCGCGCGCCACCCCGACATGCACCTGCTGACCGCCGTGAACGGGACTCTCGGCATCGACATCGCGCGTGCATCCCGGCCGGATGTGATCCTGATGGACATCAACCTGCCCGGCATCAACGGCTTCGAAGCCCTGAAAATCCTGCGCTCAGACCCGGCCACGGCGCACATCCCCGTCATTGCCGTGAGTGCCAATGCAATGCCACTTGACGTCCAGAGGGGCCTGAAGGCGGGATTCTTCCGCTATATAACCAAGCCGATCAAGGTCAATGAGTTCATGGAGGCGCTGGACGTGGCGCTGGAATTTGCGGGACAGGGGGCCGGTCAGGGCAAATGAATAGGGACGAAGCTCATTGGTCCACTCAGCCGACATTCTGAACGCCAGAATCCTGGTCGTTGACGACCAGAAAGCCTATGTCCTTCTGCTCGAGCGAATGCTGCGCGGCGCCGGCTATGTTTCCATCGACTCTACGACGGATCCGAACGAGGTCTGCGAACTTCACCGCAACAACCGCTACGACTTGATCCTGCTCGATCTGCAGATGCCCGGCATGGACGGATTCCAGGTGATGAAAGGCCTGAAGGAAATCGAAACGGAGGGCGATCTTCCTGTCCTGGTGCTCACCGCCCAGCCGGATCACAGGCCGCGCGCGCTGCAAGCCGGGGCGAGGGATTTCGTCAACAAACCGTTCGATCTCGCGGAGGTATTGATCCGGGTTCACAACATGCTCGAAGTGCACCTGCTGCATCTGGAAACGAAGAAACTCCACGATCGCGTAGCGGCGGAGCAGAAGGTGTCGGAACGGCTGCTGCACAGCGTGCTGCCTCATGCCATTGCGGAACGCTTTAACGGGCGTCCCGAAGTCACGGCCGACAGCTTTGCCGAAGTCATCCCCGAGCGCTTCGCGGAAGTGACGGTGTTGTTCGCGGACATCGTGGGGTTCACGAAATTTTCCGAGGGCGTGAGCGCCCGGGTTGTGGTGGACGTGCTCAATGATATCTTCTCCCGCTTCGACGGCATCGCCGCCAGCCGCGGCCTCGAGAAGATCAAGACTATTGGTGACGCCTACATGGCTGCCGCGGGACTGCCTGTCCCTGTCGCGGATCACGCGGTGCGTGCGGCGCACATGGCCCTGGACATGATCGAAGCCATGGACCGCTTCAATGAGCAGAGCCCCTGCAAATTGCAGGTCCGCATCGGCATCAGCACCGGCGCAGCGGTGGCCGGCGTCATCGGCAAGCGCAAATTTCACTATGACCTGTGGGGCGAAGTCGTGAACAGCGCGAGCCGGATGGAATCGCACGGGGTGTCCGGGCGAATCCAGGTAACGGACTCGACCCGGCGGCGCTTGGGTGAACCGTTCATGCTCGAGCAGCGCGGCGCCATCGAGGTCAAGGGCATGGGCGAGATGCACACCTGGTTCCTGAATGGCAGAAATGGCTAGACAGATTTGATGCAGCACTTTCCATAATTCCAACGGGTGTAGTAAGCGGGTAAGACGGTCTGAACGCCGCATGCAATAGCGGTTTGCGAGGTGCGGGAGTAAGGACCCGTTTGGGCCAAACAGGAGACCATGGACGTGTTCCGCAACCCGCAGCCTGAGCCGCCGCGCGGCACAAACGGTTAGAATGCGGCTGCACCGGAAAAAGCCAAGCTCAACATGAAACTCGCCACCCTCAAGGACGAAACCCGCGACGGCACGCTGATCGTGGTGTCGCGCGATCTCAAGCACGCGATCAAGGCCGACGACATCGCGCCCACGCTGCAGGCGGCGCTGGACGACTGGGACTACATTTCGCCGCAGCTCACCGACCGCTACGACGCGCTCAACCGCGCCCCCGGCGGCCGCGCTTTCGATTTCGATCCGAAGCAATGCGCATCGCCCTTGCCGCGCGCTTACCAGTGGGCGGACGGCTCGGCCTACCTCAGTCACGCCGAACGCTTGCGCAAGGCGCGCGGCGCGGAAATGCCCAAGGGTTACCGCAGCGATCCGCTCATGTACCAGGGCGGATCCGACGCCTTCCTCGGCCCCTGCGACGACATCCTGATCGAGTCCGAGGACTGGGGCCTCGACCTCGAAGCCGAGATCGCGGTGATCACCGGCGACGTGCCCATGGGCACGCCGGCGAAAAAGGCGGGCGAGCACATCCGCCTGCTAATGCTGGTAAACGACGTGTCCCTGCGCAACCTCGCGGCCGCGGAGATCGCCAAGGGTTTCGGTTTTTTCCAGAGCAAGCCCTGTTCCGCCTTTTCTCCCGTGACGCTGACGCCGGACGAACCCGGTTCCGCCTGGGACGGCGGCAAGCTGAGTCTGCCGCTGCTGGTGCAAGTCAACGGCGAAGCACTCGGCCGCCCCGACACCGGCGTGGACATGACGTTCGAGTTCCCGCGGCTGATCGCATACGCGGCCCGCACCCGCCCGCTGGCGGCGGGCACCATCGTCGGCTCGGGCACCGTGTCCAACGCCGATCCCGGCGTGGGCTGCGCCTGCATCGCCGAAAAACGCGCGCTCGAGACCATCGCCGGCGGCGCGCCCGCGACGCCTTTCCTCAAGGTCGGCGACCGCGTGCGCATCGAGATGTTCGATGCCGGGGGCAATTCCCTGTTCGGCGCGATCGAGCAGCAGGTCGCCAAGTACACGCCGCCCAGGTAAAAGCCCTGCGTCAGGGCAGGCGTCCTACAACCCTTAACAAGAGCTGCCTGTCGAACTTGTTATTCCATTCGGCGCAACGCAGGATGAAGCAAACATCGGTCGAACCGGAACCCCTTCCCTGCGCCCGCCTGTCGATGGCACGCAATCTGCAGCGCCGTCGGGTGCTTGCGCCATGAGGCGCAGCAGAGGCACCCGTTCGCGGGATGTTGCGATGCCCCGGATGGGAGTGCATACTCCACCGTCGTGGATCCAAGGGGGTGGCCGGAAGGGTTTGCAGCCTCTCTGCGACAGTCGGACATGAGTGTACGACAGCATCTGAAAAAGGGTTCTCCTTTCGCTGAACGTTTGTTTCTCGGAGTGGCCCTGTCGATCCTGGGCGGCTACGTAGGCTTGCACCTGTACTCCGGCCACAGCCTCATCGAAGATCGGGAGCGGGAGCGACTTCAGAACCAGGCCAGGCTCATCGATCAAAACCTGGAACGCCAACTGGCCGCGGTAAATAATGCGCTAGTCTCGATTCGCGGCGATCTGCCTTTCCTGAACGCGCCAAGTGATGGCGGCACGCAACTCAATCACCGCCTGCAAGCAATGAGCGACGCTATGCCGGGGGTGCGCACCCTGGCGGTATTCAATAGTGAAGGCACAATAGTCGCAAGCAACCGAGCTGAGCTCATCGGGCAGAACTTCCGCGAGCGTGAGTATTTTCAGGTCGCACGCCAGAGCCGGGATCCGGCTGTACTTCACGTCTCGCCGCCGTTCAAGATCGGCCTCGGGTCCTTCGTCATCAATCTGGTACGCGTAATACCCGATGTTGACGGCAGGTTCGCGGGCATCGTCACGGCGACTCTCGACCCCGGGTATTTCAGCACCCTCCTGGGTTCGGTAAACTATGCTTCGGACATGTGGACCGCGCTGGGCCACGGCGACGGCAAGCTTTTTCTCATGGTTCCTGAGCGCGCAGGCATGGCTGGACAGTACCTGGCCAAGCCCGGCTCCTTTTTCCGCAAGCACATGGAAAGCGGTCAGACCGCCACGGTGATGACCGGCATGGTCCTTAGTACCGGCGAAGAGCGCATGCTGGCCCAGCGCACCGTCCGACCGGCCACGGTGTCCATGGACAAGCCCCTGGTCGTCGCCGTCGGCAGAGATCTGGCAGCCCTGTTTGCGCCGTGGCGCCGCGATGCTTACGTGCAGGGCGGATTGTTCGGCGTGCTGGTTCTGCTCAGCGGCGTGGGACTGTATGCCCGCCAGAAGCGGCAACGCAGCTTCGCCCGCATTGCGGCCATGCACGAAGCCGAGCAGCTGCGCAGCACCGAGCAGTACCGCACCATCATCCAGGCTTCGCTCGATGGCTTCTGGATCACTGATCCCTCCGGGCGGATCCTCGATGCCAATGAGACCATCTGCCGGATGCTCGGGTATTCCCGCGAAGAACTTCTCCACCTGAACATCTCCGCTATCGAAGCGGACAAGTCCCCCGAAAAGACCGCTGGACACATCCGCGAAATGGTGGAAACCGGAAGCGTGCAATTCGAGGCGCGGCACCGGCGCAAGGACGGCACCATCATCGACGTGGAGGTCAGTGTTCTGTACGTGGCCAATCTGGGCGAGCGCTTTTTCGCCTTCGTCCGGGATGTGACCGAGCGCAAGCAGGCAGACCAGCAGTTGCGAATCGCGGCCACGGTTTTCGAAGCGCAGGAAGGCATGCTCGTCACCGATGCCGGCAGCGTGATCCTCCGGGTCAACCACGCCTTTACCAAGATCACCGGATACAGCGCCGAGGAGGCTGTGGGCCGGACGCCGAACCTGCTCAAGTCGGACCGTCATGACGAGGCTTTTTATGCGGATATGTGGCGCAGCCAGCGTAGCCTCAGCGCCTGGCATGGAGAAATCTGGAACCGGCGCAAGAACGGCGAGGTGTATCCCGCGTGGCTTAGCATCACTGCGGTGAAAGGAGACGCCGGAGAGATCACCCATTACGTTGCGACTCTGACCGACATCACACAACGCAAGGCAGCGGAAGACGAAATAACGCACCTGGCCTTCTATGATCCGCTGACCCGCCTGCCCAACCGGCGGCTGCTGTTCGACCGGCTGCAACAGGCGCTGGCAACCAGTGCACGCAGCCAGCGCAATGGGGCGCTGCTGTTCATCGACCTGGACAACTTCAAGGCGCTGAATGACACCCTCGGCCACGACCAGGGCGACCTGCTGCTTCAACAAGTGGCCCAGCGCCTCGCCACCTGCGTGCGTGAAAGCGACACCGTCGCCCGCCTGGGCGGAGACGAGTTCGTGGTACTGCTGGAGGACCTGAGCGAGAGCCTCGAGGAAGCCGCCGCCCAAACCGAAACCGTGGGCAACAAAATTCTCGCCGCCTTCAACCAGCCCTACTTGCTCGACGGTCACCAACACTGCAGTACCCCGAGCATCGGTGCCACCCTGTTCAGCAACCACCAGAATTCCGTCGATGAAATACTGAAACGGGCGGACCTCGCCATGTACGAAGCCAAGACGGCCGGCCGCAACACATTGCGCTTCTTCAATCTGGAAATGCAGGCCACGCCACGCGCTGCGCTGGAAGCCGGGCAGAACATGTAGAGTCGAGACTGTGCGCGGCGGCGCGCACAAGTCTCAATTGGTGATTCTGCTAAACCGGACCATCGAAGGCAGTGCCTCTCGCCGCCCGCTGAATTCCCCGGCTGAATGTCCGCTTGCGCAAGCGGGGAACTTCGGCTTGGGGTCGCCGGACTTTCACGTCAGCCGCAGCCGGGTACGTCTCCTATTTTGGCGCTGCCGACCGGCTGCGCCGGCGGCTGATGGCGATGCTGACAGTCCGCTTTCGCGCGGCGCGAAGGTCAACTTGGGGGCTGCGGACGGTCGTGCATCGCGCAGGCGGACGTCATCTGTCCGGTCGAGTCACGTCGATTACACCGAATGCGCCCCCGGCGGTGTATCGACTTTCCTAGCCGTGCCGCCGGATGAAGGCGCGGATGCGCGGATACAGCATCTCGCGGAAGCGCCGGCCGCTGAATATGCCGTAATGCCCCACGTCGGGCGCGAGATAGTGCTCGCGCATCTTCGCCGGGATCGAGGTGCACAGCGCGTGCGCCGCCTCGGTCTGGCCGTTTCCCGAAATGTCGTCGAGCTCGCCCTCGATCGTAAGCAAGGCGGTCTTGCTGATCGCCTGCGGCCGCACCAGCTGCTCGCGCACGAACATGCGCCCCTTGGGCAGGGCGAATTCCTGGAACACGGTCTTGATCGTGTCCAGGTAGTACTCGGCCGGCATGTCGAGCACCGCGTTGTACTCGTCGTAGAAGCGCCGGTGCGCCTCGGCCGACTCGCCGTCGCCCGCGACCAGATGGCTGTAGAAATCGCTGTGCGCGTCGGCGTGGCGCGCGGGGTTCATGGCGACGAACCCGGCGTGCTGCAGGAAACCGGGATAGACCCGGCGCATGGCGCCCGGGTATTTCGCCGGCACCCGGTGGATGACGTTGCCGGTGAACCAGGAAAGCGGCTTTTGCGTGGCAAGGTTGTTGACCGCGGTCGGGCTGCGCCGCGCGTCGATCGGACCGCCCATCATGATCATGGTGCGCGGCTTGACCGGCGCGTCCGCTTCGGCCATGAGCGCGATCGCCGCCAGCACCGGTACCGTCGGCTGGCACACCGAAATCACATGCACGTCGGGTCCGAGGAAAGTGATGAATTCGCGCACGTAATCGACGTAATCGTCCAGATGAAACGCCCCGTGGAACAGCGACACCATGCGCGCGTCCACCCAGTCGGTGACATAGACGTCGTGATCGGGCAGGAAAGTGCGCACCGTATCGCGCAGCAGCGTGGCGTGGTGGCCGGACAGCGGCGCCACCAGCAGCACTTTGGGATGCGCGCGCCGTTTGTGTGCAACCCGGCGCGGGCCCAGGTCGCGCTCGAAGTGCAGCAACCGGCAGAAAGGCTTGTCGAGGGCGACGGTTTCGCCGACCGCGACCGCCTTGCCGCCGACGCGGGTTTCGCTGATGCCGAATTCGGGTTTGTGGTAGCGCTGGGTGACGCGGACGAAGAGTTCGCTGCCGGCTGCGATCTTGCGGCTGAGCGGGGAGTAGGAGAGCGGGCTGAACGGATGGCTGAACATGCTGGCGTTCATGCTCGCCCACATCTGCCAGGGGGCCAGCGCCGCGTGACTCATTTCATGCAGGGCATAGAGCAAATTAAGCACTCCGTTACAAACGCGTTACGTGGTTATACCAAATTCCCCCGCCCCATGCAGCATCCTAGTTCGGATTGGGCCCAGCCAAGCTCGAATAAGACCCGCTTATGCAAGCCTATTCCGGTTAACGGCCAGCGCGACGGAATGTTGACCCGATGATCAGCTCGCGGGCGCGGCGATTCTGCCCCTGAGGTAGAGATTGTTGGCGATCAGCGCCGTCACCACCAGCCCCGCACCGGCGAGCTCGATGGTGTCGAAGCGGTGCCCCTGCAGGATGCGGATGGCAAAGGTCACCACCGGCACCAGGTTGCCGAGCAGCATGGCGTTGAGCGCGCCGAGATAGCCGATCGCCATATTCCAGAACAGCACCGCCAGCACCACCGTCAACAGCGCCAGATAGGCAAGCTCCCAGCTGACGGAGAGCACCGTCGCGCCCGCCGGAATGCTCGCATATCCCGACACGGTCGCGATCGCGGTGATAAGGAAGATGCCCGCCGTCCCGGGCAGACAGGTGAGGGTGGTAAAGCGCAGCGCCGACCAGCCGGGAAAACTCACCGCGCCTATGGTGTACGCGATCCAGCTCATGGCGCCGAGAAAGATCAGCACGTCGCCAAGAAACGTGCCGCCGGTGAATGCGTGCGCGGGATCGCCTTTGGTGATGACCAGGAACACGCCGAGGATGGCGACCGCGATGCAGGCCAGGGTGAAGTTCGCCGGCCGGCTGCCCTTCAGCGCCCAGTGCACGAACGCGGCGATCGGCGTCTGCAGCGCCATGATGATGGCGGCGTGTTCCGGACGCGACAGGCTGAGGCCGACGAACACCAGGATGGAAAAGCCGCTGAAACCGACGACACCGTAGAACGAGGCCTGCAGGAATCTGCCGCGGTAGCGCAGCGCCGCGGCGCCCTCGCGCCAGCAAAGGATGGCAATGAACAGGGGTGCCGCCACGCCGTAGCGCATGCTCGATATCCAGAACGCATCCACGCTCTGCAGCGCGCCTTTCGCCACCGGGAACATCCCGCCCCAGATCAGTACCGTGACCAGCATGATCAGCACGCCCTTGAACTGGTTCGTCTGCACCGGAAATCCCCAAAGGACACGCCGCCGCATCCGCGCCGCCGCGGCCGGACCGCTACGCCGAGGCTGACTTTTCGTCGCGCAGCGCCCGCCGCAGGATTTTTCCGACGTTGGTCTTGGGCAACTCCGCCCTGAACTCGACGTACTTGGGACATTTGTAGCCGGTCAGGTTCTGATGGCAGTGCGCGCGCACTTCCTTCTCCGACAGGTCCGGATCCTTCCTCACCACGAACAGCTTCACCGCCTCGCTCGAATGCTCGTCGGGCACGCCGACGGCGGCGCATTCCAGCACCCCGGGGAGCATCATGACCACGCCTTCGACCTCGTTCGGGTAGACGTTGAAGCCGGACACCAGGATCATGTCCTTCTTGCGGTCGACAATGCGCGTGTGGCCCTTCTCGTCCATGATGCCGATGTCGCCGCTGCGGAAAAAACCGTCGGCGGTCATGACCTTCGCCGTCTCCTCCGGGCGCTGCCAATAGCCCGCCATGACCTGCGGCCCGCGGATGCAGATCTCGCCGGCCTCACCCAGCGGCAGCTCGTTGCCGGCGTCGTCGCGGATCGAGATTTCGGTGGAGGGCACCGGCAGCCCGATCGAACCATTGAACTCCTTCAAGTCGGGCGGGTTGGTGGCGGCGACGGGCGAGGTCTCGGTGAGGCCGTAGCCTTCGGTCAGGGTGACGCCGGTTATTTTTTTCCATTTTTCCGCCACCGCCTTTTGCACCGCCATGCCGCCGCCGTTGGAAATGCGCAGCGCGCTGAAGTCCAGTTTTTCGAAATCCGGATGGTGCATCAGTCCGTTGAACAGGGTGTTGACCCCGGTGATGGTGGTGTACTTGTGCTTCGCGAGTTCCTTGACGAACCCCGGCATGTCGCGCGGATTCACGATCAGCACGTTTTTGCCGCCGATCTTGAGCATCATCAGGCAGTTCACCGTCAGTGAAAAAATATGGTACAGCGGCAGCGCGGTGATGATGATGTAGTGCTTGCGGTCGTATTCGGTCAGGAACGGATCCAGCCAGGCCTCGACCTGGGTAAGGTTGGCGGTGATGTTGCGGTTCAGCAGCATCGCCCCTTTCGACACGCCGGTGGTGCCGCCGGTGTACTGCAGGAACGCGATGTCGCCGGGCTTGATCTCCACCCGGCTCAGCGTCATGCCCGCGGCCGCGCGCAGCACCTGGTTGAAGCGCAACGCGTTGTCGAATTGGTACGCCGGCACCATTTTCTTCACGTTGCGCACCACGAAATTGACCAGCGCGCCCTTGGCCGCGCCGAGCAGGTCTCCCATCGCCGCGACCACCACCTGCTTCACCTGCGTCCTGGCGATCACCTGCTCCAGCGTATGCGCGAAGTTCTCCAGGATCACGATCGCCTTCGCGCCGGAATCCTTGAGCTGGTGCTCGAGCTCGCGCGGCGTATACAGCGGATTGACGTTCACCACCACCAGGCCCGCGCGCAGGACGCCGAACAGTGCCACCGGGTACTGCAGCACGTTGGGCATCATCAGCGCCACGCGCTCGCCCTTCTGCAGGCCCCGTGCCTGCAGCCATGCGCCGAACGCCTGCGACATGCGCTCGAGCTCGGCGAAAGTGATTTCGCGGCCCATGCAATAGTAGGCCGGCCGCTCGCCGAAATTGGCCACGCTTTCCTCGAACAGGTCGCGGATCGACTGGTACTTGTCGGGGTCGATATCGGCGGGCACGCCGGCGGGATAGTGTTTGAGCCAGATTCTTTCCATTCGGGGCATCCTCCTCGAAAACGCGTTCAGGTACGGGTCGCTTGTGCGTGGCAGGCGCCATCATAAACCGCCCGGTCGAATACGCCTACCGCGCGGCAGCGGGCCGGGCGGGCGCACCGGCAGGCTGGTGCGTCCACGGCTAGGCGGCCGCGGCGCGGATGCGGCGCGCGAGATAGATGCTGGCGAGCGTCGCCAGCAGCGCAAGTATCCCGACCGTGCCGTAATGGGTCAGCTCGCCCGCCGCGTTCCTGCCGATGATCAGGCTCGCGCCGAACGATGCCGTGCCCGAGGCGAACTGCTGGATCGAGGAGTTGAAGCTCATGAAACTGCCGCGCAGGCGCGGCGTCACGCTCGCCGTCATCAGCGCCATCGCCGGAACGAAGCGCCCCGACATCATGCACATGAGAAACGCCGAGGACGCGATCGCGACATAAATGGGCACGCGCGGCAGATGCGTGAGGTTGAGGATCGCCAGCGCCGAGCCGCACGCGATCAGGGTGAACATGCGCTGCTTGCCGTGCAGATCGGTCAGCCGGCCCACCAGGTGCACCGTGGCCAGGGTGAGTGCGCCGCCGACCAGATACAGCAGCGGCAACTGCGCTTCGCTGACCCCGACGTTGGCCACCATGTAGGGGCTGATGAAGGGAATGATGGCGAAGCCGGAGAAAAACAGCATGCCCGAAAACAGGAATGCCCGTTGCAGATTCGGCTCGCGAAACACCGCCTGCGCCTGCGCCAGCGGATGGCGCTCGCGCGCCGCGCGCAGGTGGCCGCGCATGCGCGGCAGCAGCCACAACCCTCCGCTCCAGACGATGACGCACAGTCCGGCGAGAAACAGATAAGGCGCGCGCCAGGTGAACTGGTTGGCCAGGTACAGGCTGATCGGCACGCCGAGCGTCGCAGCGAGGGAGAACGAGGACATGACCACGCCCAGCGCCGCGCCGCGGCGGCGCTCCGGAATCAGGTCGCCGACGATGGCGAACACGATCGCCGACAGCACGCCGCCGAAAGCACCGGCGAGCGAGCGCGCCGCGAGCAGCATGGCGTAGCTGTCGGAGGAGGCGGCGAGCAGGGTGGTCGCGCCGAAGCAGGCGTACAGGATCAGCAGCACTTTCTTGCGGTCGAAGCGGTCGATGAAAAAAGCCGCGGCGAAGCCCACCAGCGCCGCGCTGAAGGTGTAGACCGACACGAGGAAGCCGAATTTGGTCGGGCCGATCGCGAACATGCGCATGAACTGCGGCCCCAGCGGCATCAGGATCATGAAGTCCAGAATGTGGCTGATCTGCACGCCGGCGAGCACCAGCAGCACGGCCCACTCGCGCAGGATCGGTTTGTCCGCCGGATTCATCGCAGCCTCAGGAACAGGGGCGCGAGCACGCCGAGCACGCCCAGGCTGGCATAGGCGAGCATCCAGGCGCCCGGGCTGGCGTTGCCCCCGCCTGCGTCCAGCACCGCGCCGAAGGCGAGCGGCGCGAGGAAGCCGGCGCCGAAGCCGAGCATGGAATGCAGCGCCATGCTGGCGCCGCGCAGGTTCGGATCGGATTTGGCCAGCATGCCCGAGGTCAGCGCCGAGGAATCGCCCATGTGCAGGCTGAGCATGACGAAGGAGAGGCCGACGATCGCGTACCACGGCAGGCCCGAGAGCAGGCCGAACAGGCAGGTGAACACACCGGAGCAGACCATGATCACGGGCACGATGCGATTGCGGCCGTGGCGCAGCGCCAGCTCGTTGCCGAGCACGCTGGCGCCCGGCCCGAACAGATTGGCGAGGGCCGCGATCAGCACCGGGCTCCACGGCCACGCGCCGCTCGCCGACAGGCCCTGGCTGAACACGAAAAACGCCACCATCCAGGAGCGCGAGCCGAACAGCTCCCAGCAATGCACCGTGTAGCCGAAGATATAGCCGCGCGCGGGGCGATTGGCCAGCACCGGACGCAGATCTAGCAGGGGCGTGCGCGGGGCGGCGGGCGGGCGCCGCGGCGGCAGGCCGGCGAGGATCATCAGCCCCGCCGCGAGCGGGCCGAGCGCGCACAAGGCGAAAGCCCAACGCCAGCCCAGGGTTGCGGCGATCGCGCCCGCGAGCAGGATGGAAAAACTCGCGCCGAAACCGAACACCGCCGTATAGAAAGAAACGGCGCGGCTCTGCGCGCGGTCGCCGAGATTGTCGGTGAGCGCCTTCAGGCCCGGCATGTAGGTGCCGGCGATGCCGGCGCCGGTGAGCCCCTGGAACAGCGCGGCCGACCACACCCCGTGCGCGAACAGCGCAAAGCCGAGGGTGCCGAAGGCGCACAGCAGGCTGGAGAAAAAATACACGCGGCGCGCGTCGACGCGGTCGGTGAGGCCGGAGAGCACCGGCACCGATGCCATGTAGCCGGCGAAGAACATGCCGGAAATCAGGCCCGCGGCGGAGTTGCTCGCGTCCCATTCGCGCTGCAACTGCGGCAACAGGGTCGGGTAGATCGCATAGCACAGCATGCTCGCCACGTGCGCGAGGCAGACCCAGGCGATCAGGCCCAGGGGGGTGCCGGTTATTTTCCTGATTCTCAAAAAGCGCCCCTATTGACGAGAACCCGCGTATGACAAGTCGGGGCGGGACCCGGCTTACTTGTGCCTGAACTTCGGCTTGCGCTTCTCCACGAAAGCCGCCATGCCTTCCTTCTGGTCTTCGGTGGCGAACAGCGAATGGAACGCGCGCCGCTCGAACAGGATGCCTTCGTTGAGCGTGCTCTCGTAGGCGCGGTTGACCGATTCCTTCGCCGCCATCACCACCGGCAGCGAGTATTCGCAAATCTGGCTGGCGGCGGCGAGCGCCTCGTCGAGCAGCTTGTCCGCCGGCACCACGCGCGACACCAGGCCGGCGCGCTCGGCTTCGGCGGCGTCCATCATGCGCGCGGTGAGCACCAGATCCATGGCCTTGGCCTTCCCCACCGCGCGCGGCAGGCGCTGCGTGCCGCCGGCGCCGGGAATGACGCCGAGCTTGATCTCGGGCTGGCCGAACTTCGCCGTCTCCGCCGCGATGATGAAATCGCACATCATCGACAGCTCGCAGCCGCCGCCGAGCGCGTAGCCCGCGACCGCGGCGATCACCGGCTTTCTCACCGAGCGGATGCGCTCCCAGTTGCGCGTGATGTACCCGCTCTTGTACACATCCATGTAACTCCAGTCCTTCATCGCGCCGATGTCGGCGCCCGCGGCGAACGCCTTGCCGCCGCCGGTGAGCACGATGCAGCCGATGTTCTCGTCGGCGTCGAACTTCGCCAGCGCGTCGCCGAGCTCGTCCATCAGCGCGTCGTTGAGCGCGTTCAGCGCCTTGGGGCGGTCGAGCGTGATCAGGCCGACGCGGCCGCGGGTTTCAACCAGGATGTTTTCGTAGGACATTTCGGTGCCTCATAGTGATGATTGAAAATCGTGAAACCAATGGCGGTTCAAGTGACGTCCCCGCGGTTGCGGAGCTGCAATTTTGCGCGGACAAAAACCCGTCCGCGCGGATCATCGATTGCGCATGGATGAAAAGCGCATCCATGCGCAATCGACGATCTTGTATAAAACCCCCACCCCGCGTGTTGGGGTCAACCATAACCGTGTTTTCCGCGCGGACACGCTTTACCTCCGCGTGGAAAACACGGTTGGCGCGCGCAACGCGCAAGCCCTTTCGTCGCATGCCACGGTCGTCAATACGCCATGCAAAAGCCGTTACTTTAACGCCTGCACCATGCTCTTCGCCGCCGTGGCAAGCAGCATCAGATCCATGCCCGCGATCGGCAGCGTGTAACCCTTGCGGATATACGGCCTCATCGCCTCGGCGCTTGCCGCGAAAATCCCCAGTTTCATTCCCACGGCGACGCAGGCCTGGCGCACGGTCTCCATCGCCTGCTCCACCTCGGGGTCGTTCACCCGGCCCAACTTGCCCATGGTACCCGACAAATCGTAAGGCCCGATCATCAGCGCATCCACCCCGGGCACGCGCACGATGGACTCGATGTTGGCGACCGCGGCTATGTGCTCGATCTGCAGCATGACGATGACGTTGTCGTTGGCGCTGGCCACGTACTCCTGAAAGTCCAGGCCGTAGCCCTGCGCGCGCACGATGCCCACGCCGCGGCTGCCGCGCGGCGGATATTTGCAGTAGCGCACGATGCGCTCGGCCTCGGCGGCGGAGTTCACCTGCGGCACGACCACGCCGGCCGCGCCGATGTCGAGCGCCTTCTTGATCAGCGCCTCTGCGCCCGCGGCCACCCGCACCAGGCAGGGGCAGCGCGCCGCCTGCAGCAGGCTTTGCGCGGCGAGCGGATCGAGCGGCGCATGCTCGGTGTCGATGAACAGCCAGTCGAAACCGGCGCGCGAAAACAGTTCCGCCACCTCGGCGCAGGGCAGCGCGATGATGGCGCCGAGCAGGGTCTCGCCCGCGCGCAGGCGCGCGGCGAAGCCGGCGTTGATTTCGGCTATGGACGGATGGCTCATCGCGTTACCGGTCACGCAGTCCGAATTCGGCGTTCAGCCGCCGACTTTCTTGTTCTTCCGCGCCGACAAGGGCAGCACCTCCGCCATGGACAGGCGCTTGCGCCCCGGCTCTTCCTCGGTCAGCGCGACCGTCTCGCGCAAGCTCGCCAGGCTCCGGCGCGCGAGATTCTGGTAGGTGCGCGTGGCATCCAGCTTCCATGCCATTTCGCCTTCGCTCAGATCGCGCAGCACCTTCGCCGGAATGCCTGCCACGAGCGTGCGCGGCGGCACCTGCATCCCCGCCTTGACGAAGGCCATCGCGGCGACGAAGGCCGATTCGCCGATTACCGCATTGTCGTTGACCACGGCGCCCATGCCGATCAATGCATTGCGGCAGATGCGCGCGCTGTGGATGATGGCGCCGTGGCCGATGTGGCCGTCCTGCTCGATCACCGTGTCCGACTCGGGAAAGCCATGCACGACGCAGCAGTCCTGGATATTCGCGCCGGCCTCGATCACCAGACGCCCGAAATCGCCGCGCAGGCTGGCCGACGGACCGATGTACACGCCGGCGCCCACGTGCACGTCGCCGATCAGCACCGCGCTCGGATGCACATAGGCATCCGGATGCACGACGGGGGTGAGGCCGTCGATGGAATAGACTTTGACCATGAGGGTGTCGCCCGCGGCAAAGCGCTCATTTTACTGCTGTTGGTGTATGCTCTGAAACCTCAATTTTTTACCTTTGCCATGCACAAGACCGCGCAACAACTGGCCGACGCCGCCGCCGCGGCGATGCACGCGCGCGATCGCGCCTCCCTCGCCCTGGGCATGAAGCTGCTCGGCGTCGGCCCCGGTTCGGCGAGCATGCAGATGGCGGTGCGCGCGGACATGGCGAATGTCCACGACACCTGCCATGGCGGACTCATATTCACGCTTGCCGACTCGACCTTCGCCTACGCCTGCAACAGCCACAACAAAAATGCGGTGGCGGTCACCTGCGTGATCGAATACCTGCGCCCGGCCTACGTCGGCGACCTGCTCACTGCGAGCGGAAAGGAACAGGGGCTGGAGGGCCGCAACGGCGTATACGACATCCGCGTCGAAAACCAGAAAGGCGAACTGGTGGCGCTGTTTCGCGGCAAGTCGACCCAGATCAAGGGCGAAGTAACCGAACTGAACAAGCGCTAGCGGCTATCCGCATCCGGCGCCGCAGCACGCGATGGCGCAGCGCCGCTTCATTTGCCCTTTGGTCCCCGGGAGAGTAGCGTTGTAACCGCAGGCTCCCGTATTGCAGCGACGGAAAGCGAGAGACGCATGTCGCATCACACGCATTGCAATAGCCGCAGCCGATTTTCAAATGAAATTGCCGTGCTCCAACGCAAACACGAGAATCGTTTACCGCCATGCAAGGTTTCACGGACTGTTAGATCAGGCACTTAGTCGTTTTGAAACCATCTATCACGGCGAGGGCGATCTGCGATGCAAACCTATCCAGTTGTTTCGATGCTTGTTTCGTACTCTTTTGAAAAACTGGCTGCGGTGATATATGGCTTTTAGGCAAATCGTTACACGTTAGCCGCTAAGGAGAGTCATGGTTACCTGCTATCTGCGCTACATCATTGACCCTTTCAAACTCAAGGAGTTCGAGCACTACGGCAAGCTCTGGATTCCTCTTGTGGCGAAGTTCGGTGGCGATCATCACGGCTACTTCATGCCGTCTGAAGGAACCAGCAACGTCGCGCTCGCCCTTTTCACCTTCCCGAGTTTGGCGCTGTACGAGGAATACCGTGCAAAATCATTTCAGGACCCAGAATGCCAAGCCGCGTTTAAATACGCAGAAGAGACCCGCTGTATCATCAGCTACGAACGCAGCTTCTTCCGGCCTGTCTTCGAGTGAGCGCGGCTAACCCTGTGTTGGTGCCGACGGGCCGCGAGCGTCGCGTCCCATCAACCGCCTTGCCGGCCCGCGGCACAACACCACGTTAGAGCCCCAGAGAAGGAGTTCCAGTTACTGCATCTTTCGGGGAGGTCAAATGCAAACAAAGGCGGTGCGAGTGGCGGCATATTTCCTGATCGCGCACTATTTGATTGTTACCGCGCTGGCACTTCTTGGCAAAGAAACACCCGATCTCGTAAGAGTTGGAATCACGCTCGGAACGCTTATCGGATCGGTTGGCGCGCTATTCAGGCCAAGGAAGCTGGGGTGGCTGATGGTTGTCGCATACGCATGGTTCGCGGCGAGTCCCTTCCTGTTGGGGACATGGACGATTTGGTCCTCGCCCGAATTGCAGTCCAGTGCAAAGATCACTGCGTCGATTGTGGTGGCGCTGATCCACTCGCCATTGGTCGTAGCCCTAATACTGGTATTTAAGCCGGCCAGCTTCGCGTCCTTCAGGAACCCTCCCACTGAAAATGTCGCGACGCAGCCCTCGAAACCTGCCGGCGTTGACAGTAGCCGAACTGGCGCGCGCGGGTTGCCGGGGACATCAAGGTTCATGGCCGACACACCGGACAAACTGGGTCCCGACGTAAAGACCGCGAGGCCGGTGCGGATCGCGCTCGGCGCGCTGGTGTTGGTAGCCGCGCTTGTGTTCTTACTCACGGCGGCCGCAATCCTCAGTGGCGACAGATCGCGGATGCCTTCACCGCAGGGGGCTCTCGCGCTGGGTTTGTTCTTTGTCGCCCTTGGGCTCGGTTTCAGCTTCATTGGCGTGCGCCTCATGAAGATGAAAGAGGCAACTGACAGTTTGTTTAGCACCAGGGCGGCTCTTGTTGGCGGTCCTTTCATTTCAGTCGTCGGTCTCGTCGTTGGGATGTTAGCGATCTATTACGGGCAAATAGACGCCGCATATAGCGGTATCGCTCTTATCCTCATGGGATTTGGAGTGTATTGGTCTGGGCGCCAGCGGAAATCTGCGTTAGAGACCTCGCTTGCGAACAATGAAGTTACTGAACATCCGAGCCCAACGCCGGATCCAACCCGCGCACACATCGACAAGGCGGACGCCGGGAACCTTGCCGCTATTTCCAGTAGCCGGACCCGTTGGCTTGGATGGACCGTAGCGATTGTCGTGGTCGCGGTCGCCGCTATCCTGGCCGCCAAAGCCTACCGCACCGTCCCTGGCTCACAATGGATGACATCAGCCCAATATCAGCGGGAGTTCGACGCGCGGGCTCGGGAAGGTTTCTATCCGCACGAGGTGGAGGGTAAATGCCAGAGCGGCGCAGAGAAGTTTCGCGCTGACTGGAAGGCCACTCCCCCGGGCGCCGCTTTCTTCGCTCATCATGGCATGACCAGGCAAGACTATGAACGCAGGGACCAGGAGTATCGTTCCAAGGATTTTGCTCCCGGGCCGCTAAGGCAGTTCAAGGATTGCTCCGGCGTCGACAGGTATCAAGCAACTTGGCTCAAGAGACGATCGGGTACGTGAGCGCGTCAGGGCAGGCATTTTGAAATTGCGCTCTAACCGCCCGGCCAACGCGGACGCGCGCGGAAGCACCGTGCTGTGCATGCGTCAACGAGCGCGCGCCGGTTGCCGTGGACGTTGAGGCTGTAGAAAAACCCTGATTTCTTGAAATTCACGCTCGCAACTTATTGATCTGTAAAATAGCAAAAATGCAAAAACAGCTTTTTCTACAGCCTCGTTAGGTGGTGTCCGGTGCGCTGCAGCCTTTGGACCGTGACCGTTTCATTGGCACTTCTCGCCTGCGGCGAGTCGCTGCTATCACCGGAACAAGTAAAGAGCGAACTCGATAGCAAGCTGCGACCTGGTGATCCACACACCACAATTGAGAAGGTTCTTAATGATCGGAACTTGCCGTTTTCGTATGACAAGCACGCAAATCGATATCAGAGCATCCTTCGCCAGCGCGACTCAAACTATAAAGCTGTGGTTATCTACATAAACGTCGATACGGAGAAACGATTTGTTAGCGCTGCGGCTCACAACAGCTATACGGCGCCGTAGCCTAGGCCGCCACCACCCAACCTCTAGGTGGAACGGACGCCGTGAAGCGTTGCACTTCGTGGTTACAACTTACGCGGCGCGCCTTAGTTTCACGTTATACGTCGCTTTGATGGCTGGTGACAAAAGGCACACAGTGCCGTAGAATTGCGTGATGAAACCGTTTCGGTGGGACCCTGAGAAGAACGATGCACTCAAGGGCGCTCGCGGATTATCCTTTGAGAGCATTGTTGTCGCGGTCGAGTCCGGCGGACTACTCGACATCGTAAACCACCCGAACCAAGCCAAGCATCCGAAGCAGAGGGTGCTGGTGGTCGCGATCGAGAACTATGCCTACTTGGTGCCATTCGTAGAGGAAGAAGAACACTATTTTCTGAAGACGGTTATTCCAAGCCGTAAAGCCACGAGAGATCATTTGCACAAAGGTGAGCCAGATGTCAACACTTGATGCTTACGAACTGAAAGTCTTGCGCGCATTTGAGAAAGGCCAGCTCAAGTCGGTGGCCACGAAAGCTGAGCTTGAAAAGTTTAAGGCCGCTGCGAGGGCTACTGCGATCAAAGATCGAAGAGTGAACATCCGTTTGTCCTCCATCGACCTAAGCGATATTCAGGTGAAAGCGCTGGAAGAAGGCGTTCCGTATCAAACTCTGATCGCGAGTGTTCTGCATAAGTACGTCACTGGTCGCCTATCGGACCAATCGCAACGTATAACTAGTCGCTCAACACGGACGTCCCGCCAGCGGGCCGCCGGTCAGCGCAAACGTTGAGGGGTCTTTTTTGCCGACCACGACGCCAGCGTCTATTTCCGAAAGCATATTGACGCTTTGCGACAAAGTGGTGCCAGGGTCAATTCCTGTGTATGTCCCGGTTCGTTCCGAATCCGATGCCAATGTTGACGATTGCTTTATTAACGTCGCCCACAAGGTTGAGAGAGATGGAGGAACACTGCTCCACGGTTGGCAAATCCGGGAATGGATTAGCGTAATGATCGAGGCAGAATTTCACGCGATTTCTCACTGCGACGGTTCCCCTATAGCATCATCTACTGCCTCCGCGACGATGAACTTCGTGTCGTGGCCATCGCCCGTCACAGGCAGGGGCCCGGCTGCCGGGCGGATCGAACCTAGCCCGGTTTGCCGATGGAAGAATTGAGGCCCAACCGTGCCTTGCAGCGGACGCCGGACGGCTCAGGATGCGGCCCTCGACAGTGAGCAGGATCTTGGGCGGGTACTTCATTGCGATGGCTATTGCGGGGACCGTGGCGGCGCCCGCAAGCGCTGACGTGGGTGTGCCTCGCAAGCTTGCGCCCGCGGATGAACAGAATCACAAACTGCTGATGCAACAGCTCTCCGTTGAACAGATTGCAGCATTGAACGCGGCCTATCCCGGGTTTCGCGTTCTGAAGCTTTGCTCCGGGCGCTTTAGCGGCGCCAACCGCGACGAACTGGTACTCGGGCTATGGCGGCCAGTCGACTCTGAACAATGGTGGAAGCGCGAGGTTCATCGCGTTGGGCTGATCTGGACACCGAAGGGTTGGGAAGTCCATGTCATTGACGATGAAATCGAGAAGGACGCGACCCGCAGCCGGTCGTTCCCGATGAACTGGGCGTTTTCCCTGACGAGCACGGGCTTGGCTGCGGATATGAAGTGTGGAATCGAGGGAGAGTTCTCGGAGCATTCCCAGCTAACGCATTTGCTTGGAGACAAGCCTTTCTTCGATTTGGACAAGGAAGGCTTGAAGACGAACAAGGTCGTGTGCTTCGCGACGAGCGATACATACAACAATTGGGATTGTCTTGTATTCAGCCCCAAACATCGTCGGTTTCGTCTCTGGTACCAACAGGCACATGCTGACTGAGCCGTCCAACCACCCGCTTCACCCGGCCCCAAAGGGACCGACCACGGGCGAAGTGACGGATTTGAACAAGCGATCGTGTCCGGCCGCAGGCACCGGCCTGGCGCCCTGCGCCTGACCCTGCCTACCCGTCCTCCATCTCCGCGCGCAGCCGCCGCGCCATGACGCGCGCATAGTAGCCGGGCGCGAGCCGGCTCACCCACCAGGCGAGTTTCGCCATGCGCCCGGGCAGCAGCAACTGCCTGCCCGTGCGCGCGGCAAGCACAATGGCCGCAGCGATATCTTCCGCCCGCGCGCGTTCGCCGACGATCTGCTGCGCGTGCCGCGCCGGCCGGCCGTCGCCGCCGAGCGCGTTCCTGTCGATGCCGGTATCGATGAAGGACGGGCACACCATCAGCACCCCGACCCCGTCCTCGGCGAGCTCCGTGCGCAGGCTCTCGAAAAAACCGTGCAGCGCGTGTTTCGCCGCGGCATAGCCTGAGCGCGCGATCAGCGGGGCGAAACCGGCGACGCTGGAGATGACGATGATGAGCCCGCGCGATTGGATCAGCGCATCGAGCGCCGCGCGCGTACAGTGGACCGAACCGAAAAAATTCACCTCCATCACGCGCCGGATCACTGCCGGATCGGTGCGCCGCCAGGCGCTGCGGTGGGTAATGCCGGCGTTGTTGACGAGCACGTCGATGCGGCCCCAGCATGCGATCGCCGCGGCAAGCGCGCGTTCGCACTCCGCCGCATCGCTCACGTCGCAGGCCAGGCCCAGCGCCTGCCGGCCCTGGCCGCGAAGCGCCGCGGCGAGCGCCTCGGCCGCGGCCCCATCGAGGTCGAGCGCGGCGACATGCGCGCCGGCAGCGGCGAACGCATGCGCCAGCGCCCGCCCCAGGCCGCCGGCGGCGCCTGTGATCGCGACCACCTTGTCGGCAAACTCGCGCCGCATCATCGGGGAATCCGGCGCGCGCGCGCAGCCAGGTAGAACTCGAATACCTCGGCCGAAGTCTTTTGCGGCACATAGCCGAAGACCTCCTTCAGCCGGCGATTGTCCAGCACCGGACGGTAGCGCAGGAAATTCACCTGCTCCGCCCCGTACTGCGTCAGCCCCAGGGGCTTGAGCACGGCGAGCACCGAGCGCAGCAGCCACGCCGGCAGCACCACGCAGCGCTTGCCCAGGCGCGCGGCGATTTCGCGCATGCCCAGGGCGCCGTCGCCGGCGACGTTGTAGATGCCGGACTTGTCCGAGTACACCGCTTCCAGCATGCAGCCGACCACGTCCCGGTCCCAGACGAACACGAACGGGCTCGCCGAGCCGCGGATCGCGATCAGGCGCGGCTTGTCGAACAGGTCGGTGATCTGGTTGCGCACCGTCTCGCCGAGGATGGTGCCGATGCGGAACACCACCTGCCGCAGCTGCGGCTGGCTCGTCCGGTGGTCGGCGAGCATTTCCTCGACCAGGCGCTTGTGCCAGGAATAGGCGAATTCGCGGTTGCCGCGCACGGGCGCATCCTCAGTGATCCAGGCCGGATTGTCGGCGTGATAGCCGTAGGCCGCGCCGCTGGAGGAGACGACGATCTTTGTTACTCCGGCGGCGACGCAGGCTTTGAGCAGATTCTCGGTCCCCATCACGTCGACCGAGTACTCGAATTCGCGCTTGCTGTTCTTCCCCGGGGTGACGATCGAGGCCAGATGCACCACCGTGTCGATCGCATGGCGCTCGATCATCGAAGCCAGACCGGGCGCACGGATATCGGCGGTTTCGTAGGCGACGCCGGCCAGGCGCCCCGCCCGCGGCGGCTCGCGCACATCCATCGCCACCAGCGCGGCGGGCCTGCGCGCCGCGTCCGCCGCAAGGGCCGCGACCAGCTGGCTGCCGAGGTAACCGGCCGCGCCCGTCACCAGTACGCGCGGCGCGCCCACTACCTGCCTTTCGGCTCCTGGTGCATGTCCTTGAAGTGGATCAGGCCCGGCGCCCACATGTGTTTCACCGGATTCACGTCGACGTGAATCACGGCGCAGCGGCCGCTGGCGCGGCAGCGCTCCAGCGCCGGTTTGAGTTCCTTCGGATCTGACACGCGCTCGCCGTGCGCGCCCATGGCGATCGCCAACTTGTCGAACTCGATTTCGCCCAGGTCGGTGGCGATGTTTTCCTCCGGCGGCAGGGATTTCATCAGCAGGGTCTTGATCGGATGCAGGGTGAAGGACTGGTTCATTTTCACCATGCCCCAGGCCTTGTCGCACAGCACCAGATAGATCACCTTGAGCTTGTTCCTGACGGCAGTCTCGATCTCCTGCGGATGAAAACCCATCGCGCCGTCGCCGATGATGCACACCACCTGCCGCTCGGGGCACGCCACCGCGGCCCCGAGCGCCTGCGCCACGCCTGCGCCGAGCATGCCGAACTTGAACGTCGACAAGAGCGTATTCGGCACGCGCATTTCGTAATAGAAACTCGCCCAGATGGTGGTGTTGCCGCCGTCGGCGACCAGGATCGCATCGTCGGCGAAGAATTCGCGGCACGCGTTCGGGACATGCGCCGGGTTCATCGGCGCCGAGTGATCCGCGAGCGCACGGTCCCAGCCCGCGCGGTCGCGCCGCTTGGTCTCGTTGTAGCGCGCGATACTCTTCTGCCGTGCCTCGGTGCGAATTTCGCCCTGCCGCGCCGCAAGCCGTTCGGCAAGGGCGGCAAGAAACAGCCTGGCGTCGCCGAGAATGGCAAGATCGGCGGGCTTGTTCATGCCGAGCATCTCGCCGTCGGCATCGACCTGGATCATTTTCTGTTGCGACGGATGGCGCCAGTAGGGCGCCTTGCCCCACCAGTCGGTTTCGCCCAGGCGCGTCCCCAGCGCCAGCACCAGGTCGGCGTCGTTGCGCGCCGCATGGTTGAGCTTGACGTGGATCATCGGCAGCGACAATGCGGAAGTCTCCGGCAGCACGCCGCGCGCGGACCAGCTCGTCGTCACCGGCGCGCTGAGCAGTTCCGCCACCTGGCGCAGTTCGGCGTAGGCAGCGGCGTGGATGATGCCGCTGCCGGCGTGGATCAGGGGCTGCCCGGCCGCGATCAGCATGTCGGCGGCGCGCTCGATCAGTTCGGGCGAGGGCACGGTGGGCGCGGTGCGGCGATACTGGTGCGGGGCCCAGAACGCCGGATCGGCTTTCACCTTGGTGTTCATGATGTTCTCGGGCACGTCGATGTGCACCACCCCGGGGCGCCCTTCCCAGGACTTTCTCAGCGCCATGCGCACCAGTTCGGGGATGCGCTCGAACGATTGAATCACGCAGCTCCATTTCGCCATCCTGCCGATCACGCCGGACTGGTCGAAGCACTGGTAGCTGCCACCGCGGTCGGGGTAGGCGATGCCGGGGCGGCGGCAGGCGGTGACCACCAGCACGCGGTTGCCCTCGGCCTGTTCCACCGCGATGCCGGGCAGCGCGTTGGCGACACCGGGCCCGTTCGAGGCCATGCACACGCCGAGCCTGCCGCTCAAGCGCGCGTAAGCGCCGGCCATGTGCACGGCGCTGGTCTCGTGGCGCGGCGTGACGAGATCGATGCCGTGCGTGCGCAGGCTGGCGTAGAAACCGAAATAAGTGCCGTCGATGATGCCGAACACCTTCTGCACGCCCTCGGCCTGCAGCATCCTGACGATGACTTCACCACCGCTGATTTCAGCCATGCCCTCTCCCGTTGTTGTCCGTTATCCGCCTGGCAATGGTACCTTGCATGGCGCGCGCGGGAACCGGTTCAGCGCGCGGCGCCGAGCAGCCGGCGAAACGCTTGCGGCGGCACCGGTTCGCTGAAATAGTAGCCCTGCACCTCGTCGCAGCCGTGCTTCCTCAGGTATTCGAGTTGCGCTTCGGTTTCCACGCCCTCGGCGACGACCTTGAGATCCAGGCTGTGGCCGATCGAAATGATGGCGCGCGCGAGGACGCGGTGGTCGGGCACGCCGGCCACGATGTCGCGCACGAACGACTGGTCGATCTTGAGCGTGTCGATCGGCAGGTTCTTCAGATAGGCGAGGCTGGAGTAGCCGGTGCCGAAGTCGTCCACCGACAGCTGCACGCCGAGCGCGGTCAGTTGCCGCAAGGTGGAGACGACCGCGTCGGCGTTGTGCATGATCATGCTCTCGGTGAGTTCCATCTCGAGGAAGCAGGGATCGAGGCCGGTCTCGGCGAGGATGCGCGACACGGCGTCGACCAGGATGCCCTGGCGGAACTGGCGCGCCGAGACGTTGACCGAGACCGTGATCGGGGGCAGCCCTTCCCTGCGCCAGGCCTGGTTCTGCGTGCACGCCTCGCGCAGCACCCACTCCCCGATCTGCACGATCAGCCCGGTTTCCTCGGCCAGCGGCACGAACAGGTCCGGCAGCATCAAGCCGCGCTCGGGGTGGTTCCAGCGCAGCAGCGCCTCGGCGCCGACGATCGCGCCGGACTTCACGTCCACCTTGGTCTGGTAGTGCAGCACGAATTCCCTGCGCTCGAGCGCCCGCCTCAGGCTGTTCTCGAGCGCGAGGCGCTCGTTCACCTTGCTGTTCATCTCCGCGGTGTAGAACTGGAAGTTGTTGCGCCCGTGCTCCTTGGCGCGGTACATCGCGGCGTCGGCGTTCTTCAGCAGCGTCTCGACGTCGGTGCCGTCCTGCGGGTACAGGCTGATGCCGGCGCTGCAGGTGACGCAGAGTTCCTTGCCGTCGATGACGAAGGGCTCGCTCACTTTGGCGTTGATGCGCTGCATCGCGCGGAAGATCACGTCGTCGCGGGTCTGGTCGTTCAGGATCAGCACAAACTCGTCGCCGCCGATGCGCGCCACGGTGTCGCCGTCGCGCAGCCCCTGGCGCAGGCGCTCGCCCATGCCCTTCAACAGCTTGTCTCCGGTGCTGTGGCCAAGGCTATCGTTGACGAACTTGAAGTGGTCGAGGTCGAGGAACACCACCGCCACCGCGCGCAGGCTGCGCTGGGCGTAGACCGCCTGCTTCAGGCGGTCGTGCAGCAGGTTGCGGTTCGGCAAACCGGTGAGCGCGTCGTAATTGGCCTGGTACTCGATCTGCTGCTGGTATTGCTTGCGCTCGATCGAGTAGTGCATCGAGCGCATCAGCAGCTCGCGGTCGAGCCTGCCCTTGACCAGGTAGTCCTGGGCGCCGGTCTTCACCGCCGACAGCGCCACCGTCTGGTCGTCGTTGCCGGTGAGCACGATGATCGGGATCTGGGGCGAATGCGCGTACACCTTGGCGAAAGTATCGAGCCCGTGGCTGTCCGGCAGCGACAGGTCGAGCAGCACCAGCCGGGTGGTTTCCGCGGCGAGGAATTCCAGCCCGTGCGACAGCCGCCCGGCCGTGTGCAGCCGGAACGGCGCACTCGGATCCTCCGCCAGCATCTCGCGGATCAGACGCGCATCGCCCGCGTTGTCTTCGATCAGCAGGACGGTGTGCCGCGGCAGGTTCATTTGCCGTTCGGAAGCGTGACCACCGTGAGCCAGAACCGGTCGATCGACTGGACCACGACGATGAACTTCTCCAGATCCACCGGCTTGGTCACGTAGCAGTTCGCGTGCAGCTCGTAGCTGCGCAGCACGTCCTCCTCCGCCTTCGATGTGGTCAGGATCACCACCGGGATGCGTTTCAGCTCGTCATCGTTCTTGATTTCGAACAGCACTTCGCGCCCGTCCTTCTTCGGCAGGTTCAGGTCGAGCAGGATGATGTCCGGGCGCGGCGCCCCGGCAAACTTGCCCTGGCGGCGCAGGAACTCCAGCGCCTCGACTCCGTCCTTGGCCCAGTGCAGGTTGCTGTAGACCTTGCCCTCCTTGAGCGCCTCCCTGGTCAGGCGCACGTCCCCCGGGTTGTCCTCGACCAGCAGGATCTCCACCGGCGAACTCCTCGTCGAATCAGTCATGTTTTCTGCCTCTCTCCTTCGGTAGCGTGAAATGCATGGTGCTGCCCGCGCCCGGCCTGGACTCGACCCAGATGCGCCCGCCGTGGCGGTCGACCACCTTCTTGCAGATTGCCAGGCCGATCCCGGTTCCCGGGTACTCGCTCTTGTTGTGCAGCCGCTGGAATACGAGAAAGATGCGCTCGAAATACTCCGGCTCGATGCCGATGCCGTTGTCGCGCACGCGGAACTCCCATTCCGTTGCGTGCTCCGCCGCGCCGATGTGGACCCGCGGCGCCTCGGCGCCGTGAAATTTGAGCGCGTTGCCGATCAGGTTCTGGAACAGTTGCGCGAGCTGGGAGTCGTCGGCCTCGAGCAGCGGCAGCGGATCGTGCGTGACCGTCGCGCCGCCGGCCTCGATCGCCGCGCGCAGGTTGACGAGCGCCTTGCCCAGCGCCTCCTCGGACGCGATGGGCCGGAACTCCCGGCCGCGCGTGCCGACGCGCGAGTAGGCGAGCAGGTCCTCGATCAGCTGCTTCATGCGCGCCGCGCCATCGACGACGTAATCCATGAACTCCTTGGCGTCGCCGTCGAAGCGTTCGCCGTAGCGCCGCAGCAGCAGCTGCGTATAGCTCGACACCATGCGCAACGGCTCCTGCAGGTCGTGCGAGGCGACGTAGGCGAACTGCTCGAGCTCGGCGTTGGAGCGCGCGAGTTCGTCGTGCGCCTGGCGCAGCTCGGTCTCGGCGTTCTTGCGCTCGGTGTCGTCGTCGAACACCGCGATCTCGTACAGCGGCTGGCCCTCGGCGTCGCGCACCACTGCGACGGTAAGATCGACCCAGACCGTCGCGCCGTCCTTGCGCAAATAGCGCTTCTGGAACCGGATCGACTCCAGTTCGCCCGCGCGCACGCGCTCGCGCCCGGCATCGGTCGAATCGCGGTCCTCGGGATACGAAAGTTCCTTCACCGTGCGCCCGACCAGCTCCTTGTCGGAATAGCCGAGGATCGCGCACAGGCTGCGGTTGACGCGCAGAAAATAGCCGTCCAGGCTCACGTGCGCGATGCCCGAGCCGGCGAGTTCGAAGGTCAGGCGGAAGCGCGCCTCGCTCTCGCGCAGCGCCGAGTCGGCCTGCTTGCGCTCGGTGATGTCGACGATAGTGCCGACCAGCCCGGCGACCCCGCCGTCCGCGCCGGGCAAAGTGGCCTTGTAGTAGATGGTGTCGCGCCTGCGGCCGCCTTTCGCGGCGACCGTGATCTCGTAGCTCTGGCGGCCGGGGTGCCGCCACAACTCCTCGTCCATCGCATGGTGCTTGTGCGCGACCTCGGGGCTCTGCGGGTAGAGGTCCTGCACCTGCTTGCCGAGGAAGTTCTCGCGCGGAATGCCGAAGAACTCTTCCCACGCCTTGTTCACGCCGAGGTAGCTGCCTTTGCGGTCCTTGAAGAACACGGGAACGGGCAAGGCTTCGATCAGTTCCTGCGCGGCGAGCACCGTTTCCGGCAACGGCTGCGGAACGTCGAGTACGATAAACGGCAGCCGGGACTCGCCGCCGTGGCTGCCAGCCACGGCCCCGGCACTGGACGTGTCTCCGTCTTGGCGCGCCTCCGGCATGCGCTCGCCTCCTCTTTGTTCGGACCGGCGGCACCGCGTCCGGGAACTATCGCGCGATTGCCGCCAGTCCGATATTGTTCGAATTATTTTGCACCAACCCGCTCGCGTGAGGCGGCGTCACGAATCAGACAAAGGCGCCCCAGCGTCCGCGATGATACTCCAAGACACGTGCCGCCGTCCGGGTCACGGCTCCCACCCTGGAGCAATTCGAACGCGGCCTTGAGCTTGCGTTCGTGCCCGGCCTTCGCCGCCTTGGTCGTCTGCGGCGTCCGCTTGAGGAAGCCGTCGCCCGATTTCATCCCGATCCTGCCCGGCGCCACGCGCTCGGCCAGCGGCCCCGCCTCTCAGGCCCCACTCTCCTTCATCGGCAGCAGCCACGCGAGCACCGCGCACTGCGCCGCGGCGATCAACCCGAAGGCGAGCATGTAGCCGTCGGGCGAGTAGCGCCCGTCGATCACCGGAAACATGCGCAGCACCACGCCGACGCCGAACTGGCACAGAAACGAGACGAAAAACATCGCCACGTTGGCCGCGGTGTTCACGCGACCGGTCATCTCCGGCGGGAAATGCCGGGTGAGCAGCGCGTAAGCGAGCGCGGCCGAAATGCTGGAGAAGCCGTACACCATCAGCAACGGCATCTTCGCCGGCACCAGGTCGAAGGCGATCGCGATGACCGCGGCGACGCCGACCGCAGTGCCCAGCTTGTACAGGCCCAGCCGCGACAGGCCGCGGTCGCCGAGGAAGTCGGCGAGCCAGCCGAAGAACAGCGCGCCGACCGAATACGCGAGCGCGGTGGCGAACAGGTGCGCGGCCATCGCGGCGCGCGCAAAGCCGCCCACATCGGCGAGCCCCGGCGCCAGCCACACGCCCCGCCCCGCCCCGGGGGCGCCGCGGGGGACCCGCCGCGGCCAGCCCAGGCGCCGGCAACACCCCACGCCCCCCACCC
>Ga0082335_1001009_pt1 | contig 65224 bp, 58 predicted proteins | sample Subgrocontami58m_FD_72375 | JGI IMG/M metagenome (GOLD analysis project Ga0082335, IMG submission 72375) | Subsurface groundwater microbial communities from S. Glens Falls, New York, USA - GMW37 contaminated, 5.8 m (SPADES assembly) (version 2) ... | reverse complement strand
CCGTCCCCCGCCAGCCCCCGCACGCGCAGGGAGTCTTCTGAAGGCAGGGAGGCCGGCTCCCGCGCCCCCTCCGGAAAATAGATGGGGATCCGGGAACCCTCCACGACCGTGCTCGGCGTGAGTGGGGGTCCCGCGCCGTCCAGCAGCCGTTTCGTGGCCTCGCCGATCCAGAACGTCCCCGGCTCGAAGACGTCCGGCCAGACCTCGGCGACGATTCCCTTCGGCAGCGCACGCTGGCGCTCCCGGACGGCCCGGCCATCGTCAATCCGGTAGATTCGACTCATCGATCAGACCCGAAATTTAACCGCAAAGCTCGCAAAGGTCGCAAAGGGGATCTATTCTGTAAGGCCCAGAACGACTCGGCGGATCCCATGCTGGAGACTCGTGACGTTGAAGTTGATCAGAAGGCCGAGCTGCAAGCCAGTGAGTTTCAGGTAGGTGAGTACCTGCGCCGTATGAATCGGCTGCAGCCGCTCGACGGATTTGAGCTCCAGCAGAATCGCTTTCTCAACGATGAAGTCGGCACGAAAACCAACCTCGATCACCTCCCCGCCATAGGTAAGAGGTATCGGACGTTGACGCTCAAAGGGTAATTCTCGTGTAGCGAGCTCGTGCGCGAGACAAGCCTCGTATGCACCTTCCAAGAGGCCTGGACCAAGCGCGCGGTGCACCTGCATCGCGGCACCGATGATCTCCTTGCTCAGGGCATTAATATCCATAGGTATTCTTTGCGTGCTTTGCGTCCTTTGCGGTTGACCTGCACTGTCCGGGACTATCCGGATTAGAACGGGATCCCGGTAAAGAGCAAGAGAGCGCGTCCCAGGACCTCGCCCAGGAGCACCGTCAGGATTGCGATGTAGAAGAAGCCAGTGGCGGATTGCACGTTCGGGATCTTGAGCGTGTTCCGGATGACCAGCGCGACGACCAGCGTGGCCAGGGTGCCGATCAGGACACGGCCGCCGAACAGGATGGGATGGTCAGGGATCACGCGCAAGATCTGTCCTGCCAGCGCCGGGTCGCCGGCCGCGACAGCCAGGAGAGCGTAGGAAGCCGGGAAGAGCCCCTGGGCCAGCACCGCCACGAGGAACCAGTGGGCCATCCGCCAAACATGCCGTGTGGGAAGGCCCGGTTCGTTCAGATACCAGTGGCCCAGGAGCATCCCGGTGAACGTCAGCCCCAGGAGGGCACTGGACAGCCACGCGTTGACCAGGATCGCCAGGGCGGGGAGTGCCTGCGCCTCCCGACCAAGGGCGTAGGCGTCCAGCCCCAAGGCCGCCACACCGGCGAGACTCGCCGACCAGAGGAGCCTCCGGCTCCAACCCGGGTTCTTCCCCCACAGGGAAATGATGAAGACCAGCGTGAGGATCCCGTACGCCAGTAACGCGCCCGTCGCGGGGACAGAGAGGAGGTGAAAGAGCTGGGCCCAGGGTGCGCCGGTGGAGAGCCCGTGGACCAGGAGCCAGATCCGCGCCCAGAGGGCCAGCACCGCGAGCCCGAGGAAGATCCCGGCCGTGATCCGGTAAAAACCCCAGCCGATGCCTTCCATGGGCACGAGGAGCATGGCGGCCACGCCGCCGATGGAGAGTTGTCCCAGCAACGTCAGGAACGCCCCGGCGATTCCCCGCACGCCAATCTCCCGCGGGCCATCCCGCCCCGAACCGACAGCATCAACCGCCAAGTGGTCATGACCCTTAACGGCCACCACGAACCACGAAAATCTCGGCGCCTCTCCCCCAAGTCTCTCCCTCCGGGGGTTGTGGGGAGAGGGGAGGTGAGGGGAGATGTTCTTCGCAGGCGTCAAGAACGCCAACTGACAACTCCAATAAAAACCGACAACCGACAATGAAAAACTGGGCAGGTGTTATTTTCGGTTGTCCGTCGTCAGTTGTCCGTTTTGCATTTCTCAGCTGGCCTTGGCGATCTTGGCGTCTTGGCGGTTCGTCTCGTTTTTGGTTACGGTTGCAGGGTGGTCGCCAGCGTCCGAAGACTCTCGGCAATCCGCGGCCCGTACCAGCACAGGACCTTGCCGTCCACCAGGCGGAAGCGACCGGTGCGAACCGCCGGCACCTCGGGAAAGGCCTGGAAATCCGTGAGGTGCTTCTCCGCGAAGGGGTATGGCTCGTCCGGCAGGAGCACCACCTCCGGCCGCAGGGCCGCCATCTCCGGGAGCGTCACCGTCGGGTACCGCGTCGGGCGATCCCGGAAGATGTTCTCCCCGCCGCAGGTTCGCAGCATGTCATCCACGTAGGTGTCCCCGTTGATCGTCATGTAGGGCTTGCGCCAGATGGGACAGAAGACCCGGACCCGCGCCTGCCCCGCCGTGGCGCGCTCTACCTCCGCCAGCGCCGCCTCGCACGTGGCGGCTATGGCCTCACCGCGGTCATCCCTGCCCACGAGCACGCCTAGGTCCCGGATCAACCGGATCCCTTCGCGGACCGTGCGGGGATAGGTGACCAGTACCATGAGCCCCGCGGTCGACATCACCTCCACGTCCTCTTTCCGATTCTCCTCGACGTTGGCGACGACCAGATCCGGCTTCAAATCGATGATGGCGTCCACCCGTGGGTTCTTCTGCCCTCCCACCTTGGGCTTACTTTTCACTCCGTCCGGCGGCTGGGTGCAGAACTTCGTGACGCCGACCACTCGATCACCAACCCCCAGGCTGAAGAAGATCTCCGTGATGCTGGGAATCAGGCTGATGATCCGCCGCGCGGGCTCCCCCAGCTCGAAGGGCCTACCGAACGCGTCCGTGACTGCGATGCTCATTCCGATTCCGGCCAAATCCGAAATCCGCAATCCGAAATCCGCAATGGGGCCTACCCCTTGATGCACCCGATCGGCTTGAGCTTCGCCACCATCTTGGAGATGCCGGCGTTGTGGCAGACCGTCACCACGTCCTGGACGTTCTTGTATGCCTCCGGCATCTCTTCCTTCAAGGAATCGCGTCCGGTCGCCCGGACGTAGACTCCGTGGGTGTCCTCCAGCTCGCGCTCGATGGCGCGACCCTTGGCGGCCCGGATAGCCGCCGCTCGGCTCATGACTCTTCCGGCCCCGTGGCAGGTGCTGCCGAAGGTTTCCTGCATCGCCCCGTCGGTGCCCACCAGGACGAAGGAGGCCCGCCCCATGTCGCCGGGAACCAAGACCGGCTGTCCGATGCTCCGGTAGCGCTCTGGCAGTTCGGGGTGCCCCGGCGGGAAGGCCCGCGTGGCCCCCTTGCGGTGGACGAGGAGCTGCCTCTTTTTCCCGTCCACCTCGTGTTCCTCGAGCTTGGCGATGTTGTGCGCGACGTCGTAGACCACCCACATCCCCAGGTCGCGGGGCGATTTGTGGAAGACCTGCTGGAAGACCTCCCGGGTCCAGTGGGTCAGGCATTGCCGGTTGGTCCAGGCATAGTTGGCGGCGGCCCGCATGGCGCCCAGGTAGGCGCTGGCCTCCTCCGAACGGATCGGGGTGCAGGCCAGCTGGCGATCGGGGAGCTGGATGGCGTACTTCTTGAGGGCCCGCTCCATGGTGGCCAGGGAATCGGTGCAGACCTGATGGCCGAAGCCGCGCGAGCCGCTGTGGATCATGGCGGTCACCTGGCCCGGGAAGAGCCCCAGGACGTTGGCGGCCTGCTCGTCGTAGATCGTCTCGACGATCTGGACCTCCAGGAAGTGATTGCCGGAGCCCAACGTTCCGAGCTGTGACCGCCCCCGCTCGTAGGCCTTCGGGCTTACCGCGTCGGGATCGGCGCCGGCGATGCACCCGGAGGCCTCGGCGGTGATCAGGTCCTCCGGCTCGCCCATGCCCTGCTCCACCGCCCATCGCGCCCCCTGCTCCAGAGGCTTGCGGGCGTTCTCGCGGGTGAGACGAACCTTGCCCTGGGTCCCCACGCCGGCCGGGATCGTCGCGAACAACCCATTGACTAGCTCCTTCAGACGCGGCAGGACCTCCGTCCTGGTCAGCTCCGTCCGCAGGAGGCGCACCCCGCAGTTGATGTCGTAACCCACGCCGCCCGGCGTGACCACCCCCGTCTCCGGGTCGGTCGCCACCACCGCCCCGATGGGGAGGCCGTACCCCTGGTGGATGTCGGGCATGGCATAGGCGGCCTTCACGATGCCCGGGAGGGTGGTCGAGTTGGCGGCCTGCTCCAGGGACAGGTCGTGGCGGATCTGGTCCATGAGTTTTTCGTCGGCGAAGATGATCGCCGGCACCCGCATCCCCGGCTTGGCGTCGGGCGGGATCCGCCAGCGGTACTCGTCAACGCGCTCGATGGGAATTGCCATTCCGATCACCCCCTTGAACACCCGTTGCACGCAGCGGAGAGCCTGAGGCGCTCTCGGCCTCAACACCTTTCAGCCTATGCCAATGGGGAACCCTTGTCAAACCGGTCCGTGCGCCCGAAGTGGGATGCCGGCAGGGTCTGGGAGAGCGGGGATCCGGTCAGCCCGGTAGGATTTCGTAGCGGGTGTTGCGGCGGGCGGGGTGGAAGCCGGCGTCCTTGATGAGGCGCTCGATCTCGTGGAGCGGGAGCATGAAAACCGCCCCCTGGGCCGTCACGACGTTCTCCTCCATCACGGTGCTGCCCATGTCGTTCACGCCGTACTGGAGGGCGATCTGGCCGATCTTGGGCCCCTGGGTCAACCACGAGGCCTGGATGTTCCTGATGTTGTCCAGCATCAACCGCGAGATGGCCACCGTCCGGAGGTAGTCGAAGCCGCTGGCCTGCTTGACGCTCGGCAGGTGCGTCCCCTGGGGCTGGAAGCTCCAGGGGATGAAGGCGCGAAAACCGCCCGCCTCATCCTGCAGGTCGCGCACCTTGACCAAATGTTCCACCCGCTGCTCCACCGTCTCCACCGACCCGTACATCATGGTCACCGTGGAGGGGATGCCGAGCTGGTGGGCGGTCCGCATGAGGTTGAGCCAGGCGGCCGCGGAGTCCTTCAGGGGCGCGATCTGATCCCGGACCTCGTCCACCAGCATCTCCGCCCCGGCCCCCGGGATGGAGTCCAGGCCGGCAGCCTTCAACCGCACCAGGCAGTCCCGGTCGCTCAGGTTGGAGATCTTGGCCAGGTAGATGATCTCGGCCGGGGACAGCCCGTGGATGTGCACCGGGAAACGGGCCTTGATGGCGCGGAACGTCTCCTCGAAGTAGTCGATCTTGAGCGCCGGGTTCAGGCCCCCCTGAATGAGGATCTCGATGCCGCCCAGGTCCAGCAGCTCCTGGATCTTGCGGAAGATCTCCTCCCGTGGCAGGACGTAGCCCCCGTCGGCGCCGGGCAGCCGGTAGAAGCTGCAGAACTTGCACTGCACCCAGCAGACGTTGGTGTAGTTGATGTTCCGCCCGACGACGTAGGTGACCCGATCCTCCGGATGCAGGCGCCGGCGGACGAGGTTGGCCCACGCGGAGAGCTGCAGGGGATTCGCCTCGCGGAACAGGCGGACCCCGTCCGCGAAACTCAGGCGCTCACCGCGGAGGATCTTCGTCTCGATGTCGTCGAGGGCGTGGTCGGTGGCCTGCATAGCGCTCGGCCCTCAGCGGTCAGCGATCAGCGGTCAGCGCGCTGACGGCTGAAGGCTGATGGCTGACGGCCTCGTCGGCGTGCCCGACGAGACTGTACAGCGCGTCCCGTTCCACCGGCTCACGCCCGATCTCGGTGATGAGGTCGAGGAGCTGCTCGTGGCTCAGGACCTGGCGATGCGAGGTCGTCCCCAGGGCGTGGGTGATCTCGTAGTGGGACACGGTGCCGTCGATGTCGTCGGCCCCGTACCAAAGCGCCATCTGGGCCACCGCGGGGGTGATCATGATCCAGAAGGCCTTGACGTGGGGGAAATTGTCCAGGAGCAGCCGGGCGATGGCGATCTCCCGCAGGTTGGCGTACCCGGTGGTCACGGGCAGGTGGGACAGCTCTGTGTTGCTGGGATCGAAGGCCAGCGGCACGAAGCACATGAACCCCCCGGTCTCGTCCTGCAGCTCCCGGATGTGCAGCAGGTGTCGGACCTTCTCGTCCTGGGTCTCGATATGGCCGTAGAGCAGCGTCGCGTTGGACGGGATGCCCGCCGCGTGCACCGCGCGCGCCACGTCGAACCAGCCCTGGTTGTCCAGCTTGGCCCGGAACAGCTCCTCGTGGACCCGGTCGCTGAAGACCTCCGCCCCGCCTCCCGGGCAGGCGGCAAGGCCGGCCGCCTTCAGCTCTGGCAGGATCTCGGCCAGGGGGCGCCTGGCCACGCGGGCGATCTGGGCCAGCTCGATCATGGTGAAGGCCTTGATCTGCGCGTCGGGCCGCGTCGCCTTCACCGCCCGCAGGAGGTCGAGGTAGTACAGGTAGGGCAACTTGGGGTTGATCCCGGCCACCATGTGGATCTCCCGGATCGGCTCCCCGGCATACTGGGCCACCCGGGCGGCTGCCTCTTCCGGCGTCAGGACATAGCCTTTGCCGTCGGTGCTGTTGGGCGCGGCGTAGAAGGAGCAAAATTTGCAGAACTTGTTGCAGATATTCGTGTAGTTGACGTGCAGGTTCCGGACGTAATAGGTGCGGGCCCCGCTCCGCCGTTCCCGGACCAGATTCGCCAGGGACCCCACCGCGGTCAAGTCGGGCGTCCGGTAGAGGCGCATCCCGTCGTCGAAATCCAGCCGCTGCCCGGCCAGCAGTTTGGCGTGGACCCCGTCCAGCCCCGCGCGACGGAGCTGGTCCAGCATCGTCCTCATCCCTTCCGCCTCTCCCGGCGGGCATTGCGCGGCCGTTTGGCCTCGTCGGGCTTCCCCTGCATCTCGTCAATGCGCTTCAGGACCGCGGCCGCCTGCGCCTCGTGGCGCCTCCGCAGGGCCTGGTGATCTTCGGCTGAAAGCTTGCCGGACTTGAAATCGAAGTCCAGTTCCTGAATGGCGGCGTAGATCGTCTCCTTCTCCGCCAGCAGGTCCCGCAGGGCCTCGAGGGCATCGGGGTTCTTCGGCGCGATCTCCGAGGCGCGCCCGGTCAGCAGAAAGAAGGGGGCGGCCACGAACGCGACCACCACCACCGCGATTCCGAGGGATATCACCATTGCCATTCGGCCTCCAACGGAAAAATGGCACTCCGGCAATCAGGCAGCCAGGCAATCCGGAGGTTCCATTTCCCCACTTGCCTGATTCCCAGATTGCCCGATTGCCAAATTGCCAGAGTGCCGTTTCGGGAATCAGGAGCCGACTGGCCCCTCCCGCTCCTGGAGTTCACGACGGACCCGTTCGGCGTAGACAGGATCCACCGCGGGCTCCGCCTCCTCCCGCCGCAGGGTCCAGCGCCTGGCGACGAGGTAGACACCCCAGGCCCCCGCGAGGATAGCCACAAAGGGCAGCCCCCAGACCAGGAGGTTGAATCCCCGCTTGGGCGGGGACAGCAAAACGAACTCCCCGTACCGGCTCACGAAATAGGCCTGGATCTCCTCGCGGCTCTTCCCCTGCTGCACGAGCTCCCGCACCAGGTTGCGCATCTCCTTGGCCAGATCCGAGGGGGAATCCGCCACGGAGAGGTTCTGGCACACCACGCAGCGGAGCCCCGACGCGATCTCGCGGACCCGGTCCTCCAGCTCCGGATTCGACGACCCGGCGTCCGCCTTCGGCGAGCCGGATGCCGACGCGGCCACCCCGGGAATCACCAGGCCGATCCACACCAGGGCCCAGATCATGGCGACAATCGGCCACCTGCCGTGCCTGCGGGTCGGAGCGCCCGTCGGCCATTCGGCCCATCTCCCCTGCGACCGCATCTCAGTTCCCCTTCAGGATGGCCTGAACCTGCGCCTCCATCAGCGCAGGCGTGAGCACCCCCACATGCTTGTAGGTGATCCGGCCCTGGCGGTCGATGAAGAACGTCTCCGGGACGCCATACACCCCGTAGTCAATGGAGATCTTGCTCCCCGGGTCGGGGCCATTGGGGAACGTGAAATCGAACCGGCGCATGAACTCCCGGGCGTTGGCCTCCTTGTCCTGGATGTCCACGCCCACCATCATGAGGCCCTGGGCCTTGTGCTTCCGCCACGTGGACTCCAGGAGGGGTGCCTCCTCGTAGCAGGCGGGGTAGCACCAGGAGGCCCAGAAGTTCAGGACGGCCGGCTTTCCCTTGAGCGTCTCGAGAGACAGTTCGCCCGCGTCATAGACGGCCATGCGGAAGCCGGGGGCCGGCTGCCGCACCAGCGGGGACGGGATGGCCTTGGGGTCGGTGCGGAAGCCATAGGCCAGCAGAATGATCAGGGGCACGCTGGCCAGGGGAATCAACGCCTTCTTCCAGGACATGAGGGGCTCCGCGCTCCCGCGTCAGCGCGGGACTCAGGCCACCTGCGCCTTGGCCCGGATGGCGAGCAGGGCCAGGCGCCGCTCCGGTAACACCACCACGATCACCCCCAGCAGGATCACGCCGCCCCCGATCCAGATCCACGAGATCATGGGGTTGATCAACACCTTGAAGGTGGCGGAGCTCCCGTCCCGCTCGAAGGCCGACAGGATGACGTACAGGTCCTCGTTCCAGTGGTAACGGGCATCCACGCTGGCGAAGGGCGATTGCTGGTTCGGGTAGAAGCGCTGTCCGGGGGTCAGCTCGTGCAGCGGCTTGCCGTCCTTGAAGGCCATGAGGTTGGCCCAGACCAGGATATGGGTGGGCCGCTCCCCCGCCGCCATCCCGTCGAAGCGCACCGTGTACGGCCCCACGCGCATGCTCTCCCCCGGCTTCAGGGTCTGCTCCCGCTCCACCTTGTACACCGAGGAGACGGCGATGCCGATGATGGCCACCACCACGCCCAGGTGGACGATGAGGCCCCCGTAGCGCCGCCGGCTCTTCAAGAGCAGCGTGGCGAAGGCCGTGAGGAATCCCTCCCCCGTGGTCTTCGCCCGGGTCCGGGTCCCCACCGTGAACTCGAAGACGATGGTGCCGATGACAAAGAAACAGAACACGAAGGCCGCGAGGACTTCGGCCTGGCGAACACCCAGGGCGGCCAGGATCGCCCCACCGGCCAGGGCCGCCAGGGACGGCTTCAGGAAGTTCCGCTTCAGGTTGTTCAGGGAGGCGCGTCCCCAGGCGATGAGGGGACCGATCCCCATGAGGAGGAGCAGGGCCATGCCCAGCGGGACGCTCACCCGGTTGAAATAGGGCGTGCCCACGCTCATCTTGGTCCCGCGGATCGCCTCGGCCAGGAGGGGAAAGATCGTCCCCAGGAACACCGTGAAACAGATCCCCACCAGGACCACGTTGTTCAGCAGGAACGCGCTCTCCCGCGAGACGATGGAGTCCAACTCGCCGTGGCCCTTGAGCCGGTCCGCGCGGTAGGCCACCAGCCCGAAGGAGAAGAACAGCACCAGGGCCAGGAAGGCCAGGAACATGGTGCCCACGGGACCGTCGGCGAAGGCGTGCACCGAGCCCAGGATCCCGCTCCGGGTGAGGAACGTCCCGAAAATGACCAGGGAGAAGGTGAGGGTGATGAGGACCAGGTTCCAGACCTTCAGCATCCGCTTCCGTTCCTGGATCATGACCGAGTGGATGAATGCCGTGCCTGTGAGCCAGGGCATGAAGGAGGCGTTCTCCACCGGGTCCCAGGCCCAGTAACCGCCCCAGCCCAGCGTTCGGTACGACCACCAGCCGCCGTAGAAGATGCCGCCGGTGAGGAACAGCCAGGCCACCACGGTCCAGCGCCGGGTGATGCTGAGCCATTCTTCCGACACCCGCCCGGTGATGAGGCCGGCCATGGCGAAGGCGAAGGGCACCGAGAAGCCCACGTACCCCAGGTACAGGAGCAGCGGGTGGATGAGCATGTCGGTCACTTCCAGGAGGGGGTTCAGGCCACGGCCGTCGGGCGGGATCGGGAAGAGGGGGGCGAAGGGGTTGGCCCCGAAGCTCATGAGGAGCAGGAAGAAGGCGGAGATCCCCTGCAGCACCGCCTGGGCGTAGGGGAGGAGTTGCCGATGCCGGTCGCTGTAGCGGGCCACCACCAGGGCCGCGAAGAGGGCCTGGAGCCATTCCCACAGGAGGATCGAGCCCTCCAGCGAGCCCCACAGGCCGGCGATCTTGTAGCGCGTGAGGCTCCCCCGGGTGCTGGTGTTGGCCACGTAGCGCAGGCTGAAATCGCTGGTGATCAGGGCGTATTCCAGGAGGAAGATGGCCAGCGTGACCAAGCAGAAGTGGGCCAGCACCGCGTTGCGCGAGCTGGCCAGCCAGTCCTCCCGCCCGGCGCGTGCCCCCAGGACCGAGGCCGCGGCCGCGTACAGGGTGACGCCCAGCGCGAGGAACAATACGAACCCACCCAGGGTGGAGATCATGGCTTGCCCTCTTTCAGAATGGACTTGAACAGCTCCTTCTTCGACTCCAGGGTCTCCGGGTGGGCCGGCGGCTTGTACTCCTCGGAGTGCTTGGCCATGATGTTGTTGGAGCGGAAATAGCCCTCGGACGTCCAGGCCCCCTCCACCACGGCGCCCGCGCCCTCCTTGAAGAGATCCGGCGCCGTCCCCTTGTGGCGCACGAAGACCGTGCCCTGGCCGTCCGTGAGCTGGAAGGTCAGCAGGAGGTTCTGGGGGTCCCACCGGATGGAACCGTCCACCACCATCCCCCCGACGCGCAGCGACTTGCCCCGCACCGAGTCCTTCTTCTGCACCAGCTCGGTGGGCGTGTAAAAGTAGACCATCGACTCCTTGACGCCGGAATAGATCATCCCCGCCAGGGCGGCGACCACGATGCCCCCCGCCAGGAGGTATTTCAGCTTGCGTCCCTTCATCGCGTCCTCCGCCCGCCCTCCTGCTCGAGCGCGGCCAGCTCCTCCCCGGCCCCCCGCAGCCGCCGTTTCAGGAAGATGAGATACCCGACCAGCGCCACGAACGCCAGGCCGTATGCCAGCCCGATGAATCCCCAGTTACCCACGCCGTCCTCGCTTGAGCCGCACCTCGGCGGTGCGATGGCGGAGGCGCTCCAGGCGGATGCGCTCCACCAAAAAGTAGGTGGACAGCAGGACCAGCCCCGCGAAGGTCACCGCCAGCGGCAGCAGCATGGCCGGGGCCACCGAGGGGCCGCCGGGCCGCAGGATCGAGGAGGGCTGGTGCAGCGTGCGCCACCAGTACACCGCAAGATGATTGAGGGGGATATCCAAGAAGCCGAGGATGGCCAGGACGGCCCCGTAGCGGGCGCCGGCCAGCGGCTCCTCGGCGAAGGCCCGCAGCATCAGGTACCCCGCGTAGATCGTGAAGAGGATCGCCGTGAGAGTGAGCCGCGCGTCCCACGTCCACCAGACCCCCCAGGTCGGCTTCCCCCAGATCATGCCGGTGGCCAGCGTGATCCCGGTGAAGACCACCCCGATCTCGGCCGAAGAGACGGCCAGGGCGTCGAACCGCAGATCCCGCTTCCACAAGTACAGGATGCTCGTGCAAAAGACCACAAAGAAGGCGATGTACGCGGTCACGATGGAGGGCACGTGCACGTACATGATGCGCTGCACGTCCCCCTGCACCGCATCGGGTGGCGCGACCACCAGCCCCAGGTACAGGCCCATCGCCAGCAGGAGGCCGGCCGCACCCCCCAAGACGCGCGTCGCCAGAGAACCTCGCCCCATCATTCCTCCAACACGAATTCGAAGGCCAGCGGACAGGCCACCAGGAAGATCACGTCGAAGCCCACCAGCAGCTTGAGCCAGTGGCTGACCTCGCCCAGGCCCCCGCCCCCCAGGATCGCCTCCGTCGCCCGCACCGACCCCAGGATCACCGGTACGGTGAGCGGAAAGAGGAGGACCGGCAGCATCACCTCCCGCGCCCGGAGGTGCGCCGTCATGGCCGCCAGCAGCGTGCCGATGGCCGAGAAGCCCACGGTGCCCAGGAAGGCCACCAGGGCCAGGGACGGCAGGAGTCCCCAGATATCCAGGTTGTACAGGATCCCGAAGAGGGGCAGGATCAGCGCCTCGGCCGTCACCATGAACAGGATATTGCCCGCCAGCTTCCCGAAAAAGATGGACTCCCGGTCGCCCGGGGTCAGCAGGAGTTCCTCGAAACACTCGTTCTCCCGCTCGGCCTGGAAGCTGCGCCCCAGACCCAGCATCCCCGTGAAGAGGAACGCCAGCCACAGGAGGCCCGGCGCCACCTCGCGCAGCTTCTCCCGATCGGGGCCCAGGGCGAAGTTGAAGATGAAGAGGACCAGGGCCGCGAAGAACAGCATGGCATTGATTCGCTCGCGGGCGCGGAGCTCCACCGTGACATCCTTCCATGTCATCGCCCACGTCCGACGAAGCAGTTCGGCTACCATACCTCTCCCTCGACCGAGAGCTTCGTTCTGCCGCGGTCTCCCGTGGGCTGGGGCCACGTCATCGCCCAGGTGCGACGAAGGAGTTCGGCTACCATCGTGCCGCTCCACCTCGGAGATCTTTCTGGAATCGGTCGCATCTGGGCTGGGGCCACGTCATCGCCCACGGATGAAACCGTTCGGGCGTTCCACCGTACGGCAGTTCGGCCGTTCCCGAACAGCCGAACACTCGAACAGCCGAACGCTGTCAGGCGGCGACGCTGTCGCCGCCCTCCGCGTACCGCGCGTAGAGGTCGCGCAGGTGATCGCCCGAAAGCCCTTCTTTCCCGACGCGCCATGCCACCGCGCCGTCTCGCATGAGCACGAAGCGGTCCGCCATGCCGTAGGCCCGGGAGAGGTTGTGGGTGGCCACGACCGCTGCGCCGCCCCGCGCCGTGACTGAGACCACGTACCCGTTGAGCAGGGCGATGGCCGCCTGGTCCAACGTGTTGTGTGGCTCGTCCAGGAACAGGAGTTCCGGCTCGAAGAGGAGCATCTTGCCGATGACCAGGCGCCGCTTCATGCCGGTGCTGAAGGTTCGGACCTTGGAGCGCGCATGCCCGTCCAGTCCCACCTCGGTAAGCGCCTTGATGACCGACCCGCGGTCCGGTCGCAACCCGCGCATGGCCGCCGCGAACTGCAGGTTCTCTTCGGCCGTCAGCTCCTCGTACAGGTGGTGGCTGTGCGAGATCATCCCGATCCGTCGCCGGATGGCGTCGCGGCCCGTCAGCAGGTCCTGACCCAGCACGCGCCCGCCGCCCGCGGTGGGCTTGACGGCCGTGGCCAGGAGCTTCAGCAGGGTGGTCTTCCCCGCCCCGTTGGGCCCCAGGAGCGCCACCACCTCGCCTGGATCCACCCGGAGGTCCACGGCGTCGAGGGCCAGCGTGCTCCCGAACACCTTCGTGAGACCCCGGACTTCCACCATGGGTTCGCCCACGCCGCTCCCCCTCGCCCGGGCTTTTCTTGTACGGGGGCCCAGCCCAGCCCTCTATGATTTCGGATCTCGGATTGCGGATTTCGGATTTGAGGAGATCCGAAATTCGACATTCAAAATTCGAAATCGGAGGTGGGTCCCTCCGGCTTCTCTCCCACGGGGGCCCTCCCGGCTCGTCCCTCGCTCCACAACGGGCTCGGGTCCAGCCGGGTCCCTCCCCTACCCCCGTGCCAGCGCCATCCCGAGGCCGCTCAATGCCGCGGCCAGCCCCGCGCCGGTCAGTGCGCACACCTGGATCCGGGTAACCACCTTGAGCTGCCACGCCTCCACCTCGGGCGGAACGGTCCCACCGTCCTCGGGAAGCGAGCGGACCAGGCGCAGCCCCAGGCCGAAGAACTGATAGCTGCTCAGCATCACCAGGGCGAATGCCAGCAGGAGCTTGGGGCCGAGGAGCGTGAACAGCGCGGGAAAGTACTGCGGTCCCAGCGCGGCCTTGGCAGAGGTGAGGGAAAATGCACCGGTCATGACCAGAACCCCCAGCGCCGCCAGGCTCGTGGGGTGGTACCACCGGATGACCGCGGCCACGGTCCGGATCCGCTGCTCCGGCGCCGCGGCCGAAAGTCCCGGGATCAGGGCCGCGCCCAGGAACCAGGACCCGCCCAGGTACACCATCGAGGCCAGCAGATGGGCGAACCGGGTCAGCCACTCAATGCCTGGCATCCCTGCCTGCTCCCGGTTCAGCGGCACAGCGGACACCCCGGCCACCGTCGGGGTATGACCCATCCACGCCTAGCGTGGATTGGCCGCCAGCATCCCGGAATCCGCCGGGGCGGCACCTGCCGACTGGCGGGCCTGCGCTTCCCACTCGTCCAATTCGGGGGTGAAATACTTCAGCCGGACCTTCTTGTATTCCTTCGTGCTGTACAGCAGCGCGTACTCGGTGATGCCGGTCGCGGCTGAGATGGCGCTGATGATCTCCTGACAATCCTTGGCCTTCTGGCCGTGCACCATGGTGAAGATGTTATAGAGCCAGTCCGGATACGTGGGCCGCAGGTAGCAGTGGCTGACGCCCCGGAAACTCCCCATGATCTTGCCGACTTCCTCCGCCCGCTCGGGGGGCACCACCCACACGCCCATGGCATTCGCCCGGAAGCCGGCCTCGCGATGGTGCAGGACAGCCGCCACCCGGCGCAGGTAGCCCTGCGCCTGCAGGTGCCCCGCGACCTCGAAGAGTGCCTCCTCGGAGAGGCCCATGCGGTCCGCCATGGGCCGGTACGGCTCCGGCACCAGGGGGAAGTCCTCCTGCAATTCGTGGATGGCCGCGATGTCCACCCCGCGAAGGCCCGCGGGGCCGGCCGCGGGCCGGCGTGCATCGCTGTATCCCGCCTCGCGGGACTCCACGCGCTCTGCGCCGCTCTTCCCCTCCATGTCGAGCTGGACGCCGATCTTGAACAGCCGCAGCGTGGGCAGGATGCGGGTGGAATCGGCGCCGGCCATGGCATGCAAGCGCTCCACCGTCCACTGCAGGTCACTGGAGGGCGGCACCGCCAGCGTGAACCACAGGTTGAAGGCGTGGTTCCGCTTGTAATTATGGCTGACGCCGGGGTGGCTGTTCACCGCCGCCGCGGCCGCGTCCAGCCGGTCCGGCTGGATCCGCATGGCGATCAGGCTGCTCTTGTAACCGAGGCTGCGCGTGTCGAAGATCGCGCTGATCTGGCGAACCACCTTCTGCTGTCTCAGGGAGGCAATCCGGTCAATGACTTCGCCCTCGGACAGGTCCAGCGGTGCCCCCAGGGCCTGGAACGGGCGGGAGACCAGCGGGAAATCCGCCTGGATCGCGTTCAGCAGTCGCTTGTCCCGATCGTCCATGAATCCACTCCCCCTTGGCAGAGCCGCCGAAGCCGGCGCATCGAGCGCGCGCAGGCTCGACACGGTATCGTGCAGGGATGATACTGGATTATTCCCGGGCTGACAAGCCACCGGCCACCAACGTTTTCGTGCGCGCGGTGTGCAGCCACCGCCCGGCACGCCGCCCACTTCACCTGGCTCCGCCGACCCGCGCCAGCCGGCGGACGCGACTCCGAATTCCGGAGAAGATTGCGATCAGGACGCGGGGATTCGCGGTTCGCCAGGAGCATCCCCTGCCCCCGAGGTGGCCAGGCGGCAACCCCCGCATTTCGTCCGGGAGGAGGCGCCGTCCCCCGTCTCGTAGGCGAGGCAACACTTCAGGCGCCCGCACATGCCGGCCGAGCGGTCCGGCGTCAGCGGGAACTTCTGCTCCTTCACCAGCTTCACGGAGACGGTGGGAAAGCCGGGCAGGAAGCTCTTGCAACACAACGTCCGCCCGCACGGGCCGCAGGTGCCGGCGCGCTTCGCCTCGTCGCGCGGGCCGAGGCGGTGCATGGTGACTCGCTTGCGCAGGTCGCGACAGAGATCCCGATGCAACTCCCGGAAGTCCACTTTCTCGTCCGACGAGAAGAAGATGGTCACGCCCCGACCGCCGGGCTCGAAGTCCACGTCCACGAAACGCATGGAGAGATTCCGCGCCGCGAAATGCCGGCGGGAGATGCTCCGGATCTCCTCCCGGGTCCAGTAGGACCGGGCGGCCTTCACCGGCAGCCGCTGATCCTCTCCCCCGGTTGTCTTGGGGGCCGGCCCGACCTGTCCGTCAAGCGACTGGGTACCCTCGTCCACCCGCATTCCTCACTGGCACATAGAGGCGCGCCGAGCCGCCGCCGCTTCCAACCTGCCGAATTCCGCCTCCGGGAGACAGGGCATGCCGGGCATGGAGCCGTGATCGCGGTCCGCGGCTCCGTGGAAGTCCGACCCGCCCGTCACCAGGAGCCCCCGCCGTTCGGCCAGCCGGCGGTAATGTGCGGTCAGGCCGGGCGTGTGGTTGACGTGGTAGGCCTCGATGGCATCCAGGCCCGCGTCCACCAAGTCGGGGATTGCCGCATCCCGGTTGTGCAACCCCGGATGCGCCAGCGAGGCCAACCCGCCCGCCTCGTGCATGACCCGGATCGCATCCGCCACGGTCACGTCCAGCCGCGGCACGTAGGCCGGCCTGCCCTCGCCGAGGTACCGGTCGAAGGCCTCGTCGGTGCTGGCGACGAACCCGCGCCGGACCAGGACGCGGGCCAGGTGGGGTCGCCCCACGTTGCCGTCCCGCGCCAGGGCCATGACCTCTTCTGTATTGACGGCCATCCCCAGCACCCGCAACCGACCCAGCATCGTCTGCAGTCGCGTGCGCCGGGCCTCCCGCCTCTCCCGGAGGAAGGCGAGCAGCCTGGCGTCCGTGGGGTCCACGAAGTACCCCAGGATGTGAAATTCCACCTTCTGCCAGACCGCAGACAGCTCGATCCCCGGGATCAGGCGAATGCCCAGAACGCGTGCGTGCGTCTCCGCTTCCGCCACAGCATCCACGGTGTCGTGGTCGGTGACACTGAAGACCTGCAGGCGTGCCGCCTGAACGGCCTGGACCAGGGCCGCCGGACCGAGGAGCCCGTCCGAAGCCGTGGTGTGCATGTGGAGGTCAACGCGCATCTTGGTGTCGGTTCCTTATCGTGAAACAGGAGTAATGACGTGACTTTAGTTGTGCCCCTGGGGACTGTCAACTGATTTCTCCCGCTTATTTCTGGTTCCGGATGGGCTCCGGCGGGGGATGTTCGGCAGGCTCGGATCGAGGAGCACCCTCGCCTCTCTCGGCTCTCGGCTCTCGGCTCGCAGCTCTCTTCTCTCCCCTACGCTTCCGGGAAGGCCTCCCGGTGCTTGGCCATGGTCTCCGCGGACGCCCTCGAGAGCAGGACCACATCCGAGAGGAGCGTGACCATCTGATACCCCCGGTCGTACAGGGCCTTGGCCTGCTCCCAGCCGGCCGAAATCGTTCCCAGCGCGACCCCCAGGGCCTTGGCCTTCGCCTCTACCGTGGCGATCGCCGCCTGCACCTCCGGGTGGGCAGGATTCCCGAGGTGTCCCATGGACGTGGACAGGTCCATGGGCCCGATGAAGAGGGCGTCCACTCCCGGAACCTTGGCAATCTCCTCCAGATTCTGGACGGCCTGGGGCGTCTCGATCTGGAGGATCACCAGAACCTCGTCGTTGGCCCGCTTCAGGTAACTGGCGGTATCCCGTCCGAATCCCGCCGCCCGAGGGCTCCCCGCGATTCCGCGGACGCCGACCGGCGGATACTTGCAGGCCTGGACGGCGGCGATGGCCTGCTCCCGCGTGTTCACCGACGGGATCATGACGCCGTAGGCCCCGGCATCCAGGATCCGCTTGATCCACACCAGGTCGTTCCAGGGCGCGCGGACGAGGGGCACGACCCCGGAGCCGCCCATGGCCTGGAGCTGGGCGACCAGCGTCTGCAGGTCGCCCGGGGAGTGCTCCATGTCAATCAGCACCCAGTCAAAGCCAGCGCGGCACAGGATCTCCGTGGACGTGGGACTGCACAGTTGCGCCCAGGCCCCCGCGGTCTTCTTTCCGGCCTTGAGCATCCGCTTGACGCGATTCTCGAAAAGTTGGGTCATGGGCGTCTCCTTGTGAATCCCCTCCCTCGGGGAAAACGATGGTCGCCTCCGCCATTTCCCGGAAAGAGCCTACTCATCTTCGTCGGGTTCGTCCAGCCTGAACCCGCAACGGGTTGCCCGACCAGACAATGTGAGAACGCTGCGGTGACCACACGGGCGCGGCTGCCCCACTCCGCCCCCGTCCCGGGACAGGCCCGACGGACGGGTTTCACCCTGGCGGATCGCCACGCAAGGATGCGTCAGAGGCGTTCAACGAAGAGGGTCGAAGAGGTGAGACCGGCAGGGGAGCGTCAGGACGTTCGAGGCGGATCGAGCCACCGGCAGAATCTTAATATCCGGTCCAGGACCCGTAGACGGAGGAATACCCCACGGATCCCCCGTCCCCGGTACTGGAGACAAATGGGTTGGGATACACCCCGGTGCTGCTTGCACCCTTGCTGTAGACGTAGACGTCGTCGGTCTGTCCCGGCGTGAGTCCCCCGGTAAGCGCCGGGGAGAGCTGGTAGTTGCTGGTCCACGGGTCCGCGTCGTTGACGTTGGCGTAGCCCCCCTCACGCATCACCTTGATGGTTGTCGGGTAGGCGTTCTTGTCGTTGCCGTACACGATGGCCTGGGTCGCCGCCGTCTTCACGTCCGTGGCAGCGCGGGAATACTTGGACTTCCGCTGCGCAGTCAGCAGGTTGGGGATGGCAATAGCCGCCAGGATACCGATGATGGCCACGACGATGAGCAGCTCGATCAGCGTGAATCCCTTGCCCGCCTTGTGCGGGGAGTCGCTCATCGCGTTTCCTCTCCCGAGTCTCCATCGGGCTGGGGGGTTGTTTCTTCCACCGTCAAACCCCCGGGGGCAGACATGCCCCCGGCTCCCACTGGGGAGGCAGCATCCGTGCCATATCTGACGCCCCCGATGTCCTTCCCGGGGGAGGGGGAAATTTCCCAGCAAACACAGAGGGTTGGATGGAAACGCAATTCCGGATCAGCTTCCCCCTGCTCATGCCGGAAGTCGCCTTGCCCCTTCTTCCATGATAAAACTTGTCCCCTCGGGACATTTTTTGTCAGGCAAACTGTGGCGTGGTCCGTTGAGACGCTTGCGCAGGGAAGTGTACCCATCCTCACCACGCGTACCGCGCCACGTGGTAGCCCCAGCGGGATTCGAACTCACGTGTCAGCCGTGGGAGGTCCCCCAGGATGTTTTTAGCGCAAATCATCGCGTCTGGCAAGGCCTCCCGGGCCTCCCACCCTTCCAGCTTGACACCAAGCACGCGGCTGCGGCATGCTCGGAGTCGTTGAGCCGTCGTCGCGGCTGGCTGCGCGGACTGGGCGGACGAACAGGCGGTAGGAACCCCAGAGGATGAAACCGATCGGGCGCGACAGGCGGGAGGGCGGTTCGTGCGGTAATCGTCGAAACGTTCCACCCAGAAAAGATATGAACGAACATGATGCTGAGTGATTCCAATCAGTCTGTGGACTTCATCCAGGCCGCGGTGAGGGACGATTGGAAAGCGGGCCGCTACACCCGCGTGCACACCCGCTTCCCGCCGGAGCCGAACGGCTATCTGCACATCGGCCACGCCAAGGCCATCTGCATCGACTTCGGCATCGCGGCGGAATTCGGCGGCCAGTGCAATCTGCGCTTCGACGACACCAACCCGGTGAAGGAGGAGGTGGAGTACGTCGAGTCCATCCAGCAGGATATCCGCTGGCTGGGATTCGACTGGGAAGACCGGCTGTACTATGCCTCCGATTACTTCGAGCAGTTGTACGAGTACGCCGTCACGCTCATCAAAAAAGGCAACGCCTATGTGTGCGACCTGAGCGCCGACGAAATCCGCGAGTACCGAGGCACCCTCACCGAGCCGGGCAAGGAGAGTCCGTACCGCAATCGGACGGTGGCGGAAAATCTGGAGTTGTTTGCGCGCATGCGGGCCGGGGAATTTCTGGAAGGCTCGCGCACCCTGCGCGCCAAAATTGACATGGCCTCCGGCAACATCAATCTGCGCGACCCGGTGATGTACCGCATCATCCACGCCCCGCATCACCGCACGGGCGACACGTGGTGCATGTATCCGATGTACGACTTCGCCCATGGGCAGTCGGACTCCATCGAGGGCATCACCCACTCGTTGTGTTCGCTGGAGTACGAAGATCATCGCCCGCTCTACAACTGGTATCTCGATCAGTTGGAGATTTACCATCCGCGCCAGATCGAGTTCGCACGCCTCAATCTCTCCTCCAGCGTCCTGAGCAAGCGCAAGCTCCTGCGGCTGGTGCAGGAGGGGCACGTGACGGGCTGGGACGACCCGCGCATGCCCACGCTCTCCGGCCTGCGCCGCCGGGGGTACACGCCGGAGGCCATCCGGGATTTCTGCGAGCGGATTGGCGTGGCCAAGAAAGACAGCCTGGTGGACATCGCCCTGCTGGAACACTGCCTGCGCGAGGACCTGAACAAGCGCGCGCTGCGCGTGATGAGCGTGCTCAAGCCACTGCGCGTGGTGATTGAGAATTACCCCGAGGGGCAGGTGGAAGAACTGGCGGCGGTGAACAACCCCGAGGACCCCGGCGCCGGGACGCGCAGCGTGCCGTTCTCGCGCGTGCTGTACATCGAGCAGGCCGACTTCCGCGAGAACCCGCCGCCCAAGTATTACCGGCTTTCCCCGGGACGCGAAGTGCGCTTGCGCTACGCGTACTTCCTCAAGTGCGTGGACGTGGTGAAGGATGGGCAGGGGAACGTCGTGGAGTTGCGGTGCAGCTATGACCCGGCCACGCGCGGCGGCAATGCGCCGGATGGCCGCAAAGTGAAGGCCACCATTCACTGGGTCTCGGCGGCGCACGCCGTGCCTGCCGAGGTACGGGTGTACGACCGGCTCTTCGTCAAAGAGGATCCGGATGACGTGGACGAGGGCCAGGATTTCCTAACGAACGTGAACCCCAACTCGCTGGAGGTACTCGCCGGGTGCCGGGTAGAGCCCAGCCTCGCCGAGGCGAGGACCGGGAGCATCTACCAGTTCGAGCGGCAAGGCTATTTCTGCGTGGACCCCGATTCTGTGAACGGGAAGCTGGTGTTCAACCGCGCGGTCTCCCTGAAAGACGAATGGGCCAGGATTGAGAAGGCCCGGCGGGCCGGGTAATTCGGGGGCTGGGCGGGAAAATGAAAACGCGGAGTGGATGTCCACTCCGCGTTTTCCTCTGGTGGCCCCAGCGGGATTCGAACCCGCGTTTCAGCTGCGGTACGGTGATCATGCGTGCGGCCCGGCCGCGCGTTTGCGTGCTTCCTCCAGCTTCTCCGGCGAGCCGATGTCCTGCCAGTACCTCCCGTCGGCCCGGTAGGCGACGATCCTTTCCCCCTCCCCGGCGAGCCGCAGGTAGGTCCGGGTGATCGGGAAGACTCCCGTTTCGGTCATCTTGGGGAAGATCGCGGGGTCGATCACGTGGATCCCGGTGAACGCGAGCCGCTCGGCGTCACTCCGCGGCCCCTGCGCCCACTCCACGCCCTCCGGCGACTCCCGGCCGCGGAGGAGCCCGTCGCGGTCGAACAAGAGCTGACGCGCGCTCGGCCGGCTCTGAACCGCGAGCGTCGCCAGCGCCCCGGCCTTTTCATGGAACCGGAGAAGCCCCTCGAGGTCGATGTCGCTCAGGACGTCCACATTGTGGAGGAAGAACGGCCGGCCGTCGTCGAAGAACCACGCCGCGTTCTTCAGCCCCCCGCCGGTGTCGAGCAGCTCGGCCTCGCGCGTGAACTCGATGCGGAGCCCGAAGTCGTCCTTCGAGGCCAGGAACCCGACGATGCGGTTGCCCAGGTGGAAAAGGTTCACGACGACCTCGGTCACACCGGCCGACTTGAGATACCGGATCACCCGCTCGATCATGGGAGCGCCGCCGACGTCGAGCAGGGCCTTCGGGATCTCGTCGGTGAGCGGCCGCAGCCGGCTCCCGACGCCGGCCGCGAGGACCATCGCCTTCATCTCTTTTCTCCCTCTCCCCCAGGGAGAGGGCTGGGGGTGAGGGTGCTGTTCTCCTGCGCCAAATGGCGCACCTCGACGTTCACCTGGAACGTCTCACGAAGGTGCTTCGCCAGCCGTTCGGCACAGTACACCGAGCGGTGCTGGCCACCGGTGCAGCCGAACGCGACGAGGAGGTCGGTGAAGTTGCGCTGCTGGTAGTTCTCGACGGTCTGGTCGATCAACGCGAAGACGTGGCCGATGAAGTCACGCACGGCGGGCGCGTGCTCGAGGAACGCGATCACGGCATCGTCGTGGCCCGTCAGCTTCGCGTACTGCTCGAACCTGCCGGGGTTGGGCAGCGCCCGGCAGTCGAACACGTAGCCGCCGCCGTGTCCCTTCTCGTCGGTCGGCACGCCGTCCTGGTACGAGAAGCTCTGGATCCGGACCGTGAGCTTGAGCGAGGCGGTGCCGAACTGCCGCAGGGAGGAGGACGCGACCAGGCGGCGCCATACCTGCGTCAACTCGGGCAGCTCGACGGGCAGGTCGGCCGTTCGCAGCAGGTACTCGAGGTTCCGGATCGCGTACGGGATGCTGGCCAAGAAGTGGTGCTTCCGCTCGTAGAACCCTCGCAGGCCATAGGCCCCCATCGCCTGCATGATCCGGATGTAGACGAAGCCGGGGTAGGTGGTCAGAAAGGCTGTGCGGTCGATCGGCACGAGTTTCGCGGCGGCTTCGAGGTACCGCTCGAGAAGCTCGTTGCGGACCTCAAACAAGAGGTCGGCCTTCGCGTCGAACAGCAGGGACGCGACGTCGTACTGCAGCGCTCCGCGCCGCCCGCCCTGGTAATCGATGAAGAAGGGCCTCCCGTCCCGGACCATGATGTTGCGGGACTGGAAGTCGCGGTAGAGGAAGAAGCGCCGCTCTGCCTGGAGCAGGAACTCGGTGAACCGCTCGAAATCGTCCTCGAGCGCCTGCTCGCTGAACGGGATCTTCGCCAAGCGAAGGAAGTAGTACTTGAAGTAGTTGAGGTCCCACATCATCGACTGCTTGTCGAAGCTGAACCTCGGGTGGCACACGTCGTAGTTCAACGTCCGGCCGGCCTCGATCTGGAACCGCGGCAGGAACTCGACCACCTTCCGGTACAGGTCGAGCGTCTCACTCGACAGCCGCTCTCCGACCCGGTTCGCCGTGAGGAACTGAAAGAGCGTCGTGTCGCCCAGATCCTCTTCCAGGTACATCCCCCGGTCGAGGTCTTCGGCGTAAATCTCGGGGACCGGCAGGCCGCACGTGCGGAAGTGGCGGGAGAACTCGAGGAAGGCGCGGTTCTCCCGGGCGTCCGGATTGACGACACCGATCGCCGTCCGCGAGGCCGCCGACAGGCGGAAGAGCTTCCGGTCCGAGGCGTCGCCTTTGAGGGGCGCGACGCGCTCCACCGGCTCCCCGAACCGCCTCTCGAACAGGACCGTGAGCGGCTGGGCGAGCGTCGCAGGGCTCACGGCGGAGTCCCCTCGGAGGCAGGCCGGCTCAGGAACTCGCGGAGCGGACCGAGCGCCGCCGCTGAAAGCTCGTGCGCGCCCTGGAACGCGAGCAGTTTCCCCGTCCAGCTGGGCTCGATATGAGAATAGGTACCGGGCACCATTTAGCTCCCAACCCTTTGACTTTGCCGGTGCATTCTACCAGCTTTTCGCCGGCCCCGCTCATTCAAATCCTGCCAATGCAGATTTCAATTCGGAAGGAAGCAGGCTGACAACTAGGCCGGCGGGGGACAGCCAAGCCTCTGTCCGGTAGAGAATAACCGTGAGAACCGCGCTACGCCCCGTTTGATGTAGGGCTCTCAGGAGAGCGTGCAGGGCCGAAGAGCAGGCGGGACGATTGGCGTTCCGTGACGGAGCGGCGGGCCAGAGGTCGTTCCATTCCGGCGGGCATGCACCGGCGCAGAAAACAAGAACGCGGAGTGGTCGTCCACTCCGCGTTCTTGTTTGGTGGCCCTATCGGGATTCGAACCCGAGTTTCAGCCTTGAGAGGGCCGCGTCCTAGGCCGGGCTAGACGATAGGGCCAAACGTATTCAATTAGATTAGGTTGGCTGCGGGGCAGGGATTCGAACCCCAATAGGCAGATCCAGAGTCTGCTGTCCTACCGTTGGACGACCCCGCACCGTACTCGAAAAGAAAATCCAAAGGCGTCGCCTTTGGACACGCGGAGTATCGGCGATCCCCCCCCTCTTTGTCAAGGGCAAACGCGCAGAGGGGCTGGGGTGCGTTCTTGTGCAGGGGTGCGCGGGTGTAGAGGTGCTGGGGTGAACGATCTCCCATCTTCGCCCACCTACTTCCCTGGTCCCGTGCTCCCCAACTCCCCTGCTCTCCTCTCCCATCCGCTCAATTCGCGATACTGCCGCGCAGGCCCAACCCGTCGGCGATCCCCTGCATCGCCTTGATCACGAAGGTGATGTGTTCGGTCAGGTCCACGCCCAGCCCCTCGGCCCCCTTCACGATATCTTCCCGCTTCACGTTCCGCGCGAACGCCTTGTCCTTCATCCGTTTCCGGACGGACGAGGCCTCCAGGTCCAGGATACTCTTCGTCGGGCGGATCAGGGCGGCCGCGGTGAGGAATCCGCACAGCTCGTCACAGGCGAAGAGGGCCTTCTCCAGGGGCGTCTCGCGCGGCACACCCGAGTAGTCGGCGTGGGAGAGGATCGCCCTGACGACGGACTCCGGGTATCCCCGGGCGCGCAGGACCTCGGCCCCCTTGAACGGGTGGCCGGCCTCCGCGCTCGGATATTGCTCGTAGTCGAAGTCGTGCAGGAGCCCCACGATCCCCCACTCGTCCGGGTCTCCGCTGAACTTCCCGGCGTAGGCGCGCATGGCCGCCTCCACCGCCAGGGCGTGCTTGAACAGGCTCTCGCCTTTCGTGTATTCGGTGAGGAGCTCCCAGGCGGCCTGCCGGTTCATACGCCCTCCCTCTCCGCGGCCAGTTCGTCGTGCAGCGTGACCACGCGGACCACTTCGTACCGCCGGCTGCCGCTCGGCGTCCGGATCACCACCGGATCGCCCTCCTTGCGACCGATGAGCGCCTGCCCCACCGGCGAGCCGGGCGAGATCCACCCCCGTTCGCTATCCACCTCCTCCGAGGCAACCAGGCGGTAGACCCGCTCTTCCCCGGTGTCCTGATCCACCAGGGTGGCCGTCGCTCCGAAGGCGATGCGGTCCCGCGGGACGCGGGACAGATTGATATTCGAGAGCTCCGCGATCCGCTGCTGCAGGAACGAGATCCGTGCATGGAGAAACCCCTGGCGATCCTTGGCCGTCTCGTACTCGCCGCTCTCGCGAAGGTCCCCCAGTTCGCGCGCGTGCCGGATGCGCTGCGGGATGTCGATCTTGAACTCGCGCTCCAGGCTCGCCAGTTTCTCCTTCAACTCGTCCACGATATGGTTCGTTGACACCGCCTCACCTCCGATTTCAGCTCGTCCGCCAAGCTACATTGGCGTGAACGCGATTCACGCCAAGAACGGCGTACGAGTATACGAACGTACGAATGTACCAGGGGAAACTTCTTCGCTCGCACCCGCTTCCCGTCGGCACCCGCCCGTACTTTCGTACCCTCGTACATTCGTCCGCATCTGACGCCTGAAGCGTCCCAGCATCCCAACCTCCAAGCCTTCGGGCTGTCTCGCCCGCTAGCCGGGTCCGAGGACCCGGGCAAGACGATTCAGGACAACCTCCCGCCCCAGCAAAGCCAGGACGGGGAAAATGGGTGGGCTGACCGTCGTTCCGGTCAGGGCCACGCGGATCGGCTGCGCATAGTCCACGAGCTTTCTGCCCCGCGCCTCCGCCAGTCGCCGGACCAGGGCCTCCAGCGCCTCCGCCGAGAAGTCCGGCGCCTGGGCCAGCGCCTGGCGGGTCTCGGCCAGCAGGGCCAGATGATCCGGTGTCAGGAACTTGGCCTCGGCCTTCGGGTCCCGGGCGGCCGGCGGCGCGAACAGGAATGCCATCGAGCGGGCCATCTCCAAGAGCGTCTTCGACCGCTCCACGAACAGGGCCACCGCCTGCACCAGCCAGGTCCGGCTGCGCGCCTCGACCGTCCTGGGATCCACGCCCGCCGCCCGCCAGAAGGGCGCCAGCAGGTCCGCCAGTACGTCCAGGGGGGTCTGCCGTATGTGAAGCGCGTTCAGCCAGTCCAGCTTGGCTCGATCAAAAATCCCCGGGGAGGCGCCGACCCGCTCTAGCTGAAAGGCCTTGATCAACTCCTCGCGGGTAAACACTTCCTGGTCCCCGTGGGCCCACCCCAGCCGGACGAGGTAGTTGACCATAGCCTCCGGCAGGTACCCTTGATCCCGGTAGGCTTGCAACGCCACATCCCCGTGCCGCTTGCTCAGTTTCTCTCGGTCCGGACCCAGAACCAGCGGGATATGGGCGAAGGCGGGAACCGGATAGCCCAGCGCCTCGTACAGCAGGATTTGCTTCGGCGTGTTGGGGATGTGGTCCGCCCCGCGCACTACGTGGGTGATTCCCATCAGCGCATCGTCTACGACGGCCGCGAAGTTATATACCGGTGTTTCCCGGTCGTCCGATCGCAGGATAATGAAGTCATCGATCTCGTCCGCTGCCACCTCGATTCGGCCCTGGACCAGGTCATCCCAGCCAACCCTCGCTCTTGCGGTCGCGGAGAACCGGATCGCCTGCCGCCGGCCCGGCGTGGGGCCTGCGGTTCGGCAGGGACAGAGGTGCTGGGGCGCCGGCTTGGCCGAGCGGGCTGCCTCTCGTCGAGCCGCGAGTTCCTCCGGAAGACAGGTGCATGGGTAGGCTTTCCCCTCCCGAAGCAGTCGCTGTGCCGCATCGCGATACAGGGTGTATCGCTCCAGTTGGCGGTAGGGCCCCACGGGCCCGCCAACGTCCGGGCCCTCATCCCAGTCGAGCTTCAGCCAGCGCAACCCGTCCAGGATCGCGGTCACCGCCTCCTCCGTCGAGCGTTCCACATCCGTGTCCTCGATGCGGAGGATCATGGTCCCTTTCTGACCCCGGGCGACGAGCCAATTGTACAGCGCCGTCCGCACCCCGCCGACGTGCAGGAAGCCGGTGGGGCTGGGGGCAAACCGGACGCGGACCGTTTCGGGTTCTGGAGACGTCATGCGTGAGTGTCCCTCCCGGCCTGGGTCTTCCGAGTCGCTGGAGTTCCCCGGCTTCCGACGATCCGTGCGGGCTCGACATTCTCGCCCACCGGGGCGCAGCGGTCAAGGGGAACTCCTTCGGGGGATGGGCGCGTCCCGGCCTGTGGGGGCCGGGCACGTTCCACTGGACCGCCCACGCCTGCCGAGGCTCGACAGACGACTGAGCCCTTGACAGTCTGTCCCGCCTGTGAATAGATTGACGGTATCCCGTCTCCGACCCGGCCGTGAGGCCCCCCCTGCGGACGTGCCGGGAGCCGCGGCTGGACTTCGGGCCCCCCGGACGACGGAGGGTCCCGTGGCGATCGCTGGGGATGCGGGACTCCAGCCGGAGGACGAGGACCGTGTAGGGACGGGAGGGTCCCCCGGCGAATTGCCTCCGACCCTGGGGGGGAATGATCCAGGACGGCACCCGGGAGGTGACTTTTCGCTTGCGTTGCGCGTGAGGGCTCGCATAGAATCCGGCCCGTTTGGCGGATCCCGGGGGCACGGGGCCTGTTCGCAGGCCACCCCGTAGCCGTGGAAGGCGAGACCCCGATCGCGGAAGAGACGACGAATCCGACCCCTGACCCCCGTCCTCTTCTCATCTTGCTGGCCAAAGGAGGCGTGTGAGGACCATGGCCCAGGTAACCTTGGAAAATGTGACCAAGAAGTTCGACGAGGTGGTGGCGGTGCGCGATGTGAGCCTGACGGTTAACGACCGGGAATTCGTGGTCCTGGTCGGGCCCTCGGGCTGCGGCAAGTCCACGACGCTCCGGATGATCGCCGGGCTGGAGGAGATCACCTCGGGCACGATCAAGATCGGCGACCGGGTGGTCAACGACGTCCCGCCCAAGGACCGGGACATCGCCATGGTCTTCCAGAACTATGCCCTGTATCCCCACATGACGGTCTACGACAACATGGCCTTCGGCCTCAAGCTCCGCAAGTTCCCCAAGCCCGAGATCCAGCAGCGCGTCCAGGAAGCGGCGGAGATCCTGGGTATCCTGGAGCTTCTGACGCGCAAGCCCCGGGCCCTGTCCGGCGGCCAGCGGCAGCGCGTGGCGGTCGGCCGGGCCATCGTCCGGAAGCCGCAGGTGTTCCTCTTCGACGAACCGCTGTCCAACCTGGACGCCAAGCTGCGGGTGGCCATGCGGGCGGAGCTGAAGAAGCTGCACCACAGCCTCCAAGCGACGGTGGTCTACGTGACCCACGACCAGGTCGAGGCCATGACCATGGGCGACCGGATCGTGATCATGAAGGACGGGTTGATCCAGCAAGTGGGCGCCCCGCTGCAGGTGTACGCGCAGCCCCAGAACCAGTTCGTAGCCGGGTTCATCGGGTCGCCGTCCATGAACTTCATCCCGTGCACCGTGACGGCCCGCGATGGCAATCTGCTCTTCACCGCCCCGGGATTCTCCCTCCCCGTGCCGGCGGCCAAGGCCAAGGCCATGGAGGCCTACAAGGACAAGGCGGTCACCATGGGGATCCGGCCAGAGGATATGCACGCGGTCACGCCGCAGGATCCCCCCAGCAGCATGTTCGACGCCAAGGTGGAGGTCGTGGAGCCGATCGGCCACGAGATCTACCTGGACGTGATGGTGGGCAGTTTCGAGATCATCGCCCGGGTCAGCCCCGACAACCCTGTCAAGGTCGGCCAGATGATCAAATTGGCAGCTTCCCTGGACAAGCTCCACGCCTTCGATCTCCAGACGGAGCGTGCCATCGGACTGGCATAGCCCCTGCCCGCGGGATTTCACCGGGGCAGGCTGCTTCCTTGCCGATCCTCCGGCGGCCGGGGCGAGTCCCGGCGCTCCCGTCGCGACGAGTCCCGACGCGCTGTGACGATCTTCCCGTGTCCGGCCCGTCGGGATTTCTGCTTCTCGGCCCGTGCGGAGGTTCGCTCGCTGGGATGGCGATCCGATGAACACCCCGTCTCCTGACGACCTGGTCCGGCGACTGGAACGTTGGGGGCCCCTGTTGCTCCTCCTGGGCACGGCGGCCTTCTACCTCGCGCGGCTCGGCACCGCCGGGCTGTATGATCCCAACGAGGGCATGTACGCCGAGATTCCGAGGGAGATGGTCCTCCTCCGGGACTGGCTGACGCCCCGCTTCAACTTCGTCCGCTACTTCGAGAAGCCGCCCCTCCTCTACTGGTTGACCGCCCTCGCCTACCAGCTCCTCGGATTTTCCGAACTCGCCGCCCGCCTGGTAACCGCCCTGGCCGCCGTCGGGGGAGTCGCCGTGACGTACGGGATCGGCCGGGATCTCTGGGGAAGGCGGGCGGGCCTCGTCAGTGGGCTGATCCTGGCGACCAGCTTCGGCTACTTCATCTTCAGCCGCATCGTCCTGACCGACATGCTGTTTACCGCCCTGCTGGCCGTGACCTTCTGGGGGGTGCTGCGGGGCCTCCTCGACCCGGCCCCCCGGCGGGGCCCCATGCTGGGCGCCTATGCCGCCATGGCCCTGGCCATCCTGACCAAGGGATTGATCGGGCTCGCCTTCCCGGTGCTGACCATTGGGGGCTTCCTGCTCCTCACCCGGGACTGGCGGCTCCTCCGGCGCCTGGAGCTTCTCCGCGGCGGCGTCATCTTCCTCGCCGTCGCGGCCCCCTGGCACATCCTGATGGGCCTGAAGAATCCCGGCTTCTTCTGGTTCTACTTCGTGAACGAGCACGTGTTGCGCTTCGTGGCCAAGCGGCACCTCCTGGATTACGCCCCCATGCCACTCTACGCCTATTTGATCATGGTCGTCGTCTGGACCTTCCCGTGGAGCGCCTTCCTCCCGGTGGCCCTCCGGCGCTTCTGGCCCCGGCTGAAAGCCACCAGCCGGGAAGACCGGGGATTCCTCTTCATCCTGCTGTGGGCCGCCTCCGTCGTCGGGTTCTTCGCCCTCACCCCCTCGCGGCTGGAGTACTATTCCATGCCGGCCTTTCCGGCGCTGGCCTTGTGCGTGGGGCGCCTGTGGGAGGCCGAGATGGCTCCCCGCCCTGGCCGCGCCCTGGCCAGCGGGCTCTCCTACAGTTGCTTCGGCCTCCTCACCATAGCCATAGGGCTGCTGCCCGCCTCCTGGCTCTTCCCGCGCCTGGAGAACGTCTCCCTGTACAACATGTTCACCGCCATGGATGCTTACTCGCGGGACATCCAGTACGGGATCCTCTCCAACGCCGAGGTGTACACGGTTCCGTCATACGAGGAACTGGTCCCCCTCCTCCAGTGGGCCACGCTGATCCTCCTCGTCGGGATCGCCTCGGCCACCCTGGCCTGGCTCCGGCGACGGCCCGCGTGGACCATCGCCTGCCTGGTGGGCACCATGCTTCCCACCTTGACCTTCGTCCAAACGGGGATCGTCATGTTCGAACCGCACCGGTCCATCGTGCGGCTAGCGGACGTGATCCTCCGCGAGTTCCGCCCCGGCGACCAGATCATCATCGAGGGACCCTACGAGAACTTCGCCAGTGCCAACTTCTACACCGGACAGCGGGCCCGCGTCCTGCACGGCCTGTTCGGAGACCTGGAGTTCGGGTCGCGTTATCCCGAGGCGAAAGGGACGTTCCTGGAGGAGGCGGAGTTCGCGGAGCTCTGGCGGGGGGCGGGCCGGATCTATCTCCTCAGCGACTCTCCGAGCCGCATCGCCAAGCTGCAGGCCCTCGACCCGGGGCCCGTGGTGCTCGGCCGGAGCGGGAAGAACTGGCTGTTTTCCAACCGGAAGGGGACATGAAGGAACCCGTACGAATGTACAAGGGTACGAAGGTACGGGACCGAATTTAGCCCCAATCCGAAATTCTCAACCGCCAAGGCACCAAAAACGCCAAGGGAAATGGCCTCTTGGGGGAAAGGAACGAAACTTCTGAAGGCCCCAGAAACCGGTTCTTGCGTCCTGTGGTGAAAAAATCGGAACATGGCATCCGTGGCGACCTTGGCGTCATGGCGGTTCAAGGTTTTCCTCGCATCAGGGTTAGCATTGCCAGCGTACATTCGTACTTTCGTACTGTCGTACGCAGTTGTTCACACAGCTATGAGATACACTGAACCCGTGAACTACGTGACCTCGAGACCGGCCGGCATGGCCACGGTCCCCGCCCGCCCGCGGATGGGCCGGGGGATGACATCGGCCACCGGGATGTTTTCCTCTCCCTCCGCGCGAACCCGGTCCGCGAGCACCTCGAGGGGAAGACACGTGACGCCGGCCGCTTTGACCACCGCGAGCACCCGGTCGGCCACGGCCTGGAATCCGACCCCTTCCATCTCCGCATGGAGCGTGAGCACGCCCCAGGCCATCCCCCCCAGTTCGCTGCGCACCAGATCCACGAAGTCCTCGCCACTCATCCCCTCCAGTCCCAGGATCTCGTCCAGCGTCGCGAACGTCGTGGGCAGTTGCAGGGTCCGGAGCGCCCGCCCGTCCACGCGGGGGAAGAAGGGCCGTTTGCCCCGGGTGTCGCTGGCGTAGGCGAAGCCCGCCTCCTCGATCGCCCGGAGGCTCGTCGCGTTGCATTGCCAACCGGGTGCGCCGAACCCGCGGGGGGCACAGTGCGTCACCTCCCGATAGACCGCCACGGCCCGGGCGATCTCCTCCCGCACCGCGTGATCCTTCATCCGCGACAGCCGATCCTGCCAGCGCCGATGGTCGTAGCCGTGAACAGCCAGCTCGTGCCCCGCCAACAGCACGTCCCGCAGGGTCGGCGCCAAGCGTCGGCCCGCGTGCCGTGACGGCAGCAGCGTCCCGGAGAGAATCGTCCGAAGGCCGTAGGTGCGGATGGCAGACGTCCGCCGCATCTTGGCCAGGAACCCCGGCCGGAGGGCGCGCACGATGGCCCGCCCGGTCGTGTCCGGGCCCAGGGCGACGAAGAAGCTGGCCCGGACCCCGTGCCGGTCAAAGAGACGGAGGAGGTTCGGCACCCCGACCCGCAGGCCGTCAAAAGTGCATACGTCAATCTTGAGGCCGAGAAACACGGTCATAGGAGCAAGAGCGTACGAACGTACGAGAGTACGAATGTACGCTCGGCACCTTCATCCCCTCGTACCTGCGTCCCTTCGTACGCCTTTCGCCCCCTGTTCATTCCGCATTCCGCATTTCGCATTCCGCATTTGAGGAGTACCTTCGTACCTTCGTACTCTCGTACGCTTTTGGTCTTATCGTCCATTCCCCGCCTTGAACCACTCGATGGTCTGGCGGAGCCCTTTCTCCAGGGGAGTCTCCGCCCGGACGCCGAGGATCTCATGCATCCGCTGAACGCGGGGGACCCGGCGCGGCACATCCTCGTAGCTGTCCCCGTACACCGATTCCTGGGCCACGAAGACCACCTTGGACGGGGAGCCGGCGATCCGGATCATATTCTCGGCCAGCTCCAGGATGCTGGTTTCGACGTCGGTCCCCACGTTGAAGACCTCGCCCACGGCGCGGTCATTCGTCCCCGCCTCCACCGTGGCCCGGATGGTATCGTCGATGTAGGTGAAGCACCGCGTCTGCGCCCCGTCCCCGATCACCGTCACCGGCTCGCCCCGCAGGACCTGCCCCATGAAGATGGTGATGACGCGGCCCACATCAATCTTGTCTAGCCGCGGACCGTAGACATTGAAGTATCGCAGGACGACCACGGGAAGGCCCAGCCGGTGGTAGGCGAAGCAGAAGTGCTCGGCCGCCGCCTTGGAGGTGGAATAGCACCAGCGGTCAATGCGCGTGGATCCCAGCACCCGCTCGTCGTCCTCGGCGAAGGGGATCTTGGGATTGCGCCCGTAGACCTCCGAGGTCGAGCTGAAGACCACCTTGCGGTTGTACTTGTAGGCCAGCTTCAAGACCGTCTGGGTGCCGTTGATGTTTACGTTCAGCACCTCGTAGGGGTCGCCCACGTAGTGCTCCACCCCCACCACGGCCGCCAGGTGGTACACCAGGTCGCACCGCAGGATCAGGCTCTCCAGGATTTCGGTGTGCAACACCGAATCCCGGATGTAGTGGAAGCGTGGATGGCCCAGGTTGTGGCGCACCTTCAGGTCGCCGCCCACGTCCAGGATGGTCACCTCATCCCCGCGGGCCAGGAGCGCGTCGGTCAGGTGCGAGCCCAGGAACCCCGCCCCGCCCGTGATCAGGACCTTCAATGGCCTCTCCTTTCCGCTCCCGCTGATTTCGCTCGAATGCGAAATTCTGAATGCGAAATGCGGAATTCTATCGATTGAGTACATTCGTACCCTCGTACATTCGTATGCTTTTCACATTCATTCCGCATTCCGCACTTCGCATTCCGCATTTGAGAGGTACCTTCGTACCCTCGTACATTCGTACCTTCGTACGCTCTTAGCCGAACCTCGGTTGAGGAGCGCGCAAGCTCTTTACCGTCGTAGCAAAAAAATTGGCCCCATCCGTCTCCGGTCCCCCGTCTACCTGCAGCCGGAGCACCTCCAGGACCCCGTCCCCTGTCGCCACCTCCAGCGTCCCGCCCTCTCCGGTCCCCAGGACGGTCCCCGCTGGTGCGGGGGAGGACCGGCTCCCGGGCGGCCGCGCGGACCACAGAAAGATCCGCCGGTCCGCCCAGAACGTGAAGGCCCCCGGGAAGGGCCGGGTGACCGCGCGGATCAGGTTGTAAATTTCCCAGGCGGGACGGGACCACTCGATCAGGCCGTCAGCCGCCGTCCGGCGCCCGAAGATGGTGGCCGCCGAATGGTCCTGAGGGATCCGCGGCGCCCGACCCGTCACGATCAGGGGATACGTCTCCGCCAGGAGGGCGCGGGCCGCCGCCGTGAGTTTTCGCGACAGGGTGAGGGCCGTATCCTCGACCGCAATGGGCACCGCCTTCTGAGCGATGATGTCCCCGTGATCCGCCCTGGCGTCCATGTAATGCAGGGTGACGCCCGTCATGCGCTCCCCGTGCACCAGCACCCAATTCAGCGGTGCCCGCCCCCGGTATTTCGGGAGCAGGGAGCCATGCAGGTTGATGGCCCCGAGCGAGGGGAGGGCCAGGATGGCCGGGGAGAGGAGGCGGCGATAGTAGAACGAGAAGATCAGATCAGGCCGGAGGCATCGCACCGCTTCCACACATGCGGGCGCATTCGGGTCCTCCGGGGTCATCACGGGGATCCCGTGGGCGGCCGCCAGGTCCGCCACCGACCCGAACCAGATCGTCTCCCCCGGGTCGTCGCGATGGCTCACCACCGCCACGACGTTCACCCGCTGGTCCAGCAACTCCTGGAGGCACGCCACGCCGAAGTCATGGTAACCGAAAACTATAGTCCGAGGAAGGTCGCTCTTCGCTGGGTTCGCTTCCTTGCGACTCATCGGCCAAATGCGGAATGCGGAATGCGAATTGCGGAATTCACCAACCTCAAGCCGATCGTTCAGAGGGGGCAGACGGCAAGGGCATCTGAGCGCGGCAAATCTGCATGTCTTGCCTCATGATCGATGCTTAGCAGTCCTGATGGAAGATACGGCGATTGCCAGAAGCTCCCTACCCTCTCCCATGACACCATTCACTTCCATTTGAGGAAGGAATCCCGCCTCCTGTGAGACCTCAAGCCAGTAGAGGGTTTCGTCCAGCTCCTCTTCGACGATGCCCATCTTGGCGATGAAGTCAGCCTTCGACTGAGCCCGACACGCGGAACGATAGTTGGCTCCCGCAGACGTTCCTGCGCGCACCATCTAGATTGATGTTCCGGTCCGGCCTCTCCGCCCCAGCCTTGGCGTTCATTACAGCCCCGCCCAATTTCACCCTGTGTATCTTTTCCTGCCTCTTCAGCCTATTCGCATTCGTACGCTTTTGGATCCTTATTCATTCCGCATTCGCCTCATAGATCCTTTGAATCACGTACCGTGGCCTCCGCCGCACCTCCGTATAGATCCGGCCGATGTATTCGCCGATGAGGCCCAGGGCGAGGATCTGGATGCCCACAAAGAAGAAGAGGATGGCGAAGAGCGTAAATACCCCTTCCGACTCCGGCCCCATCAGCAGGCGGCGAAGCATGAGGAATCCGCCGAAGCCCAGACCCAGGACGGCGATCCCGATTCCCGCCAGGCTCACGATCTGGATGGGGAGGAGCGAGAAGCCCGTCATGAGGTCGAAGTTGAGCCGGATCAGGCGGAAGGGGTTGTACTTGGACCGGCCATTGATCCGCCGGTCATGGGCGACCGGGATCTCGGTGGGCGATCCCGCAAAGCTGTTGGCGAGGGCGGGGATGAAGCTGGAGACTTCGCTGCAGCCTCGCAGGACCTCCACGACCTCTCGCCGGTAGGCGCGGAGCATGCAGCCGTAGTCCCGCATCTCGACCCCCACCACCTTGGAGGTCACCTTGTTCACGCCCCAGGAAAGCAGCCGCCGCACCAGGTGATCGCGGCGGTTCTGCCGCCACCCGCCGACCACGTCGTGGCCCTCGCCGATCTTGTCCAGGAGCCGTGGGATCTCTTCGGGCGGGTTCTGGAGGTCCGCGTCCAGCGTCACGATCACGTCCCCGCGGGCGTGGTCCAGCCCGGCGAACACGGCCGCGTGCTGACCGTAGTTCCGGTTGAGCTGGATCACCCGGACGACGCCGTGCTTCTCCTGGAGGCAGCACAGGATCTCCAGGGACCGATCCCGGCTCCCGTCATCCACGAAGATCACCTCGTAGGGCCGGACCAGGTCGTCTAGAACGCTCTGGAGCCGCTCCCACAGCGGTTCCAGGTTCACCTCCTCGTTGTACACGGGGATGACGACTGAGACCACCGGCCCCGGCGATTCCGCCCCCTCGCGCCTCGACATCCCAGCTTCAGTTTTCATGCGTGGTCATCCACAGAAACGGTACGAGTGTACGAATGTACGAGCGTACGCTACGATACTCCTCCGGTCTTGGTCCACCTTTGTACCTTCGGACTTTCGTACGCCTTCGCACATGACGTCCATTCCGCATTTCGCATTCCGCATTCGAGCTGTTCCTTCGTACCTTCGTACGCCTCTCTCCTTACCCGATTCCCCAGGTTTCCAAAAAAGCAATCGGCGGATTATAGTCCGCCGATGCCAGGGTTGTCTAGGCAACTTCTACGTGCTTGACCACCAATCCCAGTCAGCCTGCCTATCCAGATGTCTAAGCCCGTGGAGTTCCCTCAGGGGACTCGCCGCGCTTCCCATAGGGTTACCTGAAGATCGTCACCATACTCGCGATCGTCAGACCAAACTGCCCGATGATGGTAGCAACGTCTCGCCAAAGCGGAAGCGGCCTGTACTTGGGCTCCACTGTGGATGGAGCCAGGATGGCATCGCCCGGCTCCATTTCCCGAACCTTCGTATAGCCTTGGATCGCTGACCCGTCGGCCTTTAGGATGTAGGTCTCGCCCTTCTCGGCGTCCTTGCTCAGGCCGCCAGCTTTCTCGACGTAGTACTCTGCAGGGGCCCCTGGCTGGTAAAGGACCGCTGTCTGGTTCCGAACGGCCCCGAGCACCATCACCGTCGAGGGTCGCATGGGGACAGACAGCGTGTCCCCATCCTCCAGGGGAATATCCGATTCGCTTCCCTCGAGCTGTTCGATGTCGCCCACGCGCAAGACGACTCGGCCCAGGACAGCACGTTGCGCTGTCAAGCGCAAGAGTGCCTGACGCTGGAGCAGGGACTCCCGCAGGGGGCCGGCCTGCTCTCCCCCCGCCACCAGGGCACTGGTTTCGGCGAAAAGCCGCTGCTCCTGTTCCCGGACAAACGCTTCGAGCTGCGTCTTCTCTTTCTTGCGCACGGATTCGCGGGTGAATACCGCGGCCTTGGGGTAGGCCTTGTCGGTGAACTCCCCGGCCCGCCGGATGACTGAACTCAGCCGCTCCCCCTTGGTGATCGCATATGTCCCTGGCCGTTTCATTTCGCCGCTCAGGGTGACCGTTGCCGGTCCGACCACTTCCGATTGGACGCTGATCCTGTCCAGCGGCTGTAGAACGATGTCCCGCGCGGGATTCGGTCCCGGGTTCGAGGCCCAAAGCTCTCGCAGGTCAACGGTCAGAACCTCCCGCGAAAAGTCAGGGCGGACACGGACGATCTCCACCCGATCCCGATACGATTCTGGAAAGAGGGCATCCGGTTTGAGGACGTCACTCAGATGCATGCCGGGCTTCCACTCATACTGGCCCGGTGCCCGGACGAATCCCTCCAGCGTCACCGTGTTGTTCAACCGATCCTGTGCGGGAAAAACAGTCACCAGGTCACCGTCCCGAAGCAGCTCGGATTCCCCCCCGCCCTGTTTCGCACCGAAGGAGACATCGAGGATCACCTTCCCGGCAGCCCCTTGAATCCTCTCCACCTGGACTCGATCGAGCCGCGCCGTCGGCAGGGGACCACCCGCCATGGCAATCAGGGCTCCGACAGACGTCCCGGGCCGTAACTCGTAGATGGCGGACCGCTTCACTTCTCCCGTAATAGCCGCGACGGGCCCGATGGACGGGACGAAGATTGTCTCACCGGCCTGGAGCGGCGGACCGAAGTTCCGCTCGCCCCGAAGGAGGAAGTCATACAGGTCCACCTCCTCCAACGTGCGACTGTTTCGCGTGATGCGGATCGATCGAAGGGATCCCATCTTACTGGGGCCCCCGGCTATGAACAGGGCGTCAAGAACCGTGGAGAACGGACTGATGGTGTAGGTTCCGGGTCGTGCCACCTCGCCCAGGACGTAGACCCCGATGGCGCGAAGTTCGCCCAGGGCTAAGCGTAATTCAAAGCCAGAGTAATAGCGGGCCAGCCGAGTCCGCATCACCTCCTGCGCCTGAGCCAGGGTGAGGCCCTGAACTGGCACCGACCCGACCCGGGGCACGAAGACTGCACCGGTACGGTCAACCAGTAAGAGGACAGAGTCGAACAGGGCCGTGCCGGGGATGTTCCACACATACAGGATCAGGCTATCCCCGGGACCCAGCATGTAGTCCGGACTGACCGGCAAATTCATCGCGGGAGCCAGCGACGGCAAGAGGCTCCGAAAGGTCTCATAGCCGAATTGAAACAGCTCCCGGGAGATAAACGGAGCCGTCGGCGCTCCACGCCGGGCGCTCTCAGTAAACGGCAGGGAGGGCGCCTGCAGGAAGCCTCTTTCCAGGGGGGAGCGCGGAACTGCTCGCGTCGCCAAGATTGTCGAGGTGTCCAGGACAAAGGCGGCGGAGGTCGTGGCCGGGTTTCCAGCCAGGTTCTTGATGCTGGCCACGATCGTGTTCTGCCCCTCCGCCAGAACCGGCTGGAGTTCCAGGCTGCCGGCTCCACCTGCCTCCACTTCTCTGTTCAGACGTTGCAACTGACGTTCCTGGACGGCTCCCTGGGTTGCCTCGGATCCTCGAGTGGCCGTGGGTCGCCAGGTTGCCCCGCTCGGAGTCACCTGGAACTGTTGAGTCCGGTCAATACCGTTGACCGTCACCTGAAAGCTGTTGAGGTCCAACTCATCCCGAGGATCGCGGAAGATGATGCTAATCCCCTGATCCTCCCGAGTCACGATGGTGCCGTTCCGGGGCTCTACGATCGTGATGATCGGAAAGGCCGACAGCTCCCGGATGACACGGGGCGTCGCCGGTTGCCCCGGTTGTCCCAGTTGTCCGATCTGCCCCGCCTGCTCCGGACCCGTGAGGCTCTGCCCTCCGGGCATTTGTGCCATCACAGGTACTGGAAACCCGATCATGACCGCTAACACGAGCACCAGCCACGCTCTCACTCGCTTCACTCGGCTAATCCACATCAGTCAACTCCCCAGGAGGATCCGTCTGCTCCAAAGCCTCGGTTTACCTCCGTACGAAAGTACGAGGGTACGAATGTACCCTGACCGAACAGGAAGACCAGCGGACACACTCAACTTCCATGGAGTCTAGTCCTGCCAACTGTGCAGATCCTCAAATCAGTCTATCTCCATCCCCCAACACCGTACGAGTGGACGAAAGTACGAGTGTACGGCCCGCCCCCTATATCTCTTCGTACCCTCGTACATGCGTACACCCCGTGCCTCCCGCCGTCCATTCGTACTCTCGTACCTTCGTACGCCTTTCTCGCAGACATCGTTCGAGAGTACGAACGTGCGAATGTACGCTGCCTGCCCGCCTGCCGGCTTCCGAGCATGCTAGCCAGCGGATGGAGCTTCCTGCTTCCGAACCCGTTCCAGATATTCGAGGAAAAACGCCAGAAACATCCCCAGGAACAGCGAGAGTGCTCCCGCGATCGCCATGTTTAACCTAACGGACGGCTTCGACTTGCGCTCGGCCGGGACTGCCCTATCGAGAACCTGGACACTGGGCGTATCCCGTGCCTCGCTGATCTTCGCCTGCTCGTACTGTGCTGTCAGCAAGCTAAATACGGTCTCCTGAACCTTGACCTCGCGCATCAATCGGATTAGTTCCATCCCTACCTCTGGCACTTTCGTGAATGGAACCTGGAACTCTCTTCTGCGCTGCCCAGGATTCGGGCTTTCAGGGGGAAGTTCCATGCCCTGGCCGTACTGCATTTGAGCCAACTGCCGTTTCAACTCCTCTAGCTGTCGCTTCTGGGCTAGCACCTGCGGGTTGTTCTCCGTGGAAAAGCTTCGCATGAATTCGAGCTGCGCCTCTGCCACCACAATCTGTCCCTTGAGCTTTCCGGCTTCCTCGATGGCGCCTTTTGCCTGCTCCTGCATGACAATGGCCTTGTTGTTTTCCTGAAAGCGTCGAAGAGCCTCTTCGCCTTGGCGCAGGGCCTTCTCCGTCTTGTCCAGCCGCTCCGCAATAAAGGCCCGCTGCCGGCCGGCGTCGGTCGTCCCCAGCTTGGCGAACAGCCGATCCAGATTTGTGACATACGCATTCGCAATGTCGGCCGCAAGTTTTGGATCCTTGTCTTCCACGTTGACAGATATCGCGCCTTCCTTGGACACCTTGATGTCCGTCGCGCCTTGAAGCCCCTTGATGGCGTCCTCGGTGTATTTGGCCTTGTAGTACTCCTTCAGGCTAAATCGCTCCACGAGGCCCTGAGTCATCGTCCGGCTTTTCAGGATCGCGACGAAGACATCCCGATTGCTTCCAGTGGGGGGCAGTATGTTTCCGAGAACCTGCCCAGCTCCCGACGCCGCGAGGGCAGCCGCCAGTCCTGCCCCTCCGCCCCCGGACTCCTTGGGGGCCAGGATCGTCACCCTGGACTCATAGATCTTCGTCATGATGAAGTAGCTGTAGAACCCCGCCGTGAACACCGAGACAAGGGTGAGTCCCAGGATTATGCGGCCGCGCTTTTTCAGCACCCGCCAGTAATCCAGCAGGTTCACTTCATGGTCTTGCCACTCTTCTCTCGTCTCGGGACTCATAACTCACACCTCTCTTCAACTGCTGGGACGCTCGAAGGCTAGGATGCCAATGCCAGCACACAGCGTACGAAAGTACGAAGGTACGAATGTACCCCCCGACCAGCTCATCACCAAATTCGAAATCCGAGAGTGGTCAATTCGAAATCCGCAATCCGAAATCCGAAATGAGCGATCATTCCGCAATCCGTATTCCGCATTCCTGATTCAGAACGTACTTTCGTACCCTCGTACATTCGTACACCCTTGGCAGTTTAGCAGGTTGCTGAAAAACTATTTTCGGGGGTCGTCCCCGAGGGCCTCAGCAGTACCGCAGCTGAACCCACGAATGGTTCGCAGAACCGCTCTGGAGGCTCAGGATTCACGATCGGCTCGTGTTGGAGCTTCCAATCTGCATTCTGACGGATAGGCGTTTGTGGGGCTTTCGCCCACTACTCGAACGAGTTTTTCAGCATCCTGTTAGGCCTTCCAGCCTGCTAGATGCCAGCTTGATTGCCTTCCAGCCTTCCCGCCTTGCAGCTTGCTCGCATTCCAGCCTTCCAGCACCCAAAGACTATCCAATGACCCCATCCACAGTGAACTCGACATCGGGAAATACCTGCGGCGACAAGGATTGACCTCGCTGGACTCGCTGAACCTCCCGGTATCCCTGCGGCGCAGGTGTCCGAAAGACTTCGACGCAATCCCCTGCCAGGTCAACCAGCCACGCCTCGGGGATTCCGGCCTGACCATAGAGGGGTACCTTGATGCCGCGGTCATACTCTGCGGATGTCTCGGCCACCTCTATAACCAGGATCACATCATCCGGCCCAGGGTGTGCGGAGGCGTAGAAGTCAGCGCGGGGGCGCAGCAGCGCCAGGTCGGGCTGCGGCTCGGAATGTGTCCCCAGCCGAATTGGGTCCTGGGCGCCGACGATGGCGCGCTCCCCCGCTCCCCGATCGAGAAGCCGAATCAGGCGCTTGACACACGCAGCGTGACGACTCCCGACCGGAGTCATCTGTACGATCTCTCCTTCAATAAGCTCCACCCGATCATCTTCTCCAAAGATGTGAGCCTCCGCCATCCGATGATACTCATCAACCGTAAACACCCGTCTGAGCACCTGCACAGCCATAACACATCCCCTCTATCGCTTGGCAACCTCTGCAAACCGGGGCCCCCAAGGAAAACGCCACGTCGTACGCCTCACGACCCTATCGCCATAGTACTTCTATCAGCCGATTTCAGCAAGTCGCCACCTTCCATCCATATTCTTCGCCCCGGTTCGCGGCTCACGGTTCTAGCCTCTCGGCCGCATTCCGCACTCCGCATTTCGGACGATTCCGCATTCCGAATTCCGCAATCCGCATTTGAGTTAGAATTTCTTCCCCCGATGTTCCCACTTCCCCCTCACCGTGGCGACCGTGTCGAGAGTTCCTGCCACCACTGGAAAGTGATAGCTTGAACAAGGGAGAACCCCAAGATTGTGGGGTCTGCGACGAGATAGAGTGACACGAGCTTCCACGCAAGGAGGCGCCCCCAGGATGACGGCCATGCCTGCCGTAACGTTGACAGCGAGGAAGACAGTCGTCAGCCCGACGCACTCGAGCATTCTTCCGACCGCCCTACTCAAGGCCCTCCCCGAAAGCCGGGATCCCTTGGCCCCAACCAGATAGGCAGCCGCCGAGGTGCAGCCGATCAGGATTGGAAGAAAAACCTGCTCCATGCCTGCCCCTTCATGCTCTCACAGGTATCCGGCCATCCTGTAATAGAGGGGCGCGACGAACTCCTGCGCGATCCGCCGCACGAGCCGCAGGCGTTCCTCCGGCGCCACAGCAGCACTGGAGAAATCGTCCGCAGGCGCCGGCAGCACCTCAAACCCGGCCCGCTCGAACAGTGCCTGGGCACGTGTCATGTGCTGCGAGTCAGTCACGAGCAGGATTCGCCTCACGCCCAGGGGACGGAGGAGCGCTCGGATGCGGGCCGCCTCCTCCCGTGTCGTCCGCGCCCCGGCCTCTGTCGGGATCACCTGAGGCGAGAGTCCAAATTGGCGGGCGAGCTCAGCACGAACGCGAGCCTCCGCCGGCCCCTGACCGCGTGCCTCGCCGAGCAATACAAGGAGTGGCGCCAGCTCCTCTCGGTGAAGGACGATCCCTTGGAGGGCGCGACGCAGGGAGAGATCGCTCAGCAGCCCGTCTGGCTGGAGGCCGCCCCCGAGCACCACGATTGCATGCGCCGGCTCGAGGCGAGGAGAAACGCTACCCATTTGGGCCAGGAGATTTGGCAATGGGGTGAGGGCCGCAGCAAGAAAAAGCAGGACGCCGGCGAGCCCCAAAGCCGGAGGCTGAGTGCACATCGCATGAGAATCTTCCTCGTAGCCATATTCGACGCGGGGGCCAATCCCGGATGCGGTGATCCTCGCGGTTTGCTTAGGGTGCCTGTGGGGTGACCGCAAGCTCCTACCCGCCGGAGGGCAGCGTCGTGGTGACGCCAATCATCGGCCCGTGGGGAAAACTGCCCCGCCCCTCATCAGAACTGTATTCTTCAGGCCCCTTCGATCCCTACCGCTCCAAACATACGCATACGCCGGCTCAGCATTATGGCGCCATCGAAGTGGGGGGAGGAGCGTGTCTCATCCCGTGCTGCCTGAGAAGGCTCTCCACGCGGCTCTCAAGGATGTTCACGGGAATAGGCTTGTAGATCCGGTCATCAGCACCAAAGGTCAGGACGTCGGCTAGGCTCACCGAGTCGGCCGAATCCACCAGGACGAGGATCGGCAGAGCCCGGTCGCCCTTCGCTTGCTTGAGTTGGGTGCAGAGCCTGCGGACATTCGTCCGAGGGAGGTGGAAATCCAAGATCACCAAATCAGGGACACACTCCCCCAGCCGCTGATTCGCCTCGTGACGACTCGCGGCCTCAAACACCTGGTAGCGGCTTTCCAAGATGCGCTTCAACGTCATCCGAGTGTACGGGTCGTCCTCCACCAGGAGGATCCGGTGGGCCTTTTCCGGCTGGCGGGGGCCCGAGGTCACTCCGTTCTCGAAGTCCGGAACCAAGGCCCTGAGCTTTGCCAGTAGCAATGGCTCCTCCCCAGCCCCCGCGTACTTCAGAAGCTCCAGTATGCCTACGTGGAGTGACCCGTACTCCAGCGGATCCGTCTCCACCACCAGGATCTTCTCGTGCACCGTCGGTAGGATCCGGGTCTCGGGGTTCAGGAGTTCCTCGAAGAGCTTCTCCCCGGGCCGCGGCTCGGTGAACTTGATTTCGATATCCCTTTCTGGATCCAGGCCGGAGAGCACGATGAGGTCCCTGGCCAAGTCCACAATTCGCACCGGCTCGCCCATGTCTAGCACGAAGATCTGCCCGCCCTCCCCTTGGGTCGCCGCCTGGAGGACGAGCTGGCAGGCCTCGGGAATGGTCATGAAGTAACGCCGCATGTCCGGGTGGGTGATCGTCAGGGGTCCACCTGCCTCGATCTGCCGCTGGAAGACCTGGAGGACGCTCCCCTCGCTCCCCAGAACATTCCCGAAGCGGACCGTGAGGAAGCGGGTCTTGGCCTGGGCGTTGAGAGCCTGAACATACATTTCCGTAAGGCGCTTGGTGGCCCCCATGACGCTGCTCGGGCGGACCGCCTTGTCTGTGGAGATCAGAACGAAGTCCTCCACCCCGATGCGCTCGGCCGCGTTGGCCACCACCATGGTTCCGAGGACATTGTTCTTGACCGCCTCCCCTTTGTTCTGCTCCATTAGTGGTACATGTTTATGGGCTGCAGCGTGGAAAACGACCTGCGGTTTGTGTTCGCTAAAGATGGTCGCCATCCGTCTTTCGTCCGTCACGTCTCCAATCACAGGACACAGGGGAACCTGGGGAAATTTTTCCCGCAATTCCATCTCAACGAAGAACAGATTGTTCTCGGCCCGCTCCACGAGGACGATCTTCTCAGGCCCGAAACGCGCGAGCTGTCGGCACAACTCGGAACCGATCGACCCGCCCGCGCCGGTCACGAGGACCCTCTTTCCCTGGACAAAGCTTTCCACGTTCGTGTGGTCTATCTTCACCGGCTCACGGCGGAGGAGATCGCTGATATCTACCCGGCGCACCTTCGAAACCGTGAGGGGCCCTTCCATGAGCTCCGCGAGGCTCGGGACGGTCCTGTACTCTATCCTAGCAGCCCGACAGGCGCCGATGATCCGCCGCATCTCCGCCCCCGTCGCGGACGGGATAGCGATGAGCAGCTCCTGAACTTCCCGGGACAGGCACAGGTCTGGAAGCTGATCAATCGTCCCCACTACCTCGATTCCGTGGATGCGCCTCCCCTGCTTGCTGGGATCATCATCCACGAAGCCGACGATGTGGTAATTCAAGCCTGGGTTCCGCCCGATCTCGCGGATCAGTAGCTCCCCCGCGTCGCCGGCTCCGATGATCAGCGCCCGCCGCTCGCCACCATTGCGACTCCGTGCTCGCCATTCCCATGCAGCCCGCAGCGCCAGGCGCGTCCCTCCCACCAACAAGAGACAAACTCCCCAGTCGATCGGAAAAATCGGCCACGGGAAATTCGGGTTGATCAACCCCAGCACGGCAACGGCGAACACGACAGAGCTGAGCGTCACGGCCTTCAGGATTGAGAGGATATCCCGCATGCTGACGTATCGCCAGAGCCCCTCGTAAAGGTGGAGCCAGGCGAAAACCGTTAGCCGGACGAGGAGGATCAGAGGCAGGGTCACTAGGAATTGCCGCCAATCGGCAGGGGACAGGGGGAACTCGAACCGGAGGAGATAAGCGAGCCAGTACCCCGCCGCCACCAGGCTCGCGTGAAGCATGACGATGATCCATCGCCGGTACGGCAAGATATGATTAATCAAAGCTGAAGCATCCCGCTGCGCCAAAGCTCCCGGCTTTCCGCCCCTTCAACGTCGCCCCCAGGGCCTGGGCGGCATCCTCGATCACGAGAAGCCCATGCCGTTCTGCGATCGCCATGACCCGATCCATATTGCACAGGCGCCCGTTCAGGTGGACAGGAAGGAGGGCCTTCGTCTTTGCGGTGATCGCGCGCTCCACCTGCTCAGGAAGCATGTTGTAGTCAGGTCCCACGTCCACGAGGACCGGCGTTGCCCCGCAGTGGATAATCGCCTAGACCGTCGCCACAAAGGTGTGCGCTACGGTGATCACCTCGTCTCCCGACCCGACACCGGCGCCCAATAGGGCGAAATGCAGCGCATGGTACCCACTGTTCATCCCGACCGCATGCCGGACCCCGACAAAACACGCCAGCTTCTCTTCGAACTCCCGTAACTGCTGCCGATAGATCAGGTCCCCCCTGGAAAGACAGTCCGTGATCGCCGCGTCAATCTTCGGCTTCAGCTCTTGGAAGTGTCTGCGGGGGTCAACAAAGGGCACCTTGTAGCCCATGCGATCTCCTTTCTCACCCCACAAGCAATTTCTCTACAGCAGCGATGATAGCCTGAGCGTCGGGATAGTACACCTGCTCGAGCATGCGACTCGACGGTGCAGGGGCATCCGGAAGCGTAACCCGCGCGATAGGCGCCTTTAAATAGCGAAAAGCCCCACCTGCGACGGTCGCCGCAACCTCGGCAGCCATACCGCAGGTCCTCCACGCACCGTCAGCCACGACCAATCTTCCGGTCTTTCTCACCGAAGCAAAAACCAAGTCTTGATCCCATGGCTTGATCGAGCGCAGGTCAATCACTTCAGAATCGACACCTCGTTCCGCCAGTGCTTCCGCTGCCTTGGATGCCTGCTTCATCATGTATGATGTCGCAACGATTGTCACATCTCGTCCCTCTCGACGTACGATGCCTTGACCGATCGGCACGGAGTACATCTCCTCCGGAACTTCCGCGGTCTCGGCATACAACCATCGGTCGTCAATATACATTACCGGGTTGCCGTCGTTCACTGCAGCAATCAGGAGCCCCTTGGCATCGTATGGGGTGCTTGGCATCACTACTTTTAAGCCAGGAACATGCATGAAAAACGCCTGAAGCGACTGAGAGTGCTGAGCCCCTTGCTCGCCACCTCGGTTGATTACCGACCGAACGACAATCGGGACGCCAACTCGCCCTGCAAACATGTAAGACCAATTCGCGGCTTGGTTGACGATTGGGTCCACAGCAAGGAGCATGAAATCCATTCGGGGATGAAAAACGATCGGCCGCATCCCAGCAATAGCCGCCCCAATGGCTGCACCAGTTGTCGCATTCTCGGATACGGGAGAGTCTATCACCCGATGACGACCGAATTCCTTTTCCAGATCCTGCAGGGTGGTGCCCGCATACCAAGGACTCCATACTCCCTGTCCCATCAGAAACACGCGTGGGTCCGTGGCGAGCAGTTGTGCGTGGGCCTCTCGAATGGCCTCCGCATAGCTCAATGAACGTATTGTCATTGGCCCCCCCCTCTCGCCCAATAGATGTGTGCCAATAATTCACTCTCGTCCGGATAAGGTGACTGTTGAGCCAGAACCACCGCCTCCTCCACCTCCTCGCGGATCCCTTGCTCCAGCCGTTCCAGATCTTGTGGTGGTACCCCCATCTCCATCAGGCGGGTACGCGCACGGGCTACCGGATCCTTCGGTAACCATCCCTCCAATTCGTCCTTCCGCTTCACGCCCACATCCAGATCCCAAGCCGGTCCCACATGCCCCCGCCAACGGTAGGTACGACACTCTAGTAGTGTAGGACCATTCCCGTTGCGAGCTCGAGTGACCGCCTCAACGCTAGCTCGGTAAATCGCTTCTACGTCGTTCCCGTCGAGACGGATACCAGGAATCCCATGTACCTCACCGGCCTTGTAGATATTGTCTTCGGCGCGGTGTTCAAGAAGGTGCATGTGGCTCGAGTAGAAATTGTTCTCACAAACAAAGAAGACCGGCAGTCGATAGAGCGCCGCCAAGTGCGCCGATTCATGAAAGTGGCCCTCATCCGTCGCCCCGTCGCCGAAGAAGGAGACCGAGACTCGCCCGTCTCCCCGCAGTTTCGACGCGAGACCCGACCCGACGGTCAGGGGGATGGTGGCGGCTACCAGCGGCACCGTGCCCAGGATGCCCACCTCCGGCGCCACCAGATGCATGGAGCCGCCGCGGCCTCGCGCGCAGCCGGTTATCTTGCCGTACAGCTCGGCCATCATGGCGCGGAGGTCCCCGCCCTTCGCCAGGTAGTGCCCGTGGGATCGATGTCCACCCCACACATAGTCATCCGTGCCCAGGGCGGCACAGACCCCCACCGCAATCGCCTCCTGCCCAATATAGAGGTGACACGGTGTCTTGATCTCACCCGCCTCAACGAGATCCGCGACCCGCTCTTCAAAGAGACGGATTCTCAACATCATCACATACATGCTTCGCATGAGCGTTGCGGGGACTTCTCCAGCCGCTCCCCCTGCTGGTACCGGAGAATGGAGCTTCATCCTCTTCACCCTCCCCCTGCGGATCTATTTGCAGGTTCCACGTACGTAGGCCTCGGAACTGAAGCGGTCAAATAGATGTGTCTTGAGGGTCTTAAGCATGATCTGAAGATTCGATCGAAAGCGAGCGCTCCCTGGATACGTGGCAGGATCCGCGAGGAGGCCGGCCGGCGGGGGGTTCCGATCCAGATACCGGAGCGCGCCGAGGGCGTACCGGTCGTCCTCCACAAGGCAGGCCCGGTAGCGCCCCTCCCAGAAGTGGCCCCGGCGCTTCCGGATCCTGTGAAATGCCTTGGCGGCCTCGGTCATGAACCAGCGCAGGGGCCGCCCAAGGGCGTCCAGCTTGGGCGCCCGGAGCAGCAGGTGGATGTGATTGGACATCAGCGTATAGGCGTACAGCGTGACGTCATAGGTCCGGATCATCTCCCGCAGGAGGGCGAGGAGCAGTTCGAAGTCCTCCAGGGTGGTGAAGCAGAACTCCCGGCTATCGCACCGGGCCGCTGCGTGCGCCGTCCCCCGGGGGGCATAGACGCGTGCGGCGCGGGGCATGGCCACCCGTAGGATGGGGCGGAGGAGATCATCCACCAGCGGATACGGCTTCACATTGCTCCTGGTCAAACCCCGCCCCCGAAGAATCTAGAACGCTCCCCTGAGAAATCAGGCAGCTACGTAGTATTTCTCCCACGGAGAAGAAGATCGAGGGTAGTCTCCCACATCATGATCCCCTTCTGGGGAAAATGGCAGCTTCCAAAAGGGGCTTCTCTTCGGTAGAACCAGGGTCGCGTGCGCCACACGTCAACCGCGGCCCTAACCGAAGGAGAAACCCCATGCCTATCATCCGGTCAAATGCAATCCGAATCAAGCGCCTTTCGGGAGCTGAAGGCGGATCTCCGGACCAGACGCGATCGCCTCCGCGTGGGGATCGACATCGCGAAGCGGCAGCACGTGGCCCAGGTCCGCCTCGCCCATACGCGGATCCTGGAGCAGCGCTTCGACGTCGCCAACACCGGGGCCGACTTCGAACGACTCTGGAGGCACCTGCAGCAGCGCCAGGCCGAGACCGGCGTCACGGAGATCGTCTGCGCCGTGGAACCGACGGGCACCTACCACGAGGCCCTGGCCCAGTTCCTGGAGGCCCACGGGGTCGATGTCGTCCTCGTCGCGAACCAGGTCGCCCACCACAACCGGCGGACGCTGGATGGGACCTGGGGGAAGAGCGATCCGAAGGACGCCCACAATCTCTGTGATCTCCTCGAGCGGGGGGTGGTCCTCTTCTACTCGCTCCCCGATGAGCGGATCGCCACCCTCCGGCGCCTCGTGCGCCTGCTCCGCGCTGCGCGGGTGGAGCTGGGGGCGTGCAAGGCCCGCTTCCGGAACACCCTCCTCCCGCGGCTCGGCCCGGCCGGGGACGCGGTGCCCCCCGCGCTCCTCGCGGTGCTCCCGGCGCCCCTGCGGCGACTCTGCCCGGTCCCGGCCGAGACCCCCCGGCGCCGGGGGCGCCCGCGGACGGCGGATCCCGGCGGGGAGGGAGGCGCCCCGGCTGGCCCGCTCCCGCCCGGCCTCGCCGGCGAGTGCACCGACCTCGTCGCGCGCCTCACGGCCGTCCAGGCGCGCCTCGCGACGATCGAGGCGGAGCTGGTGCGCGTCGCGCAGCCGCTCCCGGCGTACACCCTCCTCCGCACGATCCCCGGGATCGGCCCGACCCTCGGGGCGATCCTCCTCGCGGAGCTCGGGGACATCGCCTGGTACACCCACTTCGGCCAGCTCCGGAAGCTGGCGGGGCTGGACATCCAGCGGGTGGCCTCCGGCCAGTGGGCGGGGACGGGGCGGATCTCGCGCTGTGGTCGGCCGCTCCTCCGGTGGGCGCTCTACCAAGCGGCCCTCGGCGCGGCCCGCACGCCCTGCTGGCGCGCCCGGCGCGAGGTCCTCATCGCCAAGCGGCAGGGCGATCGCTTCGCGTTCCTCAAGGCGAATGTCGAGTTGGCGGCGAAGCTCTTGCGCCTGGTCTGGGGCGTGTGGCGCAGTGGCCAGCCCTACGACCCCGCGCGAGTGGACGGAGCCCCTGCGGCGCGGCCGGCGATAGCCTCCCCGAAAGCTCGCGCCGGCCGCCGCGGGGCCCCACCTCTCGATAAGGGGCAGGCGGAGATCGTTGAACCGAGAGGCAACCAGGCGGGTCGGAGTTCGGGCAGGCGAGCCTTGCGCCCGAGAAGTGGTACAAGCCGGAGGGCGTGACGCGCTCCGGCGCTCAGAGAGGAGACCACGACAACCACCCGTTTCCCGGGGAGAGGCAGCGCGAGTTTGCTACGTGGAGGCACCCGGCGTGACCTCGCGAGGGACAGAGGCGCGCCTCTCCTGCTCCGGCAGCCCGGACTAGGCCGGTTGAGCGCGGCTGGCAGCGCCGACGCCGAATAGCACCACTACGATGGGGCGAGGAGCATTCCGAGGAGAGGCGCTCTCCGGGACGGGGACAGGCAATCATCGCAGGACGCTTCGGCGTCACTCACAGGGAGGATTTTCTCTTGACAGCGAAAAAACGGCCGGGTCCCAAAAGATGTCCGGTACCTTTCTTGTTGCACTTCAGTTTCGACCTTCAGTCAAATTCGAAATTCGAAATTGAGAAGCTGGCCAGCCTGCTCGCCTGCCAGCCTCGTCTTGATTCTGCATTCCCGCCGGGCCGGATGGCCCTCTCTCCGAGCCGGAGGCGTCTCCGAGCCGGAGGCTGGGCCGGAGGCCGCATTCCGCACTTGAGACCGTACCCTCGTACATTCATCCGTCGTTCTCAGAACTTCCGCCCTCGGTGTTCCCATTTTCCCCGAAGGGTAATCCAGAACGAGAGCCCTATCAGCTTCAGGTCCAGCCAGAAGGTCTGCTTTTTGATGTATAGTAGGTCGAACTTGAATTTGTGCCTGCGGGGAAGATCCCGTGGCGCATACACCTGGGCGAGACCGGTAAGGCCAGGCCTAGCCCGGTGCCGCTCCTCGTATCCAGGGATCTCTTCCATGGGGGTCAACCTCCCGTTTCCCTTCACCTCAATCTCTCCGGGAAGAAGGGCTCGAGGGCCGACAAGACTCATGTCCCCCTTAAGAATATTCCATAGCTGAGGCAATTCATCCACCGCGGACGCTCGAAGGAGTCGTCCGACGGAGGTTACCCTTGGATCCTTTTTGCTTGCTTGGAGTGGTCCGAAGCGCTCGTCCGAATCTTCTATCATAGTCCGAAACTTCCAACTCCTAAACCGCCTTCCGCCCCTCCCCACCCGCTCTTGCGTATAGAACACAGGCCCGCCGTCCTCAAGTTTTATGCCGAGCGCGATGAGCAGCCACAGGGGCAAGGACAGCGTCAGCCCTACGCAGGACAGCACGACATCCAAGGCGCGCTTCGCACAGGAATCCAACTCTCCAGCCGGTCGCACTCGGATCTCCCGCTGCTCCTCTTCAACTGCTAGCGCGCCCGTGTCAGCCAGCCTGACGCTTCGCGCGCACAGCCTCGTCGAGGATGAGCTCATAGGACGCAAGGCACTTCTTGAGAGAGTAGTTCTCCGCAGCATAGGTTCGCCCGTTCTTCCCGAATGCCTCGCACAGCGCCGGATCCGAATAGAGCCGTCCGATAGCCTCCGCGAGGGAGGCCGCGTCTCCGGGAGGGACGACCAGCCCGGATTCGCTCTTCACGATAACCTCAGCCGCGTCGCTCGCCGGATTCACGATGCCTATCATGGGCCGCGCCACGGCCATGATGCTCTGCACTTTCCCGGGGATGGCCGGCGACAGCAGGGCCTGCGACAGCGGTACCAGACAGATGTCGGATGCCCGCAGGAGCTCAAAGTACTCCTCGCGGGGCAGCATCGGCAGGAAGCAGACGTTCCTCAGATCCCGGCCCAACTGCCTCCAGCGGCTCTGATACACGCCGTCCCCGGCCAAGACGAAGAGGATATCGCTCTTCGCCTCCAACCTCCGTGCCGCATCCAGCACGGCCGTCAGGTCTTGCGCGAATCCCATCACCCCGGCGTAGGACACGATGAATCGACCAGAGAATCCTCGGGCCCGTCGGAACGCGTTCTCCTTGGGCCCCAGCGTGACGTGCTCTGTGTCGATCCAGTTCGGGACGTAATGCACCTTGTGGGCGGGTACACGCTTCCTTGTGATCAGGACCCGCTGGCTCCCCGGGGCAGGCACAATGATCTTCCTCGCCGAAGCGTAGACGAAGCGCTCTAGCGCCTCGGCCAGGGAAATGGCAATCCGATTGGTCAAGAGGCCCAGGTCCACTACCGTCTGCGGGTAGAGGTCGTGCAAGTTGAGGACGAAGGCCGACTCCATCCTCCGCTGGTACAACCACCCTGTTAGCCCCAACGCCAGCGGCGGTGAATAGATGAGAACGACATCGGCTCTCCCCCACCGCATTGCTGCCCCGGCCAATTGAATCCCGAGAAGCGCCTGGCCGACCGCCCGCACAGTCCCGAACCGGCTCAAGGTCGACAGGCCCCTCACCCGGATGACCTCCACCCTCTGGAGCAGCTCCCGCCTCGGGATCCCTGCTTCCCGGTCGCCCCGACGCCGCGGTGCCACGTACTCCGAGGGCATCCGCGTCAGTACGCTCACTTGGTGCCCGCTGGCGACCAGACCGGTTGCCAGCTCTCCGAAGAGATGGGCCGCCGATCGGGCCTCGGGATGGAACCGCTCGACGATCATGAGGATTCGCATTAGGCCGCATCAGAGCGCCGGAGGCGCCTCCGGTCCCAGGCCGGCTAATCCGCCGGCATCACAACCCGTCCTCCCGGAACGACCTCGACACGTCTAGATGGTACCGCTCCGGCAGGTGCATTTGGAACCCGTTCGTCCTCACGCGCCCCAGCAGGTCGGCGACGATCCGCTCAGACGCCTTCCCGTCCCCCAGCCCGTGCTCCCAGGTCTTCCCGTACAGCCGCTCCAGCTTGTCGTAAACGGACGCGAACGGGTATCGCCATGCCTCGGCGGGATCGAACTTGACGCTGGACCCCACATCATAGACCTGGGGGCGTTCGGTGGACTTGCGGATCTGGAGGGACGGCACCTGCAAGACGCAGGTCTCCTCCACCACGGTCCCGGAGTCGGTGAGGACTCCTCTCGCGTTCACCATGAGCACCAGCATCTCATCGTACCCGATCGGATCCACGATCTTCACGTTCTTCGGCACGGGGAGCTGGTACGCGCGAAGCAGTTTTTGCGTGCGATAGCTCGCCGGGAAATAGACCGTCCTGTCCGTCGCCTCGACCAGCAGCAGGATGTTCTCCAGGGACGACCGGATATGCACGTTCTCCCTTCGGTGGCAGGTCATCAGGTAGTATTCCTTCGGCTCGAGGCCTCGCTCCGAGAAGAAACCGCGGGTCGCCATCGCATCGTAGTAGCTCTTCCGCCGGAAGTAGTAGTGCTCCAGCACGTCCACGATGAGATTCTGGACGACGACGATGCTGTCCGGGTTCAGTCCCTCCGCAACCCCTTGCTGCTTGTACTCGTCGAAGTAGGTGTAGATCACGTCCGACAGATGGTCGATGGTCGTGCGGTACTTCTCCTCCGGCATCCGCCAATCGTACGAGCGCATGCAGCCTTCGATGTGGACGATCGGGATGTTCAATTGCGCGGCAGCCAGGCACCCCATCACGGTGTTCGTGTCTCCCAGGAACACCGCCGCCTCGGGTCGGAGCTCCTCCAGCACCGGATAGAGTCTGGCGATGACGGCGGCGGAGACCTCGGCATCCGTCTCGCCCCCGCAGTTCAGCTCCACGTTCGGCGGGTCCACTTTCAGCTCGCGGAAGAAGATGTCCTTCAGATTGTCCGAATAGTGCTGTCCTGACCAGACAAACGTGACGTCGCACTCGCGCGACCGCCGGATGCCGTTCAGGACCAGGCTGGCACGAATCACATCCGGCCGAATCCCCAGGATGATCACTAAACGCTTTCGGTTCACTGTGTATCCCCCGCCTGATATCCCTCGCGTTGCGCCAGTTGCCGAATCCCGCTCCGCAGGTCCGGACCCGGGCCGGTCCAGACCAGTGCGGGAAACCGAGTCTCCAGGATCCGCTGCACCGGCCCGCTCGGACCCGCAGCCGCGGTCACCCGCACCTTCTTGGCAAACGCCTCGGCGATCATGCCAACCAATACATACTTGGAAACCGGATCCGGGGAGCAGAAATGATATACGGGGGAGCGCTTCCGGAACTCGTCGAAACGCGCCCCGCAGATGATGTTCCGGCACAGCTCGGCCACCTGGAGTGTCGTGACCCCGTTCCAGAGCCAGTCGGAGTACCCGGCCACGACCGCGTGGTCCTCCCGGGATAGCACCCACTCGACCAGACCCTTGCGCTCCTGCGGGTCCCTTCCAATGACTGAGCACCGGATGTTTAGTACTGCCTGGCTGGGCACCTCACCAAGCCGCTTCGTCATGCCGTAGACGTCCACTGGGTCACAGGCGGAGTCTTCCCAGTAGACCCCCTCTGACCGCCCCGAGAACACCCCGTCGGTCGAGATATGGATGACGCGGGAGTTGTCGCGCGCCGCCATCCTCGCCACCTCGCAGGGCCCGAACATCCAGCGGAAGACAGCAATTCCTGCAACAGAGAGCAGCGGATTAGCGTTCGTCTCACCGAAGGTCCCTCGGGCGCCCGCGCGAACCGGGGCTCGAGGTTCACGAAGGGGGTCGAGAGGAATGGCAGATGTCCGCCGACAAACGCCGCAGCGACGCGCGTGACCGCTGCCCCCTGACCCAAACTCAGACGGCGCCTGGCCGCCTGGCATTGGTCACTCAACGCTATCCGGCATCCGGGAGAGCCTGTGATCGACGATGAATCGCCGGCGCCCCAGGCCATTGTGATAGATCCTTGAGACATAGATAGAGATGAACGCCGCAGCCGCCGTCAGGTACAGCGAGTTCATGCCCAGCAGGCCGACCACCGTCGCTTCGAACCGCATGCCCCCCAGCGCGTAGACGGCCACGAGAAAGACGTTAACTAGCGTCAGCGCCGGAAGGCTGTACATAGCCGCACGCAAGGGGAAGGTACTAGAGGCGAGAATTCCCGACCACGCGAACGTAAAGGCACGGAGATAGTTATAGTGGCTCCTGCCGTACCTCCTCGCCTCTCTCCGGTACGGCAGACCGGCAATGTCGAAGCCCACGTACCCGATCTCGGCACGCACGAAGGGAAACGTGCTCGAATTCGCGATGATCGCATCGCGCACATGCCGACGGAACATGCAGAATTCCGCCATGTACGGGACCATCGTGAAGTCGCCGACGCGCCGCAGTAGTTGATAGAACGAATGCCGGAGGAAACCCATTAGCAACGGGTCGGGGCGATTGTTTCGCATCCCGTACGCAATGTCCCGACCTTCTTCCATCTGGTTCAGGAAGTCGAGGAGCATCTCGGGCGGATCCTCACAGTCAACATCGCACACCATGTAGAGATCGGCTTCGAAGGAGCTGATACCGCACAATACCGAAAGCTGATATCCGAAGTTCCGACTCAGCGTGATGTGATACACCCATCTGTGGGATGCCTCAATCTCCTCGATAAGCGACAACGTGTCGTCGGTGCTACGGTTGTTCATGAACAGCAGAGAGAATTCGTACCGGATCGGGTCAAGGGAACTCGAAACCTTCATTACACGATCGAAGAAGGGGCGTATATTCGCCCCCTCGTTGAATACGGGACAAATCACCACAAGTCGTGCCGGCAACGTCGCGCTCATCAGAAAGACAGCCGTCGGTAGAGGAACCAGGGGAGCGATCTCAAGAGCAGGGTTATCAATCTCCAGTAGCGGGGGAAGTACCGAACTCCAATATCCCTACCCATCTGGCCCACGACGTACGCAGCAACCCGATGCGGCGAAACAGGGGGCAGCAGCATCCTCTTGCCGAAAGTCATCCCCGAATCGACGTATCCGAGCGCGTACGCCTGGACCACCACCGGAGTGTCGGCAAAGTAGTGACGCAGGCCCCGCAAGTAGACATCGAGTCCTGCTTTTGCTGAGGCATAGGCGATATTCCGCCGGCGCGGCACGGCCGCCGCGACACTGGTGAACCCGACGATAAGCCCGTGCCCTTGATGCTTAAAGGCGCGGGCGAATCTCGCGATGATGCGCACTGTGTTCATATAGTTCACACGAATTGTTGTCGCAACTGTTTCATCCTCGGCGAGACCGTCATCCGCGGGACTCACGTGTCCCGCAGGAACAAACAGCGCATCCACCCGGCCCAGTTGCTGAAGACACATTCCATGGAACGTCTCGACATCGATCTTCCCATCGGAGAGATCCAGCACTTGGGGATTGGCCTTGACACCGTACCGGATCGCCAGATCGCGAGAGATGGCATCGAGATCCCGCTGGCTCCTCGCCGCAACGACCACGTCGCACCCTCCCCGCGCAAGCGCCTCTGCGAGGGCACGGCCAACCCCCGAGCTTGCTCCCACAACGACAGCCGCCTTCCTAGACATCCAGCCGCATTCGCAATGCCGAGTCGAATCGGCGTCGCGGACTATAGGCGGCGAGGCGAGCTTTAAAGTCTTCGTAGCCTGGAAAGACCCGCTGCGCAAAGGCCGCGCTGACTCGACTGTCTTTCGCGAGGTTCACGATGCCCCCCACGGCAAGAGTCAATTCGTCGAGGTCATTGAACAGACCTCGCGTTTGCTCCCCTTCGGGGGCATCAACGGTCACGCAGACCCCCATCCCGTCAAAATTTAGCAGCTGCGCTCTCCCATGAAAGAGCTTGAGGGAACCTAGGGTGATTGGTACATTGTGACGTCGGATCAAACCAGGCAGGGCCTCCTCTGCATCTTTCCACCGCAGCCGAGGGACGAGGAGCTGGTATTCGCGGAACCCCTTGCGTCCGAACAGTCCGAAATAGAACTCCTTTCCGTGTGGGGGAAATATTGCCGTGGCGAGGCTCACCACTTTTTCCCGACAGTGCAGCCGTTCGGACCAACTATAGGCCCGCAGCATCGCACGAGTCACCAGACCTGCGTATGCACTCACGGGCAGCCGTCGCAGCCCCTCCGGACTGAGCTGCTTGAACTCGGCGCTGTCGGAGACCCCGTTCTCCAGCGAGCGGCCAACGTACACGAACCCCGCTCCGAATGCTTCACTCCGGAGGTTGAAGTTGTTCCATGAGTGCAACAATTCCGCACCCTCTCCTTCCGCCTCCATCGTCCTGACCGTCTCGGTAAGATCAGGCACAGCGATACGACGCACCAACATTCCTGAACCCCAAAGCCGTTCCAGCCGCAGCCTAGCCGACGTGATGTAGCCCGTCAGCCCGAATCCTCCTACCGTCAACCGAAAAACCTCCTGCTCGTGCTCCGGGGAACAGATGATCTCTCCGTGGTCTGGGTGGAACAACGTCAGGCTCTCGACGACGTTGATGAAGTTTCCCTCCCGCCTGTGATTCTTTCCGTGAACATTACAAGCGATGCAGCCGCCGACGGTGATGCTCGGATGTCCCGGCATGACGCCGAGGATCCAGCCTCGCTGGACCGTAAAGCGATACAGATCGCCGAGGCGTATGCCGGGTTCCACGACAATCCGGCCACCTTTGCTATCGAAGTCCAAGATCCGATTGAATAGCAAGCTGCTTACCGATCGTATCCCAACTCCCGCGCTGGCCGCGCAATAATTTAATCCCGCACCCCTGGGGATTATCCGCGAACCCTCCGTCAGCGCTCCAAACAGATGAGAATAACGGTCGGGTCTCACGAACTCAGCCTGAATCGACTCCGTCCCGTCGAAGCTCCTCAACTCGGTTAACATATGCCAGGTCTGATCTCGGTCCCTCTCACCGGGTCCGGCTCTGCCACCATTCGATCGTCTGCCCGAGTCCGTCTTCTAGGTCGAACCGCGGTCGCCAGCCCGTAGCCTCTTTAAGCTTGCGGTTGTCAGCGCAGACGAATCTTGGGTCGCTCGGGTTGTACGGCAGACCTCCCACTCTGATGAGCTCGGATTTCTCGAGGAGGCGGCCGATCCGAGAAGCGACTTCCCGGACGCTCACAGGTTGGCCGGATCCCACGTTGACCGGCCCGGTCACACCGCTCTCAACTACCGCAACCACTGCCCTCGCAACATCCTCAACGTGTAAGAAGTCGCGAACTTGCTCGCCCGGAGTCACCTTCACTTCGCGATTCTCCAGCAACGATAGCACGACATTCGGGATCAAACGTCGAGAGTCTTCGAAGGGCCCATAGAGATAGAAGAGGCGCGGCCAGGCGAGCGCTAGTCCTGCTGTGATCGCCCACTGTTCCAGGACCAGGTAGACCGCGAGCTTCGCCGCGGCATAAGGACTTCGGGGCTTGGTCGGCGTGGCTTCCGACAAGTAGCCGAAATCCGTGTCGTACTCAAAGCACGTTCCGGCAACCAGAAGCCGCCGGCAACCCACCCCCGCCAACCCGCTGGCTAAGCGGAGTGTTGAACACAACAATGCGATGTTCTCGGGGGCCGCAAGGTATTTTCCAGGCTCGACATACCAGGCCAGGTGCAAGCAGATCTCCGGCCGGACGGGCCGTATCCTTGAGATTATTCCTTCGGTCGATAACAAGTCGCCTTCTAGAAGATGAAGTTTTGGAACTATATCGGCAATCCGACGCTGATCGCTCTGAGGACGGATCAGCGCATGGACCGCGTAGCCCTTCTCAATAAGCAGGCGCGCCACATGTGATCCGACAAAGCCCGTCACGCCCGTGAGAAAGACTTTCACGTCTCAACATCCACTATCGATGTCGCGCATGCCAGTCGTACGGGATGTGGTTCTTGAACGGGTCGAGTCGCGTCGTTCGCAAGGGATCATGAGGATGCGTGCAGCAGTTTGCCACGAGGGCAAAGGGCTCGCTCATCCCTTTGAAGCCGCACCATATTCCAGGGGGAATGACTACCAGCGAGTAATTCTCCGGCCCGAGAAACTCCTCCATCAGCTGACCCTGGGTGGACGAATCTTCTCGGTCATCGTAAAGGACGAGCTTGATACGCCCGAAAACACACGAATAATTTAGAGTCATCTCCCGATGCTTATGCCATCCCTTTACGACACCCGGGTACACGCTCGCAAAGTAGATTTCTCCGAACTGGATGAAATGCGCATCGGTGGCCCGAAGCATGTGGAAGATGGTCCCCCGTTCGTCCGGGATCCGCTTCAGCGGCACCACTTGCACGCCTTGAATCATGCGGCCCGCTCTTTGATCTAGAAGATTAGAGGTTTCGGTATCGGGATGATGAACTGGCCCCCGCCCTCTCGATAGGCGGCTTGCTGCCGTATGATTTCCTCGGCAATATTCCAGGCCAGTAGGAGCACAAAGTCCGGCATCGCATCAACGAGCCGATCCGGCGGGTATATGGGAAGATGCGTACCAGGCGTATACCGCCCTTGCTTAACTGTGCTGCGGTCCACCACAAAATCGAGCGTTTCCCTGCCAATCCCGCAGGCGTTCAGCAGGACGGTCCCTTTCGCCGCAGCGCCGTAGGCCGCGATGCGCTTTCCTTGTACCTTCAGCCGACGGAGCAGCTCCACAAGCGATGTTTTCAAGTTGTCAACTCGCGACGCGAACCCCGCATAGAACTCCAGGCGCGCCGCTCCCCACTGCTCTTCATCCCGCAGCAGAGTCTGCGCGCTAGATCCCTCGCGGCCAGCCGCAGCCAGTACGACAAACAGTCGTAAAGACCCGCCATGAATCGGAATACACTCGACGTCGTTGACGACGAGGCCGTGGCGCCGGAAGAGGGGCGTTAGGGAAGTGAGAGTGAAGTAACAGAGGTGTTCGTGGTAAATCGTGTCAAACTCGCACCGATCCATCATGTCCTTCACGTAGGGCACCTCAATGACTGCCACCCCGTTGCCCTTGAGCAGAATCCTGATACCCTTCACGAAGTCGTTAAGGTCAGCCACATGGGCGAGGACGTTGTTGGCGATCACGACATCGGCTCGGGTTCCCTGGCTCGCCATCTCCGCCGCAAGTCTTGCACAGAAGAACTCCGCCACCGTCGGGATTCCCTTCTCCTGTGCGACCCTGGCGACGTTTCTCGCGGGCTCGACACCCAAGACGGGCACACCCTCCTTCTGGAAGTATTGGAGCAGATAGCCATCGTTGCTCGCCAGTTCCACGACCATGCTTTTTGATGTGAGGCCGCGTTCCCCAAGCAGACGGTGCACGATCTCCCGCGCGTGGTTCAAGATCGTGTCCGAGAATGACGAGAAATATAGGTACTCCCGGAACAGTTTTTCGGGGGGCACCGTTTCCAGAATCTGCACCAAGGTACAAGTGGAGCAGAACACCAGGTCGAGCGGGTATGCCGGCTCCGGCAACAGAAGTTCCTGCTCCGTTAGCAGTGCATTCGCCAGAGGCATCCGGCCAAAGGAAATAAGCGGTTCCAGGTCAGTGCTGGCACAGGATCGGCAGGTAGGTGTAGCACTACCCCGAAAGGCCGTTCCATCGGCCACAGGGCATGACGCCTGAGTCGACGGTGCCACACCGCCCCGCCAGCGCAGGGTCTCGTCGAGAAAACCCTTGTCCAGAAGGTGTCTAATCTGTGCCAGCCGGACGTACTTCCGGCCTTGAAGATCGGCTAGGCTCATCCCCACCTGGCGGAAGGTCTCATACAGTTGCCGGGTGCCCTCGCGGACGTCCCAGCGGAGCCGCAAGCCCGGCAGGGTCCGCTTGAGCTTGGAGAAGTCCACCCGATAATTGCGGGCGTCTGAGTGGCCCTGGCTCGCGAACTCCAACTCGGACCCTGGCACTGTCTCTCGCACGATCTCTGCCAGGTCCCGCACCCGATAGTTCTCACCATCGACCCCCACATTGAAGGCCTGGTTATGCACTACCCGAATGGGCGCCGTCAGTACCGCAACAAACGCCCGCGCGATGTCCTCGACGTGGACCACCGGTCGCCATGGGCTGCCATCACTGAGAATGCGCACCTTCCCCGTGGTCCATGCCCACCCTACCAGGTTGTTCAAGACCAGATCCAGCCTCAAATGTGGCGACACGCCATACGCCGTGGCGTTGCGCAGTGAGACAGGGCTAAAAGCGTTGTCAGCCAACCGCGCCAGATCCTCCTCCGTGCGCACCTTGGAAACGGCGTACGGTGTCAGCGGATGCATAGCCGACTCCTCGGTGACTAGATCGTCCCCCGACCCGCCATACATGCTACAGGACGAGGAATACAGAAAACGCCGGACGCCTGCTTGCTTAGCCATGGTCGCTAGCCGTGTCGATGCAGTGTAGTTAATCTCATGCGTCCAATCGAATCTCAGATCGCCCAGGGGATCGTTGGAAAGCGCTGCCAGGTGGATCACGGCATCGAAACCTTCAAGGTCAGCGGGGATTACATCTCGAATGTCCCGCCGCACGGCCGGGATGTCCGCACGGTCGTCGCCTAGCGTGCACTCCTCGAAAAAATATGAGTCCAGGCCAGCCACCGCGTGTCCCTCTCGCTCCAATAGATGCACCAGCACCGAACCGATGTACCCGTTGTGGCCTGTAACCAGCACTCGCATCGAGCTACCTCCACACCTTCCAGGGGGCATGATCATCGCGCCATAAGCTTTCCAATAGCCGCTTGTCCCGGAGGGTATCCATGCATTGCCAGAAGCTCTCATGACGGTAAGCAACTAACTGCTCCTCAACTGCCAGGCGCTCCAAAACGTCTCTCTCAAGAACCGTGTCATCGCCCTTGATATACGGAAACAATCCAGGTTCAAAAACCATAAACCCTCCGTTAATCCAACCCTCCCCAATCTGCGGCTTTTCGTTAAATTCCGTTACAACGGCATCCGCATCAAAGACCAGGCCGCCAAAGCGTGCTGGTGGTCGAACAGCGGTCACCGTCGCTAGCTTGCCATGCAAGCGGTGAAAGTTGAGAAGTTTCTGGAGATCAAGGTCGCATACGGCATCACCATAGGTCAGCATGAACGTCTGGCCATTCAACCAACCTTCGAGCCGCTTGATCCGGCCACCCGTCATAGTCGTTTTGCCCGTGTCAATGAGATGTACGACCCAATCGTCCCGGTCCCCATCGTGAACCTGGGCATGTCCAGTAGCTAATGAAACGCTAATGTTCCCTTGCAGTCGGGCGTAATCTAAGAAGTACTTCTTGATCAGGTCGCCCTTATAACCAAGCGCGACACAAAACTCCCGGAATCCATAATGCACGTAGTGTTTCATGATATGCCATAGGATTGGATGGCTGCCGATTTCAACCATCGGCTTCGGGATCATATCGGTCTCTTCGGCCAAACGCGTTCCTAGCCCCCCGGCGAGTATGACCACTTTCATGCATCTGTCTCCATGTGATGTCTCGACGGCACCAGTCCGCCAACACGGATAGCTACCGCGTCCGGGACCATAGGAGGCACTAACGTCTACCCAGGAACGCTCGCCACGCTACCGCGACGGTCGCCCCATCCGCTCCTGTCGCCCGGAAATGCACGGCGCCTGAAAGCACGTCTTCTAAGCAGCCTCGGAGGCCATTCCGCGGCCATATGCCCCCAGGAAAAGAGGATCCCTGCTTCGGACTCTCGTAGCTCTCGCGCGGCAGCGGGTCTCCCGCTACCCTGACGAAAAGTGCCTTGGACATTCGGGTATCCGTCGTTTTGTGTCCAGGAATCGGCGCCACGAAGTCCCTCGGGAGGCCCTCCACCACCTCCGTCCGACACGGTTTAGCCGGGAAGAGCCGTTCCCGCGTCTGGGGCGGGAGTAGTTGCCCGAGCGTAAGGAAAGTTGATGTACTCCAACGTCGGTTACAGGAGGAAGGCGAGCCCGACCCAGTGTACGGGGCCGCGGCCACGCCGATCCCGGGCGTAGAGCGCAGCAGGCACGGCGGCGGAGACCTCGGCATCCGTCTCGCCCCCGCAGTTCAGCTCCACGTTCGGCGGGTCCACTTTCAGCTCGCGGAAGAAGATGTCCTTCAGATTGTCCGAATAGTGCTGTCCTGACCAGACAAACGTGACGTCGCACTCGCGCGACCGCCGGATGCCGTTCAGGACCAGGCTGGCACGAATCACATCCGGCCGAATCCCCAGGATGATCACTAAACGCTTTCGGTTCACTGTGTATCCCCCGCCTGATATCCCTCGCGTTGCGCCAGTTGCCGAATCCCGCTCCGCAGGTCCGGACCCGGGCCGGTCCAGACCAGTGCGGGAAACCGAGTCTCCAGGATCCGCTGCACCGGCCCGCTCGGACCCGCAGCCGCGGTCACCCGCACCTTCTTGGCAAACGCCTCGGCGATCATGCCAACCAATACATACTTGGAAACCGGATCCGGGGAGCAGAAATGATATACGGGGGAGCGCTTCCGGAACTCGTCGAAACGCGCCCCGCAGATGATGTTCCGGCACAGCTCGGCCACCTGGAGTGTCGTGACCCCGTTCCAGAGCCAGTCGGAGTACCCGGCCACGACCGCGTGGTCCTCCCGGGATAGCACCCACTCGACCAGACCCTTGCGCTCCTGCGGGTCCCTTCCAATGACTGAGCACCGGATGTTTAGTACTGCCTGGCTGGGCACCTCACCAAGCCGCTTCGTCATGCCGTAGACGTCCACTGGGTCACAGGCGGAGTCTTCCCAGTAGACCCCCTCTGACCGCCCCGAGAACACCCCGTCGGTCGAGATATGGATGACGCGGGAGTTGTCGCGCGCCGCCATCCTCGCCACCTCGAACGGAAACACCGAGTTGACCGCGATCGCATTGAGCACCGACCCCCAGTCTGCCTCATCGATCTGCGACTTCAGCACGCCCACGCAGTTGACCACGTAGTCGAACGTGCCGTGGGCCCTGCCGAGCGCCTCCAGGCCGCTCCGTCCCTGGCAGGCATCGAGAAACAGGCCCTCGCCTGCCCGCTCCCGCTGCGTGCCCTCCACGGCGATACCGGCGCATGCCGCCAGCTCACGGACGACCGCGCGCCCCACCATGCCCGTCCGCCCGAGGACGAGAACGCGCGTCACGCCGACATGATCCGGACGTCGGGCAACGGAACGATGAACCTCCCGCCCCGCCGCAGGTAGTCGATCCGCCGCTTCTTCACCTCTTCCGCGAAGCTCCAGGCGAACAGCAGCGCGTAATCGGGCCACGCGTCCTCGGCCGCCGCCCACGGCTTGATCGGCAGGTGGCTGCCCGGCGTGTAGAAGCCGTGCTTGGCCGGCGCGTCGTCCACGACGAAATCCAGATGCGAGCCGTCGATGCCGCAGAACGCCATAATCGTGGTCGCGCGTCCGGACGCCCCGTACCCGATAATCCGTCGGCCTTCCCGCTTCAGCCGGTCCAGCAGCTCCATCAGGTCCGCGCGCGTCTTCTCCACCCGGTCCGCGTACGCGAGATACGTCTTAACCGTGTCGAATCCGCGCGCCCGTTCGTACTCCCGCAGCTCCGCCACGCTCGACGACACCGGCTCGGCCCGCGCCCCGATGTTGCGGGCGTAGTACCGGATCGTCCCGGCGCGGAGCGGCAGCCGCTTGACGTCGAAGATCTCCATCCCGAACCGCTCGAAGAACTTCACGAGGCTGGCGAGCGTGTAGTAGCTCATGTGCTCGTGATACATCATGTCGTACTGGAGCTCTTCGAGCACGATGCCGAGGTAGTAGACCTCGAAGACGAAGACCCCGTCGTCCTTCAAGAGCGCCTTCACACCCTTCATCACGTCGACCATGTCGTCGATGTGGGCGAAAGAGAAGCTCGACACCACGGCATCGGCGGGGCCGAACTCGGTCCGGATCTGCCGCGCGATCGCCCCGCCGAAGAAATCGTTCACCACACTGATGCCGGGATCCTTGATGGTAGTTACGACGTTGGTTGCCGGATCCACACCGACGCAGCGCATTCCCCGGGCGCTCAAGGGGCGGAGAAAGACGCCGTCGTTGCAGCCGAGCTCGACGACGAGCGACCGGCTCCCGAGGGTGAAACGCTCGGCCATCTCCGCCGCGAAGTCCCCGAAGTGCTCGACCAGCGTACGGATGGCGGAGGAGAAGTAGAAGTAGTTCCTGAAGAGGACGTCGCCGGGGATCACTTCGCAGACCTGCACACAGGTACAGTCCTCGCAGAAGTAGATCCCGAGCGGGTAGAAGGGCTCGGCAGGGATGTCCTCGGCGCGGAGGAATGCACCCGCCAGCGGCACGTTGCCGAAGTCCAGGAACTTCACCAGCCTCCGGCTGCCGCAGAGCCGGCAGTCGGTCCGCTGCACGTACCCTCCCCGCCCGCTCACGGCGTCGCGCATTCGCTCCCTTTCCGCATTAACGGCCGTGGCCGTATGCCCAAGAACGCCTTTACTGGATGCTTGAGGTATTGAATGAACACGCGGGGCCGATAGCGAAAGTGCGACTCCCCCTGCTCTTTCGAACGATTAGTTAAGCCACACGGTATCTCGCAGAACGACGTTGCAACGAACTTGGCGAAATACATTTCCTCCAAGATAACCGCGAAGCCTGATTCCGTGAGGCGCATCCGCCTTACAAAGTCCATGCGCAGTGCCCTAAAGCCGTTTGTGTAGTCCAATAGCGACAGTCCGATCAATCGACGCACAAGCCAATTCCCAACCCGAGAGACGATGATCCGACCGAACGGGACACCCTCGACTCGCCCTCCACAAACGTATCGTGACGCCTTGATAACGTCGTAACCTGATAGCATCCTCTCAACAAATGCTGGGATTAACCGGGGATCGTTCGTCAGGTCGCTGTCCATTACCAGGATATAGTCTGCACCCCAGGCAGCTGCTTCTCGAAAGGCAGTCTGTATCGCGTGGCCGTAGCCCCCGTTCCGTTCATGCCTCCTGACCGACAGAATCGGACACGAAG
>Ga0082335_1001007_pt1 | contig 65238 bp, 63 predicted proteins | sample Subgrocontami58m_FD_72375 | JGI IMG/M metagenome (GOLD analysis project Ga0082335, IMG submission 72375) | Subsurface groundwater microbial communities from S. Glens Falls, New York, USA - GMW37 contaminated, 5.8 m (SPADES assembly) (version 2) ... | reverse complement strand
ATGCCCAGTTGCCGAAGGTCATCCAAGGTGTAAAGTTCAACGACGGAGTCGAGGTCGTCACATCGCAAGCTCAAACCGCCGCCGCCTGACCCCGCCCGTCACCAAGATTCGGCGATAGCTCGCGCCAGCGGGTGGCGGAATGTCGGCGATCAATAAGAAAACCGGCAAACCTAATGGTTGGTACGTTTGGAAAGGTTACCAGCCTCCGGCGCAAGGCTGGCGATATAGTCCCACGACGATGCAAAAATTACATGACGAAGGGCTGATCTACTATCCTGAAGACAAGACCAAACGCCTTGCGAAGAAACTTTATTTAGACGAATCCAAGGGCGCACTCATAGGAAATGTTTGGACCGATATAAGTCCCCTTCAAGCATCTTCGGCGGAACGTCTCGGCTATCCTACTCAAAAGCCACTGTCATTGCTTGAACGCATTATAAAGGCATCGACAGACGAAGGGGATGTAGTGCTTGATCCTTTCTGTGGTTGTGGAACGGCAATTCATTCGGCGCAAAAATTTGCGCGACAATGGATCGGAATTGACATTACACATCTTGCAATTGCCTTAGTCGAAAGAAGATTAAAGGAATCATTCCCCGGCATCATCTATCAGGTCCACGGTGTTCCCACAGATTATGCCGGTGCGCACAATCTTGCTGAGCGCGACAAGCACGAATTTCAAAAATGGATCACCGCGACCATCGGAGCGCAGCCATACAAGGGTGGCAAGAAAGGCATGGATCGCGGAATTGATGGCTACCTGCATTTCCGTGACGCGGACAAACAACCACAGTTCGCTATCGTCTCAGTGAAGGGCGGCGAAAATATAACGTCTGGAATGGTTCGCGACCTCAAAGGCACGATGGACCGTGAGAAAGCGGCGCTTGGATTATTTCTCACCCTCAATGAACCGACGCGCGAAATGGAAAAGGAAGCTGCTTCTGCTGGGCTTTATGAAACTGGCGGGATGAAAGTGCCGCGATTACAAATTCTAACGGCGGCACAAATACTCGACAATCGCCGCCCGCAAGTACCATTCGGTTTTACTGAAGGTTTTAAGAAAGCCGGCCGCGAACAAGTAGACCAAAAACGGTTGATTTGATGCGATCGGATGGGCCATGAAATTACGATTAGAGTGGGCGCGACCAATTCCACTAAAAGACGCAGCGCGCGAGAATCTGATTTATTCCGTTGACCGTTCCAAATTACCGAATACTTCTGGGATTTATGTTTTTGGACGCCGCTTCGGCAACAATTTCGAAGCACTTTATGTTGGTAAGGCAACGTCAATTCGTGGGCGCGTGCACGGGCAGTTCAAAAACCTTCCGCTAATGATGCACCTGAAAAATGCAAAGATTGGCAGACGGGTTATATTGATCGGGCGCTACATTCCCGAACCGGGGCACGGTGCCGCCAAGTGCATAGTGATCGCCGAGCGTACTTTGATTAGATATTTTCTGTCTGAGGGGCACGACCTCGTTAATAAGCAGGGTACCCGCCTTCGCCGTCATGAAATACGTTCTACTGGCTCCGCACGCATCGTCCCTAGACTGATGTTCTTAGACAAAGCGAAGGGCGAATAACATTTCCGCGTCATCGGCGTTTCATGAGCTTTCGCGTCTCGGCAAACATTTCAACCAAGTGCGATGGAACTCCGCCCTCTCGTGCAATTCTCTCTGAGTCATCTTTGACCGCCTTCATCCGCTCGAAATCGTAATATTGGGAATAGTCGGTGCCGCGCACGTTCGGCATTTCGCCTAAGAGCCAAGCAAAGGACACTTGATCCTGTTTGTCGGTCGCGTTTCGCACACACCACGCGAACATGTCGGCTGCCTGCAACGGCAGGAACTCATCGTCGGTTTTGAACATGGGATCGACCGGCAGAATGGAGGCCTGATCTGGATACTTAAATTCCATGGTTTTTTGGATGACTGGATACCAAAGGCGCGCGCGCGGCCCAAAGATCACATCCACGTCGTAGATAATTTCAAACCGCTCTCGCCATCCGATGTCCCAGAGATGATGACAGATAGCCATGATCGTATTTTGGTACGGCCAGAAATAGGGATCAGATTGTGGTTTCGGACCAAGCCCCCAGGTTTTGGTGTGGGCATCAAGATCGATCATCGAAAAGGTAAATAGTTTGGGGTAGCGGTTTATGACCCTAGCAAGTAGGCGCAATTTGTTGTCGCGATCCTCTTTGGACCAGCCCCAAAACGCGCCGCTCAGTCCTGCGGCCTCCTTCATCTTGAAAACCGGCTGAATGGCAGGGCTCATAGCCAAACAAGCCCGCCATTCCTCTGAGAATTCTGCCCAAGCCTCAGAACTCCCTAAGAGGGCGGCAAGGACAAAGTGCCTGGTACTTCCCTTGCTACCGCTGTCGTCTACGAAGGCCTGCGCAACCATTAGCATCCGCCGTTTTCTGGCGGGCTCTGGCAATCCAGACAAAAAGGAGAAGCCGGGCGGTAACCACGACTTTGCGCGACCAATAGTGGTCACGACTCACCCGCCCGCCAAGTGTAGGGATTGGGTCCGTAAAGTACAATATTGTGATAGGGGTCTTAAAAGGAGAGAGGTTTTAAGGCCGATATTGCTGGATACGCGTGGTGCGCAGGCCGGCAAGGCCATGCTGGTCGATCGAATATTGCCAGGAGAGGAATTCTTCGACCGTCAGCGTGTAGCGGCCGCAAGCTTCCTCGAGCGAGAGCAACCCGCCGCGTACGGCTGCGACTACCTCCGCCTTGCGGCGGATAACCCAGCGCTTCGTCCCCGGTGCGGGCAAATCCGCGATCGTCAGGGGACTGCCATCGGGCCCGATGACATACTTTACCCTCGGGCGATGGGGCTCTGTCATTGTTACTCTCATGAACTTGACTGACTACAGGGGCTAAACCTAGCCGCCGCGGCTTAAAAATTGGCTAAGCACCGTGATTCAATTGGGAAAGATTACCGCCATTTTTTATAGCAGCGGCTTTTCGCGCCCTTTTGCGGCTTTTCGGGCCTCTTTTTGTCTTCCGCGCATGCCGCCGGCTTTCAGCCGGCAGCCTTTGTGACTTTCCCCCTGCCAGTTTCTTTACGATTCATGCACGAATAGGCCGTCGCGGCCGCATCAAATGACGCCGCGCACCACCCGTTTAATCTTATCGAGGCCGAAGTTGAGGCCGCCGATAGAAAGAACGGGCGGGTTCTGGGTCAGGTCGGCGGAATCGACCACGCCCTGCACCTCGGTCGAAATCGCCACCGGCTGGCCGTTGGCGTCCGTCGCGGTGATCGACATCGTGTAGTTGCCTTCTGGCCATCGCGTTCCGTCATTGCCGCGGCCATCCCAGACAAATTCCTGCTGTCCTGGAGTGACGGTGTAATTGCCGGAATAGGCGAGCTGCCCGGCGGCGTTTTTGATGTTGAAGGTGGCAGCGGCCGGCCGGGGCGCGGAAAAGCTCCAGGCGGCGCTATTGCCGGCAAGCCGGGTGGTGGCGCCGTCCACCACGACCGTCTTGCCGACGTAATCGAGCGCCGCCGTCGATTGCGCTGTCTTCTGCAACGCGACCAGCGCCGCGAGCTGGTCGTTGGACTTGAGCTGCTGTTCCACCTGCGCGAATTGCACGAGCTGCTGAGTGAATTGGTTGGTGTCGAGCGGGTCGAGCGGGTTCTGGTTCTTGAGCTGGGTCGTGAGCAACTGAAGGAAGGCGGTGAAGTTGCTGGCGATGCCCGGCGAGTTCGCCGCCGAAGCCGCCGATGCCGTAGCCGACGCTATCGGAGATGTGGTTGCGGCAATCAGGCTGGCCATGACGTCTCCTTACACGCGGATATCGACGCCGCTGCCGAGGCCGGCGAGGCGTCCATGGTTGCGTTGCAACTCGACGGCAACGAGCTTGTCTTCCGGCACGACAAGCCGCGCCATGGTTTGCGCTTGCTCGCCGTTGTCGCGGCCGGAAAAGGCCTGGTCGCGCAGCGAAAACTGCAAACCGTTGTCGGAGGTCTTCAGCCCGGCTTGCTGCAAGGCGCGTTCCAGGTTGGACGCGTCGCGGCGTAGCAGATCGAGCGTCTCGGACCGGTCAACCACCAGCCGTGAGGTGACATTGCCGTCGCGGTCGACATCGAGCCGCACGTCTATGCGCCCGAGTTCCGGCGGATCGAGGCGGATTTCGAACCGGTTCTTCCCGCTGTGCGCCCGCGCGGCGATCTCGATGGCGAGGCCGGCGATGGGCACGGCGGCCGCGGGCGCCACATGCGCCGCGGAAGTTGCGGGAGCTTGCGCGCCGTGAACCGCTGCCGGCGCGGTCACAGCGGACGGCGCGGGGAGCGGGTTCGAGTTTGATGCCGTTTCCGGGCCGCTTCGCTCTGCATTGGCGTCCGCAGCGGAGGCCGGCGGTTGTATGTCGGCGCGAGCGCCGGGCGCCTTGGATTCGGAGCTTTCAGCCGCGGCTTCCGGGCCCTTCGAGGCGGGCGTCGCGTGATGGATGCTCGCGGCGTCGGCCTGTGGTGCCGGCGTGACCGCGGCCTCAACCTTGCCGGTCGTCTCGGTTTTTGGTTCGGCGCCCCCGGCCTCTTTGAAGGGCGCTGAGGGCTGCTTGAACGGCGCCGCGGGCTGCGTGGCATCCGCGGTTTCGGCGGCGGCTAGCGCTTCGGCCGTGGGTTTGGCGCTGATCGACGGCGCTGCAATCGGGGCGGGCGCTGCAACCGCCACTTCGACGGCGGGCGCGGCGACTTTCATGACCGCATCCGTGCCGGCGGCAGCCGACGCTGAGGGGATGGATGCCGGCGGAGGCGGGGCCGGCATGGGCACCGGCAGCAGGGCGGCCTGCGTCGTTGTGGCTGAATTCGAAGTGTCGAGCGCCGGAAATCCCGCTGTGAGCAGTGAAGGCTCCGGCTCGGTTCCGCTCGCCGCGACTTCCCACTTGATATCGGTCTTCGCGGCGATGTCGGCTTGCAGTTCGGTACCTTCGTCGTCCGTTTCGGCTGTTTTTTCGGCATCCCCAGGGGCCGTTGCCGCATCGGCTTTTTTGGCGTCCTTCGCGTCTACGGCGGGCGTGGATTTTGCCGGCTTGGCGGGGCCATCGGCGCGTTGGCGTTTTGCGGGCGCTTTGTCGTTCCGCGGGGATGGCTTGGATCGCGCCCGGTCGGCGGCGTGCCGCTCTGGCGTCGCGGTATCAAGCGCCGGATCGGAACTTCCGAGAAGCTGGGAAAAAGGGCCGGCAGCCTGACCGGCACCGGAGGCGGAACGGCCGCGGCCTGCTTGGGAATGGGCCGGGGGGGGAAGCGCGCTGGTTTCGGGAACAACGCCGGTCACGGGAACCTCCAAGACACAAATATCCGTCAAAGCAGGTGCAATCCCCGGGCCACGCTCATAGAATCAGAGAAACAATAGGTTTATCAATGGTTTGAGTATTATTTTCGCGGGCGGGGGCCGGCCTTGCGGCGTCCGTGGCTTGCTGGACGGCGGCAAGAACTGCCGAGAGCGGGCCAAATCCGGCATGCAGTGCAGGTAGGGCGCCGGCCGGGCACATTGCGCCGCTGCCTTCGCCCCCTATAGTAAGAGCGATGCTCAACAGCCTGGATACTGAAGGACGGCCGCAGGCCACCCGCGTGGTCGTGGCCATGTCGGGTGGCGTCGATTCCTCGGTCGTGGCCGCGCTGCTCAAGGCGGAAGGCTATGACGTCGTTGGCGTCACCTTGCAGCTCTACGACCATGGGGCGGCGACCCACCGCAAGGGAGCCTGCTGCGCCGGCCAGGACATCCATGACGCCCGTACCGTGGCCGAGCGCATCGGCATCCCGCATTACGTGCTCGACTACGAGAACCGCTTCAAGGAAGCGGTGATCGATCGCTTCGCCGAAAGCTATGTCGCTGGCGAAACGCCGGTGCCTTGTGTCGATTGCAACCAGTCGATCAAGTTCCGCGATCTGCTGACGACCGCGCGCGAACTGGGCGCCAAGGTTTTGGCGACCGGGCATTACGTGGCCTCGCGCGCGCTGCCGGGCGGCGGACGGGCGCTTTACCGCGCGCGCGACGTGGAACGCGACCAGAGCTATTTCCTTTTCGCCACGACGCCGGAGCAGCTCGATCTCCTGCGCTTTCCGCTCGGAGATAAGACCAAGCCGGAGACGCGCGAACTGGCGCGCCGCTTCGGTCTGCCGGTGGCGGAAAAGCACGACAGCCAGGATATTTGCTTCGTACCCACCGGCCGCTATAGCGACGTGATCGAGCGGCTGAAGCCCGGCGCCGCCGAGGCCGGCGACATTGTCGATCTCGACGGGCGCGTGCTGGGCCTGCATCCCGGCATCATCCATTTCACCGTGGGGCAGCGGCGCGGGCTGGGCATCGCCAGCGGCGCTCCGCTCTACGTCGTGCGGCTGGATGCTGCGAGCCGTCGCGTCATCGTCGGCCCGCGCGAGGCGCTGCGCACCGCCCGGATGCGGCTGCGCGACGTCAACTGGCTGGGCGACGGCACGCTCGATCAGGTGCTGGCGGACGAACGTCTCGACCTTTTCGTCAAGGTCCGCTCCACGCGCCCGCCGCGGCCGGCGTGGCTGCGGCCCTGCACGGGCGGAGTCGAAATTGAATTGGTCGATGGCGAGGACGGGGTTTCTCCCGGCCAAGCCTGCGTGTTCTACGACGCAGCCGAAGGCCCGGCGCGCGTGCTCGGCGGCGGCTTCATCAAGAGCGCGACCGCCGCGGCCGCGAGCATCCCGGCGCCGGATGCTTGGTCGCTGCCGGCGGCAGCGCGCGGGTGATTCAGCGCGAAAGAGAAGACTGAAATGGGGGCTGATCTCGACAGGGAGTCCATCGCCAAAGCTTATGCGCGTTGGGCGCCGGTCTATGATTTGGTGTTCGGGGCGGTGTTCGAGCGCGGCCGTCTGGCGGCGATCGAAGCGGCGGAACGCATCGGCGGGCGTATTCTTGAAGTGGGGGTAGGCACCGGCATTTCCCTGCCCGATTATTCGCGCAAGAACCGCATTGCCGGCGTCGATATTTCCGAGCCGATGCTGCGAAAGGCGCTACGTCGCGTTGCTGAGCACAGGCTCGATAATGTCGAAACGCTGGCGGTGATGGACGCCGGAAACCTCGCTTTTCCCAATACCTCCTTCGACGTTGTGGTGGCGCAATATGTCATCACCGCCGTACCCAATCCGGAAGCCACGCTGGATGAATTCGCCCGCGTGCTGCGGCCCGGCGGCGAGATCGTGCTGGTCAACCACATCGGCGCAGAGGCGGGCATGCGCCGCGCCTTCGAGCAAGGCTTCGCGCCGCTCGCGCGGCGGCTCGGCTGGCGGCCGGAATTCCGTTTCGGCCGGCTGGCGCGATGGGCCGAGCGTCACGGCGGCGTGCGGGTGATCGAGCACCGCGCCATGCCGCCGCTCGGGCATTTCTCGCTGGTCCGGTTCCGCAAGGAAGGCGGGGAGGCGGCGAAGAGAGCCAGTGCTGGCAATGGAAATGGCCAGATATCGTTGGCGGATCAAGCCGCCGGCGAAGGTGGGTAACTGCTTCCGGCAGGGCGTCGCCTTGACAGTATTTCTCCCGGTTTCTTATATCGCCTTCTTCGGTAGATTGTATGGCGGGGTAGCTCAGTTGGTTAGAGCGGCGGAATCATAATCCGTAGGTCGCCGGTTCGAGTCCGGCCCTCGCTACCAGGTTCTTTAGTTTAATCCGTTCGCTATCTCCCGCGGCCGCGCAGGGTGGCGGCCGGGCTTTCGCCGAAATAGCCTTTGTAGTCGCGCGCGAATTGGCTCTTGTTGCCGTAGCCGGCGGCGGCCGCGATTTCGCCCACGCGCCCGCCATGCATCTGCGCCTCCAGCAGGCGGCGGCGCGCGCGCATCAGGCGGACGCCCTTGAGATGTTTCATCGGGCTCGCGCCGCGATATTGCTTGAAACCGTAATAAAGCGTGCGCGCGCTGACGCCCGTGGCAGCTTCCAGGTCCGCGACGGTAACCGGCTTCATGTAATTTTCCGAAACATATTGCTCCGCGCGGCGCACGTAATAGGGCAAGACCTGCGGCGCCGCGACGGTGATGCAATGGCTATCGGATTTTCTCAGGCTGCGGAGCAGGAGGAGCGACAGCAGTCGCTCCGCATGTGACGCCACGCCGGGATCGGACAACGCCGAATGATCGCTGCCGAGATCATGGATGATGGTCTCGATGAAATGGGCGAGCGCCAAGGACTTGTTCAGGTCGATCAGCGTCAAAGGATGGCTATCCAGTGCGCCCCTCGTGCCGGGAGCGGCGTGGTTCACCACGTCCCGCTCGATGCGGAGATTGAGCAGGTCACATTGACCCTCCCAGCGGCGGCGCATGACCCCCGCGGCGCTGACGACCAGGGCATCGCCCGGCTTCACTTTGATCCAGTCTTCGCCCTGGCTCGCCTCAAACTCTCCGCGCAGGGGGATATGAATGACAACATGGTGATCCGGCGTGCGGAAGGTCGCGGTCTCGCATTTCGCCTCGCAATTCCAACTGAGGAAGCGCAGCGCGATGCGGCCGACGCGGGCATGCGCCTCGCCATAGCCGATGAATTTTCCTGCATCGGTGACGGCGAAAGAGCTGCGCCCGGAGGAGAAATCGAGGATGCGCTGACGGGTGGACAGGATGTCGGTGGCGGCGAAATGCTCGCCATGCAGCATCAGGTCGGAGCAGCTCTTGATCCACTCCGAGACGGACAGCGATTGGGAGGCAGGTGCGGCGGTCATTTCATGCATTATAAAGCATCTCCGAAAAATTGCACCCCGGCGCAAGCAATTGCGCGCCAAGCAAACTCCTTGCGCAGAGCGTGTGGACAATTCACGGGCGGCGGGCCTCATATAGCGCCCCACCGCGGCACTCGCCTGGGGCGCCTAAACAAGCTTGAGGCCGTCCTTCCCATGCCGACCGCAGAAACGAAAAAAATGCACGTCACCGTCAGCGGCATGAAAATCGAGCTGGAAAGGCGAGGGCGGGGCAAGCCTTTGCTGCTGCTCTATGGCGAGGAGGCATTGGAGACCGAAGCACCATTCCTCGATGAGTTGGCCCAGGAATATGAATTGTTGATCCCTTCACCGCCGGGCTTTGGCACATCCGAGCGGCCGGACTGGATCACCAACGTTGACGACATCGCCTATGTCTATCTCGATCTCGTCGAGAAGCTCGGCATTACCAAGGCGCCAGTGCTCGGGTTTTCGCTGGGCGGCTGGATCGCCGCCGAGATGGCGACCAAGGACGATTCATTTATTTCCAGGCTCGTGCTTGTGGCCCCCTACGGCATCAAGGTGAGCGGGCCGACCGAGCGCGACATCCAGGACATCTGGACGCTCAATCCCAAAGAACTCATGGCGCTGAAATGGTTCGACCCGGAAAAGGGCAAGCGGGATTTCCCCTCCATGCCGGAGGAGAAGCTCGCCGTCATCGCGCGCAACAGCGAGTCCTTGGCCCGCTTCTGCTGGGAACCCTATATGCACAATCCCAAGCTCAAGCACCGGCTGCATCGCATCAAGGCGCCGACCTTGTTGATCTGGGGCGATAACGACGGCCTGGTTAAAACCGACTACGGCAAGGCTTATCGCGATCTCATTCCCGGGGCGGCGATCAGGTTCGTGCCCAACGCCGGGCATCTGCCGCACATCGAGCAACCACGGACATTCATGGAGCACCTGCGCGACTTCCTGAAGTAGCGCGCCCGTCCATCGCAGGGATCATGTCAATGCAAGCCTGGCACTTCACCGAAATGCCCTATCCGCATCTGCCGCCGCTCGACGACATTCCGTCGATCCGCGTCACGCTGCCGAACAAATATTTCGATCCGAAGATCGGCGCCGACCTCTACAACCGCTATCTCGACGAGCATGTGATCGCCGACGAGCTTGGGCTGAACATCATGCTCAATGAGCATCACCAGACCGCGACCTGCCTGGATGCCGCTGCGCCGCTGATGGCCGCCATCCTGGCGCGGCAGACCAAGAACGCGCGCATCTGCATCCTCGGCAATCCCATCGCCAACCGCGGCGACCCGATCCGCGTTGCCGAGGAAATGGCGATGATCGACTGTATCTCGCGCGGCCGGCTCGATGTCGGCATCGTGCGCGGCGTGCCTTATGAAATCTTCGCCGCCAATACCAATCCGACCCAGACGCTGGAGCGGCTTTGGGAGGGCGTGGACCTGGTGGTGAAGGCCTGGACCAGCCACGACGGCCCCTTCAACTTCGAAGGCCGCTTCACCCACAAGCGCGCGGTGAATATCTGGCCGCGGCCTTATCAGCAGCCGCATCCGCAGATCTGGATCACCGGCTCCAGCGACAAGGAGAACATCAAGAAGGTCGCGAGCCTCGGCTATGTCTTCGCCACTTTTCTTCAGCCTTACGACAAGGTGAAGGAGATGTTCGACACCTACCGCGCGAATTATGTCGATCGCGGCCTGCCGACCGGCGGCGGCGTAGCCTATATGCCGCTGGTCTACACCGGCGATTCCGACGAAGAGGCGGAGAAAGGCGCGCAGGAGCTGACCTGGTATCTGAAATCGAAAACCGCGGCGCAGTTCCGCAATCCGCCGGGCTATGTGCCGGTCGCCACCAATGTGAAGGCTCTACAGGGAGCCTATTCCGGCCGCACCGACGCGGTCCGCGGCCAGGGCCTCGATTACCTGCGCGAGCAGGGCGTGCTGGTCTACGGCACGCCGGATTCGGTGGCGCAGCAGGTCAAGCGCTTCTACAGGCTGGTCGGCGGCTTCGACCATCTCCTGATGATGCAGCAGTCCGGCTTCCTCGATCACAAGCGCACCGTGCGCAGCATGACGCTGTTCGCCAGAGAGGTTTACCCGCAGATCAGGGACCTGCCGCGCACAGTGGCGCAGGAAGCGAGAGCGAGTGCCTGATGCGGCAAGGCAAATTTTTGCTCGTGGACGGCGTCCGCACGCATTATTTCGAGGTGGGCGCCGAACATCGCGGGCAGCGCCCAAGCGTGCTGCTGCTGCATTCGGCGGAATATGGCGGGGCGGCGGAATTTTCCTGGGAGTTCAACATCGAAGCGTTGGCGCGGCGCTATCATGTGCTGGCGCCGGATCATCTCGGCTTCGGGCTTACCGACAAGATTTTCGATTTCAATGGCCAGTTTGACCGGCGCATCGCCCATATCCGGCGCTTTCTCGAAGTGATGGGGGTGGGGCTGGTGCATGTGATCGGCAGCTCCATGTCCGGCGGGATGAGTCTCACGGTCGCGGCGCGCAAGCAGCCGGATTGGCCGATGGCGAGTCTGGTTGTCTGCTCCGGCGGCGGGGAGACGCCGAACAACGAGGCGCGGAAAATCATCAACAGCTATGACGGCACGCGCGAGAACATGCGGCGGATTCTTCAAGTGATGTTCGCCGATCCGAAATGGCCGAGTGACGAGGCCTATCTCGATCGCCGCTGGGAGATGGCCCAGATGCCGGGCGCCTGGGAAGCCACGTCCGCCGCGCGCTTCAAGGCGCCGTTTCGCGAGGCGGGTAGCCGGCGCGAGCGCGACAGCATCGACTATCGCGCCATCCGCGTGCCGACATTGGTGATGGCCGGGAAATTGGACAGCTTACGCCAGCCCGGCTACACCGACGCATTCGTGCCGCTCATTCCCCATGCGTCGTTGCATGTCTTCGAGCGTGCCGGCCATATGGGAAATATCGAATGCGCCGGCGAGTTCAATGAACGGGCGCTGGCATTCCTCGACCAACAGGGGACCGCGTGATGGCCGCTGACGACCGGGCGATCCAGGAAGCGTTCCGGCACGCCATGCGCCGCGTCGCCAGCACGGTGACGATCGTCTCTGTTCAGAGTGGTGCAGAGCGCCGTGGCACTACGGCAACCTCGGTCACGTCGATCAGCATGCAGCCGCCGTCGGTCTTAGTGTGTTTCAGCCGCTTGAGCCGGCTGCATAAATTTCTTTCCAAGGAAAACCGCTTCTGCGTAAACGTGCTGCATACGGACAATATGGAAACGTCGAGAATTTTCAGCGATCCCTTGGCCGGCGCTGAACGGTTCAATTCGGGCGATTGGCAGGCGGATGCCGACGGCACGCCTTATCTCGCCAATGCCCAGGCCAACCTTTTCTGCCGCAAGGAAAAGGAAATCGCCTACGGGTCGCATACCATCTTCATCGGCCGCGTGTTGCACGCGCGTGCGCGAGGCGACATTTCCCCGCTGCTCTACCGTGACGGCCACTATACGTCCGCTACCGGCCTGGCCGCCGCGCCGGAAGGGACCCCGATCAAGTGAGGCGAGGGAGCCGGGGGGTACCCGCGCTATTGCCTTATCCAAGCTCGATGTCTCCTTCAACGTCGAACACAAGGCCGACACCGTCGACCCTGATGGTTGCCTTGGCGGGCAGGGCTTTGCTGCCATTCAGCCGCCCGTCGGCTACCGCCGCGCGCACGGCCTTTTCGATTTCCCGCTGCGCGGTGATGCCCACTTTCTTGAGAAATTTTCGCAATGTTGAGTTGAGCATTTCCTCATTCATGATCTTTCTCCTGCCGGGCTGGGGGCGGTTGTCTGGGTCGGATTAATCTACTATAGGCAACGTTCCTTTTCCGTGAGATTAAATGCGGATAATCTTCGGCACCCTCAAGCTCAGGATCATTTCTTGAGTACGTCAGTTGCTATGGGTAACTGGCGAGCTAAAAAGAAGTGCGGGCATCGCGAGAGAATATAAAGATAGTGAGGATTGTTAGCCTTTGCGCGGCAGCTCGCTGGCGACGCCAAGTGATGCGACGCGCGGAATCATAAACGGAATTGGTGCGTCATGGCTGCGTTGAAAAAAGCAGTCCAGAAGTTCGAGGCGTCGGATGCGGCAAGCACGCCGTTCGCGGCTTGATCGACCCGCACGGTGAAGGTTGTCGAGGGCATTGAATCCATAACTTATGATTGATTGTGTACAATATAGCACCGGTTCCGCTAGGTGAAAGGTTGCTGCCTCCTCTGGTGCATGGTCCAGCCCTGTGGATCAGCCGAAGCGTGCCCGATATAGTCGCGCGCCGCATTCCAAGGGGAGCTGGAAACATCATGAAAATTGTCGGGTTTGAAACAAAGGCCGGCTTGCGTCTCGGCGTGGTCGAAGGCGATCAGGTGATCGATTTGCAGGAGGCCGACGGCAAGGCGCCGAACGACCTTGGCGAGTGGTTGCGCCGGCATGACGGCGACCTTACGCCGCTGGCCGATCTCGCCAGGCGCGCTCCCGCGGGCGCCCGGCGCCCGCTCAACGGACTCACCTATGCGCTGCCGGTGGCGCGGCCGGGAAAGATCGTCTGTCTTGGGCTAAACTATCTCGAACATGTGAAGGAAGGCACCCAGCGCGACAACATTCCGAAATTCCCCACCATTTTCATGCGCTGCCTCACGTCGCTCACTGCGCATCAGCAGCCGATCGTGCGCCCGCCCATGAGCGACAGCCTGGATTACGAGGCGGAGCTTGTGGTCATCATTGGTAAGCGCGTGAAGCACCTTACCGTCGCCAACGCGCTGTCCTGCATCGCCGGCTATTCCTGCTTCAACGACGGCTCGGTGCGCGAATTCCAGCGCCGCACCAGCCAGTGGGACTTAGGCAAGAATTTTGATCGCACCGGCGGCTTCGGTCCCTGGATGGTGAGTGCCGACGAGCTGCCGCCCGGCGGCAAGGGCCTGAAGATCGAAAGCCGGCTCAATAGCCGGGTGATGCAGTCAGACAATACCGACAACATGATGTTTCCGGTGGCGGAGACGCTGGCCGACATCAGCCAGGGCATGACGTTGGAGCCGGGCGATCTGGTCGTCACCGGCACGCCTTCGGGCGTCGGCTTCGCGCGCAAGCCGCCGGTGTGGATGCAGCACGGCGACGTCTGCGAGATCGAGATCGAGGGTGTCGGCCTGCTGCGCAATCCGATCGAAAACGAGAAGCCGGCGCGATAGGCGTCGGGCTAGAGGGGAGCGACATGGCGGCAAGTAAGTTGAATGTGCTGAGTATCTGCGGAAGCCTGCGCAAGGGTTCCTACAATGCCATGGTGGCGCGCGCCTTGCCGGGGCTGGCTCCCGAAGGAATGAGCATCACTGAGGCGCCGCCCTATGCCGACTTTCCCATCTACAACTTCGACTTCCAGCAAGAGCAGGGCATTCCCGCTTCGGTGGTGACCCTGGGCGAAGCCATTCGCGCCGCCGACGGCGTGGTCATCGTCAGCGCCGAATATAATTTTTCTGTACCCTCTGGGCTGAAGAACGCGATCGATTGGCTCTCGCGCATCAAGGAACCTTCGCTCTTCAGCGGCAAGCCTTTCGCGATTCAATCGGCCACAACGGGGCCAGTAGGCGGCGCGCGCATGCAATATCACCTGCGGCAGATATTGGCCGGCCTCGACGCTTACATCCTCAATAAGCCCGAAATCTTTGTCTCCAACGCCAGGTCGAAGGTCGATGAGCAAAAGCGGGAACTGACCGATGAGACCACGCGCGACTTCATTCGCAAGCAGCTCGCCGCCTTTGCCCTGTTTATCGAACGGGTTCGCGCGAAAGGGTGAAAACTCCTATATATAATGGAAAACCAAGACCTGACGGCGACGGAAATGAAGGAGGATGCCATGGCGACCGTGACCAAAAAATCCCCCGCTGCCAACGGCTCGCGCTCCCCGGAGGAAGTCCAGGCGCTACGCCGCGCCTATTACGAACGCATCGGCAAGAAGAACATGGCGCCGCTGTGGGAGGTGATGCGAAATCTCGTGCCGAAAGAACCGGCAACACCCTTCGTGCCGGCACTCTGGCGTTTCAACGATTTCAAGCCGATGGTTTTTGAAGGCGGCGATCTCATTACCGCCAAAGAAGCGGAGCGGCGGGTGCTGGTTCTCGAGAATCCAGCCGCGAAAGGCAAGTCTGCCATCACGCAGTCGCTCTATGCCGGCATCCAGCTTGTTCTCCCGGGCGAAATCGCTCCGCCGCACCGCCACACCGCGGGCGCCATCCGTTTCATCCTCGACGGCGACGGCGCCTATACCCAGGTCGACGGTGAAAAGACCGTGATGAGCCCGGGCGATTTCGTCATCACGCCGAGCTGGACCGCGCATGACCACGGCAATGATTCAAAGAAGCCGATGATGTGGCTCGACGTGCTCGATTTGCCAACGGTGAATTTCTTCAGCACCGCCTTTTTCGAGGATTTAGGCGAGGAGCCGCAAAATACCCGGCGCGAGCACGGCGATTCCCTAGAGCGCTATGGCTCCGGCGTCTATCCCAACGGCACCGACACCTCGCTAAACCGCAGCCCCATCATCAATTACCCCTACGCGCGCATGCGCCCCATTCTGCAGCGGCTGCACAAGGCCGGCGAGATCGATCCGCGCCACGGCGCGCGCATCCGCTACGCCAACCCGTTCAATGGCGGATGGGTGACGCCGACCATGGGCGCGCATCTCGCGCTCTTGCCCAAAGGGTTCAAAGGCAAGCCCTATCGATCCACCGACGGCACCATCTTCGCCTGCGCCGAAGGGCGGGGAAGAACCAAGGTGGACGGCGCGGTACTGGACTGGACGCCGGGCGATGTCTTCGTCGTGCCCTCCTGGAAGCGCTATAGCCACGAGGCCGACCAGGAGACCGTGCTGTTCAGCATCTCCGACCGCCCGGCCCAGGAGGCTCTCGGCATCTGGCGCGAGGAAGGCTGAGCCCGCGGCGGCCTTTGCATTCTGTTTACGATTTAGTTTAGCGCGGTTTACCTCGCGTAGACGCTCGCGGCGTAGAAAAGCGGGATGCCTTCCGCCGCCAGCCGCGCCCCGCTGCCCAAGGATACTCAGCCCGCCACGGTCCCATCCGGGGTTTTGGACGCGCAGGGCATGCTGTCGGCGCTGGCCAGGCTCGAAAAGCATGGCTCAAATGGCCGGTTTGAGTGTCAGGTCGACAGCGTGCCCGCCGGCGCGTGGGACAAGATTGCCAGCGAATTCGACGACCTGAACTACGATCAGATCGCCTGCTATTCGGCCGGGCAGTGGGGCGAGCGCGTCAGCCATCTGCTCCTTCACCGCGAAGGCGTTCCGGTCGCCGGTGCGCGCGCCGCCATCATCGCGCTCCCAGGCTTCTCACGCGGGCTTGCCTTCCTGCGCTTCGGCCCATTCTGGCGCCCGCGCGGCCAGGCCCCCGACATCGCCATGTACCGCGCGGCGATCGGCGCGATTGTGCAGGAATATTGTATCCGCCGCGGCCACTGCCTCACGGTGATCCCGCGTCCCAATCCGGAATTCTATCAGCGCGAATGCGACGTGCTCGCCGGCTTCGGCTTTTCCGTGCGGCGGCGCGTTCCCGATCCCAACCGCTACCTCGTCGACCTTTCGCTTGACGAGGAGACGCAGAAGCAGAGCCTCGAGCAGAAGTGGCGCTACAATCTGCGCCAGGCGCTCGGCCATGATTTTGAGATCCGCCTGGGTGAGAGCGAAGCGGACGTCTGCACCTTCCAGTCGCTGCATGCGGGCATGGTGACGCGCAAAGGCTTCTACAATGCCGACATGGTGCATCTCTTGCCGGAGCTTGCCGCGCAGCTTCCCGAAGGATCGCGCCCGCGCATCGTGCTGGCTTTCCACCAGGGGCGCGCAGTGGTCGGCGCCGCCATCGCGGTCCTCGGCGACACGGCTTATTACGTCTTCGGCGGCAGCGACAGCGCCTCGCTCTCCTTGAAGGGCGGTTACGCGCTGCAATGGTGGATCATTCGCTGGCTCTCGGCGCAAAAAGTGCGCTGGTACGACCTCGGCGGCGAGGCGGGTGAGGAGGGCTTGCGCCAGTTCAAGAAAGGGCTGGCGGGCAAGCGCGGTGCGGTCGTGCGCATGAACGGCGAATACGACTATTGGACGCGGACCTCCGCGCGCCTCATGGGTGACGCCATCTATGGCCTGCGCGGCGTGCGGCGAATCATCCGGCGCTGGCGCTACGGCGGCTGAGCCGCTGTCCGCAGTGGACTGTTTTTGACGATCCCGGTCACAACCAAAATTTGTCCCCAGAGTTATCCCACGCTCTTGTTCGCAGAATCCCCCGATCGGCTTGCCTTGGCAGCGACCGTCGCTAACGTGGACACATGTGGGGTCGATCCCGCCAACCCGATGCCAAAACCGAGGAGGCGCCGCCGCCTCGGCTGAAGGGGGCTGTGCGCCAGGCGCGAATCGAGGCGGCGGAACGTACCAGCGTCGTCGTCGACCTGCGCGACGCCGAGGTCGCCCGGCTGGAGATTCTGAACGAGGCGCTCGACCCGATATTCGCGGAGATTCCGCCGGAGATCGATCTGTTTGATCGCGGCATCAGCCGGGGCGACACGCCGCGGCTGTGGATAGATGCCGTGGCCCATGTGCATATGGGCCGCGACAAGCGCATCTACCGCTTGGTGCAGGACACCAGCTACGGCCGCCGCGTGCTGGCTGAATCATCGGAAGTCGAGTCCATCGTTGAGGCCATAACCCAATACGTCGCACGCCGACTGGTGGAGCGGGAACGGGCGCTGGCGGTTGATTCGCGGCCGGTGGTTCACGAGCTTCTGCGCGACGTTCGGGCGCAACGTCGCCGTTGGCGCTGGAGAGCGGTGAAGGCTTTTGTCTTCGGTCTCATCCTTGGTGTCATCACGCTGTTCATCGTTGCGTGGCTGCTGGCGCCGCCGCTGCCGTACTGATGGTCTGCCGCGTCAGCTCGACAATACCTTCTTCCTCGGAACGAAAACCGCGCGCGATCGCCTCGCAGCGCCAGGCGCCCGGCGCGCCGCCGATCCGGTAGAGGTTATAGGCTGCGGCGGCATGGCCGCGTCCCGGAGGGCAGGAGGCCGACGGCACGCCGAAAGCCGGAACGCGCGCCTGCGGTCCGTCGAGCCAGATCAGCGAAGGCACATGGTCGTGGCCGTGCAGCACCAGCTCGGCGCCGTGTTCCGCCAGCACCTGCCGGAAAGCTTTCGCGTCCAGCAGGCGCTTGAAGCGCTTTCCCGGCGCGCTGACCGGCGGGTGATGGATCAGCACGACGCGAAAAAGCCCTTCGCGTCCGAGATCGCGCAAAATTTCGGACAGCCGCGCCAACTGATCCTGCCCGAGCCGGCCGGTCGCCATGAAAGGCAAAGTCGGCACGGCGCTGGAAAGACCGATCAGGGCGACCGCGCCGCGGCGGCGCACGAAAGGGTAGAAAATTTCGCGTCCTGCCAGGGCCTGCGCCGCGTCGTTGCGCATGTACGCGCCCCAATGATCGGCGGAATGAAGGGCGGTGGCGCGCACATAGGCGTCGTGATTGCCGGGCACGACGGTGACGTCAGCGGCGGAGCCGAGCGTGTCGAGCCAGGCGCGGGCCGGGGCGAATTCGGCTTCGAGCGAAATGTTGACGAGATCGCCGGTGACAGCGACGTGGTCCGGAGCAAATGACTTCAGGTCGCCCACCAAGGCGTCCAGCACCTCGCCGCGATGCAGCGCTGCCCGCCGCCGATGCCAATTGAGAAAGCCCAGCGCGCGCTTGCTGGCAAGCTCCGACAGGCGCGGTCTGGGCAGTGGTCCCAGATGTGGATCGGACAGATGCGCCAGGACGAACATCGCCTCAGGCGCTGCCTATCAATATCCCGGCGAGAAAGACCAGGGTGCCGCCGACCACGATCTGGAAAGCCGCCGCGAGAAATGGCGTGTCCATGTAGCGGTAGCGAATATAGGAGATGGCCACGAGCTCGATCGCGACCACGATGACGGCAAGGACAGTGGCGGTCCAGAAATTGGGGATGAGATAGGGCAGGGTGTGGCCGACGCCGCCGATGGTAGTCATGATCCCGGTGACCGTGCCGCGCACCCAGGGCGTGCCGCGGCCGGTGAGCGAGCCGTCGTCGGAGGCAGCCTCGGCAAAGCCCATGGAAATGCCGGCGCCGACCGAGGCGGCCATGCCGACCAGGAAGGTTTCCCAGGTGCTGTGGGTGGCGAAGGCGGCGGCGAACAGCGGCGCCAGCGTCGACACCGAGCCGTCCATCAGGCCGATGAGGCCCGGCTGCACGTATTGCAGGAGGAACATCCGCCGCGCGGTTTCGTCTTCGTGCTCGCGCGCCGTCTTCGTCAGAATTTTCTTGCCCAGTTTGTGGGCAAGATCTTCGTGCTCGCTTTCGATCTCGGCCAGCTCGACCAGCAGCTTGCGGACCGAGGCATCGCGCGTGGTTTCCGCGGCTTTGCGGTAAAAACGTCCCGCCTCGAATTCCATGGTCTCGGCGTATTTGCGGACCTCGTCGAGATTGAGCGACCCCATCAGCCAGATCGCCGGTTTCTGGATAAAACCCTTGACATCCTGGCGGCGGATCAGCGGGAGGTATTCGCCGAATTTTTCCCGGTAAAGATCGAACAGCATGCTGCGGTGGCGGACTTCCTCATCCGCCATCTCATCGAATACCTTGGCCGAGGAGGGGAATTCCGCGCGCAGACCTTCGGCGAATCCGCGATAAATGCGGCTGTCCTCTTCTTCGTTGGTAATCGCGAGCGCGAGGATTTCCTGCTCGGTCAAATCGGCGAAGCGCTTCACGGGGGCCTCTCGGTGGTCAGGGAACCACGGGTGCTATATTGGAAATATACTAAACAGAAAAGGCGGCGATGACAGGCCGCAATCGAAAAGATAGGCAATGTCTCTGAAAGTTCCACCCCGCGCCTGGGAATCCAGCATCGGACGCATTCTGCATTTCTATTGGCGCTTCGCGCGCGGGCTGACGCTCGGGGTGCGCGGGTTGGTGATTGACCCGCAGGGCCGCATTTTCCTGGTCAAGCACAGCTATATCCGAGGCTGGCATCTGCCCGGCGGCGGGGTCGAAGTCGGAGAGACCATGCTCGAGGCGCTCGTGCGCGAGCTGGCCGAGGAAGGCAATATCGAGCTGATGGGTCCGCTGCAGTTCCACGGCGTCTTCTTCAATCCGGGCATATCGCGCCGCGATCACGTCGCGTTGTTTGTCGTGCGCGACTTCCGCCAGAATGGAACGCCGGCCCCAAATCGCGAGATCGCCGCCAGCAGCTTCTTTCCACTCGACGCCCTGCCCAATGACACCACCGCCGGCACCCGCGCCCGCATCGCCGAGGTGCTCGGCGGCGCGCCGGTGAGCGAGCGGTGGTGAGAGTCGGATTCAATTTTCAAACAGCCCACTGACTCGCTCCTCATGGTGAGGAGCGTCCGAAGGACGCGTCTCGAACCATGTGGCCCATCCTTCGAGACGCCCGCTGCGCGGGCTCCTCAGGATGAGGCTGAATTTTTTGCGCGCTCACGATTTCAACAGCCAACGCTCCGCCGGCCCTGTTGTTTGCGGCGCGGGCGCGCCGTAGTCGCCCCGCCTGCGCGGGGCCAAGCCTTCTTCGCCCCCCGGAAAAATGAGGGGAGCGGAGCGCCGAGCGGCGCTGCAAACTTTCAGAGCCATGGCGGCTAAGCCATGGCGCGCCCTTGGTGAAGGGCGCACGCCTCCCGGCGCTCCACCGCGATGCTTTCCGGCCGCCGTCCCGCGCTCGCCGGGGGCATTTGCGCCGCCGGTTGCGAGCTCCTCGCGCCCGGGTCCTAGTGCCCGGGGGTCGGGGTCCGGCGCCGCCCGAGCGCGGGGTTACGAATCCCGCCCGCGGGCACCGCACCCGGCTCCGCCAACTAGACGTCCCTAGAAGACGCCCCTAAGCGAGCCAAGCGAGCGCATCTAGGAATAAAATCCAGGCAGAATTATGGCAGCGGTCTCGGGCTGAACAGGAAAGCGGTGGGGTTACCTCTTTTTCTTCTTCAGCCGCACGCCAGGCGCGTCGCCATTGGTGAATTCGACGCCGGCTTTTTCCAGGGCAAGCCGCACCTGCTTCAGCTTCTCCGGATCCCCTGCATATTTCCCGGTTTCGAAGTTGGAAATCGTGTTCCGGTGGACGCCGGCTGCCTTCGCCAAATCTTCGAGCGACCAATTCAGAGCGGCGCGCGCCATTCGCACTTGTGCAGGCTTCACAACTATGCTACCTTATGACAGTTTCACAAGTGTAGCTATCATAGCCAGCCTTTGGGGCCAAAGCCATGCCGCGCACCCGCCGTGCGCCGGGCAACCGCCCGCGCGCGCCGAAGACCGCAAGAGCCCTGCTGGACGATGTCGTCGATTGCGCTTTCGACATCGAACAGCCGCTGACCGCCGCCGAGGAGCTGGTTCAAGCCCTGCGGATGATCGGCGACGGCATGGCGGCAGACGGCAACGACCAGGGACTACCCATCGCCGCGGTCGCCCGCGTGGTCTCGGACCGCCTCGACGCATTGAAACGCGCTTGGCTCGCCGCCATCAAAGCCGGGCGGCGGCGCTCCAATGAGCGAGCGGTGGTGAGGTGAGGGCCGTTCTGCTCCCCTTGTGGGGGAGGGGAAAACGAGCCGTCGCCTCCATAGACCCCGGCGCCATCAAATGCTAAGCGCGACGGCCTAGGGTAGAGGAATGACTGATCCTTCTTTGACCATCCTGCTGGAGACCGCGGATGACGCGGCGAGGATCGACCGGCTGCATGAGCGCACCTTCGGGCCAGGGCGCTATGCGCGCACCGCCTACCGCATCCGCGAGGGCGTGACGCATCGACTCGATCTGTCCTTTACCGCGCGCATCGGCACGCTTCTGGTCGGCTCGGTGCGGCTGTCGCCCATCCGCATCGGCGAGACGTCTGCGCTGCTGCTCGGCCCGCTGACGGTGGAGCCGCCGTTTCGCGACCGCGGCATCGGGTTGAAATTGATCGAGCGCGCGTTGCAGGAGGCAAAGTCCAAGGGACACAGGCTGGTCGTCCTTGTCGGTGATGAGCCCTATTACGCGCGCTGTGGTTTCAAGCGCATCCCGAAGGGTACGGCGACGATGCCAGGGCCGGTCGATCCCGAGCGGCTGCTGGTGGCTGAACTGGCCGCAGGCGCCTGCGAAGGCGTGCGCGGGCCAATCAGGCCGGAGTGGGAACTGTAACGGCTTCTCATCGCGGCGCGGCACAAACTGCGCTATTAGCCCGGAGCTATGCGAATTTGGAACGGCTATCTAGTTGATTTTCCAAGGATAGATAGAAATTCCAGGCGACCTAGAGTCCGATCCGATTAGGTTGAATCGGATCAGACTCTAGATTCCTTAGTTTATCGCGCAATCTTGCGGCGAACCGGTTTCCACCCCGGATCAAGTCCGGGGCAGGCTTTCGCCGGATTGCGCTCTAGCTGACAAAAAAATATTCCAGAAGAATATCAAAACGATCAACCAAACGGTACAATTGCGCGGTCGGGGAAACTCAGCTCACGCAGAATGAGCGGAGGGAGAGAAATTATGCGTTTAGCGATTGTCGGGGGTGGCCTCGGCGGCCTGATCACAGCCTACTACATCCGGAAATTTTGGCCTGGAGCCCCGCAGCCGACAATCTTCGAAGCGTCATCGCGACTGGGCGGCAAGATCAGCACCCGCTCGTTTGAAACGGTTTCAGCAAGCTACGAAGCCGGCGTAGCAGAACTCTATGACTACTCCATGCATGGCGAGGACCCGCTCAAGGATCTCGTCAACGCGCTAGATTTGAAGACCATCCCGATGAGCGGAGGATGCGTGGTGCTCGATGACACCATCCTCAACACGATGGACGACGTGCGGAAGACCTTTGGCGCCGCGACCGCCAAGGCGGTGGATGACTTCTATAGAAAATGCAACCTTCTTTGTCCCACACTCGATTTCTTTGCGGATGATTGGCAGGTCGATAACGGCCATGCCTGGGCAAACCGCACTTTGTGCGAACTCTTCGACGAAATCCCCGACGAAACAGCCAGACGCTACGTCGAGGTGGCAAGCCGCAGCGACATCGCATCGGAGCCGCATCTGACGAGCGGGGTGTCGGGCGTAAAGGACATCCTCATGGAAGATGCTCAATACATGAGCATCTATTCGATCGAGGGCGGGATCGAACGCCTCGTCGAGAGATTACGCGACCGCATCAGCGCCAGGATCGAACTCGAAGCTCCCGTGCTGAGCGTGGCCCGGACGGAACGTGGTAGCTACCGGCTCACGGCCCGGCATAAGCACCAAGACGAGGTGCATGAGTTCGACCTGGTGGTTTTTGCGTTGCCCAACTACTGGCTGGCGCGGATCGCCTGGGCAAACGCCGATCTGCGCATGGCGATGCAGAAGCATCTGGCCCACTATGATCGGCCGGCTCACTACCTGCGCGTCACGGTGCTATTCAAAGAACCGTTCTGGCGGGACAAGATTACAGGCTCATACTTCATGCTGGACGCCTTTGGCGGCTGCTGCGTCTACGACGAAGGCGCCCGCCACCCGCATTCAAGCCATGGCGTTCTTGGGTGGTTGATCGCCGGCAACGACGCGCTTTCCCTCTCAAACCTCTCCGACGAGGATCTTATCAAGCTGGCGCTCGACTCGCTGCCCGAGCCGCTTGCTATCGGCCGCGAACTTTATCTGGAGGGCCGCGTTCACCGCTGGGTCGGCACCGTGAATGCCCTGCCCGGAGGCAACCCAATTCATGATCTGAAATCCCGTCACTCACCTTCCGCGGCAGACCCGCACCTGTTCGTCGTGGGGGACTATCTGTTTGACTCCACTTTGAACGGAGCCGTCGACTCGGCCGAATTCGTAGCCGAGAGTATCGAGGAAGAGTTCAGCGACGAGCCCGCATCTTTTGACGCCGCCAGCGCGGCCCCGGTCGTGGCGAGGGACGAGATTCGTGAACGAGCCTAGGAGCGATCCGAAGCTCACCCCCTGGGGCATCCTGTTCTGGTCGTTCGCCGCAGCGCCCACCCAAATCGCCGCTCTCGCCGCAACGCTGGTCGCCGTCCTGGGCGCCGAACTCGCCTTGCCGATGCTGCTTGGAGAGACGGTGGACGCGGCCGTCACCAAGCCCGATCTTGCTCAAATCTTGTACCTCGGTTTGGCCATGCTCGCGGTCGCCGGCGCGCTCTACATCTTTCACTACGTGTATTTGCGCGCCGAGGCCGGACTCGTCGCGCAGGCGACATTCCGGCTGCGCGGCCATGTCTATCGGCGTCTCATTGAGCAGCCGCTGAATTTTTTCGGACAGCACAAAGGGGGCGAGATCGGCCATAGGGTCATGAGCGATTGCGAGGTGCTGGATCGGCATGGGATCTATCTGCTCGCGGACGTGCCATTCGCTGTGCTCACGGTGATTGGCGTGGCGGCAGTGATGCTTTGGACGCATTTGACGCTTGGCCTGCTCGTCATCGGCCTTCTCATCGCAGCGGCGGTGCTTGCTCATCATGTTGCCCGCCCGCTCGCCGGCATTGAGAAATCCGCTAATAGTTTTCTGGCTGTCCTCGGAGGCCGCCTGCAGGAACTTATCGGCGGCATCCGGACGCTGAAGACTTTTGGCCGCGAGCGCTACGAGGTCCAACGGCTCGACGCCGCCGCGAGCGATCTCGTCGCTGCCGAAATCCGGGCGGGAAAGGTCGCCGCGCGTCTTGAGCCGTTGCTTGAGCTGATTGAATTGCTCGGCCTCATCGCCGTCGTCTGGTACGGCGCCTATCTTGTTTTCCTCGGCGTGCTGACGCCGGGCAAGCTCGTGGCCTTCATCGCCTATATGGAGCTGTTGTCCGAGCCGATGCAGCAGGCCGGCCGCTACTACCGTCAATTTCAGCAGGCGCGAGGCACCCTCGGCCGGATTGCCGACTTCCTTGCCGCCATGCCGGCGTATCCGAAGCGGACAGGCGGTGCCTTCCCCTCTGATCCGACGGTCGCGGTCAAGGACGTCCAGTTCGGCTATCCAGGTGCCGGCAAGCTTGCGGTTGATGGTGTTTCGCTTGTTGCCCATCCAAGCGAAATTGTCGCCGTGGTCGGCCCCAATGGCGCCGGGAAATCCACCCTCATGGACCTTCTGCTTGGGTTACAGACGCCGCTGTCCGGGCACATCACGGTCGGCGGCGTGCCGCTTGAGGAGATCGATGCAAGCGCGCTGCAACAGGCGATTGCTGTCTTGAGCCAAGACGTCTTCCTGTTTCATGCATCGCTTGCCGAGAACATTTCTTACGGCCGTCTCGATGCATCGGATGCGGACATCGCCGCCGCGGCAGATCGAGCCGGTCTGCGGCCGCTCATTCAGCGGTTGCCGCAGGGCCTGCAAACCGTGATCGGTGACCGCGGCAGCAGGCTATCGGGCGGCGAGCGCCAGCGCGTCGCCCTGGCGCGCGTGCTGATCCGCGATCCCAAAGTCGTGGTTTTTGACGAGCCGACATCGCAGCTTGACGGGGCGGCTGTGCGGGATGCCGGAAATGTTCTGCGAGAAGGCGCGGCGGGTCACGTAACCTTTCTCATTGCGCATCGGATCGAGACGGTAAGGATCGCCGACCGCGTCCTGCTCATGAATCAGGGCCGGATCGTCGCCGAGGGCACGCCAGCAGAACTCGAAGCGTCGAACACGCTGTTCCGTAGGCTTTTTACCGAGCCGGATCGATAACACCGCGCATCGGGATGAGCGCTTCTGCGCGCCGCTTCACCGCCCCTCCCTTGCCCAGGTCGCCGCGAGGCTGCCGATCAGCAGCAAGAGCCCGATGAAGCCGGCGAACACCGGCAGCACGCCGATGCCGCGCACCACGCTGGCTTCGCGCATCTTCAGGCCGATCCAGTCGGCGCCGTGGAAGGTGCTGGTCGAGCGCACGGGAAGAATGCGCGGCAGCGTGACGCCCGAAGTCTCCGTGAGCCGGCGGGCGTCGCCGCCGGTCGCGGCCGTAAGCGGGGCAAGGATGTCGGTGGTGGAAGTGACCTCGGCGAATTCGCGCGGATTGGCCGGGCCGATATTGACCAGCGTGGTCAGCTTGCCGTCGGTGGCGCGCCAGAGGCCAAGCTCATTCACCGGCAGCGACCCGCGCCAGAGGCCGGGCTGCGACGGCTGAAGCGTCAATTGCGTCGTGCCGCCGGAAGGCGCCGTCACCGTGACCTCGCCGATGCTGTCCTGCATCGACTGGCGCTCGACGGCGAGCTCGCGCCCACGCGCGACAAGCCGCAGCGCCTCCTCCTCCAGATCGGGCTGCTTCATCAGCCAATGCGAGAGCCGGCGCAGCAGGTCGAGATGCGGCCCGCCGCCTTCATAGCCGCGCGCCCAGAGCCAGATGTGATCGGACAGCAGCAGCGCCACGCGCCCTTCGCCTTCGCGCGAGAGAACGAGCAGCGGCTTGTCGTCCGGTCCCTGCATCACCGTCTGGCCTTGCGCATTCTTGGTATCGACAAGACGGAACCAGCGGCTCCAATGCGGCGGATTCGCATCCGCGCCTTCCAGGTCGCGGGTCACCGGGTGGCGCTTGCCGACATCGCTAAGGCGGGCGCGGAAGGCCGTTTCGGTAACCTGGCCGCTCGGCTCCGCCGGCAGGATGACGTCAAGCGGCGTGCGCCACAGGCTGGTCTGGCTGGCGTAGTCCGGGCCGGCCGCAATCAGCACGGCGCCGCCTTCGTGCACATAGCGCGCGATGTTGTCGAAATAGATCACCGGCAGCACGCCTTGCCGCGCATAGCGGTCGAAGATGATGAGCTGAAACTCACCGATCTTCTGCTGGAACAGTTCGCGGGTGGGGAAAGCGATCAGCGACAATTCGTTGATCGGCGTGCCGTCCTGCTTTTCCGGCGGACGCAGAATGGTGAAATGGACGAGATCGACGCTGGCGTCGGACTTCAGCAGGTTGCGCCAGGTGCGCTCGCCCGCATGCGGCTCGCCGGAGACCAGCAGCACGCGCAGCTTGTCGCGCACGCCGTCGATGGAAACGACCGCGCGGTTGTTGACGCCCGTCAGCTCGTCGGCCAGCGCCGAAGCCTCGATCTCCACAATGTTCGGCCCCGCATGCGGGATCGGAATGTCCACCTGCACCTGCTGGCCGATGGCGACGCTGCGGGTGTCGATGGTCTCGCCGTCGCGGCGCACCGTAACCTGCGCCGAGCCCGCCGGCGCGCCCTGGTCCTCGACGCGGAACGTGATTCTCTGCGACTGATTGACGATGCCGAAGCGCGGCGCCGTTACCAGCACCACGCGGCGGTCACGCTCGTCCTTGCGGCCGGTGATGAGGGCATGCACCGGCGCCGCGAATCCGAGCGCCGCGGCTTCCCCCGGCACGTCATGCACACGGCCGTCGGTGATGATGATGGCGCCGGCCACGCGGTCGGGCGGCACGTCCGCCAGCGTCGCGCCGAGCGCGGAGAAAAGCCGCGTGCCGTCGGTCTCGCCGTCAGACTGACCGGCCTCGACCATACGCACTTCCAGGCCGGGGATGCGGTTGAGGCGTTCGGTGAGCTGCGCGCGCGCCGTTTCGGTCTGCTGCGCGCGGTCGCCGAAATTCTGGCTCGGGCTCTTGTCGATGACCACCGCGGCGACCGAGGTGAGCGGCTCGCGGTCCTCGCGGGTGAAGGAGGGATTGGCGAGCGCCAGCACCATCAGCGCCAAGGCCGCCGTCCGCACCAGCGCGCCGCGATTGCGCGTGAACACGAGCAGCGCCGAGACGGCGAGCGCCACGGCAAAGGCCGCCCACACGATGTAAGCCGGAACCAAAGGTGCGAAGGCGATGCCGAAGTTCAACCAACTCTCCTTCATCCATTTTCATGGTTCGAGACGCGCGGCTTCGCCGCGCTCCTCACCATGAGGCCCTCTTTTCTTCCCCATCCTGGGAAGCCCGCGAAGCGGGCGTCTCGAAGGATGAAAAACTCCTACTGCCCCAGCCGCTCAAGCAACGCGGGCACGTGCACCTGGTCGGCCTTATAGTTGCCGGTGAGCGTGTACATGACGATGTTAACGCCGGCGCGGAACGCGAACTCGCGCTGGCGCGGCTCGCCCGGCTGAAGCGGCAGCAGCGGCTGGCCGTCCGGTCCCATCGCCCAGGCGCCGGCGAAATCGTTGGACGTAATAATGATCGACGACACGCCGTCGCCCGCGCGGGCCGGGCGGTCACTCTGGTCCTCATCGACCGCCGGCAAGGCCTCGACCCAGAGCCGCCCGGTGGTGAAACGTCCGGGAAAGTCGCGCAGCAGGAAGAAGGTCTTGGTCAGCACGTGATCGCCGGAAACCGGCTCCAGCTCGGGAATGTCGAGCGAGGACAGGATTTCGCGCAACGCCATCATGCCGGGCCCGCGCGATTCGCCGCCGGGCCCGGCCGGCGCCTCGATGGCGTCGCGGGTGTCGAACAGCACGGTGCCGCCTTGTTTCATATAAGCGTCGAGCCGTGACAGCGCCTGGGCGGACGGCTTAGCGGCGCCCGGAACGACCGACCAGTAGATCAGCGGGAAGAAGACGAGCTCATCGCGGGAGAGGTCGAGGCCGACCGGATCGCCCGGCTCCAGCGCGGTGCGCTGGGCGAGGAACAGCGTCAGGCCTTCGAGCCCTACCTTACTGATCTTGTCGACTTGCGCGTCGCCGGTAATGACATAGGCCAGCCGCGTCTGCAGCGCGGCTTTCTTGGCGAAGTCGTCGCTTTGCGCATGCACGCGGAACGGCGCCGCAAGCAGCGCGGCAACCATGGCGGCGGCGATGACGGCCGCTGCCGGCCGCCGGTAGGTCAGCCGGGAAATGCCGCCGGCCAGCCAGAACACCACAAGCGCGTCGAGCAGAAGCAGCCCAAGCGCGGTGAGGAAAATCGGACCGCGCAAATCCTGGGGCTCGCTGACGCGATATGGCTCGCGGCTGGCATTGAGCGCCGAGAAATCCAGCGGCAGCAGACGATCGGCGGGCGTCAGCGCGTTGACGGCGATCAATCCTTCCGGCGGGCCATAGAAGCCCGGCGGGTGCTCGGCGTCGGCGCGGCCGGTGAAATTCACCGGAATGGGCCGCGCGGTCGAGGGCGGCGGCATGAAAGCGCCGAAACCGTCGAGCACGCGGTTCGGCGGCACCACTTCGCGCGTGGCTTGCTTGCCGGTCTCGGCATCGCTTGCGGCGTTCGAGCCGGCCAGCGCGACGATGCGCTTGAGCATTTCGACGAAAGCGCCCGACAGCGGCAGATCGGACCAGCGCGTATCCGCGGTGACATGGAACAGCACGATGACGCCTTTGCCGCGGCGAGCGGCGGTGACCAGCGGCGTGCCGTCGGCCAGCGTTGCCCAGGTGTGGTCGGAAAGCCCGGAGTCCGGCTCCGCCAGCACCTGCCGGGTTACAGTAACGTCGGTGGGCACCGCCATGCCGTTGAACGGGCCGTCGCGGGAAAATCCGGCCAACTGCTGCGGCTGTTCCCAACTCAGGCTGCCGCCGAGGATGCGGCCGCCGCGCCGCAGCTTGACCGGAATGAGATCGTCATCGGCAGCAGCCAGCCGCGGTCCGGCGAAGCGCACCAGTACGCCGCCGTTTTCGACCCAGCGGTTGAGCCGGTCGCGAGCCTCGCCGGCGACATTGCCGACGTCGGCAAGGATCAGCATCGGCACGTTCTGCTCGAGAAACTCCCCCACCGCCTCGGTAGGCGAAGCGCTCTCAGCCCGCCGCATGTCGGCGAACGGATTGAGCGCGCGGGAAAGATAAAAGATGGATGCGAGCAAGGGCTGTGCGGTGTCGGTCGTCGAGCCGGACACCACGCCGACCGCGCGGCGCTGCCAGCGCTTGTCGAGCAGCTGCACCGCGCCCGCCGACCGTTCGCCTGCGATTTCCAGGCGCGCGATGTCGTTGCGGATCTCCACCGGCAATTCGAACTCGGCGTCGGTCTCGCTGTCGCCGGATTTGAATGAAAAGCGCGCCTCGCCGAGCGGCAGGCCCTTGAGGTCCAGCGCGCGCACGGCGCCCGCTTCCTCGCTGCCGCGCCCGGCGCGCAGCACCTTGACCGTCAGCGCGCCCGCTGCGTTGTCGGCGGCGGCAAGCGCATGCGCAGGCGGCAACCCGCCCTCGATCACCGTGAGCCCGCGGCCGCCCAGCGTCCGCGCCAGGCCCTCGACGAAATCGCGGCCTTGGCCGAGGTCGATACCGTCGGAAAGCCAGGCCACCTCGATGTCAGGAACGCCGCCCACCAGCCGCGCAATCATCGGCAGTGCTTCCGTGCGCTGCAACGCATGCGGTTTCGGCTTGAGATGATTGAGCTGCACCCGCGCCGCGCCCGCGGTGCCGACGGAAATGTCCCGCGTGGTCTCCGACAAAGGCACCAGCGCGACGCCGCGGTTATGGGCCTCCGCTTGGGCGATGAGATCGTCGGCGGTGCGCAGCCGCGCGTCCCAGGTCGAGGCCGCGGTCCAGCCGTCGTCGATCAAGAGGGCGAGCGGCGCCGCGCCGCCCGAAGTGGCGATCGAGGGATTCCACATCGGCCCCGCGGCGGCGAGAATGACCAGAGCGGCCAGCACCAGGCGCAGCAAAGTGAGCCACCAGGGCGTGCGCGCCGGCGTTTCTTCTTTCGGCGCGATGTCGAACAGCATCCGCGTCGGCGGGAAGTCGACGCGCCGCGGGCGCGGCGGAATCAGCCGCAGCAGCCACCACAGCACCGGCAGGCTCAGCAATCCGAGCAGCACCAGCGGCTGGGCGAAGGCAAGCGGCAGGCCGGGGATCATGTAGACCTCATCGTTGCGGCAAACTCAGACTGCTCCCTCTCCCCGTGGGGGAGAGGGCTGGGGTGAGGGGGTCCGTACCCTCTCGATCGCCGGAACCCCCTCACCCGGATTGCTTCGCAATCCGCCCTCTCCCCGCTGGGGAGAGGTGAAGAAAAAAGCGTTGTCATGCGGACCTCCCGGCCATTCCGGCGTTCCAGCGTTCAATGCCGCTGTCTGCCGGCGGCGCGCCCATGCGCGCGTGCAGCGCCAATAGCAGCTCGCTGGCGGGGCGGTCGGTGCGATGAATGGCAAAGCTCCAGCCGAGCCGGTCGGTCTCGGCGCGGATTTCGGCGCGATGGCGCTCGATGCGCGTTGCGTAATCGGCGCGCCAAGTTTCCGCGCGGCCCGCGGTGATGGCGCCGGCGCCCTCGGGCTCGACGAATTCCACGCGGCCGGAATAGGGGAAGGTTTCCTCCGCGGGATCGACGATCTGCACCACATGCCCCTTGGCGCCGCTGGCGGAAAGCTGAGCGATGGTCTTTTGCACCTCGGCGATCGGGCTCCACAGGTCGGACAGCACCACGACCTCGGCCAGGGGCGATGGAGCAAACGACGGCGGCAGGCTCGCCCTTTCGGTCGTATCGTGAACGATCGCCTGAGATATCTTGTCGATGATGTCGCGGCTCGCGCTCGGCCGCATCAGGCCGGGAATGCCGATGCGCTCGCCGCCCTCGACCAAGATTTCGGCCAGCGCGAAGGCGACGACCAGCGTGCGCTCGAGCTTGCTGTCGTCGGCGAGATTGGAGAGGAACTGCATGGAAGGCGAACGGTCCGGCCAAATCCAAACCGTATGCGCAGCCTCCCATTCCTGCTCGCGCACATAAAGATGCTCGTCGCGCGCGGAGCGGCGCCAGTCCACCCGCTGCGCCGGCTCGCCGGAAACGAAGCGGCGGTATTGCCAGAAATTTTCGCCTGATCCCGCGCGGCGGCGGCCATGCAGGCCGTGGATCACGGTGGCCGCGATGCGGCGCGCCTCGAGGATGAGCCGCGGCATGGCGGCGGCAAGCGAGCGGCCCCGGCCGCTCGCCCGGTTGACCGCCGTGACTTCCTGCTCACTCAGCCTTGGGGCAAGAGCCATTCGCTCACCCAAGCCGCGCCTTCAGGCGCGCGATCACGCCCTGGATGGTCTCGCCCTCCGCGCGCGCGGCGAAAGTGAGCGCCATGCGATGCTTCAACACCGGCTCGGCGAGGTCCGCCACGTCGTCGATCGACGGCGCGAGACGTCCTTGCAACAGCGCGCGGGCGCGCACGGCGAGCATCAGCGCCTGGCTGGCGCGCGGGCCCGGGCCCCAGGCGATCAGCTTGCCGATCTCTCCGGTATCCGGGCCGGGCCGGGCGGAACGAACCAGCGTGAGGATCGCCTCGACCACCGACTCTCCCACCGGCAGGCGGCGGACCAGACGCTGCGCGGCGAGCAGGTCGTCGGCGGTCATCGCCGCCGTTGGCCGCGTGTCCTCGGCGCCGGTGGTCTCGAACAGGATGCGGCGCTCCGCCAAACGGTCGGGATAATCGACGTCGATCTCCATCAGGAAGCGGTCGAGCTGCGCTTCCGGCAGGGGATAGGTGCCTTCCTGCTCCAGCGGGTTCTGGGTCGCGAGCACATGGAAGGGTTTGGGCAGGTCGTGCCGGGCGCCCGCCACGGTGACATGCTGCTCCTGCATCGCCTGCAGCAGAGCCGATTGAGTGCGCGGGCTGGCGCGGTTGATTTCGTCGGCCATCAGCAGTTGAGCGAAGACCGGGCCGGTGATGAAGCGGAAGCTGCGCTTGCCGCCGGCGCTTTCCTCCAGCACCTCGGCGCCGAGGATGTCGGAGGGCATCAGGTCCGGGGTGAACTGGATGCGGCGCGCGTCCAAGCCGAGCGCGATGCCCATGGTTTCGACCAGCTTGGTCTTGGCCAGGCCGGGCACGCCGACCAGCAGCGCATGGCCGCCGGACAGGACGGTAATGAGGGCGCTGTCGACGACGCGCTCCTGGCCGAAAATGACGGTTCCGATCGCGGTTCTGGCCGCGCGGATATGCGCCGCGCTCGATTCCGCGGCCCGGATAATCATGTCCTCGAGCTTTTCGGGGCTTTCTTCGCTTGCCAACGGCATGACTGACGTTCCTCAGTGGGGAGTTGAATTCGGTCGATTCCGCTCGTCGCCCTGGAGCTTACGCTATCCTTTGCCCCCGGCGCCATTGATCCCGATGATGCAATGTGTACCTCCAGTAGGCCAAATACGTAGGGTAAACCATGGCGAAGGAAGGGCAGACTGCCACCGGCGGGCTTGACGCGATCACGAGCGCGGCCAAGCGCGAGGCCGCCAAAGGCCCGCCCCCGGTACATTTGTGGAACCCGCCCTTTTGCGGCGATATCGACATGCGGATCGCCGCCGACGGCACCTGGTACTACCTGAAAACCCCGATCGGCCGCCCGGCCCTGGTGAAGCTGTTCGCCTCGGTGCTGAAAAGGGAAGGGGACAAATATTTTCTGGTCACCCCGGTGGAGAAGGTCGGGATCGTGGTCGAAGACGCCCCCTTCCTCGCCGTGGAGATGCGGGCGCAAGAGGCGCCGGGAGGCCGGGTGCTGCATTTCCGCACCAATGTGGACGATTGGGTGGAATGCGACGCCGACCACGCCCTTCGCTTTGTGACGGAGCCTGAGACCGGCGGGCTCAAGCCCTACCTGCATGTCCGCCGCGAGCTGTGGGCGAAGGTGACGCGCACACTGTTCTACGATCTGGTCGATCTGGGCGAGGAGCGCGACATCGACGGGTGCCGCATGTTTGGGGTTGCCTCCAAGGATTCGTTCTTTGTCATGGCCGCGGCCGAAACCTTGCGGGAATTCGCCTGATGCCGGCCGGTGATTTTTTTCAGCGCGCCCGGGCGCGGCTTTCGTGCAACGTGCCCGCCGCGTTGACTGACGCGAGCGTCACGCCCGCTAAAGGCGATCACGATCTCAACAAGGAGATGCAGGCACTGTGGGCGGTGCGGCCAATACGCCCGGCCGCGGTGCTGGTGCCGGTGGTCGATCGGGCGCAGCCGACGGTCCTGCTGACGCAGCGCTCGGCGCATCTTCCCGATCATGCCGGGCAGATTTCTTTTCCCGGCGGCAAGATCGAGTCCGCCGACGAAACCCCGCTGGCGGCGGCGCTGCGCGAGGCGGAGGAAGAGGTCGGCCTCGACCGGCGCTTTATCGAGCCGCTCGGCTATCTCGACCTCTACATGACGACGCTGGGCTATCGCATCGTCCCGGTGGTGGCGCGTATCGCGCCGGATTACAGCCTGGCTCTCAACCGCTCCGAGGTTGACGACGCCTTCGAAGTGCCGCTCGCCTTTTTAATGGAGCCCGCGAACCACCAGAAGCACAGCCGCGACTGGCAGGGCATCACGCGCTACTATTTTGCCATGCCGTTCGAGCAGCGGCATATCTGGGGCGCGACGGCGGGGATTTTGCGCAACTTGTATGAGCGGATTTATGCGGGGTGAGACGCGCGACCACTCTCTCCTTCGTCATGCGCGGGCTTGACCCGCGCATCTCGATCAGGGACGCACGGTGCCCATCTCATCGGGATGGCCGGGACTTTAGGCGCGAAGACGGCGCTTCGCGCCTTTTGCCCGGCCATGACGAAGTGAGGGGCGCGCGGGGAGAGGGGGGCGAGTCGCATACTCATCCGTGTTGCGATCGGCTAATGTCCGGAGCTAACGAGACCAAGAGAGTTGGAATGATCCGGCCCATCCTCATAGAGCTCCTGCTGTTCCTCACGCCATTTGCCGCCTATGCGTTCTTGCTGTGGGCGAAGAATCACGGCGTCCTCGACCCGGAGCACTGGCCGCTGCGGACGGTGGCGGGACTGACCGCGGCCGCCTTGCTGCTGATGGCTATCAGCGCCATCGTGACGGCGCAGCTTTCCGGCGCTCCGCCCGGCTCGGTCTATGTGCCGGCGCATGTGGAGGACGGCCGGCTGGTGCCGGGGACCACCCAGTGAGCGCTCGCGACATTTCATGCGCCGCCATCCTTCGAGGCCCGGCTTCGCCGGGCGCCTCAGGATGACGGCAATGACCGACCCCGGCCGTACCGATCGCAGCCTGGCGCAGGCCGCCTGGCTCACCCACGGCTCATTGGCGCGGCTGCTTGCGGTTCTTTCCGGCGAGGGGGAGGAAGCGCGCGTGGTCGGCGGCGCGGTGCGCAACACGCTCATGCATCTGCCGCCCGGCGACACCGACGTGGCGACCACCGCGGAGCCGCAGGAGGTTATGCGCCGCGCCCAAGCCGCCGGCTTCAAGGCGGTACCCACCGGCATCGAGCATGGCACCATTACGGTCGTCATCGCAGGCGTGCCCTACGAGGTAACAACGCTGCGCGTGGACGTGGAGACTTTCGGACGCAAAGCCAATGTCCGCTTCGGGCGCGATTGGAAGGCGGACGCCGAGCGGCGCGACTTCACCATGAACGCGCTGTCGGTGACCGCGGACGGCACGGTCTATGACTATGTCGGCGGGCTGGCCGATCTCGCAGCGCGGCGCGTGCGCTTCATCGGCGATCCGGCCAGGCGCATTGCCGAGGATTATTTGCGCATCCTGCGCTTTTTCCGCTTCCATGCCGCCTATGGGCACGGCGCGCTGGATGCGGCCGGGCTCGCCGCCTGCATCGCTGGACGCGGCGGCCTCGGCCAGCTGTCGCGCGAGCGCGTGCGGATGGAGCTGATGAAGCTGCTGGTGGCCGCGGGAGCCGCGCCTGCGCTCACGGCGATGTCGGAGGCGGGTCTGCTGGTGTCGCTGCTGGCCGGGGTGCCGCTGAATATGGATTTCACCCGCATGAGCGGGATCGAAGCGGCGCTGGGTTTGCCGCCCGAGCCGGTCCGCCGCCTGGGCGCGCTGGGCGTGCTTGTCGTCGAAGATGCCGAGCGGCTGTGGCAGCGGCTGCGGCTGACCAATGCCGAGCACGAGCGGCTGCATTCGATGGCGGACGGATGGCGGCGCGTTTCACCGGCGTCGGGGGAAGCCGCCGCGCGGGCGCTGCTCTATCGCCTGGGTCCGGAGCGTTTCCGCGACCGCGCGCTGCTGGCCTGGGTGCGCTCGAGCGCTGCGGCGGACGACGCGGCGTGGCGCGCGCTCGCGACGCTTCCCGCGCGCTGGACCGCGCCGGCATTCCCGCTGAAGGCCGCGGATTTCATCAAGCGCGGCATCGAGAAAGGCCCGGCGCTGGGTGCTGCCTTGCGCGCCGCCGAGGAGGCGTGGATCGCGGCGGATTTTCCGGGCGATACCGCAGTGCTCGCGCGCATCGCCGATGCGATGGCTACCGCGGGCAAGCAGTAATGCCGCAAACGAAAAAGCCCCGGGTCATGCCCGGGGCTTTTATTGAATGTCGAGTATCGGTCGCCTGACGACTCGATACGGATCAGAACTTACGGTTCAAGCCCAATCGGACAATATTGCCTGTGTTCTTGATATCGAATCTAAACGTCCCCCCCGCAAGGGCCGTGTCGTTAACTCTCTTTGTGCCGAGGTTGTAGTAGAGATATTCGCCCTTAGCCGACCATCCAGACCATGCGCCGGAGAGGGCAACTTCCGCACCTCCACCGAAAATACTTCCGGTCTGAGTTCCGGTGTCCGGATGCGTGGCAAGAATTCCGCCGCCTGGAGTGACTGAATTATCTTGCACAGTTGCTTTTACATTGGCGAAGATCACGCCGCCCGTCCCATAGAACAGCCACGTGCCGTTGCCCGGCGCAAAGCCAAGGCGACCCCGGATGGTGCCGTACCATCCACCATCCGCATTCACAAATGTATCTGAAGAGAGGGCCGATGCTCGCGATCCCTCGGCGCCTAAATATCCTAGGTCGCCTTCGAGACCCAAAACCACTGCTGTCTGAGGAATCTGCCAATTGTAGCCAAGCTGCCCGCCGCCGTTGAAGCCGGACGTATCAGCGGTAAAAGTATCTCCGACGGCATTCCAGCCGTTCACATCAGTACCCCGGCTTTCGCCCCACACGCCACCGGCATGTAAGCCAAGATAAGGGCCGGTCCAGTTATAGGCCACCGGTGCCTTGGGCGCCTTGGCCTTGGCCGGCATGTCGGCCGCGGACGCGCTCTGCGTGAAAGCCGCAGTCGCGAGCGCTGCAAGTGCAAGAGCAATATGTCGCATGGGAACCCCCCTAAGGAATCTGATGGCTAATTTCTAAGGCTGGGTCACACCCGAGTCCAGATGGCCCCCTTTGTAAACCAATGCTTTCGCTGACGGCAATGTCGATATTCCCGCGGGTGTTGCGCAGAAGCCACAAAACCCTTAACGCGCGATTGGATCATGAGCCGCGCTGTTGCGGCACGCGCAGCAGGGCGGTGGCCAGGGCCGCCTGAATGACCGCAAAACCTTGTCGGGACTTGCATTTTTTGCTGCTCTTCGCGTTAAGGAGGGGGGTCATGTGCTGTGGCCGCTGTAACATTCTTGATTCTTGAGCGATTTGAATACGCTATTGTGACCATCCCAGGGGACGTTCATGCGGAAGTTCTGGCGCGGGATCGTGATCTTCTTCCTCGGTGGCGTCCTGGGCACCGTTTTCGGCGTCGCGCTCGGGTTTTTCTTCTTCCCTTATGTGTTTCCGCCGCCGCCGGCGGCCGAGCAGCTCACCGAGGCCGACCGCTCGCCGCTGGTCGCCACGGGAAAGTTCATCCACGCCAATCCATCCGACCCGGTGCATTGGGGGCGTGGCAGGGTCAGCGTCTACCAGCGCACGGTATTCCTCGAACCGGATTTTCAGGTTGGCCCCGGGCCGAAATACCACGTCTATCTGGTGCCGAAAGCCAGCATCCGTGACGAAGCCGGCGTAAAGGACGCCAAGCATGTCGATCTCGGCAGATTGCGCTCCTTCGAGGGCAGCCAGCGTTATTCGATCCCGGCCGGCGTCAATCTGAAGGATTTTCCCAGCGTTGTGATCTGGTGCGAGGCTTTCGGTGTGCTGATCTCGCCGGCCGATCTCATGCCGGCCGGAACCGCCAGTTAAATGGACCTGCTGCACGGCTTTGCCGACATCTCGCTCTTGCAGCTTGCCTTGGTCGCGGGCGTGGCGCTGTTCGCCTCCGTCGTCGGCGGCGTCACCGGCTATGGCGGCAGCGCGCTGATGCCGCTGGTGCTGGTGCCGATCATCGGGCCCGAGCCGGTGGTGCCCATCGTCAGCATTTCCGGGCTGTTCAATAACGCCAGCCGCATCCTTGCCTTCCTTCGCTTCGCCGACTGGAAGACGGCGCTCATCATTCTTCCCACCGCACTGCCGCTCTGCATGCTTGGGGCCTACGGCTATACCAAGCTCACCGGCGCCGGGGTGCTGATCGTCATCGGCACGATGCTGTGTCTCAGCGTGCCCTTCCGGCGGATGTTGCGCCATTTCGACATCCGTCTGGGCAAGGGCGGACTTGTCGCGGGCTCGGCGGGATACGGCTTTCTTGCCGGCAGCACGACCGGGGCCGGCGTGATCCTGCTGTCGCTGCTGATGGCGGCGGGGCTGGAAGGCGCGGCCGTGGTGGCGACCGATGCCGTCGTATCGGTTGCAATCGGCGTCACCAAGATTTTTGTTTTCGGATTTTCCGGCGCCATGACAGCGCAAGTTATCGCCTTTGGCCTGCTCATCGGCCTGGTTGCGCTGCCGGGAGCCTTTCTCGCCCGCGCCTTTGTCGAGAGGCTGCCGGTGCATGTGCATACCGGCATTCTCGACGCGATCGTCCTTGTCGGCGGCGCCGTGATGATCTTTGGCGCATTCGCGGAGCGATGACGGCCTCCTCCGTCAGACCTCGCGGGGGATGCTGAACAAGAACGGCGAGACGCCGCGCATCGTCTCGTCGAGGATGAACGTGCGGGTGATCGGCGGCTCGGCGCGTTGGCTGCAATTCTCCCGTTCGCACAAGCGGCAATTAACCCCGATCGGCGTCGCCTCGGCGGCGGCGAGGTTGAGCCCGGCGGAATAGACCAGACGGGAAGCATATTTGAGTTCGCAGCCGAGTCCGATGGCATAACGCGGCTGCGGCTGCGGATGCGGCACTGCCGGACGGTGCACGGTCTGCGCAATGCTGAAATAGCGGGTTCCATCCGGCAGCTCGATGATTTGGGTGATGATGCGTCCGGGCGTGTCGAAGGTGGCGTGCACGTTCCACAACGGACAGGTGCCGCCGAATTTCGAGAATGGAAAAGTGCCGGAGGAAAACCGCTTGGAGACGTTGCCGGCATGATCGACGCGCAGCATGAAGAACGGAATTCCGCGCGCGGTCGGCCGTTGTAGCGTGGTGAGCCGGTGGCAGAGCTGCTCCAAACTTGCACCGAAGCGCTGACTCAGCACGCCGATGTCGTAGCCAAGATTTTCCGCCGCGGCATGGAAGCGGGCATAGGGCATGATCACCGCCGCGGCGAAATAATTGGCCAGCGTGATCCGGTAGAGCCGGCGCGCCAGATCGTCGAGATCGGGGTGGCGCGCGACGATGGAATCGATCGCCGCCGACGCTTCGATCAGTGCGAGCTGGAAGGCGATCTGGAAGATCCGTCCCGGCATGTCGAGCAGTTCCGACAGCTGCAATTGACGCCGGTGCCGATCGAAGCGGCGCAGCACGTCGCGCATCACGTCGATCGGCAGCACACGTACGATCGTGGCATGGCGCTCGCGCAGCCGCTCGGATAATGCGCGAAAGAGATCGAGGTCGGTGACGCCGATCTCGTCGCGCACCTGCTCGGCTGCCGTCTCCAGGTCGGGGAAATAATTGCGGTTGGCCTCGATCAGGTCGCGCACGCGCTCGACCGGGTTGGCCTCGCGCCGGGCCGGTTCATCGCGGCCTCCGAGATGGGCCGCGGCCATCGATTCGCCCCGCCGCGCTTCCACATAGGCGGTATAGAGACGCTGCAGGGCATGGGTCACGCCGGGACAAAGCTCGGCGAGATCCTTCAATTCATGCTTGGGGATATTGAGCGACCGGAACAACGGGTCGCTGAGCACCTCGTTGAGCTCGGCGAAGAAGCGGTCCTCATCGACGGTCGCCAGCTCGCGCAGATCGATTTCGTAGGTCTCGGCGAGCCGCAACAAAATCTGCGCGGTGACCGGCCGCTGGTTGCGTTCGATCAAATTGATGTAACTCGGGGATATGCTAAGTCCGGTGGCCATTTGCGTCTGCGAGAGGCCGAGCTGCCGCCGGATGCGGCGGAAACGGGGGCCGACGAAGAGCTTCTTACCGTCTGTGTCTTTTGACATTTGTGACAACATAACAATTAATGTTTGTAATTACATTACAACATATCACGGTTTTAATTCAAGCCTACTATCGAATTTTCTCTGATTGCGTTATTAGTAAAGACAGCAAACAAATCCATGTTTGTCATGGATGTATCAGGAGCCGAAAATGCCAAAGAATTTCCAGGAGCTGCTTCCCAACACCCCCGCCGGGCGCTTCGAGGGAATCGAGCGGCCTTACAGTCCGGCCGACGTGGCCCGTCTGCGGGGATCGGTGGCAATTGCGTATACGCTGGCGGAAAAGGGCGCCAACCGCCTGTGGGACCAGCTCCAGCGCAAGGATTATGTCTCGGCGCTCGGCGCCGTAACCGGCAACCAGGCCATGCAGATGGTGCGCGCGGGGCTGGAGGCGATCTACCTCTCCGGCTGGCAGGTCGCGGCCGACAACAACACGGCCGGTTCCATGTATCCGGATCAAAGTCTCTATCCCTGCGATTCCGGCCCGGAGCTGTGCAAGCGAATCAATCGCACATTCGCGCGCGCGGATCAGATCGAGCATTCGGAAGGCGGCGCCAAGCGCGATTGGTTCGCGCCGATCGTCGCCGACGCCGAGGCCGGCTTCGGCGGTTCGCTCAACGCGTTCGAGATCATGCGCAACTTCATCGAGGCCGGCGCCGCGGCGGTGCATTTCGAAGACCAGCTGGCGTCGGAGAAGAAGTGCGGCCATCTCGGCGGCAAGGTGCTGATCCCGACCGCGGCGCACGAGCGCAATCTGATTGCGGCGCGTCTTGCCGCCGATGTCTGCGGCGTGCCGACCCTGATCATGGCGCGCACGGACGCCGAGAGCGCGCGTCTCATTACCTCCGACATCGATGCGCGCGACCGTGAATTCATCACCGGTGAGCGCACAGCGGAAGGATTCTTCCGTCTGAAGAAGGGCACCGGCCTCAAGCATTGCATCAAGCGCGGGCTCTCCTACGCACGCTATGCCGACTTGTTGTGGTGGGAGACGTCGCAGCCCAATCTCGGCGAGGCGCGCGAATTCGCGGAGGCGATCCACAAGCAATATCCCGGCAAGCTGCTCGCCTATAATTGCTCGCCGTCATTCAACTGGCGCGGCAATCTCGACGCCGGCACGATCGCGAACTTCCAGCGCGAGATCAGCGCCATGGGCTACAAGTTCCATTTCGTGACGCTCGCCGGCTTCCATAACCTGAATTACAGCATGTACGAACTGGCGCGGAATTTCTGCGCGCGCGGAATGACTGCCTATACGGAGTTGCAGGAGGCCGAATTTGCCGCCGAAGCGCACGGCTACACCGCCACGCGCCACCAGCGCGAGATCGGCACCGGTTACTTTGATCTCGTCAATGTGACCATTTCGGGTGGCGCCGCCTCGACGACTGCGATGTCGGAATCGACCGAACATGCGCAGTTCACGGCGGATCATGCCAGGGCCGCCGAATGATGGAGAATGCCATGACGGCGCAGCGTTTCTGGGTGGTGGGCGGCGAGTTCCTCTCACTGCATTTCGACCAACTCGTGGCGGGAACGGAGCAAGTGTTCGGTCCGTTCCTCGACCGCGGCGAGGCCGAGCAGGCGTGGCGCAAAGTGTCGGAGCGGCACCGGCATCGCGGGGCGGTGCGCTTTGCCATCGTGCGGGAGCCGCAGGCGGCGTAAGGCGGTCAGCAATTACGGCCACTTCACCACGGGCGGCAGTGACGACAAGATCGAGTCGACATTGCCGCCGGTGCGCAGGCCGAAAATGGTGCCGCGGTCGTAGAGCAGGTTGAACTCCACATAGCGCCCGCGGCGCACGAACTGTTCCTCGCGGTCCGCGTCGGTCCAGGGCGTCACAAAATTTCGCCGCACCAACTCGGGATAAATTTTTAGGAACGCCCGGCCCACATCCTGGGTGAAGGCGAAATCCGCCTCCCAATCGCCGCTGTCGAGGTAATCGTAGAAAATGCCGCCAATGCCGCGCGGCTCCTGCCGGTGCTTGAGATAGAAATACTCGTCGCACCACGCCTTGTATTTCTCGTAGGGCGCGACCTTCGTATGTGCGTCGCAGGCCGCCCGCATCGCGGCGTGGAAAGCGATGGCGTCGGGATCGTCCTGACTGCGCCGCCGGTCGAGCACCGGCGTCAGATCCGCGCCGCCGCCGAACCACGCCTTGGTGGTGACCACGAAGCGGGTGTTCATATGCACCGCCGGCACATGCGGATTCTGCGGATGCACGATCAGCGAAATGCCCGAGGCCCAGAAGCGCGGATCGCTCTCCGCACCGGGGATGTCCTTGCGGAATTCCGGCGCGAACTCGCCATGCACGGTGGAGACATGCACGCCGGCTTTCTCGAATACGCGGCCGTGCATGAGCGCCATCACGCCGCCGCCGCCATCCGGGTCGGCTTTAGCCGACCCGGCACTTGAATTGCCGATCCCGGGTAAACCCGAGATCGGTCGCTCGCCGGTGTGGTCGGTGCGATTCCAGGGTTTGCGCGTGAAGCGGCCGGGCGCGCGATCGGCGAGGGGAGCACCCGCGGGCAAGGCGTCTTCGATCGATTCTAGCGCGGCGCAGATGTCGTCGCGCAGCGCCTCGAACCAGGCGCGCGCGCGTGATTTGCGGTCGTCGAGAAGAGGCGAGGCCATGGGGCTGACTTTATCCATTTCGGAATCCGTCCCTTTGCCTTATCGCCTCGCCCACCGCCATGGCCGCGGCCATCGCCACATTGAGCGAGCGCAGGCCCGGCCGCAACGGAATCAGCAGCCGGACGTCGGCGGCACTGTGCACCTCTTCCGGCACGCCGGAGGATTCGCGGCCGAACAGCAGGATGTCGCTGCGATCGAACGCATGCTCGAGATAAGGCTTCGCCGCTCGGGTGGTGAACAGCACGAGCCGCAGCCCTTGTTCTCGCCGCCACTGATCGAAGCTCGGCCAGGCTTCATGGCGCTGGATCGTCACTTGGTCGAGATAGTCCATCCCGGCGCGGCGGAAAGCGCGGTCCGATACGGGGAAGCCTGCCGGCTCGATGATATGCGCCTCGATGCCGAGACACGCGCATAGCCGTAGAATCGTCCCGGTATTTTGCGGGATGTCGGGCTGGAAGAGGGCAATCCGCATGGCGCGAAAGACGCTTGTTCCGCTGACGTGCGCGGCCAGGTAGGCATCGTGCCGCAAGGGTTTAGAGGACCGCGCGCCTTCCTAGCCATAGCGGGCTTGCGCTAGGGCACCAAGGGTGCCAATAAAACGCCGCCGGATTGGCGCCGTCCTGCCTGCTTTTGGGACCGGCCAGCCGGTCCGCCCGCCGCCCTCAGGGATTGCCACCGGCTCTCCCGGCGGTTCCCAGCGCAGGCGGCCTCATCGCCAGGTAGCGGGAGAAGACTCACCGTGACAACCACGTCTTCGGCGGAACCCACACGCCGCGACTTTCTCTATATCGCCACCGGCGCGGTTGGCGCGGTCGGCGCGGCTGCCGCTTTGGTGCCGCTCGTCGCGCAAATGAATCCCGATGCCTCGACCATCGCCGCCGGCGCGCCGATCGAGGTCGATCTTTCGCCCATCGCCGAAGGCCAGGTGGTCAAGGTGTTCTGGCGCGGCAAGCCGATCTTCGTCAATCACCGCACCAAGCAAGAGATCGAGGCGGCAAGAAACGTCAACCTCGCGAGCCTGCCCGATCCCGAGCCTGACCAGAAGCGCGTCAAGGAAGGGCACGACAACTGGCAGCTGCTCATTGGCATCTGCACGCATCTCGGCTGCATCCCGCTTGCGCATCAGGGCGACTACAACGGCTATTTCTGCCCCTGCCACGGCTCGCAATACGACACCTCGGGCCGCATCCGGCGCGGGCCTGCCCCCACCAACCTTCTACTGCCGCCCTACGAATTCATCTCCGACACCAAGATCCGGATCGGCTGATCCGCCACGACTTTTCTGAAGGTTACAGCATGAGCGGACATTTCACCTATCAGCCGCAAAGCGCATTCATGAAATGGTTTGAACGGCGGCTGCCGATCGCGGGCCTGGTGCACTCGTCTTTCGTCGCCTATCCGACGCCGCGTAACCTGAACTACTGGTGGACGTTCGGCGGCATCCTCTCGGTGATGCTAATGGTGCAGATCATCACCGGCATTGTGCTGGCGATGCACTACACGCCGCATGTCGACCTGGCCTTCAAGTCGGTCGAGCACATCATGCGCGACGTGAACTACGGCTGGCTATTGCGCTACGCGCACGCCAACGGCGGCTCGATGTTTTTCCTCGCCGCCTACATCCACATGTTCCGCGGCATGTATTACGGCTCCTACAAGGATCCGCGCGAGGTGCTGTGGATCCTCGGCGTGATCCTGCTGCTGTTGATGATCGTCACCGGCTTCATGGGCTATGTGCTGCCCTGGGGGCAGATGAGCTTCTGGGCGGCGACTGTCATCACCAACCTGTTCTCCGCCATCCCGGTGGCCGGCGAGGCCGTCGTCGCCTGGCTGTGGGGCGGCTATTCGGTCGGCAATCCGACGCTGCAGCGGTTCTACTCGCTGCACTATCTGCTGCCCTTCGTGATCGCCGGCGTGGTGGTGCTGCACGTCTGGGCGCTGCACGTCGTGGGCCAGAACAATCCGGCGGGAATCGAGCCGCAATCGGAAAAGGACACGGTGCCGTTCACGCCCTATGCGACCGTCAAGGACTCGTTCTTTTTGGCCTGTTTCTTCCTCGTCTTTGCCTGGTTCGTGTTCTACCTGCCGAACTACATGGGGCACCCGGACAACTACATCCCCGCCAATCCGGCGGTGACGCCGACCCATATCGTGCCGGAGTGGTACTATCTGCCGTTCTACGCCATCCTGCGCGCTATCCCGGACAAGCTGTTGGGCGTGATGGCGCTGGGCGGTTCGATCATCATCCTGGCCTTCCTGCCGTGGCTCGATACCTCGCGGGTGCGCTCGGCGCGGTACCGGCCGCTCTACCGGCAGTTCTTCTGGGTCTTCGTGCTGGTTTGCATCGGGCTCGGCTGGCTCGGCGCCAAGCCCGCCGAAGGCGGCTACGTCATCGCGGCCCGCATCCTCACCTTCTACTACTTCGCGCACTTCCTTCTGATTCTGCCGCTGCTGGGCGTGTTTGAGAAGACGAAGCCGCTGCCGAATTCAATCACCGAGTCGGTTTTGAAGGAAGACGTGCCGATCGGCGCGCCGGCGCCGATGTCGTCCGGGTCCAGGTGAGGGAGCGCGCCATGAAATTTCAGCGAAGCGCTCTCGCCCTTGCTGTCTCGCTTCTTGCGCTGACGGGGCCACGGCTTGCTCTGGCTCAGGAACACGTTGAGCCACCGCAGTTGAAATGGTCCTTTGCTGGCCCCTTTGGAAAGTTCGACCGCGCGCAGCTCCAGCGCGGCTTCAAGGTTTACCGGGAGGTCTGCGGCAACTGCCACGGCATGGCCATGGTCTCCTTCCGCAACCTCGCCGAAGCGGGAGGGCCGGAATTCACCGCGGCGCAGGCGCAAGCCATCGCCGCCGAATACAGGATCAAGGACGGCCCGAACGACCAGGGCGAAATGTTCGAGCGCCCGGGCCGCGTGGCGGATTATTTCCCCGCCCCATTCCCCAATGAACAGGCCGCGCGCGCCGCCAACGGCGGGGGCCTTCCTGTCGACCTCTCGGTGATCGCCAAGGCGCGTACCTACGAGCGCGGCTTCCCGCGCTTCATCCTCGACATGTTCACGCAGTACCAGGAGCAGGGCGTCGACTACATTGCCGCGCTGTTGAAGGGTTACGAGAACAAGCCCGCAGGCATGCAGATGGCCCCGGGCATGATGTACAATAAATATTTTCCCGGCCACGGCATCGCCATGCCGCCGCCGATCTCCGACGGCCAGGTAACCTATGATGACGGCAGCCCGGGGACGCTCGATCAATATTCCCGTGACATTGCGGCCTTCCTGATGTGGACGGCGGAACCGCACATGGAGGCGCGCAAGCGCATCGGCTTCCAGGTGATGATCTTCCTGCTCGTGTTCGCGGGGCTGCTGTATTTCACCAAGAAGAAAGTGTGGACGGCTGCCAAGGAAGGTAGCGTGTGATTTCACCTCTCCCCGCGTGCGGGGAGAGGGAGATAGGTTCACTATGACCAAATCCGTCCTCGGCATCATCGGCGGCTCCGGCATCTACGATCTGCCGGGGCTGGAGAAAGTGCGCGAGCAGCGCATCGAAAGCCCCTGGGGCGAGCCTTCCGCGCCGCTGCGCATCGGCGAGATCGCCGGCCTGCCGGTGGTGTTCCTGTCGCGCCATGACAAGGGCCACCGGCTCTCGCCCTCCGACATCAACTACCGCGCCAATATCGACGTACTCAAACGCGCGGGCGTGACCGACCTGGTGTCGCTGTCCGCCTGCGGCTCGTTCAAGGAAGAACTGTCGCCCGGCACCTTTGTGCTGATCGATCAATTCGTCGATCGCACGCACAAACGAGAGAGCTCGTTTTTCGGCAAGGGCCTGGTCGCCCACGTCTCCATGGCGCATCCGGTATCGCCGCGCCTGCGCTTGCGGCTGGCCTCGGCGGCGGAGGCGGAAGGCATCGCCGTGGTGCGCGGCGGCACTTACGTCTGCATGGAGGGGCCGCAATTCTCCTCGCTGGCCGAGAGCATGACTTACAAGGGCCTGGGCTATTCGGTCATCGGCATGACCAACATGCCGGAAGCGAAACTCGCCCGCGAGGCGGAGATTTGCTACGCCACCGTGGCCATGGTGACCGACTACGACTGCTGGCACCCCGACCACGATGCCGTCACCGTGCAGGACATCATCAAGGTGCTCATGGCGAACGCCGATAAGGCCAAGCGCCTGGTGGTGCGGCTCGCCAAGGATTTTCCGCGCGAGCACGAGGCTTGCCCAATCGGCTCCGATCGTGCGCTCGACACCGCGCTGATTACCGCGCCGGAGGCGCGCGATCCCGATCTGGTGAAGAAGCTCGACGCAGTGGCGGGGCGGGTGCTCAAAGCTCCGTCATCCTGAGGTGCCCGTGCATCGCAGCCAAGTGTACGCAGGCTGCGCCTGCTATGGCACGGGCCTCGAAGGATGAACGGCCACCGTCGCCCTTCGAGGCTGCCTGCGGCAGCACCTCAGGGTGACGGCTCCCTCACAGGCCCCAGCGTCCCATCATGGATCCTATGCTTCCGCTGCCGATCAACCCATAAAGCAAGGCGCTGACCACGAAGGCGATGAGAGCCAGGATAATCGCGGCTGGGATTACCGCCAGCGTTGCCTTCACGAAAAAGAACACCAGGCGAAAGAAGGGAATGCGCAGGTCGACAATGACAAAGCGCTGGGCGGGTCCGTTCATGATGGCTTTCTCCGGTTGCGAGTCAGCGCATGGTTCGCCAGAGTGAGGCGTTTCGCAAGCTCCCCGCCGCCCATCCGGAAACCCTACCCATGACTTCCCCGGCGCTCGAAAACGACCTGAAAGCCGCGATCCGCACCATCCCGGACTATCCCAAGCCCGGCATCATGTTCCGTGACATCACCACGCTGCTCGGCAATGCGCGCGCCTTCCGCCGCGCGGTGGACGAACTGGTGCAGCCCTGGGCCGGCATGAAGATCGACAAGGTCGCCGGCATGGAAGCGCGCGGCTTCATCCTGGGCGGCGCGGTGGCGCACCAAGTGTCGGCCGGCTTCATCCCCATCCGCAAGAAGGGCAAGCTGCCGCACAAGCGCGTGAGCATCGCCTATTCGCTCGAATACGGCCTGGACGAAATGGAGATGCACGAGGATGCGGTGAGCCCCGGCGAGCGGGTGATCCTGGTGGACGACCTGATCGCCACCGGCGGCACTGCCGAGGGCGCGGTCAAGCTCTTGCGCCAGATGGGGGCCGAGGTGCTCGCCGCCTGTTTCGTCATCGACCTGCCGGAACTCGGCGGCGCCGACAAGATCCGCAAGCTCGACGTGCCGGTGCGCACGCTGCTTTCATTCGAGGGGCATTGAGGCCGTCATTCCGGGTCCGGCCCACCCAGGTCGGCTTTAGCCGACCTGGGTGGGCCGGACCCGGAATCCAGATGCATATGTTGTGCTCGGCTCTGGATTCCGGGCTCGCGCCTTCAGCGTGCCCCGGAATGACGAATTTAATTCCGCCGCCATGGGCCCCAAGGACCGCGTGGTCCCCAGGGTCCGCCCTCTGGCGGCGCGCGGCCGAGTTCCCGGTCGCTCCAGGGTCCGCTTGGCTGCGCCCCTGAATCGTCGGGGATCATGTCCTCCGGCGGCGGCAGCGCCAGCGGACCGGGATCGTGCCCGCCCGCGTGCTCAACCAGGGCTTCCACCCGCTTATCGATCGGCGGATGGGTGGCGAAAATGTCCGAGAAGTCCGTGCGCGGGTTATCGACGCACATTTCCATCACCGCCGAATTGGCGCGCGGCAGCTCGCCGCGCCCCTCGATCTTGCGCAATGCGCGGATCATTCCGTCGGGATTTTTGGTCAGTTCGACGGAGCCGGCGTCGGCGAGGTATTCGCGCTGGCGCGACAGCGCGAAGCGGATGACGATAGACAGCACCCAGGCCAGCACGATCAAGCCGAGCGCGATCACGATGGCGATGGCGGCACCGCTGCCTTTGCGGCCGCCGCCGCCGGAACGCCCGCCGCCCCAGCGGCCGCGCTGGAACATCAGGCGGAAGATCATCTCGCCGAAGAACGAGATCGCGCCCGCGATCACTACGGCGATCACCAGCATGCGGACGTCGCCGTTGCGGATATGCGTCAGCTCATGGCCGAGCACCGCTTCCAGCTCGGTGTCGTTGAGCGCCTGCTGCAAGCCGCGCGTTACCGTGATGGAATATTGCTTGTCGTTGAGCCCGGTGGCGAAGGCATTGAGCGCCACATCGTCGATCACTCTTAGTTTCGGCATGGGAATGCCGCGCGAAATGCAAAGATTTTCCAGCAAGTTATAAAGGCGCGGCTCCTCGGTGCGGGTGACCTCGCGTCCGCCGGTGACGGCGTCGATCATCGCCTGATGGAAGTGATAAGCGATCAGGATCCACAGCGCCGCGCCGAGCGTCGCCCAGGGAAGCGCCAGCAGAAAGTCGTACCAGGCCGCGCGCAGCAAATAGTCGAGCCGTGCATCCGTGGTCATCCCTTCTGCCGCCAGCGCGCCGGCGAAGACCAGGACATAAACCAGGAAGAACAGGCCGATCAGCAGCGCGATCGACCGGCGCCGGTTCGACTGGATATGCGTATAGAGACCATAGGCGGCCATGGTTTCACTCGTGTCCCGGGCGACGGTAGCGAGGCGTCGTTACGCCGAGCGAATGGAGACCCGGGACCCAGCGCAAGAATCGCGAAGCGCGGTTTTGAGACGCGGCCGATTGGCCGCGTCGATCTTCTCCTGGGTCCCGGATCGTCGCTCGCTGCGCTCGCTCGTCCGGGACACGTTCAGAACTTCACGCCCGGCGCCTGTTCGAGCTGCGGCCGCGCATCGGCCACATCGAAGAACTCGCGATGCCCGAAGCCGAAAGGCCCGGCGAGCAGCACTGCGGGGAACTGCTCGATGCCGGTATTGTATTCCTGCACCGCGTTGTTGAAGAAGCGCCGCGCCGCCGCGAGCTTGTTCTCGATGTCGGAAAGCTCGGCCTGCAATTGCTGGAAATTCTGGTTGGCTTTCAGGTCCGGATAGGCCTCCGACAGCGCAAAGAGCTGGCGCAGCGCGCCACTGAGCATGTTTTCCGCGGCAGCCTGCTGCGCCGGGCCATGCGCGGCGATTGCCACGTTGCGCGCCTTGACCACTTCCTCCAGCGTGCCGCGCTCGTGCGCGGCGTAGCCTTTGACCGTCTCCACCAGATTGGGGATGAGGTCGTGGCGTTGCTTGAGCTGCACGTCAATGTCGGCAAAGGCCTGGTTCACCCGCTGCCGCAGGGCGACGAGTCCGTTGAAGATGACGATGACCCACAGCAGGACGACGGCGGCGATGCCAAGAATGACCCAGGCGGTCGTGGACATGATGAGAACTCCCGAGATGATGACCGGCGCGAGCCTATAGCAGATGCGCGGCTTACGGGAGCGGGTAGATGCCGTGCAGGATCACCCGCGCAGCCGCGGACGCAAAAAACCCCAGGCCTTGGGCCTGGGGCCATGCACCGGATGGCTTTGGGGGGTAGGGGGAGGCCACCCGGCGTTCATAGTTAACGCGAAGGCCGGGTCTTTGTTCCAAGGCATTCCCCCGCAGCCACAGTTATCCACAGGGTGTCCACCATAATGTTGATCCCAAAGGGCAAATTTCCTTCCCCGGTAGTAGCGGCGGCAATGGGAGAGATATCCCCTCAGCCCTGGGGGCAGGGCAGGGAAAATCTCCTGACGGGAGTTGAAACCTACACCGCTTCCTTGAACTTCGCCGCGGTTTCCAGGTCGACCGACACCAGTTGCGACACGCCGCGCTCGGCCATGGTGACGCCGAACAGGCGGTTCATCCGCGCCATGGTGATCGGATTATGCGTGATGATGACAAAGCGGGTGTCGGTGGATTTCGTCATCTCGTCGAGCAGGTCGCAGAAGCGCTCGACGTTGTGATCGTCGAGCGGCGCGTCCACCTCGTCCAGCACGCAGATCGGCGCGGGATTGGTGAGGAACACCGCGAAGATCAGCGCCAGCGCCGTGAGCGCCTGCTCGCCGCCGGAGAGCAGCGAGAGCGTCTGCGGCTTCTTGCCCGGCGGCTTGGCCATGATCTCGAGTCCGGCCTCCAGCGGGTCGTCGCTCTCGATCAGCTGCAATTCGGCGTTGCCGCCGCTGAACAGGCCGGTGAACAGCCGCTGGAAGTGACCGTTGACCACCTCGAAGGAGGCGAGCAGCCGCTCGCGCGCTTCGCGGTTGAGGCTCTGGATGCCGAGCCGCAGTTTGCGGATCGCCTCGACCAGGTCGTCGCGCTCGGTGGTCAGGTTCGTGTGCTGGGTTTCAACCTCGCGCAATTCCTCCTCGGCGCGCAGATTCACCGCGCCGAGCCGCTCCCGCTCGCGCCGCAGCTTGTCCAGCTCAGCTTCGACCGCGGGCAGATCGGGCACCTCCGCGTCCTGCTTGATCTCGGCCAGTTCCGCGACAGCCCCGGGCTCGACCTCCAGCATGTCACGGATTTCGTGGGCGACGTCGGCAAGCCGGCGCTTGGCGCCTTCGAAGCGCTCCTCCGCCCGCGCAGCGTCCTCGCGCGCCGTGCCCATGGCCTCCAGCGCTGTGCGGGCGGCGCGGTCGGCCTCGGCCAGCGCATTCTCCGCCGCCGCCAGCCGGTCGGCGGCGGCGCGCCGCTCCGCCTCTGCCGTCTCGACCTGGCCGATCAAGGCCCGGCGCTGCTCGGCAAAGGCTTGCGGCGCGTTTTCCAGCGTGGCGCGCTCAGTCTTGGTTTCGCCGGTCCGTGTCTCCAGGGTTGCAATCTGGGTCTTGGCGGCTTCGCTGCGCTGCGCCCAGGCTTGCCGTTCGGCGGCAATCGCTTGCAGCCGCCGGTCGGACAGCTCCGCTTCCCGCGCAATCGCCTGCGCCTCGGCGCGCACCTCGGCGGCATGGGCGCGATGCTTGTCGATTTCCGCGCGTATCGCCGCGAGCTGCTTCTCCAAAGCATCGGCCGGTTGCAGGGCCGCGCGGGCGCGCTCGGCCGCCTTCTTAGCGGCGCCGGCCTCGTCGCGGTTCCCGGTGAGACGCTGCTTGGCTTCATCCAGCGCGGAAAGGCGGGCGGCATCCCGGCCCGCTTCGCGCTCGGCTGCATTGTGACGATCACGCGCGGCGTCGGCCGCGTGCTGCCGGTCGCGCCAGCGCGCGCGGGCCCCGGCCTCGGCAATTGCTGCCGCCGCGGCGGCCGCCTGCGCTGCGTCGGCGGCGCGGCGCTTGGCCTCAACATCCGCGCGCGCGGCCTGCATCTCATTTTGGATGTCGGCGTAGCGGCTTCTTTCCGCGAGCCGCCGCGCCGCGCCAGTCGGCGCATGGGCGTCGGCGGCAAAGCCATCCCACCGCCACAAATCTCCTTCGACTGAAACCAGGCGCTGGCCCGGCTTCAACGCCGCCGCGAGCTTTGCCCCCTCGGCGCGGGCGACGACGCCGATCTGCGCGAGCCTGCGCGCCAATTCCGCGGGGGCTTTGACGCGGCGCGACAGCGGCTCGGCGTCTTTGGGCAAAGCCGGATCGGCCGGATCGGCCTTGGCTCCCATCCAGCGCATCGGCGACGATGGATCGGCCGGCGCGTCGAGGTCGTCGCCCAGCGCCGCGCCGAGCGCCATTTCGTAGCCCTTTTCCACGGTGACGTGATCCATCACCGGCGGCCACATGTTCTTGGTCTCCACCGCCAGCACTTTGGAAAGCGTCTTGGCCTCGGTTTCCAGGCGCTGCACGCGGCGTTCGGTTTCCGCGAGCGGCGCCCGCGCGGCCTCGAATCCCTGGCGCGCGGAGGCATGCGCGGCTTCCGCCGCCAGCGCCTGCGCCTCGGCCTCACCGACGGCGAATTGCGCGGCTTCCGCGGCGGCGGCGAGCGCGGAGAGGTCGGGACCGCGCGCCAACGCGAGCTTGGCATACTCCGCTTCGACCTCGGCAACCTCACGGTTAAGCCGCGCCATCCGCTCCGCCTGTTCGCGCGCGGCATTCTCAAGCTGGTTGCGCTTGGCGGAAAGATCGGCAAGCGTGCCCGTGAGCTCGCTGAACTTGCGTTCCGCTTGGCCGAGCACGGCATCGGCTTCGGCAAGGCGCTTGTCGACTCCGCTGCGGCGCGCGGCGCTGGCCTGCGCTTCCGCCTTCAAGGTGGTTTCCTCGCCGCCGAGCCGGGCCAAGGCCGCTTCGGCATCGCTTGCCCGCTGACGCTCGCGTTCGATGTCCTCGGCAAGCTGCACCAGGCGTAGGTCAAGCTCGGCCATACGCTCTTTGGCTCGCATCTCCTCGCGTTCCAGCGTTTCGCGCGCCACAACGAGCCGGTGCAGCGCCGCGGCGGCCTTGGCTTCCGCGTCGCGCAGACCGGGCAGGGAAGCGGCCGCCAATGCCTGGCGCTTGGAGGCTTCAGCCTGCTGGCCGGTGCGCTCGGCGACGACGCGGACGCTGACATCCTTGGCCCGCCCGGCCTCCGCCACCTCGGCCTGGGCCGAGACCCAACGCAGGTGAAACAGGGTGGCCTCGGCCTTGCGTATCTGTGCCGCCACGTTGCGGTAACGCACCGCCTGGCGCGCCTGGCGCTTGAGCGCATCCATCTGCCCGGCGAGTTGGACGATGACATCCTCGAGCCGCGCGAGATTGTGTTCGGCCGCCTTCAGCCGCAGTTCCGCCTCATGCCGCCGCGCGTGCAGGCCGGAGATGCCCGCTGCTTCTTCGAGAACGCGCCGCCGCTGTTCCGGCTTGGCCTGGATGATCTCGCCGATGCGGCCCTGATGGACGAGCGCGGGCGAGCGCGAACCGGTGGAAGCGTCGGCGAAAAGCAGTTGCACGTCGCGCGCGCGCACCTCGCGGCCGTTGACGCGATAGGTCGAGCCGGACTCGCGCTCGATGCGCCGCGATACTTCCAGCGTGTCGTGGTCGTTGAAGGCGGCCGGGGCGGCGCGCTTCGAATTGTCCAGGCCGATCGCCACTTCGGCGGTGTTGCGCGGCGGGCGCGTGTTGGAGCCGGAAAAAATCACGTCGTCCATCTCAGCCGCACGCATGGCCTTGTGGGAAGCCTCGCCCATCACCCAGCGCAGCGCTTCGACCAGGTTGGACTTGCCGCAGCCGTTCGGCCCGACCACCCCGGTCAGTCCGGGTTCGATCAGGAAATCGGTCGGCTCGACGAAGGATTTGAAACCGATCAGACGCAGTCGCGTAAGCTTCATGCCAGCGCTTTTCCAATAGCTCTGCCCGGCGGGCAGAGGCCGGCCACAAGGACCGGGTGAATCGGCACCGGCCGAAAGAAAATCATCTCAAGACTCGTACCCGGATCAGGGGGCCGAGGGTGCCGCATCGAGGGGGACAATGAATCGCCGCGTGAGTCTCGGCAACTGGAAGGTGGGGTTTTTCAGACCTAATCGGCGCCAAAAGTCAGACCAGGGCGCCGGCGAAGTTGGTCCGGACAACCTTTCCAGCCGAAAAAAGCCTTATCCGCCCTTGAGATAGGGCAGGATGATCTTCTCCATTTCCCCGATCGACAGGGCCCCGGAGTGCTTCTCGCCATTGATGAAAAAAGTCGGCGTTGAGTCGACCTTGAACCTGTCCGCGGCCCGCTCACGCTGGTCGTTGATGCCCTGAAGGACCTGTTGATTCGAGGCGCATTGCCGGAAGCTTTCTTCCGTGAGGCCGGCTTGCTTGGAGATGGCCAGCAGCGGCGCGACCGGATTCTGCACCGCCCATTGCTCCTGTTTCTCGAACAGGGTTCGGACGAAGGGGAAGTAGGCGTCCTTGCTGACGCAGCGCGCGAGCGCGACGCCCAGCATGTCCACTTCATTGAGCACGAATTCACGGAAGATGTAGCGGACCTTTCCGGTGTCGATGTAGCGCTTCTTCAGCTCCGGGAACGTGGTCTCGTCAAAGTGCTTGCAATGCGAGCAGGTCAGCGATGCATATTCGATGATGGTGACCGGCGCCGTCTCCGAGCCCAAAACCATGTCGGGGAGCGGTCCCGGCCGCAAAAGCTCGGCGACCGAAAACTTTGCAGCGCCGGATCCGGAAGTGTCGCCGAAGCCGGTCCAGACGGCATAGCCGATCCCCCCGGCCGCGACGGCGGCAGCGGCGCCGATCAGCAGATTGCGACGTGAGCTGTCCACCGTAAACTCCTCAATGATCGGGGAATGCGACCGTGATCGCTATCGTGAAACGATGATTGTGGCAAGAAGGACGGGATTGCGTTCCGCGACCCATGGAACTTGCTATGGGGTGTGTTTGATCGCCGCGCCAAGCCGCGCCAGCGCCTGGCGCAAGTTCTCGTCGGCGACCTCGGGAAGGCCGGCGGCGATGCGCGCCGTCGCCTCGGGATCGGGGCCGGCCGGCCGTTGCCGCGCTTGGCGGCGCGAGAGCGGCGCCTGGCGCAGCGCAATCCGGCCCACCGCCTGCCAGCCGAAGAAGCGGTTGACGCGCTCGACGATCACGCCGGACAGATGCTGGATTTCGATGGCGGTCGGCCCTTCCACCCGCAGCACCAGGGTGGCGGCTTCCGGCCCCTCCTCGTTCGCAGCTTTCGGCCACTGCACTTTCATCGGCTCGGCATGGGCCGCGATTTCCGCGCCGACGATCTCGGTCCAGCGGGTCACCAGCTCGGCCGAGGCAAAGCCCTGCCGGGCAAAGGCATCGGACAGGCAGACCCCCAGGAAATCCGCAAGCGGGCGGGCTCCTCGCTTCGAAGGCTTGTTCATGGCGCGCGGCTCTGTCATCGGTCAGCCATGACGCTAGCAGTTCGCCAGGGCCGAAAAAAGAAAATCGCCGCGCCTCGGAAGCTACGCGGTGATTTTTCCTCACCTCCCCCTGAAAGGGGGAGGTCGACCGCACGCGCAGACAAGTTTACGCAGTCTGCGCAAGCTGGACTGCGTGGGCGGTCGGGTGGGGGTCGCGATGATGACCCCTCCCCGGAGCGCTGGAGCTTGCCATCGGGCGGCGCTACGCGCCGACCCGTTGGGCGCTCCGACCCTCCCCTTTCAGGGGAGGGAAAAGAAAAATTGCTCGCCTGGTACGACCGCCACCGCCGCGTTCTGCCCTGGCGCGCGGGGCCGAACGAGACGCCCGACCCCTACCGGGTGTGGCTCTCCGAAATCATGTTGCAGCAGACGACGGTGAAGACGGTCGCGCCCTATTACGCGCGCTTCGTCCAGCGCTGGCCCGATGTTGGCAGCCTCGCCGCTGCGCCGCTGCAAGACGTGCTCAAAGCCTGGGCCGGGCTCGGCTATTACGCCCGCGCCCGCAACCTGCATGCTTGCGCCAAGGCGGTGGCGGCGCAGCACGGCGGGCAATTCCCATCCATCGAAGAAGAATTACACATGCTGCCTGGCATCGGGCCCTATACGGCGGCCGCTATCGTCGCCATCGCCTTCGGGCGACGGGCTGTGCCGGTGGACGGCAATATCGAGCGCGTCGTGGCGCGGCTATTCGCAGTAGCGGAGCCGCTTCCTGCCGCGAAAACCACGATCCGGCGTCTGGCCGGAACGCTCATGCCGCAACGCCGCGTGGGCGATTTTGCCCAGGCGCTGATGGACCTCGGGGCGACGATCTGCACGCCGAAGAAACCGGCCTGCGCGCTCTGCCCTTTGAATGATGGATGCGCCGCGCGGCGGCGCGGCGACCCCGAAACTTTTCCGGTGAAACCGCCGAAGGCCAAAGGCAAGCTGCGCCGCGGCGCGGCCTTCTTTGTCATGCGCGCGGACGGCGCGGTGCTGCTGCGTTCGCGCCCGGCAAAAGGCCTGCTCGGCGGCATGACCGAGTTGCCGACCACTGAATGGTCACCGGATTTCGACGAAAAATCGGCGCTCAAGATCGCGCCGCGATTTAGCCCCTCACCCCAACCCCCGGATCAAGTCCGGGGCAGGCCCTCTCCCCGCAAGCGGGGAGAGGGGGGAGCGCGCAGCAGGCGCGCGGAGGGTGAGGGGCAGGTTGCAGTGAATTGGCGTCGCGTTCCCGGCGTGGTGAGACATATCTTCACGCATTTTCCATTGGAGCTTTTGGTTTACGTCGCCGATGTTCCGATGCCCACGCGCGCACCCGCCGGGGCAAGATGGGTGCCGCTCGCCGATCTCGCCGAGGAAGCCTTGCCGAGTGTGGTGCGCAAGGTATTGCACCATGCGCTGCCCGCCGCCGTCCAGCCTCAGCCGCCCGGCGGCCGTTGACATGCGTGCGCCGCAGACGGATGCTTGAGCATCAACAACAAAAATTTCGCGCATCGGCTTTTGCCAGGGGCTACCGGTCACCTTTTGGGGTCCTCTCATGCAGACGAATTTTGCGAAAGCCATTATGTCGGCGGCGATCGCCGCCGTCGCGGTTTGCTACAGCATTCCAGCCGCCGCGGAGAATTGGGTCTACCTGTTCACGGTGAAATTCATAAACGTGGATATGTGCATCGACGCCGACAGCATCCGGCGTGAACCTGACGGGGGGACTTCTTACATTGTCCTTCCCTGCGAGAAGCAGGCGCGTGACGAGCTCAGTATCGGTCACGATCGCGTGGCGGTGCGCTGCGACCGGCCCATTTCCACGTCGGCCACGTATAAAAGCGAAACCGCCAAAGGCGGCTGGGGGCAAGAACAGCAAATGGGATCGGGAACCATCGCAGCCGCGACTTTCGCTTGCCAAAAGCGATAGCGGCTAAGCCTCCATCTCCGCGCGCACCATTGCTCTGAACGTGTCGATCGAGATGAGGCCCTTCGCCGTCTCAAGATGCCAAAAGGTCCAGCCGTTGCAGGCGTCGAGGCCTTGCGCCAGCGCGCCGATGCGGTGGATCGAGCCCACCGTCTCACCGAACGCGATCGCGCCGTCGGCGCGCACCAGCGCCTTGTGCTTGCGCTTGACGTCGACCAAATGCTTGCCCGGCTTCACCATCCCGCGCTCGACCAGTGTCGCGAAGGCCACGCGCGGCGCGTCGCGCGCGGTCATGAAAGGAGCGAGCGTCGCTTCCGGCAGCGGATCCACCGCCGCGATGCGCGCTTCGGCTGCCTTGGCGTAGCCGGCGTCGCGCTCGACGCCGATAAAGCGGCGGCCCAGCCGCTTTGCCACCGCGCCGGTGGTGCCGGTGCCGGAGAAGGGATCGAGCACCAGGTCATCGGGCCGTGATGCGGAGAGGATCACGCGCGCGAGCAGCCCTTCCGGCTTCTGCGTCGGATGCAGTTTCTTGCCGTCGGTGCCTTTCAGCCGCTCCTCGCCGGTGCACAGCGGGATGGTCCAGTCGGAGCGCATCTGCACGCCATCGTTGCCGGCTTTGAGCGCCTCGTAGTTGAAGGTGTAGCCCTTGGCGCCCGGCTCGCGCGCCGCCCAGATCAAAGTCTCGTGCGCATTGGTGAAGCGGCGGCCGCGGAAATTCGGCATCGGGTTAGTCTTGCGCCAGACCACGTCGTTGAGGATCCAGAAACCCAGGTCCTGCAGGATCGAGCCTACGCGGAAGATGTTGTGATAGGAGCCGATCACCCACAGCGTGGCGGATGGCTTCATCACCCGGCGGCAGGCCAAGAGCCAGGCGCGGGTGAAATCGTCATAGGCGGCAAAACTCGAAAATTTATCCCAGTCGTCGTCGACAGCATCGACCTTGGAATCGTCCGGCCGCTTCAAGTCGCCCTGGAGCTGGAGATTGTAAGGCGGATCGGCAAAGACCAGATCGACGGAGCCCGCGGTCAGCTTCGCCATTTCGGCGATGCAGTCGCCCACCAGGATGCGGGCGGCTTCGCGGGACTCAGAATGCCTGCGGGGCGCCCTGTTGGACGCCCCGCGACGCGACACAACCATGACTCAGTACTCTGACTCAGGCGACGCGGCCGGTGACGCGGGACCTACAACCGACAATCCGGATCATGGCCGCCTAAGGTAAAAATGGACTTAACTGGAAAACGTCGTCACCCGGCAATAAATGCCGGGAAACCTCATGCATCACGCGGGGTTGGCCCGCGCAGCGGTAACCGGCGGCGGGGGTGCCGGGTAGTCGTCATGCCCGGCACACGGGTCCGGCCTTCGGCCGGCCCGAGCACAAGCCTTGTGCCGGGCATCCACGTCTTTAGACTTCCAAGCAACAAAGACGTGGATGGCCGGGACAAGCCCGGCCATGACGCTGTGGAGGCATCATGCCCGGCATCGACGAATCCCGCCCTTTCATCCCGCTGAAAATTGCGGTGCTGACTGTTTCCGACACACGCGCGCTTGCTGACGACAAGTCAGGCGCAACGCTGGTGGAGCGGATCAAGAAGGCAGGTCACGTCGTTGCCGACCGGCAGATCGTGACTGACGACGTCGAGGAGATCAGGACTTGGCTGCGAGGCTGGATTGCTGACCCGGCGGTGGACGTCATCATCACCACCGGTGGCACCGGCTTCACCGGCCGCGACGTGACGCCGGAGGCGGTGGAGCCGCTATTCGAGAAGCGCATGGAAGGCTTCTCCACGCTCTTTCACATGGTGAGCTTTCCCAAGATTGGGTCATCGACCATTCAGTCGCGCGCCACCGCCGGCGTCGCGGGTGCGACCTATATCTTCTGCCTGCCGGGATCGCCCGGCGCCTGCCGCGACGCCTGGGACGAGATTTTGCAATACCAGCTCGATTACCGGAGCCGGCCGTGCAATTTCGTCGAGATCATGCCGCGGCTGGACGAGCATCTGCGGCGAAGCAAGGCGAAAAGCCCGGCAAAGTAATTGCTTCAACCTGTCATCCCGGAAGCCGCCGCAGGCGGCTATCCGGGACCCATATCAACCTCGTCACAAGCCATGGGTCCCGGCTCTCGCTTCGCTCGGCCGGGATGACAAAAGTGAGGCCGATTCGCTGCCCTGCCTTTCGGGAACTGGTCGGTCGCAGAACAGTTAACTACATACAGTAGGATTTGCCAAAAACCCACGATATACGGCGTTTCGGCAGCCTCTAAAGTTAATGTTCTTGTTATGTTCGAAAACCCACGCTAAGGTAGCCCATGGCTCAGTCTTCTTCAGCCCTCAGACGCCCGCCGGCGGCGCCCGGTCAGGCTGAGTGGGAACCGGTCAGCCACCCGGACCGTGCGCCAACTTTAAAAGTTGGAGCGCGGACCGCAGATAAGTTTACGCAATCTGCGCAAAGCTTGATTGCGTCCGCAAAACCGGTGCCCACTTTTGCTGGCCGCGCTCCGGAGCTGCCCTCCGCGCCGGCGGGCGACTTGGCCGACATCGGCCTGCTCGGCACCGCGGTCGATCGCGAGCGCCGCCGCGGGCGCGGCACAATTTCAAACGCCTCGGGCCGCTATGAGCCGCTGGCGCGCATCGCCTTCGACGACGGCTGGCGCAGCCTGGAAGACCTGCCGCCGTTCAAGACCACGGTGACGATCGACAGCACGCGCAAGATCATCACCCGCAACGAGTCGCCCGATATTTCCTTCGACCGCTCGATCAATCCCTATCGCGGCTGCGAGCACGGTTGCGTTTACTGCTTCGCGCGGCCGACCCATGCCTATCTCGGCATGTCGCCCGGGCTCGATTTCGAGTCCAAGCTGTTCGTGAAGCCGGACGCGGCGGAGCTTTTGGAAAAGGAGCTGTCAGCGAAGAACTATGAGCCGCGCACGATCGCCATCGGCACCAATACCGATCCCTACCAGCCGATCGAGCGGCGCTATCAAATCATGCGCCGCATCCTGGAAGTGCTGGAGCGGGCAGGGCACCCGGTCGGCATCGTCACCAAATCCGCGCTGGTGCTGCGCGACCTCGACATCCTCGCGCGCATGGCCGAGCGCAGGCTCGCCAAGGTCGCGTTGTCGGTGACCACGCTCGATCCGCAGCTTGCGCGCAGCATGGAACCACGCGCGGCGACGCCGATGCGGAGGCTGGAAACGTTGCGCCGGCTGTCGGCAGCCGGCATTCCGACGACGGTGATGGTCGCGCCGGTCATTCCGGCTGTGACCGACGCCGAAATGGAGCGCATTCTCGACGCCGCCGCAGCGGCGGGGGTGCAGGGCGCGGGCTATGTGCTGTTGCGCCTGCCGCTGGAAGTGCGCGACCTGTTCCGCGAATGGCTGACGGCGAATTATCCCGACCGGGTGGAGCATGTCTTCAAGCTGATCCGCGACATGCGCGGCGGCAAGGATTACGACTCTACCTGGGGCAAGCGGCAGAAGGGCTCGGGGCCCTATGCCTGGATGCTCGGCCGCCGCTTCGAGATCGCCTGCGAGAAACTCGGCCTCAACAAGAACAGGAACTCGCTCACGACCGAACATTTCGAGCCGCCGATCAAGCGGGCGAAGCAGCTCGACTTGTTTTGATTTTTGTTTGTCATCCCAGTCGAGGCAGCTTTATTTTGTCATCCCGGAAGCCGCCTTCGGCGGCTTCCGGGATGACAAGGGGACCGAGTAGTTGTGCTCTACTACGTGTACATCCTCGCAAGCGGTCGGCACGGAACTTTGTATGTCGGCGTCACCAATGACGTCGTGCGTCGCGTTTTCGAGCATCGCAGTGATTTGATTGGTGGCTTTACTGCGAAATATGGCGTGCATCGGTTGGTCTATTTTGAAACTCATCAAGACGTTTGCGAGGCTATCGTGCGAGAAAAGCGGTTAAAGCGTTGGCGCAGAGCGTGGAAGGTTGAGTTGATTGAAAGAGACAATCAGGGTTGGACCGATCTGTGGCCGGCTCTTGCACAGCAATGACGCAATTTAATTTGTCATCCCGGCAGCGCGCCCCTTGTTTTGTCATCCCGGCCGAGCGTAGCGAGAGCCGGGACCCATGTGCTCTGACGCTGAGATGGGTCCCGGATAGCCGCCTTCGGCGGCTTCCGGGATGACAATAGAAGCGCAATCCCCATCTTTCTCACTCCCGCCTTCCCGCATTGACTTGGCGCCCCTGCCGCGCAGGATCGCGGCATGAGTCGCACCGCCGCCATCGCACGACTGCCACTCGACGAACCAGAGGTTCGCCCGACCTTCAACCGGGAACGCCGGGCCATGAAGCGCGGCATTTTTCCCGTTGCAGGCTGTGACGAGGCGGGGCGGGGGCCGCTGGCGGGACCGGTCGTCGCCGCAGCCGTCATCCTCAATCCAAAACGCATCCCGCGCGGGCTCAACGACTCCAAGAAGCTAACGCCGGAGCGGCGCGAGCAGCTCTATCTCAAAATCTGCGCCACCGCCGAAGTGGCCGTCGCCTTCGGCTCCACCGCGCGCATCGACCGCGACAACATCCGCCAAGCCTCGCTCTGGGCGCTCGCCCGCGCGGTGAGGGCATTGCCGATACGGCCGAAGCTTGTCTTCGTCGATGGCTGCGACCGCATCGATGCGCCTTGCGACTGCGAGGCGGTCGTCAGCGGCGACGCCCTGGTGCTGTCGATCGCCGCCGCCTCCATTGTCGCCAAGGTCACGCGCGACCGGCTGATGATGCGGCTGGGCGCCGCGCATCCCGGCTATGGCTTCGAGCGCCACATGGGGTACAGCGTGCCGGAGCATTTCGAAGCACTGGCGCGGCTCGGCCCGACCATCCATCACCGCCGATCGTTTGCTCCGGTCGCCGCCGCCTATGGTCTTCTTTTTACCTCCCCCTGCAAGGGGGAGGTCGGTTTGCTTTAGCAAACCGGGTGGGGGTCAATGCCGCTTCTGCCATGACCCCCTCCCTAACCCTCCCCCTTTCAGGGGGAGGGAAATATCGACGCGCCGCCCGATTCCGCCCTAGAAAGTGTAAGAATTGCGAAAAGCCCGTTTCTTGTCGCATTTCATGCGGTGCCGATGCTCTACGTCTCCCTGATCTTAGAATCCCTGCGCGCGCGTCCGCGCGTCATGTTCTGGACAGCGGCGCTGTCTCAGGCCCTGCTGTGGACGCTGCTGCCGACGCTCTTTTATGCCTCACCGCCCGGCGATCTGCCGATCACGCTGGCCATCGGACATGAATTTCAGCTCGGCACCGATCGCGGGCCGCCGCTCGCCTTCTGGCTTGCCGAGATCGCCTATCGCTTCGGCGGCATGACCGGCGTCTATGTGCTCGCCCAGGCCTGCGTCGTCGCCACCTTATGGGGTATTTTCGCGCTCGGCCGCGCCACGGTGGGAATTTCGCAAGCGGTGCTGGCGGTGCTGCTCATGGTCGGCGTCGCCGCGTTTTCGGTGCCAACGCCGGAATTCGGGCCCGCCATTCTCGCCATGCCGATCTGGATGCTGATCCTGCTGCATTATTGGCGCGCGGTGGGCGAGGGCCGCAGCAGCTATTGGATCCTGCTGGCGATTGAAATGGGCCTGCTGATGCTGACCACCGCATTGGGCTGGCTGTTCCTGGCGCTGCTGGCGCTGTTCACCGCGATGACCGCGCGCGGCCGCGCCACGCTGCGCAGCGCCGATCCCTGGCTCTGCGCGTTCGTGGCGATCCTCGTCGGGCTTCCCTATCTGGCGTGGCTCGGCAATGCCGAGGATATCTGGAAGCCGACGCTGGCGCGGCTGCGCACTGTCGATACCGGCGAAGGCGCCGCCGAATGGCTGGCGATACTGCGCGATCTGGCCGTCGCCCATGCCGGCGTCATCGTATTCGTCCTGCTGGCGAGCACCTGGCGGCTGTCGCGGCAGGAAAGGGTGGCCACGGTGGATCGGCCGCCCATGCGGCCGCTGGCCAAATCCATGATCTATTTCTTCGCGCTGGTGCCGCTGCTCGCGGGCACTCTGGTCATCGCGCTGTTTGGCCATGCCTGGTCGCTGGCCCAGGCAGGACCGCTGGTCATATGTTCAGGCTTGGCCGTGGTCGCCGCCGCTGGCAGCAAAATCACTCTTTATCGGCAGCGTATGCTCAGCATGGCCTGGACCGGCTTTCTCATGGGGCCGCCCGTCGCCATGGCGCTCACCCTTCTCGTGCTGCCCTGGATTTTCGCGGTCGACTTCAAGGTTCTGTATCCTGCCGATGAAATGGGTCGCTTCTTTACCGAAAGTTTTGAGCGCCGCACCGGCCGGCCGCTGGCGATCGTCGCCGGCGATCCGCACGTCGCGGCGCTGATCGCGCTCGAGCCGCGCAGCCGCCCGGGCCTGCTGATGATTACCTCATCCGAACGCTCGCGCCGGGTCAGCCCCGCCGATGCGCGCGTCAACGGCGCGGTGGTGGTGTGGCCGGCGACCGATACACCGGGCACGCCGCCGCCTTCGGTCAAGGCGAGCTTTCCCGATCTCGTGCTCGAAGTGCCGCGCGCCTTCGATCGTTCGATTCAGGGCCGTCTGCCCCTGCTGCGCATCGGGTGGGCGGTGATCCGTCCGCAAACGGAGCTGCCGCCGCCCGCGCCGTGATGGCCGGGTTGCTCTTTAAGTGTCATCTTAAGTGTCATCCCGGACGGCGAGCGCAGCGAGCCGATCCGGGACCCAGCACGACTTTCAAAGCATAATTATGGGTCCCGGCTCTCGCGCGGAGCCTGTCATCGGGCCGTGCTGCGCGCGGACCCGTTGGCGCTCGGCCGGGATGACAAAATGAAGCTCTCCGGTGGACAAGTCGGAAATGGGCGGTGAAGCAGGCAGGCCCCGCAGCTATCAATATACCGTCCCAGCTTTTGGCGGCGCCATGACCGACACCACTAAATCTTTCGACTCCTTCCTCGACCGCTATTTCGGGCTCACTCGGCACGGCACCAGCGTGCGCACAGAATTCATCGCGGGCGTCACGACCTTCCTGACCATGGTCTATATCATCTTCGTCAATCCGCAGATTTTGGGCGCGGCGGGAATGGACAAGGGCGCGGTCTTCGTCGCCACCTGCATCGCCGCTGCGGTGAGCACGCTGGTGATGGGCCTCTACGCCAATTACCCGATCGCGCTGGCGCCGGGCATGGGGCTCAACGCCTTCTTCGCCTTCACCGTGGTGCTCACCTACAAATATACCTGGCAGCAGGCGCTGGCGGCGGTGTTCTGCTCCGGCGTCCTGTTCTTCCTGATCTCGGTCTTCCGCATCCGCGAATACGTCATCAATTCCATTCCGCAGAATCTGAAGTTCGCGATTTCCGCGGGCGTCGGACTTTTCCTCGGCATTATCGCGCTGGAGGAAGCCAAGATTATCGTCGATCATCCGGTGACCCTGGTCACGCTCGGCGATCTGAAAAATCCCGTGGCGATTTTGTGTCTGCTCGGCTTCGTCATCATCGCGGCGCTGAATTATCGCAACATCATCGGGGGAACACTGATCGGCATCCTCTTGGTCAGCGTGATCGGCATTCCGCTCGGGCTTGCCACCTTCACCGGCGTCATCTCGGTGCCGCCGTCGCTGGCGCCGACCTTCCTGCAACTCGACTTCTCGCGCGTCTTCGAGCTGACCTTTCTCATCGTTGTCTTCAGTTTCCTGTTCGTGGACGTGTTCGACAACGCCGGAACCTTGATCGGCGTGACGCATCGCGCCGGCCTGCTCGACAAGAATGGCAATTTGCCGCGCATGAAACAGGCGCTGATCGCGGACAGCTTCGCCGCCATGTTCGGCTCGCTGATCGGCACCTCGACCACCACGAGCTATATCGAAAGCGCGGCCGGCGTCTCGGCGGGTGGGCGCACCGGGCTGACGGCGGTGTTCGTTGCCATCTTCTTCCTGCTGGCGCTGTTCTTCTCGCCGCTGGCGGGCATGATCCCGGCCTACGCGTCGGCGGCGGCGCTGCTCTATGTCGCCTGTGTCATGGCGCGCGGACTGGCGGAGCTTAGTTGGGACGACGTGACGGAATACGCGCCGGCGGTGGTGGCGGCCATCACCATGCCGCTCACCTATTCCATCGCCACCGGCATCGGACTCGGCTTCATCACTTATGCGCTGGCGAAAATCATCGCCGGCAAGTTCGCCGAGGCAAAACCGGCGGTGGTGATATTGGCGGTGCTGTTCGCGATCAAATTCGCCGTGGCGGGGTGATTTCTGCCTCATCCTGAGGAGGCTGCGTAGCAGCCGTCTCGAAGGATGAGCGACACGCACCAGGGCCTCGTCCTTCCCGCCTCCGCTCGCTGTGCGAGCTACGGCGGGTTTGAGTCCGCCGAAGCGCGTGAGCGCGAAGGCGGACGAGACGGCCGGGCTTGTCCCGGGCATCCCCGTTTTTGCTCCAGCCTTAAGACGTGGATGCCCCGCCGAAAAC
>Ga0082335_1001004_pt1 | contig 65256 bp, 48 predicted proteins | sample Subgrocontami58m_FD_72375 | JGI IMG/M metagenome (GOLD analysis project Ga0082335, IMG submission 72375) | Subsurface groundwater microbial communities from S. Glens Falls, New York, USA - GMW37 contaminated, 5.8 m (SPADES assembly) (version 2) ... | reverse complement strand
CACATCATGATCAACGAGATGAAGGAAGGGCGCGGCCCGATCATGATGGATACGCCCGCCGCGATGGCGAAACTTGCCGAAAAGATGACACCGAAAGAGGTCAAACATCTCGAGGCCGAAGCGTGGGAAGACTTCCTCGACATGACGATCTCGCAGTGCGGCGTCTGGGCCGGCGAGAACATCGAGCCGGACAAGCAGTCTTCGGAAATCATGCCGACCGAGCCCTACCTGCTCGGCTCCCATTCGGGATGCGCCGGCATCTGGGTTTCCGGACCGACCGACATTCCGGGCACGCCCAAGGAATGGTCGTGGGGCTATAACCGCATGACCACGGTCAAGGGGCTGTTCACCGCCGGCGACGGCGTCGGCGCCTCGGGCCACAAATTCTCTTCGGGTTCGCATGCCGAAGGCCGCATCGCGGCGAAAGCGATGGTCAAGTTCGCGCTCGACAACAAGGGCTGGAAGCCCGAACTCGCGCGCAGCGTGGCGGATCTGGTCGAGGAAATCTACCGCCCGGTGAAGACCTTCCTGCAGCACAAGGACTACACCACCGCGATCGACATCAATCCGCATTACATTACGCCGAAGATGCTGCAGTTCCGCCTGCAGAAGATCATGGATGAATACTGCGCGGGCGTTTCGACCTGGTACCAGACCAACGGCAAGATGCTGGAAATGTGCGAGGCGAAGCTCGAGATGATCAAGGAAGACTCGCTCAAGATGCGCGCCAAGGATCTGCACGAGCTGCTGCGCGCGTGGGAAAACTATCACCGCATCATCACCGCCGAATGCCACATGAAGCACATCCAGTTCCGCGAGGAAACGCGCTATCCGGGCTTCTACTACCGCACGGACCACAATTATATCGACGACGAAAACTGGAAATGCTTCGTCAATTCGCACTATGACCGCGACACCAAGAAGTGGGCGCTGAAGAAAGTGCCGTACGTGCAGCTGATCAAAGATTGACGGAACCGGATCGGCGGCGCCGGCCGGTTCGTCTACGCGAGTTGGAGCGGACACATCAGCGCCGCTCAACTCGCGGTCCACAGCGAGATCTACCCTGAAAGCGGGGTCTGGAGTAAGCTTCCGGGCTCCGTTTGCTTTTTACAAGCCCATGAGCAACCTTCCCGATAACGCAGCACCCGCGGTCAGCCCGATCCTGCCGGTGCAGTTGGGTCTGGACGACAAGTTCCAGTTCCGCTGCCGCAAAGGCATCGCATGCTTCAACAAGTGCTGCGAGAACATCGACATCCTGCTCACGCCGTACGACATCGTGCGGCTGAAGCATCGGCTCGGCATCACCTCGCGCGAGTTCATCGATGCCTACACCACCGATTTCGCGATGGACGGCCAGGGCACCCCCGGCCTCAAGCTCGCCACCAAGCCGGGTTCGGCCGCGTGCATTCATCTCACGCCGGAGGGCTGCGGCGTGTATGAAGACCGTCCCGCCGCGTGCCGCTATTACGCGCTCGGGCTCGCGTCGATGCGCCGGAAAGACTCGCCGACCGACGAGGACTCGTACTTCGTGGTCAGGGAAGAACATTGCCTCGGTCATCAGGAACCTGTCGTGCAAACGGTGCGCGATTACCGCCGGGACCAGGGGGTCGACGCCTATGACGAGATCAACCGCGAATGGCGCCAGATCATCCTCAAGAAGCGCTCCAGCGGCCCCACGGTCGGCAAGCCCTCGGAGCGCAGCTTCGAGCTGTTTTTTCTCGCCAGCTACGATAGCGACGGCTTCCGCGACTTTGTCGCCAGCGCCGGGTTCGGCGAAGTCTTCGATCTCGATTCCTCGTTCAGGCAGGAATTGCTGCAGGATGATGTCAAGCTGATCCAGTTCGGTTTCAGACTGCTGAAGCAGGTGCTGTTCGGCGAGCGGACGATACCCCTCAGGCCGGATGCGGTGCAAAAACGCAGCGCGCGCTACCGCGAGCGCCTTGCGCAGCGGGCGGCGGGCCGCGCCGGCGACCTCGCCGATGCGCAGGACAAGATCTACGAGAGCCTCGGTGACTAGGCCCTCGCCCGGCACCGTGTCAACGTTGCGCGAGCACGCGCTGCAGCCCGAAGCGCGCCTGATCGAACGCGAGCCTTATTACGAGCCGCTCGGCCCTGAAATCGAATTGTTTGAAGCCGCGTATGCGAGCCAGATCCCGGCGCTGCTCAAAGGCCCCACCGGCTGCGGCAAATCGCGCTTCATGGAATACATGGCGTGGCGCCTGCAGCGCCCGCTGATCACCGTCTCGTGCCACGATGACCTCACCGCCGCTGATCTCGTGGGCCGCTATCTGATCACCGGCAATGAAACGGTATGGGTCGACGGCCCGCTCGCCCACGCCGTGCGCTGCGGCGGCATCTGCTATCTCGACGAAATCGTCGAAGCGCGCAAGGACACCACCGTCGTCATTCATCCCCTCGCGGACGACCGCCGCATCCTGCCGATGGAGAGACACGGCGAACTGCTGCACGCGCCGCCGGAGTTCGCACTCGTGATGTCGTACAACCCGGGCTATCAGAGCGTACTCAAGGAACTCAAGCAGAGCACGCGCCAGCGCTTCATCGCGATCGAGTTCAGCTACCCCGAAGCGGCACTCGAGAGGAAAATCATCATGACCGAAACCGGTCTTGACGCCGAGCGCGCCGAGCGGCTGATCAGGCTTGCCGGGATGACGCGCAATCTCAAGGGCGACGGGCTGGACGAGGGCGCATCAACGCGGCTGCTGGTGCATGCCGGCAAGCTGATCGCGAAGGGCATTGCGCCGCGCACCGCGTGCAACGGCGCGATCGCGGAGGCGCTCACCGATGACCCCGAGATGCTGCGCGCAGTGAATGAGCTTGCAACTTCCCTCTTCTGATCCGCGTCTCATCATCGCGCTGAGCGAACCGCTCAGCGCACGCGAGCTTGAGGAGCGGCTCGACGAAGCGCTCGACGCCGTGCTTTCCTCGCGCCGCACCGCCCACCCGCTGGCACTGAGGCTTGCGCCGCTCGAACGCGAGTGGCAGGACTTCACCCTGCATTGGGTGGGCGTGATCGCACGCACCAGCAGCGAGATGGCGTACCAGTTCGCGGCACTTGCTCCTGATGCTTTGCGCAGTTTCGATCCCGCCACTGCTGAAGCCTGGATCATCCACGCGATGGACACCTTCGACCGCGAAGGCCTTTATCGCGGCAGCTCGGAGCTCAAGAATCTCGATGCCTTTATCGCCGCATCCCGCAGCCGGACCCGGGCCGTCGCGTTTGAAGACGCCTGCAACGTGCTCGGTTTGTTCATCTGCGGTCTGGCGGGACGCCGCCTCAAGCTCGAGTCCGGCAACGAAGCTTATACCGACACCGAGACCATCCATCTGCCTGCCTGGAGCACCGAATATGCGTCGCGCAAGCAGAACTTCATCGTCTACAAGGCAATGGCAACCCACCTGTGGGCGCAAACGCGCTACGGCACCTTCAACGTCGATCCGGCGGCACAACTCGCTTCTTATCCCGATCCCGGCCGCGCGCTCGCGATCTACCATTACCTCGAAACCGCGCGCATCGACGCCATCATCGCCCGCGAACTGCCGGGGCTCGCGCGCGAAATCGCCACACTGGGCAGCGCGGCCCCGCTACCGCAATCCTGCCGGCGCGTGCTCGACCGGGATGCCGCGTCCACCGACAGCCTCGCTTTGGTCAGCGTGCTCTACGACAATTTCGCCCCGCCGCGCCTGAGCTACATGGGAACAATGCATCCCGAGCAAGTACAAGCGGTGCGTGCGGCACGCGTCGCCCGCGAAAAGCTCGAACTGCAATCCGGGCTCGCCAAGATACTCGCCGAAAAACCGCCTGCGGGGGAGGCGCAATCCGCCGCCACGCAGCGCTTTGCCGTAGACCGCAGCGATCCGGCCGATGCCGGCGGCAATTTGGATCTGAGCCTTGACGGTGAGCCGGTGGCGCTGCCCGCGCACGTCAACGACCTGCTGCAATCGATCGCGCAGGACCTGGGCGGGATTCCCGACGACTACCTGGTGCCCGCTGGCGACGGTGCCTATCATGACAGCAAGACGCCGCGGAACAGGGCGGCGGACGTCTGGCAGGGCACCTACCATGAGGAAGGCGCGGTGCTCTACCCCGAGTGGGATTACCGGCGCCGCCATTACCGCAAGCAATGGTGCGTGCTGCGCGAACTCGACGTGCATCCCGGCAATCCCGGTTTCATCGACGCGACGCTCGCAAAGTACGCACCACAGGTAACCCGGTTGCGCCGCACCTTCGAGCTGCTGCGCGGCGAGGACAAGCTGCTCAAAAAGCAGCAGAACGGCGACGACATCGATTTCGATGCGGTGATCTCGGCCTACGCCGACATGCGCTCGGGCATGGAGCTGCCGCAGCGGCTGCTCGTCAGGCGCCACAAGGCCGAGCGCAACATCGCGGTAATGTTCATGGTAGACATGAGCGGCTCGACCAAGGGCTGGATCAACGACGCGGAACGTGCTGCGCTCGTGCTGCTGTGCGAAGCGCTCGAGGTACTCGGCGACCGCTATGCGATCTACGGCTTTTCAGGCATCACGCGCAAGCGCTGCGAAATCTACCGCATCAAGCGCTTCGACGAGCGCTACGATGATCCCGTGCGCAGCCGCATCGCCGGCATCCTGCCGCAGGACTATACCCGCATGGGCGTTGCCATCCGCCATCTGACGGCGCTGCTCAATGCGGTCGATGCGCGTACCAAGCTGCTGATTACGCTTTCCGACGGCAAGCCCGACGATTACAGCGACAATTACCGCGGTGAATACGGCATCGAGGACACGCGCCATGCGCTCATCGAGGCGCACCGCAGCGGCATCCATCCCTTCTGCATCACCATCGACCGTGAGGCACGCGACTACCTGCCGCACCTGTATGGCGCGATCAACTACACCGTGATCGACGACGTCGCGAAGCTGCCGCTCAAGGTGGCGGACATTTATCGCCGGCTCACGACCTGAGCCTGCCAGGATATGCAGATGCCGTCAAAAACTTCGCCACCGGACAAAGCCAGGCTGGACCGGGTCGTTGCCGGGGCCCGGCGCAACCGGGAGCAGCGGGAGCAGACCTATCGCGAGCAGGCGCTCAGGATCTACCCCTGGATCTGCGGGCGGTGCGCACGCGAATTCACGCGCGCAAATCTGCATTTGCTCACCGTGCACCACCGCGACCACAATCACGACAACAATCCGCGTGACGGCAGCAACTGGGAGCTGCTGTGCATTTACTGCCACGACAACGAACATTCGCGATATCTGGACCAGGCCGGACGTGACCCGGCGATGCCTGGCAGCGAACAGGACTCGCCCGCCACCCATCGGCCGTTCGCCGACCTCAAGGACTTGTTGAAAGGCAAACCGTAGAGGTTCGACGCGTCAATCCTTAATTGACGCCCGGGCTCGCGTCTTGCCTTGATGTTTGCGGTACCGGCGCCACGGCGTCGCCCGCGCCTTGCTCCGGCACCAGCGGGAGTTCGGCTTGCGCGCCGGAGATATCGGAATCCACCAGCTGCCCGAGTTCTTCGAGCGGCGGCAATTCGGTGAGCGAGCGCAGGTTCAGGTCGTCGAGAAACTGCCGGGTAGTCGCGAACAGCTCGGGCCGGCCGGGGACCTCGCGATGCCCGACGACGTCGATCCAGCCGCGCGCTTCGAGCGCCTTGATGATGTTGGTCGATACCACTACCCCGCGAATATCCTCGACATCGCCGCGCGTCACCGGCTGCCGGTAGGCGATGATCGCCAGCGTCTCCATCACCGCACGCGAATAACGCGGCGGCTTCTGCGGATTCAGGCGTTCGAGGTAGCGGTGATACTCGGGGCGCGCGCGAAAACGCCAGCCGCTCGCGACGTTGACCAGCTCGACACTGCGCCCCTCCCAGTCGCGAGCAAGCGCTTCGAGGATGTCGCGCAACGTATCGTTGGCCAGTTCCTCCTCGAACAGCTTCTTCAGATCCGCGAGCGCCAGCGGCTCACCCACGGTCAGCAACGCGGCCTCGATTACGCGTTTTACTTCCTGCATGTCAAACGACGGTGAGTCCATGAGTCAATTTCACGTAGATCGGTGAGTAGGGTTCCTGCTGCGTGAGCTCGATCAGGGTTTCACGCGCCAGCTCGAGTATCGCGAGAAAGGTCACGACCAGCTTGGGAATCCCGAGCTCCGGGCTGAACAGCTGGGTGAATTCAAGGAATCTCGCGTCCTGCAACCGGCGCAGGATCTGGGTCATATGTTCGCGCACCGACAACTGGTCGCGTGTCACCCGATGGTGCTGGTTGACGTTGGCGCGCATCAACAGCCACAACCACGCCTGACGCAGGTCTTCGGTGCTGACGTTGGGCAACGCCTGCCCCACCGCCGGTTCGATCCATGCCTGCACCAGCGCGAAGTCGCGTCCGGCTTGCGGCAGCGCGTCGAGGCGTTGCGCGGCAAGCTTCATCTGCTCGTAGGCCAGCAGCCGGCGCATCAACTCGGCGCGCGGATCGTGCTCCTCCAGCCCCGCCGCGGACGGCCGCGGCAGCAGCATGCGCGATTTGATCTCGATCAGCACCGCCGCCATCACCAGGTACTCGCCGGCGAGCTCCAGGCTTCTTTGCCGCATCAGCTCGACGTATTCGAGATACTGCTCGGTCAGGCGCGCCATCGGGATGTCGAGCACATCGAGATTATGCTTGCGGATCAGGTACAGCAGCAGATCGAGCGGGCCCTCGAAGGTCTCCAGGAACACTTCGAGCGCATCGGGCGGGATATAGAGATCCTGCGGCAGCTCGAGCACCAGTTCGCCGCGGAATTTACCGATTGGCGTCACCGGCGCGGCCAGTAGGATATCGGCTGCCTCGATCATGCCGCATTTTACCGCGATTCGCGGCGGAAACCTATCGGGCCGGGTGCTTAACTGTAATTCAGTCCCATCACCGCGCGCACATCGCGCAGGGTTTCCTCGGCCAGCTTTTGCGCCTTCTCGCAGCCGTCGGCGATGATGCTCCTGACGAGCGTCGGGTCCTCGACGTAACGCTGGGCGCGCTCGCGCATTGGCTTCATCTCCGCCAGTACCGCATCGATCACCGGCTGCTTGCATTCGAGGCAGCCGATGCCGGCGCTGCGGCAACCCTGCTCGACCCATTGCTGGCGCGCAGCGTCGGAATACACGAGGTGGAGCTGCCATACCGGGCATTTGGCCGGATCTCCCGGATCGGTGCGCTTGATGCGCGCCGGGTCGGTCGGCATGGTGCGGATCTTTTTCGTGATGCTGTCGGGTTCATCGCGCAAGCCGACGGTGTTGTCGTAGGACTTCGACATTTTCTGGCCGTCGAGTCCCGGCATCTTGGACGCCTCGGTCAGCAGCGCCTGCGGCTCGGTCAGGATCACCTTGCCGCCGCCTTCGAGATATCCGAACAGGCGTTCACGATCGCCGCGCGCGAGATTCTGCGCTTTCTCGAGCAGTTCGTGTGCCGCCTCGAGCGCCTCGCCATCACCCTGCTCCAGAAACCTGGTACGCAGCTCGCGGTAAAGCTTGGCGCGTTTGGCACCGAGCTTTTTCACCGCCGCCTCGGCTTTGGCCTCGAATCCGGGTTCGCGGCCGTAAATATGATTGAAGCGGCGTGCAATTTCGCGCGTGAACTCGATGTGCGGCACCTGATCCTCCCCAACCGGCACACGGTTGGCGCGGTAAATCAGGATGTCGGCGCTCTGCAGCAGCGGATAGCCGAGGAAGCCGTACGTCGAGAGGTCCTTGTCGCTCAGTTTTTCCTGCTGATCCTTATAGGTCGGCACGCGTTCGAGCCAACCCAGCGGCGTGATCATCGAGAGCAGCAGATGCAGTTCGGCGTGCTGCGGCACGCGCGACTGGATGAACAGAGTCGCCTGCGACGGATCAACGCCGGCGGCAAGCCAATCGATCACCATATCCCAGGTGTTCTGTTCGATGATCTCCGGCGTATCGTAATGCGTAGTCAGCGCATGCCAGTCGGCGACGAAGAAGAAGCACTCGAACTCGTGCTGCAGTCTGATCCAGTTCTTGAGCACCCCGTGGTAGTGGCCGAGATGCAGGGCGCCGGTGGGGCGCATGCCGGACAAAACGCGATCAACGAACATGGCGTGGGCGATCCCTTCGTTTCACATCATCTCCATCACTTGATTGATGGCCCCCAACGGCAAGCCAAAACATAGCTCGATCAACATGATAATCAAGAAAATAACCGGGCCTATGATCGCACCAAGCAGCCCGGTAATCAGCAACGCAATCAGAATAATAAAGCCATAACGCTCGACTTGCGCAAACTTCCACGCCAGCCCATGCGGCAGCAGGCTAACGGCGATACGCCCGCCATCGAGTGGCGGCAACGGCAGGAGATTGAGTACCATAAGTACGATATTGAAAAATACGCCTGCCGCACCCATCAGAATCAACGGCTGGGAAAAATAGGTTTCCGGCATCACCACGCCGAGCTTGATTCCCGCGCCCCACCCGATGGCCATCGCAAGGTTGCTTAGCGGGCCAGCCGCAGCCACCCAGAACATGTCCTTTTTCGGCTGACGCAAGTTGGCAAAGTTAACCGGCACGGGCTTCGCCCAGCCAAACAGGATGGCCGGTCCACCTACCTTTGAAAGCGCCAAAAATATCAACGGCACGATGATGGTGCCGACCAGATCGATGTGGCGCAGCGGATTGAGGCTGATTCTGCCGGCGGCAAAAGCGGTCAGGTCGCCAAAGTGCCGCGCGACGTAGCCGTGCGCGGCTTCGTGCAGCGTGATCGCGAACAGCACCGGCAGCGCGAACACCGAGATTTTCTGGATGACGCTAAGTTCCAACGGTTGCTCCGAGCAGCTTCGCGCCGCCTCTGCCCTGGCGCGTCACCACCGGCGTTCCTGCCGTAAGATCGACCACGGTGGTGGGCACGCTGCCGCACGCGCCGCCATCGATAATCAGATCGACGCGGCGCTCGAGGCGCGTGCGGATTTCCTGCGCGTCGTGGAGCGGCTCGGGATCCCCCGGCAATATCAACGTCGATGACAGCAGCGGCTCGCCCAGTTCGGCGAGCAACGCATGCACGATCCGGTGCGCCGGAATCCGCACGCCGATGGTTTTGCGGCGCGGATGCTGCAGCCGGCGCGGCACTTCGCGGGTTGCGTGCAGGATGAACGCATAAGCGCCGCGCGCGGCGTTCTTGATCAACCGGAATTGCCGGTCATCGATACGCGCGTACACGGCCGCCTCGGCGAGGCTGCGGCAGAGCAGCCCAAAGTGGTGGCGCGCGTCGACCTCGCGTATGGCGCGGATGCGTTCCGTCGCCGCTTTGTCGCCGACGTGGCAGGCCAGTGCGTAGCACGAGTCGGTCGGAAGCACGATCACGCCACCGTTGCGAATAATCTCGACCGCCTGGGAGATCAGCCGCGGCTGCGGGTCGTCGGGGTGGATGGAAAAAAATTGCGACAATTGCTGGTCAGTGCAGAATGCTTGGGTTCAGGACTTCCCAGACGGGCGTAACCCCTGCCGGAAGCGCAGGCAGGCTGCCCAGGTCGTGGTAGCTCTCCTGCGGCGAATGAAAATCCGAACCGGCTGAGGCCGCGAGTCCGAACTGCCGCGCGTGCGCGGCGAACGCCGCGCAATGATGCGGCCGGTGGCTGCTGCTCACCACCTCGATCGCCGCGCCGCCGAGATCGCGGAATTCCGCCAGCAGCGCGCGCATTTGCGCCGTGTCGAACGGATACCGCCCGGGATGCGCCAGCACGGCGGCTCCGCCGCTGCCGTTGATCCAGCCTACCGCAGCGCCCAGGGTCGCCCACTGATGCGGCACAAAGCACGGCTGGCCGCCGCCGAGGAAACGCTTGAAGGCGGTCTTGAGGTCCTTGACGATGCCTTGCTTGACGAGAAAACGCGCGAAATGGGTGCGCCCGATGAGTTGCGGATTGGAAGCATACTGCTGCGCGCCGTCGCGGCTGCCGGTGATGCCAAGCGCCTCGAACGCGCCGACGATTTTCTCGGCACGGGCTGTGCGTCCGCCGCGCGTCGCCGCCAGCCCGGCCTGCAGCTCGGCATCGGAAGGATCGATGCCGAGGCCGACGACATGGATGGTCTGCCCACTCCAGGTGACAGAAATTTCGACGCCGTCGACCAGCCGGATATGGTGTTCAACGGCCGCAGCGCGTGCCGCCGCCAGCCCGCCGGTTTCGTCGTGATCGGTCAACGCGAGCACAGTCACGCCGCGCTGCGCCGCGCGCGCGACCAGTCCATCCGGCGTCAAGGTGCCGTCAGAAAAGGTAGAGTGGCTGTGTAGATCCAGATTGTGCAATGCCGATTGCCTCTGTCGTTACCGAAAAGATACAGCAAGGGTTTGTAAAAAAAGGCAAATTCTACCAGATTGAGCATTTGCTGTAAGTTCCACCCGATGGCGTGTAAGTGGCGGGCGCGCGTCGCGACCAGATGGGCGCGGCGGTGGGGCGCACCTTCAGCGCGCCGAACGGTCTCCGCCGGATCGATGGCGCGATAAATCTGCCCTGCAGCCGCGCGTGCAGCAACTATTGCTGGGCCGGTTGATGCAGACGGCTTAGCGCGGGCACGTGTTGTGCCAGGAACTCCATCTGATCAGCGAGTATGCGGCGGTTAGTCAGGATCAGGTATTCGGCGCGATTCGGCACGTACGGCAGGTACAGGAGTTCCATGTGCGCCTTCTTCGGCGTGCGATCGCTTTTCTTTTCATTGCAGGATCGGCACGCGGTCACCACATTCATCCAGGTGTCCCTGCCGCGGCGCGAAAATGGAATCACGTGATCGCGGGTCAGCTTGGAGGCCGGGTATATCCGGCCGCAATAAGCGCACAAATAGCGGTCGCGGTGAAACAATTCACGATTGCTGAGCGGCGGCACCTGGCTGAAGGCGCGCATCGCCATCGCTTTACCCTTGATCGCGATGATGCTGCTGGCGACGATTTTCGAGCGTTCGCCGGAGACCCGGTTACGCCCGCCCAACACGGTGAACGCGTGCTCCCCCGCGGTCCACGCAATCTGGTCCTTGGCGTAATAAAAACAGGCGTGTTGCCAGGAAATCCAGCGGTGCGGGATACCGTTGGTGTCGAGCGTCAGAATCAGCGGAAACGCGCCTGGTTTCGGCGCGGGCACCACTGCGTTTGCTTCGAATACGCGTAAAGACATGGTCAGGAGTCAGATTAAGCCGGTTGCGCAGTAATTTACCAGATTTTGTTGAATTTTTAGAGATTTTTCAATGCTGCCACCGCTCAGTGTGGGCTCCGGCGAGCGCCGGGGGAGGACCAAGCCGCCGCTGGCGACTGCGCGTATCCGTGCGCATCGGCACTGCGGAAATGTCCGGCACGTCACCTCGACAGTCGTGGCGACGCGTTGCTAACAGCACCGTAAAAAAACAGGTTGGCGAATTGTCAGAGAGCAGGTTATAATGTCAAAACAAGTGGTTAGTAACGCTTCTCCCAGCGCTGAGTCCAACCCGATCGCGTGCGGTCGGTGGCCGACCCGAATTGGTTACGCGCTGCGGCCAGCGCTTTCCAGGAGTTTTTCCTAATGTCGTTTGAAACACTCGGCTTAATGCCGGAGTTGCTGCACGCGATCGCAGACCAAGGCTATACCGAAGCAACGCCCATCCAGCTCAAGGCGATACCGCCGGTCCTGGCGCGCCATGACATCATGGGTTGCGCGCAAACGGGAACCGGCAAGACCGCCGGATTCGCGCTTCCCATCCTGCAAATGCTGGCGCCGCAGCAAAGCGCGAGCCCGTCGCCGGCGCGGCATCCGATCCGCTCGCTGATACTCACGCCCACCCGCGAACTCGCCGCCCAGGTCGAAGAAAGCGTGCGCGCCTACGGCAAGTACCTGGTGTTGCGCTCAACCGTGGTTTTTGGCGGCGTCGATATCGACCCGCAGATCAAAATGCTGCGCGCCGGCGTCGAGATCCTGGTAGCGACACCGGGCCGCCTGCTCGATCATGTGCATCAGAAAACCGTCAACCTGTCGCGCGTCGAAATCCTGGTGCTGGATGAAGCCGACCGCATGCTCGACATGGGCTTCATGCCTGACATCAAGCGCATCCTCGCGCTGCTGCCGGCGCAGCGGCAGAATCTGATGTTCTCGGCGACCTTCTCGGATGAAATCAAGCGGCTTGCCGGGCAGATCCTGCGCGCCCCGGTGATGGTCGAAGTCGCGCGCCGCAATGCGCCGACCGAACTCGTCACGCATCAGATGTACGAAGTCGAAGCTGAACGCAAACGCCCGCTGCTCACCCACCTGATCAAGAGCCGCGACATGCGCCAGGTGCTGGTGTTCGTGCGCATGAAGCGCGATGCCAACCGCCTGACCCGCGAACTGGTGCGTGACGGCGTCGCCGCCACCGCGATCCACAGCGACCGCACCCAGGGCGAACGCATGCAGGCGCTCGAAGACTTCAAACAAGGCGCCGTCAACGTGCTGGTCGCCACCGATATCGCCGCGCGCGGACTCGACATCGAGCTGTTGCCGTACGTGATCAACTACGAGCTGCCGCACGTCGCTGAAGACTACATCCACCGCATTGGCCGCACCGGCCGCGCCGGCAGCACCGGCGAAGCAATCTCGCTGGTGTGCGCCGACGAACTGCGCATGCTCGACGACGTCGAGCGAGCGCTCAAGTGCAAACTGGAGCGGCTGCCGCTGCCGCAACTGGCGAGCAGCAGGCAGTCGGGCAGCGCCGGGGGACACCACGCCACGGCGCGCCATGCGTCCGATCACAAGCCGTCGTCCGGCCACAAGCCGTCGCATACCAAGCCACACCCCAAACCGCCAGCGGCGCCGCTGCCTGGCGGTTTCGATTTCAGCAAACCGTACGAGGCCAAACTGGCGGACAGCGCCTCTGCCCCCGCCACGAGCCATATCAGCCACGCCCGCACGCATGCCAGGTCGGGGCGGCGACCGACTGCCGCATTGCTCGGCGGACTCGCTGCCAAGAAATCGTGATGGGGGCGGCTACGAGCCGCTGAACCAGTTGTAGCCCTGGTCTTCCCAGTAGCCGCCCGGATAGTCGTTGGTGATGAAAATCGCCACGATATGCTTCGGGTTTTTGAAACCAAGCTTGGTCGGAATCCGCAGCTTCATCGGAAAACCGTACGCCGCCGGTAGAATCTGGTCCGCAAACCTGAAGGTGAGCTGCGTCTGCGGATGCAGCGCAGCCGCCATATCGATGCTGGAGTAGTACTTATCGGCGCATTTGAAGCCGACGTATTTCGCGGTCAGATCGGCGCCGACGCGCTCGAGGAAAGTCCGGAACGTCACCCCGCTCCACTTGCCGATCGCGCTCCAGCCTTCGACGCAGATATGGCGCGTGATCTGGCTCGCTTGCGGCAGCCCGTAGAGTTGCTCTAGCGTCCACGGCGAACGCTCGCGTATCAGTCCGCCGAGTTCGAGCTTGTAAGTTGCCGGATCGACGCGCGGTGCTTGCGCTTCGGGGTAAAACGCGTTGAACGGAAATGGCCTGGTGATCGCGCTTTCGGGATAGGTCGGCGCCAGTTTGTTCGGATCGAATATCGCTGCCTGCACCCGGTCGTTCCAGTGCGACATGCTCCACAGCACTTTTTGCACCGCGTCGGCGTCGGTGATGTCGCAGCCCGACAGCAGCGTCAGCGCACCGAGACTCAGGCCCTGTTTGAGAAACAGCCTGCGCTCGAGTGCGACGACCTCGCGCGTCGGCGCGACCAGGCTGCGATCGGGTTGCAGCGGCAGATTTTTCATCTCAACTCTCCTGTCCGTATTGCGGGCGCTTTGCATAGCCGGTGAGCATGGGCAAAAACGTGCGCGGTACCAGCGCCACCATTGCCACATGCACGCAAATAAACAGCACCACCAGCGTCATCGCCACGAAATGCACGATCCGCGCGCCCTCATAGCCGCCCATCAGCGCCGCGAGTTCCTGAAACTGGACCGGTTTCCAGATCGCCAGCCCCGACAGTACCAACGCGATGATCACCACGACCACGCCGATATAGGCCGTGCGCTGTACCGCGTTGTAGACACCCAACTCATGCGCAATCCTGCCGCGCAAGGCGTTACCGAACTCCCGCCATACCGATTGCGGCGTCAACGGCAGGAAATTTGACTTGAAATGCCGGGACCAGACGCCGTAGATGAGATAGACGAGCCCGTTGAGCACCAGCAGCCACATTGCGGCGAAATGCCACTGCAGCGCGCCGGCAAGCCAACCGCCGAGCGTCAGATCGCGGGGAAATTTGAAGTCGAACAACGGCGAGGCGTTGTAGATGCGCCAGCCGCTCCCAATCATGATCATCATCGCAAACACATTGACCCAGTGCGTAATGCGCACCGGCAACGGATGAACCGGTATTCTTCCGCCTGTGCCCGCGTTCGTTTGGTCTGCCATGAGCCCCTCCGGCCTGTCATCCGAGCTTAACCCCGGGCCGCGATGCAGGAGACCGCCTGCGGAATCGCCCCTGCCTGGTAGTCGCGTCAGGCGCCGCCTCCTTACAGCGGTCATGCTACCTCATCAGCGGGATGCCGCAGTGGCTACTTTTTGTCCGCCGTATAATTGCGTTTTGTCTTCAGGGGCAAGCATGAATTCCGCCAACCTTGAGCAACACCGCACGCCGTACGCCAGCGTCAGCGCACAGCAGCTGAAGTCCATGTTGCATGACGGCGCAGAAATCGCCGTGCTCGATGTGCGTGAGGAAGGCGTGTTTGCCAAGCGCCATTTGCTGCTCGCGGCGTCGGTCCCCCTGTCTCGGCTTGAAATGCGCGTGCCATTGCTCGCGCCGCGGCGCTCCGCCCGCATCGTGATCTGCGATGGTGGCGAAGGGCTCGCGCAGCGCGCCGCCGTCAGGCTCGCGCAGCACGGCTATAACGCGGTGATGGTACTCGCGGGCGGCGTCGATGCGTGGGCGGCACCGGGCTACGAAATTTACAGCGGCATCAACGTGCCGAGCAAGGCGTTCGGCGAGTTTGTCGAACACCACGACAACACGCCGCGCATGGCGGCGCAGGAAGTCAAGGCCCGGCTGGAGGCCGGCGAAAAAGTGGTGATCCTCGACAGCCGGCCATTGGCTGAATACCGGAACATGAGCATCCCGGGCGGCATCGACTGCCCGGGCGCCGAACTCGTCTACCGCGTGCACGATATCGCCCAATCGCCCGCTACGCTCGTGGTCGTCAACTGCGCCGGCCGCACGCGCAGCATTATCGGCGCGCAGTCGCTGATCAACGCCGGCATTCCCAACCGCGTGGTCGCCCTCAAGGACGGCACCATGGGCTGGCACCTCGCCGGGTTCGAGCTTGCGCGCGGACAGAACCTGCTTGCGCCGCAGCCGACGCCAGCAGGCCTCGCGCAGGCGCAACAGGCCGCGGCCCGCGTCGCCATGCGCTTCGGCGTGCGCACCATCGATGTCGCAACCGTTGCCGGATTCGCGCAGGAGATGGAGCGCCGCACGCTCTATCTGTTCGACGTGCGCAGTCCCGAGGAATACGCGGCCGGCCACCTGCACAGCACGGTCAACGCTCCGGGCGGCCAATTGGTGCAGACCACCGACGCATTTGCAGCCACGCGTAACGCACGCATCGTGCTGATCGACGATAACGGCGTGCGCGCGACCATGACCGCGTCGTGGCTGATCCAGATGGGCTGGCAGGACGTATTCGTCGTCAGGGACGCGCTCAAATCCGGACCGTTGCTGCAAGGCCTGCCCGCGCCCGAAGTACTCGGCCTGGAGCAGGTCAGGTGCGATACCATCGCCGCCCACGATCTCAGGCGCGAACTCGACACGGGCGACGCAACCGTGATCGACCTGGATACCAGCCTGCGCTACCGCGAGGGCCATATTCCCGGCGCCTGGCTCGCGATCCGCGCCAATCTCGGGCATAACCTGGAGCGCATTTCCGCCTCGAAGCTGCTGGCGCTTACCTCACCCGACGGGATCATGGCGCGGCTGGCGGCGCCGGAAGCGACACAGCTGACGCGAACCCCCGTCAAGGTACTGCAAGGCGGCACCGCGGCGTGGCGCGCCGCGGGCCTGCCGCTCGAAGCCGGCATGACTCACCTTGCCGACACCACCGATGACGTCTGGTACCGGCCCTACGACCGCACTGCCAACATCGAGGAAGCCATGCGTGACTATCTGAACTGGGAAGTCAATCTGGTGCAGCAGATCGCGCGCGACGACGACGTAAGCTTCCGCAGCTACGCCCGTTAGCCGGCTATCCGGTACAGACACGGTTGCGGCCACCGACCTTCGCCGCATACAGGGCTTTGTCGGACGCGGCGACCAGCGCTGCGGATTCTGTCGCCTTATCCGGCGCTGTCGTCGCAACACCGATGCTCACGGTGACCTCGCGGGCAACCGGAGAATCCACATGCTCGATACGCCGGTTCGCGATCGCCTCGCGGATGCCCTGCGCGATCGCGGCCGCTCCTTTCAGATCGGTATTGGGCAACAACGCGACCAGTTCCTCGCCTCCATATCGGGCCAACAGGTCCGACGGCCGTTTGACCGCCGACAGCGCAGCCTGCGCGATCGATTGCAGGCAAAGGTCCCCGGCCTGGTGTCCGTAACTGTCGTTGTAATGCTTGAAGTGGTCGACATCGATCATCAGCAGCGACACGGATTGCTGCTCCCGGATCGCACGACGCCACTCCGCGTCCAACCTGTCATCGAACAAGCGGCGGTTAGCGATGCCCAGCAAGCCATCGGTATTGGATAGCGCCTCAAGCCGGAGGTTGAATTCAGTCAGCCGCTGATTGGCGCGCGCCAATTCGCGGGTGCGCTCGCCAACTCGCTCCTCGAGGCGCTGATTCGCCATGGCCAGGTCGCGGTTCTGCTCGGACAGCACGTGATACAGGCCGCGCAACGCCGTCAACAGGGCGCCGGTGCTTTTATCCAGCGGTTTCGCGGCAAGATCCAGCGCCTGGTCGGACGACTCGGCCGCGCGTATGAGCGCAATCTGCCGCGCCATTTCCTGATCTTCGCCGAGGATATGAAAAGCGAGCCAGGCGCACAGGAATTCGTGCAGAGCCTCACCGGGGTTCGAACTCGAACCCCGGGCATTCCACATCAACGACAACTGCTCGCTGAATTGAGCGTGATGCAGTTGATGCCGGTCCCGATACGCGGACGGCAGACCTGAATCCCGCTGCAGGCGCTCCTCTTCCGCAAAGTGATACCGCGCGTAATCGGCAAGCTCATCGAACACGGAGCGCAATGCCGCGTCGCCGGTCGAATTCGCCGCTATCAGGGAATCGCCGAGTCGATTGATCAACTCGACCAGACGATGATGCTGTGCGTCGACTTGCTCGAGCCCCGTGATGAAGAGTTGATTCCAAAGAAAGGCTTTCATGGATTCTTCACAAGTTTCTGCACACACCAGTTCAGCGAGTCGGCAACATAGATGTCTTCCCTGCGGTCAAGCGCAAGGAAGTGCGCTTCGCCGTAGCGATTCGGCCCCTTGCCCTGCCCGCCGGTTGCGCCGAGCACTTTGCCATTGAGATCGAGCTTCATGATGAGGCCGGCGTGGCCGTGCGCCATCATGAGGTGCCTGCGGTCTTTGCACAGCGCGAGCCCGCACGGCGTACCGGGATGCCGCGTCTCGCGCACGTAATTGCCCTCCCCGTCGAATACCTGGATGCGCTCATTCGAGCGGTCGGCGACGTGCAGCAGGCCGTCCGCGTCGACCACAATCGAGTGCGGCACGTTGAACTGGCCCGGTCCCTTGCCCTCGCCGCCCCAAGTCCTTACGAAAGTTCCGTCCGCGTCGAACATCAGCACGCGCGACTCGCCTTTGCCGTGCCCCTGAGTGACGTAAATTTCTCCGCGCGCGCCGAACGCGACATCGTTGGGCTCGTTGAAACAGCGCAGATGCCCCGCCTGGTGCCACTCGGTTGCGCGCCCGGACACACCCAGCACCATCAGTATACGGCCCTGCGCGTTCATTTTCACCACGATGTGCGAGCCGGTATCGGTGGCCCAGATGCTGCCCTGAGCATCGACGCGCAGGCCGTGCGGATTGGTGAAGATGCCGCGCGCGAGCGAACGCAGATAGTTGCCGTCTGCGTCGAACTCCAGCAACGCTTGCTCGCCGCGGTTGAAGACGAGAATGTTACCGGCCGCGGTGACGGCCACGCTGGAGCACGGCCCGAAATTCAGGCCCTCCGGCAATTTGAAGATGTCCGGCACCGGCGCGTAACCCAGGTCGGGGACGTTGGCGGGCCGGCAGGACGCGATTTCGGCGGGGGTAGGCATATGAAATCTTCCTAGTTAACCTGCGCGCCGGATTCCTTCACCATCCGCGCCCACTTCGCGGACTCGACTTTCAGCATCTCGCCGAACAATTCGGGCGTCTCCTGCCAAGCCACTTCCTGACCGGCAGTGAGCAATAATTTTCGCACCTCCGGGGTGTTGAGCACACGCAACAGTTCCGCGTGCAGCTTGAGCACGACATCGCGCGGCGTGCCCTTGGGCCCCGCCACGCCGAACCACGCGGTCACGTCGTAGCCCTTGACCCCCGCCTGGGCCACCGTGGGCAAATCGGGCAGCTCAGGTGAACGCTTCGAGCCGGTTACAGCAAGCGCCCGCAGCTTACCCGCCTTGATATGCCCCAACATTCCGGCGATGCCTGGAAATCCGACGGTCACCTGACCCGCGAGCAGATCGGCCGTTGCCGGGCCGCTGCCGCGATATGGGATATGCGTCATGTCGATCCCGGCCATCTTGCAGAACAGAGCACCCGTCAGATGCTGCGTGCTGCCGTTGCCTGATGACGCGTAATCGATCTTGGCGGGGTTGGCCTTCGCAAGAGCGATCAGTTCCTTGATCGTTTTCACCGGCAGCGAAGGGTGGACGAGGATCACGTTGGGCGCGGTCGTCACCTGGGTCACCGGCGCATAATCTCCGACCGCATCGTAGACGACCTTCTTGTGCAGCGCTGCACCGACGAAATGCGTATTGCTGATCATCAGCAGCGTGTAGCCGTCAGGCGGCGCCTTCGCCACGTGCTCCGCACCGATCGTCGAGCCGGCGCCGGGCCGGTTGTCGACGACGACCTGCTGTCCGAGCGCCTCCGACAGCTTCTGGGTCAGCATACGGCCCGGCACGTCGGCTGCACCCCCAGCAGAAAACGGTATCACCATCCGCACCGGCCGCAGAGGATAGTCTTGCGCCTGAGCCGGACCGGCAAGAACCAACACCGCGCCCGCCACCATTACTTGGCGCACCGAGCAAAAAACTACATGCATTGCGATCCTCCTGATTTTTATCGGGATTCGTACCGGTAGGTACGCGCGTGGATTATAACGCGAACGACCGCGGGCACGATTACGGCGGCGACGGCGCGAAACCCACGCAAGAGTAAACTTGTCTGGCACAATATCTTCCAATCAACAATAACTCCTGCGATAAACTTCCAATCCAATTCCGTTGCACCGGATCCACACATGCAGCTAAAGACGGCCAGCATTGCCAGCCACTCCGCTACTGCGGTGGGAGTGCTGGCGATCGGGCTGCTGCTGACCGCTGCCGCATCGTATCGGGCGGCCACCGAGGTGGCTTGGGACGCCAAGGCAAAATTTGAACTTGCCGTCGCCACCGCGGAGGACGACATCGAGCGGCGCATCCAGGCCAATACCGATATTTTGTACGGGGTGCGGGGATTGTTCAGCGGGTCCGAGTCCGTCAGCCGCGACGCATTCCGGCGCTATGTCTCAAGCCTCGATCTCGAGCAACGCTATCCCGGAATCCAGGCCGTAACCTTCGTTCGACGCGTGCCTTTCGGGCGCAAGCATGACTACGAAGTCGCGGTGCGGCGCGACACGAGCGTCGATCCCAACGGTTATCCCAATTTCACCATCAGACCGCCGGGTGACCGGCCTGAATACTTCGTGGTGGAATACCTTGAACCCATGGCAGGCAACGAAGCGGGTTTCGGCCTTGATACAGGTGGCGAACCGGTACGCCTGGCGTCGGTGGAGCGTGCGCGCGACTCCGGGCTGCTTACGGCAACGGGACCTGTCACCCTGCTCGAGCGCGGCGGCACCGGGTATCTCGGCGTCGTAATGCGCTTGCCCATCTATCGGAACGGGATGCCGCGGCAGACGGTCGAACAGCGCCGCGCGGCTATGATTGGCCTGGTAGCCGCGACTTATCGCATGGACCATCTGATGCACAAGGCGTTGAGTGAACAATTGCTGCGGCAATTTCACATCAGAATTCACGATGCCGGATCTTTCAATAGCAACCTGCCGTCCGAACCTCCGACCGCCGAAAACCTGCTGTTTGACAACGGGCAGTTGCTTGACTCAGGTTCGGCGCAACCGGGTCTATTAGCCGCCATCGCGGGCGCTGCAGCGCTCACGAAAACGCTGGCCTTCGATGTCAGCGGCCGGCGGTGGCACGTTTATATCAGTGCACGCCAGGAATTTGGCAATCTGTCCGACCGTTGGCTGCCGATCGGCGTCCTGTTCGGCGGAATCAGCATCAGCCTGCTGCTGTTCGGCCTGATACGCTCGCTCGCGACCGTCAGCAGTCGTGCGACGACGCTCGCTGCCAGCATCACCGGGGACTTGCGCAGAAGCGAGGCAAGCCTGGCCAAAGCGCAGCGTCAGACGCAGGAGTTGATCGAGGCGCTGCCGAACCCGATTTATTTCAAGGCCACTGACGGACGCTATCTTGGCGTCAACCGCGCCTGGGAAAAGTTTTTTGGCACGTCCAGAAACACGTTCATCGGCAAAACGGTGCACGACCTCTATCCCAACGACCCGGAAGTTGCAAGGCGTCTGCACGCCGACGATCAACTGCTGTGGGACCACCCAGGGACCACGACCTACGAGACAATCATCACGACCCCCGGCGGGCAGCGCCACGACGTGGTTTACTACAAGGCGACATTTACTCATACCGACGGCAGCGTGGCGGGATTGATCGGCACCATCGTCGACATCTCCGAGCGCAAGGCGCTTGAACGGCAGTTCGAGGACACTTTCGAACAGGCGGCAGTTGGTATTGCGCACATAGGGCTGGATGAGGAGACCCTGCGCGTGAACCGGAAGTTCTGCGACATCACCGGCTATGCGGCGGGCGAACTGGTCGGGAAGCCCATCTCGTTCCTCTCGTTTGCGGCCGACCACCGCTCCGGCGCTTCCGGAAGAAAGGCGTTGCTGGAGGGGAGACTCGGCAGTCACTCCAATGAAAAGCGCTATGTCCGCAAGGACGGTTCGGTGATCTGGGTCAACCGCACCGAGTCGCTGGCCCGCGACGAGACGGGCACGGCGGCTTATTTCATCCGTGTCATCGAGGACATCTCCGAGCGCAAACAGGCCGAAGCCGCGCGCACGCAGCTTGCAGCCATCGTCGAGAACTCGAACGACGCCATGATCAGCCGCACGGTGGACGGCACGATATTTACGTGGAACAAAGGTGCGGAGCAATTGTTCGGCTACACCGCGCAGGAGATGATTGGCGCGAATACCATGGCGCTGATGCCGCCGGATCGTGTTGCCGAGGCGATCCATAACCGGGATTACCTGCAGCAAGGCAACGCGCTATCGGGTTACGAAACGGTGCGCGTCACCAAAGACGGACGCCGCCTCGCTGTGTCGGTCAACTCATCCCCGATCAAGGATGCCGCGGGAAACGTCACGAGCGTGGCATCAGTCTTCCACGACATTACCGCGCGCAAGCAGGCCGATGAAATCCGGGCACGGCTTGCTGCGATCGTGGACGGCTCGAACGACGCCATCATCAGCCGCAGCCTCGACCTCAAGGTAATGTCATGGAACGCGGCCGCGGAACGCCTGTTCGGCTATAGCGCGGCTGAAGCTATCGGCCAGGACATTTACGCGCTGATCGTCCCGCCCGATCGCGATGCCGAGGCGGAGGGTAACCGCGCGCAACTCACGCAAGAGCACGCCGTGCTCGATTTTGAAACGGTGCGCCGCACCAAGGACGGTCGGCTCATCGACGTCTCGTTAAGCCAGTCCCCGATCATCGACGAGCACGGCGCCATGACGGGTGTCGCGCTTATCTTCCGCGATATCCGCGAGCGCAAACAGGTCGAGACGGCGCGCGTGCAGCTTGCGGCGATCGTCGAGAACTCGAACGACGCCATCTTCAGCCGCACGCTTGACGGAACTATCCTGTCATGGAACCCTGGGGCGGAAAAGATGCTCGGCTACACCGCTGCGGAAGTGATCGGCAAGTCGGTCGCCATCACCCTGCCGCCGAATCGTCCACCCAACCTGGCGCAAAACAACGAGGCGCTGATCCGCGGCGAAATGATTGCACGCGAGTCCAATCGCATGACCAAGGACGGCCGGGTGATCGATGTAATGACCAGTCATTCCCCGATCAGGGACGCCGTCGGGAACATCGTCGGCGCCTCCATGATTCTGCAGGACATTACTGCCCTCAAGCAGGCCCGGGCCGCGGCGAAGGCGAGCGAAGAACGCTTCCGCGCCACGTTCGATCAGGCTGCAGTCGGCATCGTCCACACCTCGTACGAGGGCAATTACCTGCTGGTCAACCAGAAGTTCTGCGACATGCTCGGCTACCGCGAGTACGAGCTGGTGGGGCGCGCAGCGGTCGATTTCACGCATCCCGACGACCGCGAGTCAGGCCGGCAATACCGGCAACGGATATGGGAGGGCAAGCTCGCCGGGTTCACCGAGGAAAAGCGCTATCTCCGCAAGGATGGCGGCGTGATCTGGACCAACCGCACGGTGTCGCTGGCGCGCGACGCTTCCGGCAAGCCGCTTTACTTCATCCGGGTGATCGAGGACATCACCGCACGCAAGGAAGCCGAGGAACGTTACCGCGCGACCTTCGAAAACGCGCCGGTCGGTATCATGCACACCGCGATCGACGGTTACCGGATCCTGCGCGCGAACCGCAAACTGTGTGAGATGCTCGGATACACGCGGGAAGAACTGCTGGGTATGACCAGTACCGACATCGTCCATCCCGACTATCAGTTCTCGGACCGGATCAATTACCGGCAGCCGATACTGGACGGCGCGCGGCAAGCGTTTGCATCCGAGCGGCAATTCGTTCGCAAAGACGGCTCCTCGCTGTGGGTCAACCGCACCGTGTCGGTGGTGAAAAACGCGGCAGGCGAGCCGCTCTACTTCATCCGCATCGTCGAGGACATCACCGACCGCAAGCAGGCGGAGACCGCGTTGCGCGACAGCGAATTGAGATATCGCTTGGTGATCGCCGCGATCGCGGAAGGCGTCGTATTGCGCGACCAGGATGCGAGGATCGTCACCTGCAATGCCAGCGCGGAACGCATCCTCGGCAAGACCCTCGATCAGATGCAAGGAAGCATGTTCTATGACACAAGCTGGCAGGCGATACGCGAAGACGGCACCCCGTTTCCGCTCGAGGAGCGCCCGATCCGCGTGGCGCTGCGCACCGGGCAGTTGCAATCCAACGTGGTGCAGGGTTTGCGCAAGCCGGACGGCACCGTGCTGTGGCTGTCGATGAACGTGCAGCCGCTGTTCGATGATTCGGACGGCAGGCTCACCGGCATCGTCTCCACGCTCACCGACATCACCGAGCGCAAACAAAGCGAGTTGCGGCAGACGATGGAACACGCCGTGACCCGTATTCTGGCCGAGGCCGAGACCCTGGCCGATGCGGCCCCCAGGATCATCCAGACCATTTGCGAAACGATGAAGTGGCACTGCGGCGCGCGCTGGCAGATGGACCAGCAAGCCGGGGTGCTGCGCTGCATCGAATGCTGGGGCGTCGACACCCCCGAGATCCGCGAATTCATGGCCGCGAATTCGCAGCGCGCGGTCGATCCGCAATCGCCTTCCGGCCGCGGGCTGGTGCGGCGCATCTACAACACCGGCCAAACGCTCTGGATCGCCGACATCGTGCAGGAACCGGGTTTCCTGCGCGCGCCGATGGTGCTCAAGGCCGGACTGCACGGCGCGTTTGGCTTTCCCCTGCTGCTCGGCACCGAGGTGCTGGGGCTGATGGAGTTCTTTCACCGCGACGTGCGTGAGCCCGACACGCTTCTGCTGCGGATCGCGGATTCGATCGGCAACCAGATCGGCCAGTTCATGGCGCGCAAGCAGGCCGAGGAACGCATCCGCCATCTCGCGAATTATGATGAACTCACCGGGTTGCCCAATCGCAGCATGTTCCAGGAGCGCCTGCACCACGCACTCGCCCAGGCGCAGCGCCACGCCCGGCCGCTGGCGGTCCTGTTTATCGACCTCGACCGTTTCAAGAACATCAACGACACGCTCGGCCACGAAGCCGGCGACCGCGTGTTGCGGGAAGTCGCGGAACGGCTGCGCGCCTGTCTGCGTGACAGCGACACTGTCGGCCGTCTGGGCGGCGACGAATTCGTCGTGCTGCTCGAAGGGCTGCCCCAGCCCGCGGATGTCGCCGCCGTGGCGCAGAAGATTCTGGACGCCGCCGCGCGGCCGTTCATCCTCGCGGCACAGGAATTCCGCATCGGTGCGAGCATCGGCATCAGCACCTTCCCTGACGACGGCAAGGACATGCAGAATCTGCTGAAAAACGCGGATGCCGCGATGTACCGCGCCAAGGAACGGGGCAGAAACAACTATCAGTTCTACTCGACGCCACCCGACGTTAGATTAGTCTCGGCGTAGGGTGCGCCTGCGCACCATCCGGCAATCGGTGCCGCACCCTACTCCACTGCGTCCGCGTTACGCCTTGCCCGCGGCCGCCGCGGCCTGCTCGAACACGATTGCGCCTTTGCGCGCGCCGACCTTGATCGTGTCCTTCGCTGCAAACTGCCCTTCGAGGATCTGCTTCGCCAGCGGATTTTCGATCTGGGTCTGGATGGCGCGCCGCAGCGGGCGCGCGCCGTAGACCGGATCGAACCCGATCGCCACGAGCTCCGACAGCGCGGCGTCGCTCACCTCCAGCCTGATCTCCATCTTGGCCAGCCGTTTTTCGAGCAGCCCGAGCTGGATCCTGGCAATCGACTTGATGTGTTTCTCATCGAGCGCGTGGAATACCACGATCTCGTCGATGCGGTTGACGAATTCGGGGCGGAATTGCGCCTTGACCTCGCCCAGCACCGCGAGCTTGATCACCTGGTAATCGTCGCCCGCCATCTGCTGGATCATCTGCGAGCCGAGGTTAGAGGTCATCACGATCACGGTGTTCTTGAAGTCGACGGTGCGGCCCTGGCCGTCGGTCATGCGGCCGTCGTCGAGCACCTGCAGCAGCACGTTGAATACGTCGGGATGCGCCTTCTCGACCTCGTCGAGCAGGATTACCGCGTACGGCTTGCGCCGCACCGCTTCGGTCAGATGCCCGCCTTCCTCGTAGCCGACGTAGCCGGGAGGCGCGCCGATCAGGCGCGCGACCGAATGCTTCTCCATGAATTCCGACATGTCGACGCGGATCATGTGATCTTCCGAATCGAACAGGAATTCCGCAAGCGCTTTGCACAGCTCGGTCTTGCCGACGCCGGTGGGTCCGAGGAACAGGAACGAGCCGTACGGCTTGTTGGGATCGGATAAACCCGCACGGGAGCGGCGAATGGCATCCGCCACCAACCGCACTGCCTCGTCCTGGCCGACCACGCGCTGGTGCAGGCGCTGCTCCATCTGCAGCAACTTCTCGCGCTCGCCCTGCATCATCCTGGAAACCGGGATACCCGTTGCGCGCGACACAACCTCGGCAATCTCCTCGGCGCCGACCTCGGTGCGCAACAGCCGCGGCTTCTGCCCTTTCGCGGCCGGCTTGTCCGCCTGCTTTAGTTGCGCCTCGAGCTGCGGAATCCTGCCGTACTGGATCTCGGAAACCTGCTGCCAATCGCCCTTGCGCTTCGCGGCCTCCATCTCAAGCTTGAGCTTTTCGAGCGTCTCCTTGAATTGCTGCGAGTCCTGCACCTGCGATTTCTCGGCTTTCCAGATTTCCTCGAGGTCGGCGTATTCGCGCTCGAGTTTCGCGATCTCGCCTTCGAGCAGTCCAAGGCGCTTCTTCGAGGCTTCGTCGGTTTCCCGCTTCACCGCCTCGCGCTCGATCTTCAACTGGATCAGGCGGCGGTCGAGCCGGTCCATCACTTCCGGCTTGGAGTCGATCTCCATCTTGATGCGGGAAGCCGCCTCGTCGATCAGATCGATCGCCTTGTCGGGCAGAAAACGGTCGGTAATGTAGCGGTGCGACAGCTCGGCTGCGGCGACGATCGCCGGATCGGTGATGTCCACACCGTGATGCACTTCGTACTTCTCCTGCAGCCCGCGCAGTATCGCGATCGTGCTCTCGACCGACGGCTCCTCGACCAGCACTTTCTGGAAACGGCGCTCGAGCGCAGCGTCCTTCTCGACGTACCTGCGGTATTCGTTGAGCGTGGTGGCGCCGACGCAATGCAGCTCGCCGCGCGCCAGCGCCGGCTTGAGCATGTTGCCGGCGTCGATTGCGCCTTCGGCCTTGCCCGCGCCGACCATGGTGTGCAGCTCGTCGATGAAGACGATGGTGCGGCCGGCGTCCTGCGCAATTTCCTTGAGCACTGACTTCAGCCGCTCCTCGAACTCGCCGCGATATTTTGCACCCGCGAGCAGCAGCGCCATGTCGAGCGACAGCACGCGCTTGCCCTTGAGCGTCTCTGGAACCTCGCCGTTGATGATGCGCTGGGCGAGCCCTTCGACGATCGCGGTTTTGCCCACGCCCGGCTCGCCGATCAGCACCGGATTGTTCTTGGTGCGGCGCTGCAGGATCTGGATCACGCGGCGGATTTCGTCGTCGCGTCCGATCACCGGGTCGAGCTTGCCCAGGCGCGCGCGCTCGGTAATGTCGACCGTGTATTTCTTGAGCGCTTCGCGCGAGCCCTCGGCCTCCGCGCTGCTGACTGCCTCGCCGCCACGCACCGTCTTGATCGCCTGCTCGAGCGCCGCGCGCGTGCCGCCGTGCTGCTTGATGAGCCGGCCGGTGTCGCCCTTGTCCTGCGTCAATGCGAGCAGGAACATTTCAGAGGCGATGAACTGGTCGCCGAGCTTCTGCGCTTCCTTGTCACACAGATTGAGCAGGTTGGAAAGCTCGCGCGAGACATTGACTTCGCCGCCCTGCCCTTCGACCTTGGGAAGGCGCCCGATCGCGCCGGCGAGCGCGGTCTTGAGCGCGGGCACGTTGACCCCGGCTCGCGCGAGGAGTGAAGCGGTGCTCCCATCCTCCTGCTGCAGCAGTGCGAGCAGCAAATGCTGCGGCTCGATATAAGGATTATCGTGCCCGACAGCCAGGCTCTGCGCATCCGCAAATGCCTGCTGAAACTTGGTCGTAAACTTGTCAAATCGCATGTCAATCCCCGCCTCAAACCTGATCGTTACCGCCTAGATGGGGAATTTATTCCGGAATTCAAGCCTGCCGCCGGCCGCTGCAAAACGTAGGATGGGTTGACCCCGGACTTGATCCGGGGGATACCCATCGAGCATTCGTTCCCGATGGGTATCGGCCTCGACGGCCTCAACCCATCCTACGACGTTTCGATCCAGTAGATCGTCGCCACCAGCAGTACCAGCACCAGTTCCGCGGCGGTCAGCAGCACCAGCATATAGGTTATCCGCCGCGCCCGCGGCGTCATCGGCAGCCACAGCCGCCGCATGTACCAGCGCCACGGCGCATAGCCGCTCCAGCGCTGCTCGCGCCGCAGATATTCATGCAGCGCCCAGCCCCACGCCGTGAGACTCCTGTCCACTTCGTGCAGGCGCTGCTCGCGCTCCGCCGGCGGCAATCCCGCATAATCGTCGGTGATGGTGAGCCGGCTGCCCGCGCCGGCCGCCTCGAGCACGAAGCGGGTGCGAGCCTTGATGCCTGCGTGGTAAATAAGGGTAAACGCATCGTCCGATTCACGCTCGATGCGCAAGTCCAGTTCCACCCTCTGCTGATTGCTCAGATTGCGAAAGTTCGCGTGGATGCTGTCAGCACCATTGCACTGCCAGCGCTGGAACTCGAGGTAGGGGTTGATGCGAAACAGCCGCTCGAGGTCGGTGCAGAATTCGCGCAACGCGGGCAAGCTCAACGGCGTGTCCACGATCACCCATGACGCGTCGCGAGACGAATCGGCATGCGCCTGATTCATCGGGGGTAAGGAACGACGAGCAAAGGCATCGCCAGCGCGCCAGCCAATCGCTCCGTATGCATGCGCGAACGCAACCCGCTCGAGCCTTTCGGACGCGGCGCTCCGATTACGACCAGATCCGGCGCGGCCTCGCGGCTGAACGCGAGCAGGCATTCGGTCGGCTTGCCAAGCACCACCCTGAACTCATAGGCAAGGTCCCGCGCCAGCGCCTGCGGCCGCAGGCGGTCGATATGCGCCTGGGTCTCGCGCTGCAACTGATTTTCCACGTACTTGCCGTAAACGTCGCGCGTCGCGGCGTTGTTCAGCCAGTCGTCGCCCATCATGCCGCGCCACAGATCCGGCACCACGATCAGGTGCGACAGGCGCCCCGGCACGCGGCACCATGCAAGAGCGGCGCGTTCCGCCGCCTGTGCACCCGCCGTGCCGTGGCTTGCAATGAGAATATGCGCGAAGCCGGTCATGGCGGGCAAAAAAATCCCGGTGACCGCACGCGAACGGCGTCACCGGGAAGCAGCTTCAGCCGCCGTATCAGACGTACAGATAAACGAGCAACGCGATCACCAGCGACAGCACCAGCGCCACGAGATCCTCGTGGCGGTCGCTGCCGAAAATCGTCAACGCGGTGCCGCGGTCGAATTTGTCTTCAGCCATGTTTGCGATCTCCTCAGATAGTCTCGTGGACGAGCAACATCACCACGATCAATGAACCTACGGCCTTGATCACGCCGACGATGCTGCCGATTACCAGCGGCTGGCCGCCTGCCTGCTTGATCGACGCCATCGTGATCTGCATGCCGAGGCCGACCAGGCCGAAAGTGAAGAACCACGCAATCAGGTCGCGGAACATCGCGATTTTGGCCGCCGTATGACGCACGGCGCGATGCGCCTTGGCCAGCACGGCGTTGCCTTCCTTCGACATGACCTTGGCATTGACCACGCCGCGCAGCGTGTCGTCGTCCTCAATCGACATCAGCTTCTTGTTGTCGATCAGGCGCTGCAGCGCGGATTTCTGGTCGTCGCGTTTGATTCTTTCCAGGTCCTTCTTCAGCACCTCGAGGTCGGGAGCCTTCAGGAAATTGTTGATTTCCTTGCCGGACCGGTCTTTCCTGACCATTACCTTCTCGCTGTTGTCGAAGTACGCGCCCTGATAATGCCGCGCCGGCGCGAAAATACCGGTCGACGACAGCAGGAACATGAGGATGAAACCGAGCACGAACAGCGGGAACTTGCTGACCAGCACCTGGCCGACGTCGACTTTCTGCGCGCCGACTTCACGCTTCACGTACCAGATCGCAAGCCAGATCACGATGATCGGCAGGAACAGCACGCGCGTGATGTTGAAGATTTCCGCGACTTTCAGCGTTTCGATGCCGGTGGGCTGGAATGCGAGCGCCGCCCCGGCGACCTGCGCCGAATTGAGGATCCCGGTGCCGGCCCACGCGCCGAACGTGATGTAGCCCATGCCGAGCGCCTTGCCGACGATCGGGAACACGAACATGCAGATCACGCCAAATAGCAAGATGGTCCCGATGGTGTACGCGATCTCGGTCGATTTGGCCTGCACCACCGGTGCTGCGGCCACCGCTGCCGAGACACCGCACACACCGACGCCCGCGGACAGCACGCCGGTCATCGAATTCGGTAGCTTGCGCCGGGCGCCCCACCACAGCACCACGCCGACGGAGCCGAGGACGAAGATCCCGATCAGCACGACCGAGAGTTTGCCGAGCTGCTGCAATTCGGCAAAGCTGTAAAGCGCCCCCAGCAAAATCACGCCGGTCTTGAGACCAAGACGCGACAGCCGCACGCCGTTCGCGGCCCAGTCCGGCACCTTGAACACGTTGACAATGACAATGCCGGCGATGATGCCCATCACGACGTAATTGAGGTTCATCACGCTCGCGAAGTTGAAACCGAGCGTCGGCTGCGCGGCCCTGCCCCACTGTGCCATCTGCGGATCGAGCCCCCATTTGACGATGAAGGCGACCAGCATGATGAACGTGACGCCGCCGATGGTCGACAGGTAATAATCGACGTGGCCCTCGGCGTTCTTCGCGATCAGCTGCCACAGCCCGATCAATATCGCAATGCCACCGAAGGTATATCCCAAAGTCAGCATCTCACCGGCATGGCGGGCGGTGCCGAGATACTTGATGAGGCCTTCGAGGGCGCCGCTTTGCACCAGATAGGCGTAGGCGACCATGATGACCCCCATGATCAACGTCCATGGGGTCCGCTGGGTATAGACCATGTGTGCTCTCCTTAGCGAATGGTTGCGATAAAAACCATTGCACGGGCCATAAAAAACAATGATGGCCAACTTGCCCAAAGTCTTCTTGTTTTCACGCCGACCGGGCCATCAGCGCTGTTCTCTACTGCTGCGTCACTGGCGGGGACCACGTGTGCAGTTGCCGCTGCTATGACGTTCTCATGTGGGCGTGCTAGTGTGAGACGCAAACCCTCCCGCTGTCAATGCGCTCGTATCGCCTGGACAGGACGTCGCCGCGACTGTGCCGCCCCCCAGGGCCCTGGGGCCGGATTCTATTCCGCGCGGATGTTCGCGTCCTTGATGACCTTGGCCCACATTGCGGCTTCGGTGCGTTTGATCTGGCCGTACTGTTCCGGTGTCGTCTCCGTCGGCGCATAGCCGATCTTGCTCATCAACTCGATGATATCGGGGGCGCGGATCGCCTTGAGCGTTTCGTCGTGCACGCGCCTGACGATATTCCGCGGCGTTCCCGCGGGCGCGTCGAATGCGTTCCACGCCTGCACGCTGTAGCCTGCGAAACCCGACTCGTCGAGTGTCGGCAGCCCGGGCATGAGTGGCGAGCGTTTGAGCGCGGTCAGCGCGAGCGCCCTGAGCTTTCCCACCCTGATCTGGGGCAGCGAAGCCGCAACGCTGCCGAAGATGATCTGGGCTTCGCCCGCGAGCACGGCCATCGCCGCGGGAACGCCGCCTTTGTACGCCACGTGCACGATGTCAACGCCCGCGCGCCTCCTGAACAATTCCGCGTTGAGATGCAGCGGACTGCCGATCCCGCCCGAGGCGTAATTCAGCGCCCCCGGCTTCGCTTTGGCGAGCGCGACGAGCTCGCTCACGCTTTTGGCCTGCACCGACGGGTGGACCGCGAGTATGAATGGTGCGGTCGCGAACTGGGTAATGGGTGCAAAGTCCTTTACCGGATCGTAGGCAAGCTTGTACAGACTTTGGGCGGCGGTCACGCCGGTCGAAGACGCCATGAGCAGCGTGTAGCCGTCGGGCGTGGACCGGGCAACCGTCTCTCCGGCCAGATTGCCTGCTGCGCCGGCGCGATTGTCGATCACGAACACCTGGCCCATGGCCTGGCCCATCCGCGGCAGGATGACGCGTGCCAGCGAATCGGTGCCGCCGCCGGGGGGAAACGGCAGAATCATCCGGATGGGCTTATCGGGATAGGTTTGAGCATGGCCCGCACTTGCACCTACCGACAACACCGCGGCCACGGCGATCAGCACACGCAGCAATCCGTTCTTCATCGCTCTTTCCCTAATCCAGCCGCATCACGCGCCGCGCATGCCGGGAAACTCGTCGGCGACCTCGTGACACACCCCTTGCTGGTCGTACCAGTAGAGCTTGCCCGCGCCTTCGGCTTCCGCCGCCTGTTTATGGCTGCCGTCGCAGAACGGCTGCTTCCTGGACAATCCGCACATGCAGATCCATTTCGGCTCGGCGCCGGGATCGAGTTTCAGCGGGCCCACTGCGGTGCGCTTGACGATGCGTGCCATGACATTCTCCCTGGGGTTGCAAGACGATCCCGCCGTTGGCCGTTCCGGCCCGCTCTGTGCCACGCGTGTCGGGTAGAATTCGTTATCGCATATCCAATATAGTGCAAATTGAACGATTTGGCACTTGCCATCGAGAACAACGTCGCCACCGCGCTGGCCGAGGACATCGGCAGCGGCGACTGGACCGCACAACTCATCGCGGCCGGCGCGCACGCCACCGCCAGCGTGGTGTGCCGCAGCACGGCCGTATTGTGCGGCGGGCCGTGGTTTGACGCATGTCTTCGCAAGCTCGACCCGGGCGTGACCATCGATTGGCTGGTCAGCGAAGGCAGCGCCGTCATACCCGGACAGAAACTGTGCACGGTGCGCGGCTCGGCACGCGCACTGCTCACGGCGGAGCGCACCGCGCTCAACTTCCTGCAAACGTTGTCGGCGGTTGCCACCACTACGCGTCGTCATGTCGATGCGGCCGCGGGCACCAAAGCCAGGATCGTCGATACGCGCAAAACGCTCCCCGGCCTGCGCAGTGCGGAGAAATATGCGGTGCGGGTGGGTGGCGGCGTCAACCACCGCATGGGGTTGTTTGACGCAATTCTGATCAAGGAAAACCACATTGCGGCCGCCGGCGGCGTGGTGGCGGCGTTGCGCGAAGCCGCGCGGATCGCGCCACCGGGAGTATGGACCCAGATCGAAGTGGAAACCTTCGCTCAGCTGCGCGAGGCGCTCGCCGCCGGCGCAACCATGATATTGCTCGACAACATGTCGCTCGAGCAGATGCGCGAGGCAGTCGGCATCGCTGCCGGCCGCGCCGAACTCGAGGCCTCCGGCGGAATCACGCTGGAAAACGTGCGCGCGGTGGCGGCGACCGGCGTCGACCGCATTTCGATCGGCAGCCTGACCAAGGACATCGCGGCGGTCGATTTATCGATGCGGTTCGAGTAACTCTGACGGCAAAACCGGCTACGTGCGCCTCGGCTGCCAGTGCCGCGCGATCTTCCGGATCAGTGGCGGCTGTCCGTGCGGGAAGTACAGCGAGTTCGGGCCGGCGCCGCCGATCACGATGATTTCGATCTGGTCCGGGGAACTCACCATCGGCACCATCGCGTCCGGCGAATGGGTGTAGTACTTCTGCCATTCGAGCTTGAAATGAGAGGCGGCGTGCGGTCCGTACACTCGTAGCGGCTTGCGTGCGTTCTCGTACACAAAGCGTTTGACGTCCTGCTTCGAGAAACCGGCCTTGGCACACAGCTGCGCCTGGTCCGGGCAGAAGCCCATCAGGACATGACCGTCGCCATAGGCAGATCGCGAGCCCACGGTGCACATCGAGTCGCAGAAGACGGCCAGGAGTTCCTGGGCGGTGGTCGGCCACATGACCTCCAAATGGTGCGCGGGCTCCTTCCAGAACACTGCGACGACATCGTCGTCCGGCGAGTAACCTTTCTCGATCGCGAACGGCTCCCAGGGGTTCGCCTCGTCGTTCTCGGCGACGCAGTACATGTATTTCGGCAGCCAGACAAAAGTGTTGCAGTCCGTGGTGCCCGGGATTCCCGCAATGTTGATCAGGCACAAGCGCACCGCCCGCGCGATCGCTGCATTCGCCCGCCAGCTTACCGTCGAACCTCCCGCGCCCGACCCGATGCCGAGTTCTTTCGTGATCGGGCCGCCGACGACGATCAGCGGCGAGGTGCTGTGCGCCGTGGTCATACTGTTGCTGAGCTTCGGAAACGATGCGAGCGCCTCGATCGCAGCGATGATCACGTCCATGTGGGCAGGAATGCAGCCGGCCATCACGGCGTTGATGGCGATCTTCTCTACGGTCGCCGAGCCCTTGCCTGGATCGAGGACGGCGATCTCCGTGTCGGGATTCAGATCTCCAGCCTCGAGAAACCGTTCGACCCGTTCAACGGTCGGCGGGACAACGGGGTGGCCGTCGCCATAGCCATTCGCCTCGAAGTACGCATAGACCTCTTCTACATCGTCCGGCAGATCGAGCCTGGTTGACCGAGCTTTGACCGAGCCCATGTTCCCTCCCTCCGTGTTAATGGCCTGCTTCCTGCTGATTTTTGGATTATCATTGGTTACGCATTTGGGGGTCAAGGGTAAACCGTCATAGTTGCAACGGTTGCTGTCAAAACGTTGCTGAGGAGGTCAAGCAAGCATGGGAACACAACCAATACGCGGCACTGTTCTTCTACCAAGGGCGGAATCCCATGGCGGTTCGAAGGGGCGCGTGGCCAGGCCCGGACTCGCCGATCTTCGCGGCAAGCGCGTGGCGTTCATCGATGACAGCCGTCCGAACGCCGACGTCGTGCTCGCCGAGTATCAAGCGTTGCTCGAAGCGAAGTTCGGCATCCGCTCCGTCGTAATCCACAAAATAGATCTCGGCCTGCGCGTCAACGAGCCGCTCCCCAAGGAAATCTTCGCGAAGCTCGCGAACGAGGTGGATGCCGGAGTCGTCGCGCTGGGCTCCTGAGGGTCCTGCACGTCGCGGAGTGTCCGCGACACAGCCGACTTCGAGGACATGGGCATCCCGGCGGTCGCCATCGTGGCGCCGGCGTTCGAGCGGCAGGCGCGCGCGTATGCGACAGCGGTTCACCTTCCGCCCGCCCGCGTGCTGGTGCTTCCGATCGGCGCGGCGTCAGCCGACGCCGCGGAGTCGATTGCGCTGATCAAGGAGGCCGCGGCCGAGAGCCTGAAGGATCTGGAGAAGGCGCTCGGGGAACCGGTGTCGAAGATCGGGTCTTGAGCCAGCGCATCACGCGTTTCATTATGTTAGGGGCTCGCAGGGATCATGCCGGGTGATGCAACCTACGTGCCGTTCGACGTTCCCCTCACGCTGGAGACCGTCGACTTGGCGGACATCCTCGGCGCCTCTTACCGCGAGGTCGTGACTGACGGTCTGCCGGTGGTGAAGCCCACCCGTGCGGAGGTGAATGCCATGCTCGGCGGACGGCGCGCCGACGATGTAATCACCGCGCTGCCGCCGGTGATGGGAGAGTGTACTTATGGTCAGCTCGCCGCGCTGGCGGTGCTTGCCGGATGTCCGGTGGCCGTGTTTCCGGTCCTCGCTGCCGCCGTGCGAGCCGTCGCTCACGATGACTTCAACGCGCTCGCCGTGCTGACCACGACCGGCAACGTCGCGGTCGCCGTGCTCGTCAGCGGTCCAGCAGCGGTCCGAATGGGTATGCATTCTGGGTGCAACGCGCTCGGGCCGGGACCGCGTGGCAATGTTACGGTAGGTCGCGCGCTGCGGCTTGCGCTGATGAACATCGGGGGCGCCATCCCCGGGGTACTCGATGTCGCGTGCCTCGGCTGGCCGGGGAAATTGTCGTTTTGCACGGCCGAGCACACCGTGGCGAACCCGTGGCCGCCCTTCCACGCCAGTCGCGGATTTCCGGTTGATGCGACCGTTGTGACCGTGGCGGCCGCGTACGGTTTCATCGAGACCGCCGATGCCGCGAGCACGACAGCCCAGCCATTGCTCGCGAACCTGGCCGCGATGATGACGGCAGCCTTCGTCAGCGGTTCGCGCGGCAGTCAGGTGTTGGTGCTGCTGACACCGCAGCACGCGCACACGCTTGCGCAAGGCGGCCTCGGCCGGCGCAATGTTCAAACGTACCTGCACGAGCGATTCGCAAAGTACGAGCAGCATATCGATGCGGCAACCGGCAAAATCGTGGGCGAGGTGAGCGCGCCCGAGGACATGTTGCTCGTCGTGACCGGCGGGAATGGGGGCAAGTCGGCGTTCGTTCCGCTATGGAGCGGCTCGCGCGCGGTCAGCGTCGAAATTCCTGTAACATAAGACAGCAGGGTGGGACGGGCGAGATGACATGGGGAGCACAATGAAAACTTTCTGGCTGAAGGTTCTGACACTGCTCATTCTGGCGGGCACGCTTTCGGTTGCTGGAGCCGACTATCCCACGCGTCCGATCCGGATCATCGTTCCATTCACTCCCGGAGGATCAACGGACATCCTGGCGCGGATGATCGGGAACAAGCTCACGCAGGCCTGGGGGCAGCAGGTCGTCATCGATAACCGGCCGGGAGCCAACGGCGTCGTCGCGGGCGAGCTGACCGCGACGGCCAACCGCGACGGCCACACGCTGATGTTCGTCGCCATCGGCCACGCCATCAACCCGCTGCTGCAGAAGAAATTGCCCTACGACACCGCGAAGGATTTCATGCCGGTCAGCCTCGTTGCGGTGCTGCCGCTGATACTCGCGGTGCATCCGTCCGTTAAGGCCAACAGCGCGCAGGAGCTGATCGCGCTGGCGAAGTCGAGCGCAAAACCGCTCAACTATGCGTCGGGCGGAATCGGGTCCTCGCAACACCTCGCCACCGCGCTGCTGAGCCACATGGCCGGGATCAAGCTGAACCACGTGCCCTACAAAGGCGGCAACCAGGGATTGGTCGATGTGATCGCGGGCCATGTGAACATGATGATCACCAGCACACTCACCGTGATACCCCACGAGAAAGCGGGCCGGTTGCGCGCGCTCGCCATCACCACTTCGAAGCGTAATGCGGCACTGCCGAATTTACCGACCCTGTCCGAAGCGGGCGTGCGCGGCTATGAATCGATCGCGTGGTACGGAATGGTGGCGCCGGCCGGGATTCCAGCTAGCGTGCTCGCCAAACTGAGTGCGGAGACGATGAAGGCCGTCCATTCGAGCGACATGCGCGACGCTCTGGAAAAACAAGGCGCGGACCCGGTCGGCAACACGCCGCGAGAGTTTGCCGCTTTCATCAAGTCCGAGATGGCCAAGTACGCCAAGGTGATCAAGGAAGCCAGCATGAAAGCGGAATAGCAAACTCCGGTATCAACCTTGAAATGCGTAGCATGGGTCCATTCGAGTATGTGATTGTCGGCGCGGGCACGGCCGGCTGCGTGCTCGCCAACCGGCTTTCCGCCGATCCGAAGAATTCGGTGCTGCTGCTGGAAGCCGGCGGCAAGGACGACTGGATCTGGATCCACATTCCGGTCGGCTACCTCTTCTGCATTGGCAACCCGCGCACCGACTGGTGCTACAAGACCGAACCGGAACCGGGCCTGAACGGCCGCGCCATCCTCTATGCCCGCGGCCGGGTGCTGGGCGGCAGCTCCTCGATCAACGCCATGCTCTACCTGCGTGGCCAGGCGCGCGATTACGACGAGTGGGCGCGGCTCACCGGCGATGCGCGCTGGTCCTGGCAGAACGTGCTTCCCGTCTTCAGGCAATCCGAGGACCACTGGGGCGGCGCGGACGAGTTCCACGGCGCGCGCGGCGCGAGCGACGTTGCGGGCCACGAATGGCGCGTTGAGCAGCAACGCCTGTCGTGGGAGATACTGGACGCCTTCCGCGATGCCGCGGTGGAGGCCGGCATCGCCAAGATCGATGACTTCAATCGCGGCGACAATGACGGCAGTTCGCGCTTCGAAGTCAATCAGCGCCGCGGCGTACGCGTGAGCGCTTCCAAAGCATTCCTGAGGCCCGCGATGGCGCGCGCCAATCTTACCGTGCTCACTAATGTGCACGTGAAAAAACTGCGGCTTGAAGGCCGGCGCGTGCTCGGCGTGGAGTTTTCCCAGGGGCGCGATGAAGTTTTTGCAGCAGCGAAACGCGAAACCATACTTGCGGCCGGCAGCATCGGCTCGCCGCAGCTCCTGCAGCTCTCGGGAATCGGGCCGGCAGCGTTGTTGCAGCAGCACGGCATTGCCGTCGTGCACGACCTGCCCGGCGTCGGCGGGAACCTGCAGGATCACCTGCAGTTGCGCATGGCATTCAGGGTGAAGAACGCGCTCACGCTCAACACCCTGGCGAACTCGTGGTGGGGCAAAGCGAGAATGGCGCTCGAATATGCACTCCACCGCACCGGGCCTTTGACCATGGCGCCCTCGCAACTGGGCGCGTTTCTGAAGAGCGATGCGTCGCAGGCGACACCCAATCTCGAATTCCACGTGCAGCCTTTGAGCCTCGACAAGTTCGGCGATCCGCTGCACCCGTTCCCGGCATTCACCGCGAGCGTGTGCAACCTGCGGCCCACTTCGCGCGGCCACATCCGCATCAAGTCGCCCGACCCGCGCGCCCACCCGGCGATTACGCTGAACTACCTCTCGACGCGGGAGGACCAGCGCATCGCCGCCCAGTCGCTGCGAGTGATCCGCCGCATCATCACCGGCACCCAGACGATGCGGCAGTACTCGCCCGAGGAATTCGTGCCCGGACCGGAGTTTCAGTCGGAGCAGGAACTGGTGAAGGCCGCAGGCAATGTCGGCACCACCATCTTCCATCCGGTAGGCACCTGCAAGATGGGCCGCGCGGACGACCCCACGGCGGTGGTCGAACCGAATCTGAAAGTGCGCGGTATCGAGCGGTTGCGCGTAATCGATGCGTCCATCATGCCGACCATCACCTCGGGCAATACCAACTCGCCGACGCTGATGATTGCGGAACGGGGTAGTGAGTTAGTAATGGCTGATAGGTGACGGGTTATTACTGCTTCGGCATATTGGCGTCCTGCGCGACCTTCGCCCACTTCACCAAGTCGGTCTTGATCATCTCACGGATGGCAGCGGGGGTCCGGATCTCGACCTCAGCGCCCTCGTCGGCCATGCGCTTTGCGGTTTCGGGCAGCTTGAGTATGGCCGCGACCTCGGTGTTCAGCTTGTTGAGCACGGTAGCCGGCGTGCCTCCTGTCGCCGCCCACCCCCACCAGATCGACGCTTCGTAACCCGGGATTCCCGCCTCGGCGACGGTGGGCAGATCCGGCATGGTTGCAAGGCGCCTTGCGCCACCGGTCGCCAGCGCCTTGAGCCTTCCGGTGCGCAGGTACGGAGCCGCCGTCACGACCGTCGGCACGGCCATATGCGCGTGGCCCCCCATCACGTCGGTCAATGCCGGAGCGCCGCCCTTGTAGAGAGCGATGACGGATTCGATCCCGGCGTGGCTGCGGAACATCGCCGACACGAAGTGCATGAATCCGCCGGCCGAAGCCATCGTGATGTAGTTCGGCTTGGACTTGCCGAGCGCAACCAGCTCCTTGATCGAGTTGACCGGCAGCGACGGCCCGACAGTAATCAACACGGGCGCCCGGCCGAGTGTCGCGGCAAAAGCGAAGTCCTTGATCGGATCGTACGGCAGCTTGCGTACCACCGCCGGGTTCATCGTGAACGCGGCCGAAGCCATGAGCAGCGTGTAGCCGTCGGGTGCCGCGCGCGCGACGATTTCGCTGCCGATCATGCCCTCGGCGCCGGGACGATTGTCCACCACCACCTGACGGCTCAGGCGCTCGCCCAGCTGGCCGCCGATGTAGCGGGCCATGATGTCGTTGCTGCCGCCGGGTGCTTGCGGCACGACGAGCCGAATCGGTTTGATGGGGTAGTTCGCGTCGGCGCCACCCGGCGCCGCCTGCTGCGCCGCATGCACTCCGGGTAGGGATGCGGATGCAAATATCAGAACCGCGCTCGTTGCAAGGCTAGCCTTCATTCGTTCCTCCCTTGATTTCCAGAGCAAGTATGGCCCCAAATCCCGGAACATGACAAATGTGCGCGAAGCCGGGTGGGAGGTTATCATGCGAATTCGATTTTGGGAGGAGTAGCGACGCAATGAAGGCAGAAACGAACCTCAGCGCAGAAGACATCATGGCACGCTTCATTGCGGAGCGTGGCGACCTCTTCGAAGAGTTCCACCTGATGGCCCGCGAAATTCCGGAGACGGTCAATCTGGTGCGGCGCACGGCAGGTTACGTGCACTTCTACGAGAACCAGACTGCCGCCGACCAGGAACTATCGGGGCCGATGCGCGAGTTGATCGCGACCTGCCAGTTGTGCGCCAGGAACGACGATCGTTTTGCACCGAACCACGTGCGGCGTCTCTACCGCATGGGCGTCAACAACCGCCTGATATTCGAGGCCGCGTCCAGCATCGCCGCGATCGTGGGCTGGTCGACCATCGCCCATGTCGCGCAGGCCATCTTGACCGCCAACGATCCAAAATATCCCTACGGGGAACTGCCCGCAGGCGGGGAGCCGCGTGAGTTGACGCCCTTCCCAGAGCTGAGTCTCGGCCGCGAACGCGCGGAGCCCGGCAATGAAAGCCTGCTGCAGACGGCCGAGTGGCGCTACGTGGCCGGCATCGACCCCGAACTCGCGCGGCGCGCGGCGGCGTTCGTCGATCATTGTCTGGTTGCGGGTGGCGCGCAAGAACCCTTGCTGGGACCGGGCGTGCGCGAGCTGATTGCGATCGCGGCGCTCTGCGCGCGCGGCGAAGTGGACTTCGCCGCCCAGCACATCCGGCGCGCCTATGCGTACGGCATGAACCGCCACCAGGTGCTGGAAGCGATATCCTGCGTGCTGCCGATGACCGGCGCGCTGACCGTCCAGATCGGCGCTCGTGCCATGATGCAGGCTGAACTCCGGAACCGGACTATCGATCAGACTGTTAATCCATCCGGCGGGGAAAAACCATGAAAAGATCCGTATTGATCGGCGCCCTGCTCGGCGGCGCCGCGGTCGCATCTGCCGCACAGGCGCAGCCTTATCCGGCCAAGACCATACAGATACTGCTGCCGGTGCAGGCAGGCAGCGCGGGCGACGTGGCGATCCGTGTCGTCGCGCAGAAGATGTCGGAGAAAGTCAAACAGCAGATTGTCGTCGAAAACCAGCCCGGCGCGGCCGGTCTGATCGGCGCACAGCGCCTGGCGCGCATGGCGCCCGACGGGTATGTACTCGGCGGCCTCAGCGACAGCGTCGTCAACTACGCGCCCAGCCTCGCCGAAAAGCCGGGTTTTGATCCAGTCAACGATTTCGCGCCGATCAGCCTCGTGTGCACGATACCCTGGGTGCTGCTCTCCCATCCCTCGTTTCCCGCGCGGGATGCGCGGGCATTCATCGCGCTTGCGAAAACAATGCCCGGCAAAATCGATTATGCATCGGCCGGCAACGGCAGCCCGCACCATATCGTGATGGAATTATTCAAACGGGCATCCAGCATCGACGTCCACCACATTCCGTACCGCGGAGCTGCCCAGTCCGTGCTCGACGTGATGGCGGGGCAGATCCCGGTCACGTTCTCCGCGATCGTGGTGCCGTTGCCGCACTTCAAGGACGGCAAACTGCGCGCGCTCGCCGTTCCCAGCGAAAAACGCTCGCAGTTGCTGCCGGAGGTTCCGACGCTGGCGGAGGCGGGCGTAGCAGGGTTTACGTTTGATACCTGGATTGGACTCTTTGCGCCCAAGAGCACGCCCAGGCCCATCATCGATCGCGTCCACGCCGAAACGGTTGCGGCACTCGCCGATGCCGCGGTTCACAGCCGCCTGACGGCGATGGCGCTCGAGCCGCGCAGTTCCACGCCGGAAGAACTCGGCAGGCGGACCCGTGACGGGTATGCGCGGGTGTCCAAGGTGATCCGGGAAGCCGGCATCAAAGCCGATTGATAATCGTAACGTCACAAATAATGCCGCATATCGGGTTTAATGGAGACAGCAATGACGGTCGCAACAGCCACGAACGCGAAATTTCATTACGCCTGCGCCCACGATATGCGGGCCGAGAACCCGCTGAATATCCGGCTTGCGCAAATGTGGAACGCGGTTCGTGACGAAACGCAGGGACAGCTCGAAGTCGAGCTCATACCATGGGGTGCCGCCGGCGCTTCCAAGGTCTCGCTCACCAGACTGCTGAATAACGAAATCGCCTTTCATATGGTCTCCGGCATGCCGCTTTCGACCATAGTCCCGGTCGCGGCGATGGAAGGGCTGCCGTTTGCCTACCGGTCGGAGGAAGAGGCGTGCCGCATCTTCGATGGTGAATTCGGCAACCTGCTGCGCCAGGAAATCGCCGCCAAAGGTCTGGTGGTATTTCCCAATATCTGGCCGCAGGGTTTCAACCAGATCACGAGCAGCACCGTGCCGATCCGGACCGTGGACGACCTCAAGGGGTTCAAACTGCGCACCGCTCAGGTCCCGTACAAGGTCGACTTGTTCAGCTCGCTCGGCTGCGAACCGCAGCAGATTTACTATCAGGCGGTCTACGACCACCTGAAAAGCGGCGCCGCAGCGGGACAGGAGACGCCGTACCTCTACGTGGAAATGGACAAATTCGTCGAGGTGCAGAAATTCCTGAGCGTGACGAATCACCGCCTGGGATCGTTCTGGATGTGCGCGCATCCGGACAGCTGGAATGCCCTGCCCCGGAAGGTCAAAGACAGCGTCGAGCGCAATGCGAAAAAGTACGTCGCCCTTTTCCGTGAAGACATGGTCAAGGCCAACGCGGAGGCAGCCGGGCGGCTCAAGTCGAGGCTCGTGTTCAACCAGGCCGATACTTCGACCTTCGTCGAGCGTCTGAAACAATGCGGCTTCTACAACCGCTGGCGCAGGGAATTCGGCGAGACAGCATGGTCGCTGCTCGAAGCCCAGCGCGGTCCTCTGCCGTAACATGATCCGCAGATGGACAAGAAGCTTTGCTTGCGCGCATGATATAACGTTGGCAGTGGATTTTTTCGAGGAGAATTGAAATGAGTGCATTGAAACTATTGGCTGCAGTCGCCCTCCCGGTGATGTTGGCGGTGCCGGCGGCGCACGCCGCACAGCCGGCCTACCCGGAGAAACCGATCCGGCTCATCATTGGCAGCGCGCCGGGATCAGGTCCCGACATCATCTCGCGCGTGCTTGCCGAGCGGCTATACGGGGTGTGGGGCCAGCGAGTCGTCGTCGATTCCCGGCCCGGCGTGGCGGGGATCCTGAGCGCCGATCTGGCATTGCGCTCGGTCCCCGACGGATACACGTGGATGATGCTGACCTCGCAGCTGATGGTCGCCACCGCGGTCTATCCCAACGTCAAGTTCAACCTCGACAAGGATTTCACCTCGATCAGCCTGATCGGCACAGTGCCGTTTGCACTCGTCGTCAATAATGAACTGCCTGCGAAGTCGGTTCGCGACCTGATCCAGCTTGCGAAAACAACGCCGCTTCGATATGGATCGGCCGGCACCGGCGCCACCGAGCATCTTTCCGCGGTCCTGTTCAACACATTGACGAAGACCGACATGCTGCACGTACCCTATAAGGGCGTCGCCGAGGCGATTGCCGCCACCATGGGGAAAGAGGTGCACCTCACCTACGTGGTTCTCCCGGCTGTGCTGGGCGCAATACAGTCGGGCCGGGTCCGGGCGCTGGGCGTAACCAGCCCCAAGCGTACCCCGCTGCTGCCTGACGTACCGGCGATCGCCGAAGCGGTACCGGGCTACCAGACCTACGGATGGTACAGTGTGGTGGCCCCCATCGGCACGCCGGAAGCGATATTGGCCAAAGCCAGCGCCGAAGTCGCCAAGGCGGTCAAGGAGCCGCAATTCGGCGAGCAACTCAAATCGCTGGGACTCGATCTCGTCGGAAGCTCGCGCGCGGAACTCGATGCGTGGCGGCGCGGGCAAAGAACGCAGATCAACGAACTCGTCAAAGCCTCGGGCGTGAACGTCAAATAAGGCGGTTTGACGCGCCGACTACCCCTTCGGGATTTCCTTGCCTGGATCCATGAACGGCAGGGCGACTACGCTGGCCTGGCGTTCGCCCGCGCCGGGGAATGCCACTCGCAGTGCGGTGCCCGGAGCCGTATGCGCGATCGGCAGCATCGCGTAGCCGATGTTCTTCCTGAGGCGGGGCGACCAGATCGCCGACGTCACCGCGCCGACAGATTCACCCTCAACCGTGACCAGCCAGCGCGTGTTGTTGAACTCGATGCGCTCGCCCTCGATCTCGATGCCTGCGAGCTTGCGCTTCACGCCTTCAGCCTTGATCCGCCGCAGCGCCTCGCGCCCGATATAGTCCGTCGGCTTGTTTTCATCCACGAGCCTCTGCAGTCCGACCTCGTAGACGTTGTTCTCGAGGGTCATGTCGGCGCCCCAGTTGAGTATGCCGGCTTCGATGCGGCGGATATCGGAGGGGCCGGTCGGGCGGATCTGATAGGGGCGTCCCGCCTCCATGATGCGCTCCCACAGCGCGTCGCCCTGGCTGCCGTCCCTCAGATAGATCTCGTAGCCAACCTCGCCGCTCCAGCCGGTGCGCGTGACCACCAGCGGGATTCCGTCGAGCGTGGTCTCGAAGCACCAGTAATAACGCAGCTGGGTCGCGGCCTCGCCAAACAGCGAGCACACGACCTCCCTGGCTTGCGGACCCTGGATTTGCAGGGGAGACACGTCGGGTTCCGTGATCTTGACGCGCAGGCCGGACTTGAGAGCGGCGCCGCGCGCCCACAGCAGCACGTCGCTGTCCGCGAGCGCCAGCCAGAAATGGTTCTCGCCAAGCCGCAGCAGCACCGGATCGTTGATGATGCCGCCGTCCTCCGCGGTGATTACGACGTACTTGCCCTGCCCGACCGCGCAGCGCGCGAGGTCGCGCGGCGTCAGCATATTGGTGAAGGCGTAAGCGTCGGGACCGGTGATCTCGACCTGCCGCTCAACCGCGACGTCCCATAGCGTGACGTGATTGACGAGATGCCAGTATTCCTCCTCGAGATCGCCGAAGCAGACCGGGAACAGCATGTGGTTGTAAACCGTGTACGCGCGCGCGCCGTAGCGCTGCGTCGCGTCGAAGAACGGGCTGCGGCGCAGGCGCGCGCCGCGCTGGACGAGGTTCATCTCGAAAGGCATAAGTACGGTGACCTCAGGCGCGGCAGTTGCGTTCGATGAAGTCCTGCACCGCGACGGAAGGAGAGGAAAATCGATCCCGGCGCAATTCCGGTTCGCCGAGCCGACGCGCCGGGAGCCGGTATGCAGGAGGTTCCGGACTGCGCATAACGGGCCTTATGTTCATGCTGGCTTCTCCCTCCCCGGCAGACGACCGCGATCCGGGCGGGTCGTGAGCGGGATCAGCGGTCAATTAACGAGCAATCTATTCCAACCGCCAGAGCGCGGCAAGCTCTTTCCCGCACCCCGGCTGCCCCGAGGCGTTTCTTTCAAACGGCAGGTCAGGCGATGTCGGGAACCGCGTGATAGGTCAGCGGCAGGTTGGCGTACCGGGGCCAACTCGCGGGACCGACGGGCGGACTTCGCGCAGTGGCAATCGGCGCCCACAATCCCAGGTGATCGAGAATACGGTGGATAATTCCAGGATCCTCGATCAGCGCAATGACGCGCATCGGCCCTTTGCACTTGGGGCATTCCAAGGGATCGGCCTCGTAGACCATGCGAATGAGCCGCGCCCAAGCGGCTTTTGCGCGAGCCGCAAATGCAGTCGCCGGCTCCGCGCTCGGCGTCGGCGGCGCGGCGCCGGCTTGCATGAAAACTTTCTTTGCCCGCTCGCCCCGGGTGCGGTTCGAGTACCATCCCACATAACGCACCAGGTGCTTGTAGCGGTCGGGAATGTGTTTGCAGAGCAACTCCAACCACGCAGCGCCCGGCATGACTTGGAAGTTGCGCTTGAGGCCGGCATACATCTTCGAGCGATAGATCACCGTGCCCGTGGCCGCGTCGTAGGTCATCTTCTCAAGGGACATCGGAGCGCGCAGCATGTAGCCGGCGAGTTTCTTGTGTCCCTCGGCATCCTCGGCCGGCACCCTCACCGCGTTGTGCGCCGAGAACCCGCAGTGGCGCCAGGCAAGCATGCGCTGACGAAGCTCATCAGCGAGTACCTCGTTCTTCACGAGAAAATCGAGCACCGCGCGTCGAAAGCCCTCGGCAAGCAGCGTCCACGGCACGGGCGGCAGTGCAGCAAAGCGCCCATCGGCAAGGAAGGCCCCGTCCGCGGCGAGCACGTGCAGGTGCGGGTTGAAGTTGACCAAGTCGCCGAAGGTCTGAAATTTGAACTGTAATAGTAGCTATAGCAGCAGCTGTTCAGGTCCGCTCGATCGTGATAATCTCTCCGGGAGGGAGAAGCAAGCATGAACATCAGGCTTGGCATACGCACTCCAGAAGGTCCTGCATACCCGCTTCCGGCGCCTCGGCGCGGCGTGGCAGGATCGCTGGATTGAATCTCCTATCGTTCGATTGAGAAGGACTCGATAGGCGTCGCACTCTGCGTAATTCCGATGCAGACACGCACTGATCAACCCGAACTTTGTAATGGCTCCGCAAGATAGTGAGAATAGTCCTGAAAGAAGCGGACAGCGGTGGCGGATAAATCTGCCGGCCAAATAATCTCCCTTCCGAAAGGGGGAGGTGCGATGCACGGACTTGGCGAGAAGTTCTCGCCGGATCTGCACACCGGCACCGGTAACTTCACGGTGCCTATCGCGCTTCCTCCTGGGCGCAATGGATTTCAGCCGCAGTTAAATCTCGTCTACAGCACCGGCAATGGCAACGGGCCGTTCGGCCTGGGCTGGAGCCTCAGCATTCCAGGTGTCGCGAGGCAGACGGCGAGAGGGGTACCTCGGTATCACGACTATGACAAGGATCTCGCAAAACGAGATACCTTTATTCTCTCGGGCGCGGAAGATCTGGTGGCGGTGGAGGCACTGGCCGACGAGCCAGGCAGAAAGGTTGTCAGATACCGGCCACGGACAGAGGGCTTGTTCGCAGAAATACTCCATCACTATGAACTACCCGCCTCTAGTGACTATTGGAAAGTGCGCAGCAAAGACGGACTGGTGAGCACGTATGGTACCCCTCGGCCCGACCTCGCACCTCCTGATTGGCAAGACCCTTCGGTTATCACAAACCCTGCAGCCAAGTCTAAGGTCTTCGCTTGGAAGCTAAGCAAGTCCGAAGACCCATTCGGTAATCAAATCGTCTACGACTACGAGCGGGACTCACGCCAAGAAGGGCCGCGCCACTGGGACCAATTGTATCTGAAGCGGATACGATACGCTGACTATACGCAAGACCTCATGACGAAGTTCCTAATCTCCGTCACGTTTGAGTACGAAGACAAAGATCGCCCCGACTCCTTCTCCGAGTACCGTTCGGGTTTCGAGATCCGCACAAGAAAGCGGTGTTCGGGCATCTTAGTTGAAACCCATGCAGATGCAGACCGCAAAGTGCGAAAGTATGAATTCAAGTATGCCGAAGATGGTCACAACGCAGCCTCCCGACTTACCCGAGTCGATATCGTAGGCTTTGACGATGCGGGCAACGAAGCAAGAGAGCTCCCGCCGCTGGGGTTTGGCTATAGCGATTTCAAGCCGGAAGTGAAGAAGCGGCGCGACTTCTATCCCGTTCAGGGGCCCGATCTTCCAATATTTTCGTTGGCCAACCCCGACTATGAGTTAGTGGATCTCTTTGGCAATGGTCTGCCGGATATCCTTCAGATGAATGGAGTTGTGCGGTACTGGCGCAACCACGGTGACGGCCGCTACGATCTTCCGCGGCCGATGAACGAGGCGCCCGCCGGCGTCGCACTCGCCAATGCCGGTGTCCAGCTTGTTGACGCCAACGGTGACGGCCGCACCGACCTGCTCGTCACTCAGAGCGGCCTCAGCGGCTACTACTCACTGCGTTTCGGTGGCCTGTGGGACCGCAAGTCGTTCCAAAAGTACGAGCAAGCGCCGAGCTTTAATCTGGAAGACCCGGAGGTTAGGCTGGTAGATCTCACGGGGGACGGCGTCACGGACGTGATTCGCTCTGGCACTCGGCTCGAATGTTTCTTCAACGACTCTCACGGGGGTTGGCTCCCGGACAACACGCGCTTCGTCGAACGAAAGAGCTTGGATGATTTCCCCAACGTCAACTTCTCGGACCCGCGCGTCAAGTTTGCGGACATCTCGGGCGACGGCCTGCAGGATATCGTTCTCGTGTACGACGGCAACATCGAGTACTGGCCGAACGTGGGCTACGGCGACTGGGGCAAGCGTCTTTACATGCGGAATAGTCCGCGCTTTCCACACGGCTACAACCCGAACCGCATTCTGGTCGGCGACGTCGATGGCGATGGATTGGCCGACATCGTCTATGTAGACGATAGACATATTACTCTGTGGATCAACCAAAGTGGCAACGGCTGGAGCGATCCAATTGAAATTCCGGGCACGCCGCGCGGCTCCGATATGGACGCGGTGCGACTAGTAGACCTCTTGGGCTCAGGTATCGCGGGCGTACTCTGGACCAAAGACCTGACGTTCGACCGCCGTGATCATTATTTTTTTCTCGACCTGACCGGCGGTACGAAGCCCTATCTGTTAAACGTCATGGACAATCACATGGGCGCGGAGACACGGATCGAGTATGCGCCGTCCACCAAGTTCTACGTCGAAGATCAGAAGAAACCTTCAACTCGCTGGAGAACAACTCTACCGTTCCCGGTGCAGGTGGTCGCCGGCGTGGAAGTCGTCGACAAAGTCTCGAAGGGTAAACTAGCGACCGAGTACCGCTATCACCATGGCTACTGGGACGGTGCCGAGCGCGAGTTCCGGGGCTTCGGCATGGTGGAGCAGCTCGACACGGAGACGTTCGAGGAATACAACAGGCCCGGATTGCACGGCGAAGAGATATCCTTTCAAAAAATAGAAGATCGGAAACGCTACTCCGCTCCCACGCTCACCAAGACCTGGTTCCATCAGGGGCCGATCGGCGAGGAGTCCGGGGATTGGGAGGAAGCCGACTACACCTACGAATACTGGTCAGAAGACCCTCAGCTTCTCGACCACACTAAGCAGGTCAACGATTTCCTACGCAACTACAATGATCGTAGTGGAGGTGCAGCCGCTTCGCCGCGCAATCGGCGCATTAAACGCGATGCGCTACGTACATTGCGCGGCAGCGTCCTCCGCACCGAGGTGTATGCTCTGGACGGCGACTCTCGTGAAAAACGGCCATTTACCGTCACCGAGCACGCCTACGCTCTGCGCGAGGAAGCAAAACCCGCCGTAGATAGTGAAGGCCGGCAGCGCATCTTTTTTCCCCACCTCGTCAGCCAACGCACTACCCACTGGGAGCGGGGCGACGACCCGCTGACGCAGTTCGCGTTCACCGAAGACTACGACACTTTTGGCCAGCCAACCGCGCAAACAGCAGTGGCCATGCCGCGCCGCGCAAAAAAACGACGGGCCATCACAGGCGCCGTCGTGGGCGATGTCCAGCCGGACGAGCCAAAAATCCTGGTCACACACACGTTCACTACTTACGCCACGTCACTTGCGAGCAAGTATATGCATAACCGTGTGGCGCAAGCGAAAGCTTACGAGCTGGCAGACCCAAGCTCGCTCGCTTCGCCGGATTCATCGGACGATAACGCCCAAGCCGCGCTGCTCAAGCACTGGACCAAGGCGCAGCAGTTACGCGAAATTCTTAAAGCGCGGGCGCCAGTCGCCGTGCGCGTGTTCGGTCACACGGTCAATCACTACGACGGCGAGGCCTTCATAGGGATGCCGGTCACTCAACTAGGCAAATACGGTGCCCTCGTTCGCACCGAGACGCTTGTCCTGACTGAAGAGATTTTGGCGCACGCCTATGCGGACGCCGGCGGCAATCGACGTCCAAGCTATTTGGGCGGCGCCGCTGCTACGCCTGATGCCCCGCCCGGCTTTGGCAGCCGGATAGGTTATCGCAAGCTCGATGCCAGCATCGAGGGCTACGTCGATGGTTGGTATACCGATACTCAGCGGCAGCAGTTCGATTTCCAGACAGGCGCTGCGAACCCTCGCGGTCTCGTCGCAGCGATGCGCGATGCATTAGACAACGAAACACAGATAGAGGAATACGAACACCAATTGGTACCCACGCGCGTCATGGATGCGGCCGGAATGAAAACCACGGCGGAATACAACTATCGCGTCCTGCAGCCTGCGCGCGTGACCGACTCCAACGGCACCAGTACTTGCATGGTCTACAACTCCATCGGCTTGCCGCTGAAGCAGTTCATCCGCGGCACCGATGCGGGCGGTAGCGAAACGCTGGGAGGCAGCGAATCCAAACCTGAAATTGCCTTCATCTACGACTTCCGCGCATTCGAAACAGGAGACAGGCCAATCTCTGTCCGCACGCAACGGCGCATCCATCATGCCAGCGACAGTATTTCCGACGCTACCATCGAAACTTGCGACTATTCAGATGGTTACGGTCGCCTTATCCAGACTCGCGCCCAGGCCGAGGAATGGATATTTAGCGCGACCGGCGATGACGTAGGCCTGCCTGCACAGCCCGGAGCGGATCCAAGCCCAGCAGTCGCTCAAAAAGCGCCGGACCGTGTCATCGTCAGCGGCTGGCAGATCTACGACAATAAGGGAAGGGTGATCAAGAAATACGAGCCGTTTTTCTCCCAAAAACTTGATTTCGAGCCAGAGGCGGATGCCAAGCGTGGCAAACACGCCACGATGTTCTACGACCCGCGCGGCAACGTCGTCCGCACCCTCAACCCCGACGGTTCGCAACAGCGTGTCATTCTCGGCAGACCGTTGGATCCTACGAATTTGGTTTTGGACGCCGATGATCTCGTGTCCGCAGATGTACCCAAAAGCTTCGAGCCGACACCCTGGGAAACATACACCTACGATGCAAACGACCTCGCGCCTTTGTGCTTCGCGTCCGACGGGGTTTCGCTCGAGGCCCGCGCGCCAATAGCGCATCACTTCACACCGGCCAGTGGGGTCATCGACGCGTTGGGCCGCGTGCTCTGTCAGGTGCAGCGCAACGGCAGCGATCCGGCGAAAGAGTGGTTTGTCACCCGCACGGCATACGATTTGCGCGGCAATGCAGTGAAGATAATAGACTCCCTCAAGCGCGATGCGTTCACGCATGGCTACGACCTGCTCAACCGTCCGTTGCGCATAGACAGCATCGACGCCGGACTGCGCACCTCGGTGTTGGATGCGCAGGGCAATCTAATCGAATACAGAAACAGCAAAGGCAGCCTGGCGCGACGCATATACGACAAGCTCAACCGCCCCAAAGAGTTATGGGCGCGCAACGAGAGTGCCGGCCGCTTTACGCTGCGCGAGCGCATCCAATACGGCGATGAAGGGGATCATGCGCTGGCCCTTTTACATAACACCCTGGGCAAACCAGTTAAGCATTACGACGAAGCTGGCTTGTTGGAAATGCCCGAGTACGACTTCAAGGGCAACCTGCTGGAAAAATCCCGCCGCACCATCCGCGACGCCGCTGTGGCCGATGGCTGGTTGGCTAACTGGGATGCCGCCGACGCCGAAAGTTTACTGGAATCGGCTGTCTACCAGACCAGCAGCCGCTACGATGCGCTAAACCGGCCTACCGAAGTTACCTACCCGCTGGACGTCGACGGGGAGCGCAAAGAGCTCATCCCCCGCTACAACCGCGCCGGCGTCCTGGAATCGGTCGGGCTCGACGACGCCGACTATGTGCAACACATTGCCTACAACGCCAAGGGCCAGCGGGTGCTCATCGCCTACGGCAACGGCGTCATGACGCGCTATGCCTACGACGAGAAATCTTTCCGTCTCGCGCGGCTGCGCACCGAAGACTATGCGGTCCCGCCGCCGGCGTTGCTCACCTATCAGCCCGCGGGAAACGTACGCCAGGATTACGCTTACACTTACGACGTCTCCGGTAACATAACTACGATCGACGAGCGCGTCAAGAACTGCGGTGTTAAGGACAGTGTCGAGGGCCGCGAGCGCCTGCTGCGCGAGTTCAAGTACGATCCTATCTACCGTTTGACCGCAGCCACCGGCCGGGCCTGCAAGGACATCGGCACCCCACGCAGCCTTAACGGCGACCCGCGCTGCGGCTTCTACGCGGGCGGCGCGGGAACCGCCACGCAAGACAATGCGCCTGACCTAACGGAACGCTACACCGAAGGCTACAGCTATGACCCCGCGGGCAACATGCTCGAGCTCAACTATCAAGCGTTTTCGGGCAACTGGAAGCGCGTCTTCGGCATGGACAACCTGCCGAACGATCGCTGGAAGGACGCGCAGAATAATCGGTTGACCTCGTTGGAGAACGGCTCGGCTACCCATAGCTACCAATTCGACGACAACGGCAATCTGATCCGGCAGAACACCGAGCGCTACCACACCTGGGACCACGTTGACCGCATGATAGGCTTTCGCGTTCAGTCCGGCGCCGTTCCATCTGTCGAGGCGCGCTACCTTTACGGCGCGGACGGCATGCGGGTGAAGAAGTGGGTGCGGAAAAGCGGCAGTGGAAGTAACGACGAAAGCACCGTCTGCATCGACGGCGCTTTCGAACATCACAAATGGACCGAGAGCAGCACGCCGAAAGAGAACAATCATCTCCACGTAATGGACAATCAAAGGCGCATCGCTATTGTCCGGATCGGTGACAGGCATCCCGACGATGGTGGTGAAAAAGTCCAGTATCACCTCGGCGACCACCTTGGCAGCAGCGCTGTTGTTGTTGGGGGTGACGACTCAACAGAAAGCGACTTCATCAACCGCGAAGAATATTTCCCCTATGGAGAGACCAGCTTCGGTAGCTTTGCGAAGAAACGTTATCGCTACAGCGGTAAGGAGCGGGATGAGGAGAGTAGGTTTTGCTACTTCGGAGCGAGGTATTTGGCGCCGTGGTTAACGAGATGGGTGAGTTGTGATCCTATAGGCGCTGCGGAGTCGCCGAATGGTTATATCTTTTGCATCAACAACCCAATTTCTTTTTGTGACGACGTAGGGCACGATTCTAATCCTGCACCGGCAAGCAGCAACTTACAACTGACTGGCATTCAGCCCTCTCCTCCTGGGGTGACGACGAATAGCCCAAACGGTGTAGCCCAGTTGTTACCTCCGGACAAAATACCCGAAGAGTTGCGAGATAGATTTCCTAGTGTAGGAGGAAGTGGTTATAAATTAGGAATCGCAATAAATGTCAGCGGCACTGATAAGCATGAGAGCGTTGACCCCGCAACGAATCCAGGACACTCATTCATTTACATAAAAGACCCGAGCGGAAAGTTAATCGACAGCCTAAGTTACGGGCCTACTAAGCGCGTAGAACTCAATGCGTTCGAGTTTTATGGCGGTATATTGCCGGCTACCACAACGTATCATTTGCTAACAAACGATGACTATAACATTTATGAATTTGATTTAACGTTTTCTCAGGTGAACGATGCAAAAATGGTTATTGATTTTTACAAATACAAGGAAAGCAACAACCAAATATTCTACTCACCAAAAGAACAGTGTACGACTGAGATAGTCAATCTAACGTTGTTACTTGATCTGAATATTCCTAAAGGCATTGGAAAGATAGACCCGCCGGGGCCATTCGAATCCTTTGAGGCTTCAACGCCATATCACCTTGACAAAGAAATAAAGGCAACGGGAAGGAATGTTCACGCCGTCCAAAAAGGAGCTGACTTCAAGGAAATTTTGCCGTTAAAGTAAAGAACAATTGGTAACCAAAATAAATGGGGCAGATCCAATTCCTCCACTGAAATGAAAAACAAATAGAGCGATGGGCAAATGGGGCCGGAGTGATCTTACCAAGTTTAAGGGACACCCTAAAAGGGGATACTAACCCTGATAGGAGGGTTTGATGAGACGCAAGCCATACAAGCAATATAGTCGTGAGTTCAAACTCCGAAGCCATTCCCCTGGCCGATGCGAGCGACAAGACCGCAAGCCAAGTCGCGCGAGAGCTAGGTCTGCGAATGAACCAGATCTGGAAGTGGAGGCAGCAACTGGAGCTTGAAGCGGCTACCGGAGCACCTGCCCAACGGGGTCGCCCCACCGATAACGAGTTGGCGCGAGTCAAGCGCGAGAAAATGCGCGACTCAAAGAGGAGAACGAGATTTTAAAAAAAGCGGCCATCTACTTTGCGCGAGAGCGCAAGTGAAGTATCGGTTTATCGAAGCGCAACGCAGCCACTATTCGGTGCGTAGCCTCTGCCGGAGGCTCAAAGTCTCGGCCAGCGGCTACTACGCGGCCTGTGGCCGGGCGCCGAGTGCATGCAGCCAGCGCCAGCAGACGCTGATCAAGCGTATCGAGTCGATCCACAAGGCCAGTCGCGCAACTTACGGCGCACCCCGCATACATTTTGAGCTGGGCGTTCAGGGCGTTGCGTGCTGCAAGAACACTGTGGCTCAGCTGACGCGACGCGCCGGCATCGTGCCCAAGACGGTATGCCGGTTTAAAATTACGACCGACTCGCGCCATACCTGGTGGGCGGCTCCCAATCTCCTCGGTAGGGTATTTCATGCCGCGCTCGCCAACCAATGCTGGCTGACCGATACTTTCATCCCAACGCGCGCCGGCTGGCTTTACCTTGCGGTAATACTAGACCTCTATTCGCGTGCAGTGGCGGGCTGGGCGATGAGCGAGCGTATGGCCCGGGCGCTGGTGATGGATGCGCTCGCCATGGCGATTGAGCGTCGGGGTATCGTCCCTGACGTCCTGCGCGCGGATCGGGGATCGTTCTATACGGTGGTAGACTATCGGACGCTGCGACAAAGTGGCGGAGCAGGGCGGTCTCAAAGAAGCCGACTCTGCTCCCTCACGAGGTGCATGATGAGTTCCGTCTTAGGGAAAAGCTGCGGTCGAGAAAGAAGCCCAATCGGCATCTCCTTCGTCGATGCAGGCGAAATTGATCAGGAGAACGATAAATAAAGAAGCCGACGAACAACCCCAGATCTCTGGTGCTGACCAACGGCCCCTGGTCTACTTAGTTGTCTCAATCAAACGGCCGCCCTGTTCCGGCTCTGATGTGACGAGGCCACTCTCGCAAATAAGTCGGCTAATGTCAAGATAATTATTTCAGGAGGGGAAAAAACCATGAAACAAAAAAAGACGTCCGGACATCAGAAACCAAAATCGGCCGTGTCCGCCACCAAGGCAAATCCCAGTTCCACCCGGCTTGTCACGAGTGGTGCAACGGGGCTCGAAGAGGTCCAAAAGTTTCTTAGTCGACGCCCAACGATTCCGGCTGGTCTGAGCGATTCACTGAATGAGAAGATTGCCACACTACCAAAAGCCAAAACGGGTCAGGTGGCGCAGCGAAAACGCACCGCCAGGAAACCTTCGCCGCCGCCTTCATTGCGCAGGCTCGAAACTGAGTTTAGTAACCTGACAAAAACCCTTATTGCAACGCGCAAATGGGAACATGACGCGATCGGCAGATTAAAAAACTGGACAAATGGCGGTGATAAAACCGTTCAGCGCCGCTTGCTTACCGGACTAAGTTTGAACTCTCTTCTGACCTCCAAGACACTATCGCGTCTTGACCGGTGGCATGCCGCATATCAAGTGGTCGGCGAAGCAATTCGCATTCGTAAAGAGGAAGCTTACCTAGTGCTAGGCGCATCTATCGGCGTGGGTCCGAACACTTATTTGCAGCTCGCCCACACAACCTTCATGGTATTCGGCAACAGCCCGATGCTGCGCCAGGGACTCAAGAGTGCCCTCCAGGAATATCCCAATCATGCCGGGCTCGCTTACTGGGCCGCTCGATATCACGTCATGAGCGCCCAATTTCGACAGGCATTTGATGCGATCCAGAATCATTTAACCGATGCGCGGATTCGTAATGACATCCTGCCGCTACTCTCCTCCTCGTATGCGAGATCGCCTGAAGAGGCATACCCCTGCAATTTCTATCTCTATCGATACACCCTCTTCCCTTCCGACAACCTCGAGCGCGCACGTGAAGCACTATTGAACAACATAGCCTCCCATGACGTCCCGACGTTGTCCGAAAGACTTTTTCGAGATGTGATTGACGCCTGGAACGCGTGGAACCAGGGCAACGCGGACATGGAACACCGCCGGTATGCCAGCGCGGAGGCAAACTACCTGCGATGTCGAGAGACTGCGCTGCGGTTCTTCGCGGACTTCGAGCCGAACAAATATAGCGTGCCGACGAATCCAGAGGGTATCTACAGCGAACTGGTAAAAGTTGCACGCGCGATGATCCAGCCCGCCCGGCAGAAGATTCACCTGCATTTTCGGCACCGCTATCAAACTGTAACGCTCCCGGAGCTCTTTTTCCAGGATTGGAAGCGACCCTTGTCATCACCGGCCGGGTTCCAATTCTACGACGGGTCGTTGCAGTTCCTTGAATCATTCTCTTTTGCTTTTGGCGAGACTGTGGCTGGATCCTATGCCTCTGCACAGGCAAAATTCTTTGAAAAGGCATACGCGCCTTTGCTGGCATTGGCGCTCGTGCACACGTCGTTGGCGCTTGCGGAGTCGAGGCGAACGCGGCGTCGCTTCGATGACGCTCTCCAAGAATGCCGACAGCTCCTGGATCGGCACGAGGAGCTGAAGCTTTTGAGTCAATTCATCGAGGTTCCCTTCATCAAGATACTGATGGGCCAAACCCTGCTTGAGAGAGGAGACGCAGAGTATAAGGCCAGAACCCGCATTCAGCCTGAAGTACCCGATAGCGCATTGAAGGCAAAAAAGACTTATCAGGAAGTGTCGACTCACTTTTTAGACCAGGGCCGCTATGTCGAGCGGGTGAACCGTGGAGTGGATCAAATGCGCACCAGCCTCACGCCACACCTGGCGCGAGGGTTTCACCCATTGACCCTGAACGGGAATCGAATTACTCCGCTGCAGCGGCTTGACCTTATGACGCTTGTTGAGTCGGTGCCGATCGAAACAGTTTCCTTCAGCCATCGTCCCGGAGATCCGATCGGACCACATGAGCGGCTTCTGGATTTTCGTTACATTGACGGTCTGCCAGTTTATGGCGAAACAAATCCCATCATCTACCAGCTTGTGTTGGCGGCAAAAGCGCGTCTTCTCCAGATTGCCGCAAAGCTCAACTATCTAGGCTATCCGGACGACTACGTACCGCCGTGGCGCTTCAGCTACTTGATCGATCGAGCCCGCTATTACACTGGTCATGCCAAAACCACGCAATCGGATTATCTCAACTACCTCTCTAATGCCGAGCGGGAGGAATTTCATGAGCAAAGCGAAGAGCAGAGGGTCGCACAAGAGAGACAGAGCGTCCGGACTGAACGAGCGCGGGTTGACCAAAGTCGCCGCGAGCTAGAGGCGGCAATCGAGAGCCGCGAATTAGCCGAGCGGATCCATGATGATTCCCTTGCAAGATTGGCCGAGCACGACCCATTGGAGATCCTGGGCTCCATCGTCACGGCTGCTGGATCGGGCGCTTCTTCGGGTGCCGCAGTAGCTGCCGTTGCCATCGGCGCTGCGACTGGGACTGCAGTCTTACCCGGTGTGGGCACGGCAATCGGAGCCGGAATCGGTGTACTTATTGTTGGCGGACTCGCCGTCGACCAGCAAGTTGACGAACACAACGAGCTATCTAGGGCAGCAGCCGAAGCACAGCATTCGGCGCAAGTCGCAGCGGCGAATGTGACGGCCGCCCGCGCTCGTCTGGAAGTTTCCGTTTGCCAGCTTGGCACGGCGTTCCTTCGCCACGACTTCGCCGTCCAGACACTCTTTTATCTCCGCAACCGTACGTTCAGCGCTGAGATGTGGTATCGCCTCGCCCATCTAATGCGCTCGGTTGCCGACACGTATCTGCGCTACGCCATCGAGCTGGCGTTCTTGAGCGAGCAAGCCTATGAATTCGAGGCGGATCGAACGCTGGACGTGATCCGTTTTGACTATGATGTGGAGGAAGTGGCGGGAATGCTTGCTGCCGACTTTCTCTCCGCGGACCTCGACACGCTCGAGCATGACTTGATCGTGACCGAGCAGACGCGACAACAGCAGCTGCGTTTCGTTGTCTCGCTGGGACGCGATTTCCCAACAACCTTGGCGAGCTTGCGCGAATCAGGCGCTGGTATCTTCACGTTGACTCTCGAGCACCTCGAAAGACGGTTTCCCGGCTTGTTCAATCTGCGCGTCGGCACAGTGGAGGTCTTGCCGATTGCCTTGATGGATCCGACCGGCTTCAGCCTGGAGCTTACTCACATGGGTGATGGCCAGGCTCGACTTAGCCGCACGGGAGGGGCGGGGAGTATTCCTGGGACGGCTAGCTGGCTTAGCAGCGATCCCGCGAACCCTACGGCAGTGGATATCTTGTGGCCGGTTAGAAGTCACCTGCTCGGTCCAGAGACGGGGGTATATACCGGGTTGACGAGGATGGAAAGAGATGCGGCTTCGCCCATGTTCGGGCCAGCAGAGCGCAATGCCTTCGAGCGCCGACCCGCTGCGTCTTCCTGGCGAGTCGACGTTGACCTTGAGGAGAATCGGATCGTGCCGCAAACGTTCGCGGATGCGCTGATCACTTTCCACCTTACAGGTTACTATAATGCCACCTTGCGGGACGAAATGGCCCGGACACCGAAACCAAGGCACGTGATGACACGGCTCTTCTCAGGTCACGACTTGTTCCCGGATGAATTCTATGACTTCAACCAGAGCGGGGTCATGACCTGGCCGGTTACTCGTGAGATTCTCTCGCTCGCGCCGCCCGCCGGCGAGTTAAGGAACATCGGTGTCGCGCTCGTCCCCGCCACCGGCGGCCCGGATTTCGGCAATTTATTCAATCGATTTGAAGTCGAGATCCACCTCGACTTAAACGGTCAGCCGACGGTGCAGAGCTTCCTGCCGCAGCTCGAGCTTAGAATCGATCGAAAGACATTTTACGCGAAGCTCAACAACCCACTGCTAGCTTCGGCTGTTTCCTGGGATTTCGGCGACGGGAGCAGCAGTCCGGGCTTGCAGGTCGAACATACTTATAGTTCCGCTGGTGCCTTCAACGGAAGTGTGCGGATAGAAACGGAAGGACGACTGAAAGAATATTCCTTTCTCGTGAATGTCTCCAGTGACTCGACCTGCCTTCCACCCGTGACCGCGTTTCCTCAGTTTACGAAAGTAGGCACAGTCGCCGCTGGAAAGATCAAGGTCAAAATCAACGCAATTGGGGTAGCATCCGGCGATACAGTCTCGATCGTAGCAAGCGTGCAGGGGACACGATTTGACGCACGGGGCGCCAATCCTGAGTTCGAGCTGGAGATCAACCGCGAGTATGTCGTGGCGATTACGGTCATCCGTCAGCTGAAAACTCATGTCTACAGCCGTCGGCGATCTGTGCAGGCGTCCACCGTTCTGCTCGACCTCCTCCACGTGCAAACCAATCGAACCTTCGATAGCAGCGGCGAAACGAACGCAGGAAGCCGCAACTCCTTCGCTCAGCTGTTTTTTTCTCCGGGAGCCATATCGCCTGTCGATACCTGGTCTCTTGAGACTCACTTATCCGAGAATCCTGTCTTGCTTAGTCAAGATCCATCCAAACCGGATTTTAGCCAAATTCAGGACGCGATCCTGCTCTTGCAGTATGAAGTGGGGCGCTAGAAAAGGCTCTCGGCGCATTTCAGGGTAACAGAAATGACGCGATCGAGGAGATTCTGTTCGTGATCACTTTTTCCGGCCGCACGTCGGACTAGCCGGTTTTATGGGAGTTACCAATCTTCTCGAATTTCACTCCACTCCGCTGAGGATCTTCTATCAAATTGGAGCAACATCTCTGTCCCCGAGAACCTTCAGGTCATCGCAGCGGAATGGTCAAGGAAACGAGGCGCAGCTGTGCTCGCAGTCCGAGCGCGGTCATTCCGGCCAAAATCAACTATCTGCTCAAACCCCTGCACTCGGATTTCCGCCGGATCGGGGTGGGCGCGAGGATATTCTGCTCGACCAAAGGAAAGGATAAAAGATAGGAAAATCGATCCCGGTGCAATTCCGGTTCGCCGAGCCGGCGCGGGAGCGGATGTGGAGCATGTCCCAGAGTGCGCATAATGGGCTTCATGTTCATGCTGGCATCCTCCTCCCTGGAAGATGACCGTGATCCGAGCTAGTCGTGAGCGGGATCAGCGGTGAATTACCGAGCAATCTATTCCAACCGCCAGAGCGCGGCAAGCTCTTTCCCGCATCTCGGCTGCCCCGAGGCGTTTCTTTCAAAATGGACATTCGAGCGGGTCGGCTTCGTACACCTTGCGTATGAGCCGCGCCTGCCACTCGGCGCCCGGCATGACCTGAAAGTTGCGCTTGAGTCCCAGGTGCATCTTCGAGCGGTAGATACGGATTGGGGTCGTAACCGCCGGTGGATCACTTACGGCGGCTGACGCGAGCGGCCGTGGACGGGTGTTTGCGCATTACTGGAACATTCATGTAGCCGCGGATATGCTCAAGGAACTTGTCGTATGCGACGAACTCCTCTTTCTGGAAGTCGCCAGCAAAGAGCTTCGACCGCAGAATCTTTTCGTAAGTAGAACCCTTCTTCAGTTTTTGCCAAACGTCGAGCATTCCGTTCACGCTTTGAAGGGAGCGCCGGTCGATATCCCACTCCGTCAGGCGGTCGAGGATCTTCGTCCCGATACCCCACGGTGATGCCTCCTTCACGACATCCCAGACGCGGTAAATGAAGCGAGTATCGAGCTCCGTGGCCTTGGCTTTCTTCGTCAGCAGGCCGATGGCTTGGTCAATATCGTTATGGATCTGGATGATGTCTTCGTTCGTGCCGCACTTTGCCGCTTTTTCGAGGTCCTCCGCATACTGCGTGCAGGTGTTCCGGAAATCGGTGAATTCCTCGCGTGCAGTGAGCATCTGCGGAACAATGTCATCCCGGGACTTGCAGCGGCTCAACACGATGGAGGCAAAGGGGGGAATGTCGTAGGTATGGAAACCGCTTTCCACCAGGAAGCTGTTGACCCTCTCCTTGTGTAGTTCCTTCAGTTTGGTGTAGAGGGCCTGAGGCACACTCTTGACCACATTTTGGATAGCGCAGGGGACTTCACTGCTGCCCGTATAGGCGTTGACATGAAAGTAGCGGGCCGCATCGAAGACGGAGTCCGCATAGTCCTTAAAAACCTGATAGAGCTCGTATATTTTCTTTAGCGCTTTTTCGGCGCCCGGCTCGACCTTGACACCGCTCTCGTAGCGCAAGATCAGCTCGCCGATTTTAATTCGTGACAGCGCGCTTTCTAGCTCTTCGTCAGGTTTCTCGGGAACATTCACAATGCCCCGGCCGAAGATACCACCCTCCCCAAGTGTCCGCAGGCAGGCTATGTATATGGTTTCCAGCCGGACTTTATCCTCCTCTGAGGGAGGCGTGGCATTCTTGAACATGGTCGAAGTGATGATTTCTTGATCAACGAACGATTCCAGTGGGGAATCCGTCAGGGCTGGGATGGTCATGATGATCCGCTGGTGGAGGATGACCATCTCGATGAAATTACACAGATCGGCAAAATTGATTGGGGTCAGGGGATATCCCTGAATCAGGTTGCGTGCGCTTGTCACCACGTTGTCGGTCACCAGACACTCATTCGGACGCGGCCCCGGAGTTTTCAGCTCAGTGACTTTCGGCATGAGAATCTCCTGAAATCGTTTCAAAGCCAGGGAAGGATAGGAAAACGCGCGGTCGTCGCTGCCGAAGACGCCAAATTGCTAGACCACGACGGTTTCGACTGGGACAGCATTGCGAAAGCGTACGAAAAAAACCTGCAGCAGGGCAAAATCGTCGCCGGCGGCTCGACCATCAGCCAGCAGCTCGCCAAAGGATAGGAAAATCGATCCCGGCGCAATTCCGGTTCGCCGAGCCAACGCGCCGGGAGCGGGTATGCAGGAGGTTCCGGACTGCGCATAACGGGCCTTATGTTCATGCTGGCTTCTCCCTCCCCGGAAGATGACCGCGATCCGGGCGGGTCGTGAGCGGGATCAGCGGTCAATTAATGAGCAATCTATTCCAACCGCCAGAGCGCGGCAAGCTCTTTCCCGCACCCCGGCTGCCCCGAGGCGTTTCTTTCAAACGGCAGGTCAGGCGATGTCGGGAACCGCGTGATAGGTCAGCGGCAGGTTGGCGTACCAGGGCCAACTCGCGATCAGCCTCATAGACCTTGCGAATGAGCCGCGCCCAAGCGGTTTTTGCGCGAGCCGAAAATGCAGTCGCCGGCTCCGCGCTCGGCACCGGCGGCGCGGCGACGGCTTGCATGAAAACTCTCTTTGCCCGCGCGCGCCAGTGACAGTCGGATGCAAGGATACCGCGCAGAAGGATTCCGGCGCTGATGTCGGTGCTGCCGCCTGCGGGCGCTCGTCCTTAACGAGCGCGCTTACCGAGATTCTCCTAGGCCGCCTGTTGTTTATCCGGTAGCGGTCTTGGTGCAAATGCAGTAACGCGCTCGACGTGCAGTGCTTGCCACCTGCGCAGGTCCGCGCAAATGGCCGCCAGGTCGTAGTGCATTTCCTCGGCAAAAGCTTCGCGCGCCGCACGTACTTCGGCGACTATGGGGTCGTTCCAGGTTTCCATGAAATCAAATCTCCATCAGTAAGTGACGGGTAGCCGAGCACTTCGGTACCGAGGCAAAGCAGTAGCGCCGGTCAGGCGCGGCAGTTGCGTTCGATGAAGTCCTGCACCGCCACGGCGTCCGCGTCGAGCACCGTGAAGCGCTGCGGCAGGCGCTCGAGATTTTCGAGGCCCGCCGGATATTCAGGGTCGCAGCCGAGCGCCTCGCGTATCGTGTCCGCGAACTTGACCGCCAGCGCGGTCTCCAGACATATCAACGGCACGCCCGCCTCGCGGTGTTCGAGTCCGACCTTGAGTCCGTCGGCGGTATGGGTATCGATGATCTGCCCGCACTCGCGATACACGCGGCGGATGGTTGCAAGACGGTCTTGTTGCGTGCTCGATCCCGACACGAAGCCGAAACGCGCCATGCGGTGAAAAAACGCCGTGCCCGAGAGATCGAACGCGCCATCGTTGTCGAGCTGCCGCCACAGCCGCCGCATCAGCTCCGCATCGCGCCCCGTCAGGTCAAAGACGAAGCGCTCGAAGTTCGACGCTTTCGAAATATCCATCGACGGGCTCGATGTCTGCACCACCTGCTGCGGCGGCCGCACGCGATAGACGCCGCTGCGAAAGAATTCATCGAGCACGTCGTTTTCGTTGGTGGCGAGGATCAGTTTGGCTATCGGCAGGCCCATCGAGCGCGCAATGTGCCCGGCGCAGATATTGCCGAAATTGCCGGTCGGCACGGCAAACGACACTGGCTGATCGTTCGCTTGCGTTACCGCGAAATAGGCCTTGAAGTAGTAGACCACCTGCGGCACGATGCGCGCCCAGTTGATCGAATTGACGGTGCCGATGTGGTGGCGCGCCTTGAACGGGAGGTCATTGCTGACGGCCTTGACGATGTCCTGGCAGTCGTCGAACACGCCGCGGATCGCGATGTTGTAGACGTTGCGGTCCTGCAGCGAAAACATCTGCGCCGTCTGGAACGGACTCATCTTGCGGTGCGGCGAAAGCATAAATACGCGGATGCCGCGTTTGCCCCGCATAGCGTATTCGGCCGCGGAGCCGGTGTCGCCCGAGGTCGCGCCCAGAATGTTGAGTTCCCGCCCGCTTTTCGCCAGCGCATACTCGAATAAATTGCCGAGCAGCTGCATCGCGATGTCTTTGAACGCCAGCGTCGGGCCGTTCGACAAGCCGAGGATATGAACGCCCGGCTGCAATTGCCGCACCGGCGTGATTTCGTCCGAACGAAACGTGGCGGCGGTATAGGTGCGGGCGATGATCCGCTGCAGGTCGGCCGGCGGAATGTCATCGGCGTAGCGGCGGATGATTTCGAACGCAAGCTCGGGGTAACTCAACCGCCGCCACGCGGCAAGTTCGGTGCCCGTGATCTGCGGATAGGCGTCCGGCATGGCGAGACCGCCGTCGCTCATCAGGCCGCCGAGCAGAACTTCGGAAAAGCTTGCGGCAGCCGCGCCGCCCCGAGTGCTCACGTAACGCATAGCCGGCAGCGCCTAGTTTGCGCCCAGTTGTTCCATGCGTATGCGCGTGACCTTGCCGGCCACCACCGGCAGATCTTCGATCCTGGCAATGGCCACATTGACACTGTTCTCGACCGTCAGGTGGGTCAGCATGATGATATCGACCTGCTCTTCGCCGGCGGAGGGCTCTTTCTGCACCATCGCGTCGATCGAGATCCCGCTGTCGGCAAGCACGCGCGTGATGTCGGCGAGCACGCCCGGACGGTCGTAGACCCGCAGGCGTAGATAGTACGAGGTCTCGACTTCGGTAATCGGCAGGATCGGCACGCTGGAGAGCTGATCCGGCTGGAACGCGAGGTGCGGCACGCGATGCTCGGGGTCGGCCGTGTGCATGCGCGTCACGTCGACCAGATCGGCGATCACCGAGGAAGCCGTCGGATACGCGCCCGCGCCGGCGCCGTAATACAGCGTCGCGCCGACCGCATCGCCCTGGACCAGAATCGCGTTCATCACGCCTTCGACGTTCGCGATCAGCCGCCGCTTCGGAATCAGCGTCGGATGCACGCGCAGTTCGATACCCTTGGCCGTGCGCCGGGTAATACCGAGCAACTTGATGCGATAGCCGAGTTCTTCCGCGTAGCGGATGTCCGCCGCGGTCAGGTTCGCGATGCCTTCGATATAGGCATCCTTGAAACGCATCGGAATGCCGAATGAAATTGCCGCGATGATGGTGAGCTTGTGCGCCGCGTCGATGCCCTCGATATCGAACGTCGGATCGGTTTCGGCATAACCCAGCCGCTGGGCTTCCTTCAGCACGGTCTCGAAACTCGACCCTTTCTCGCGCATCTCGGAGAGGATGAAATTGCTGGTGCCGTTGATGATGCCGGCGATCCACTCGATGCGGTTCGCGGTCAGCCCCTCGCGCAACGCCTTGATGATCGGGATACCGCCCGCGACCGCGGCTTCGAACGCGACCATCACATCGTGTTTGCGGGCTGCGGCGAAAATCTCGTTGCCGCGGGTCGCGAGCAGCGCCTTGTTCGCGGTGACGACATGCTTGCCGTTTTCGATCGCCTTCAGGATCAGCTGCTGCGCAATGGTCGTGCCGCCGATCAGCTCGATCACGATGTCGATGTCGGGATGATTGACCACCTCGAACGCGTCCCCGGTCACGGCCGCCGCCTTGCCGACGAGCTTGCGCGCGCGCTCGAGGTCCTGGTCGGCGACCATCGTGATCACGATGCCGCGGCCGGCGCGGCGCGTGATCTCCTCCTGGTTGCGCGCCAGCACCTCGAAGGTGCCGCCGCCGACCGTGCCGATGCCGAGCAGTCCTACGTTGATGGGCTTCATAACAAACCGTCCTTGCGGAACATGTCCTTGATGCCGCGCACCGCCTGCCGGGTACGCGCTTCGTTTTCAATCAAGGCGAAGCGCACGTGATCGTCGCCGTATTCGCCGAAACCGACGCCGGGAGACGCCGCTACCCGGGCTTCGTTCAGCAGCTTCTTGGAAAACTCGAGCGATCCCATCTTCTTATACGGCTCCGGTATCGGCGCCCACACGTACATGGTCGCGCGCGGCACCTCGACCGGCCATCCCGCCGCCTCCAGTCCGGCGCACATTACGTCGCGGCGCTTCTGATAGGTCTGCCGCACTGTTTCCACGCACTCCTGCGGCCCTTCAAGCGCGATGATCGATGCGACCTGGATCGGCGTAAACATGCCGTAATCATGGTAGCTTTTCATGCGCGCAAGCGCGGTCACGAGGTCGCGGTTGCCAACCATGCACCCGACGCGCCAGCCCGCCATGTTGTAGCTCTTCGACAGCGTGAAGAATTCGACCGCGATCTCGCGCGCGCCCGGCACTTCCATGATCGACGGCGCGCGATAGCCGTCGAACACGATGTCGGCGTAGG